>Ga0308168_1002989_pt1 | contig 13399 bp, 5 predicted proteins | sample PhyCR2_FD_202133 | JGI IMG/M metagenome (GOLD analysis project Ga0308168, IMG submission 202133) | Phyllosphere microbial communities from UC Gill Tract Community Farm, Albany, California, United States - DLSLRC.R2 | ecosystem: Host-associated > Plants > Phyllosphere > Unclassified | place: USA... | reverse complement strand
TCAAAAATGCTTGAAGAGGCGCTGTCCTCGTTCGAGGCCGTGCAAGCCCAACTGCAACAGCTCGACGCGCCGATGATCGAGATCGCCGGGCGCCTGCGCCGGCAGCCACCGCAAGTGGCGATGACCGTCGCGCGTGGCAGCTCCGACCACGCGGCGAGCTACTTCGCCTACCTGACCATGCAGCAACTGGGCGTGCCAGTGGCCTCGTTGCCGATGTCGGTGGTGACCATGCAGCAGGCGCCGCTGAAAGTCAGCGGTCAGGTCGCCTTTGCGTTTTCGCAGTCGGGGCAGAGCCCGGATCTGGTCAACAGCCTGCGCCTGTTGCGCAAGCGTGGCGCGCTGAGCGTGTCGATGGTTAACGCTGCCGATTCGCCACTCGAAGCGGCCTGTGAATTCAGCCTGCCGCTGCTCGCCGGCACGGAAAGCAGCGTCGCCGCGACCAAGAGTTTTATCGCCACCCTCAGCGCCAGCGCGCGTTTGATCGCGCACTGGAAAGAGGACAGCGAATTGCTGCAAGCCCACGATGCGCTGCCAGAAGGCCTGCGCGAAGCGGCGAAACAGGACTGGAGCGTGGCCATCGAAGCCCTGCGCGATTGCGAGCGGCTGATGGTGATCGGCCGTGGCGCCGGTTTCGCGATTGCCCAGGAAGCGGCGCTGAAGTTCAAGGAAACCTCAGCGATTCAGGCCGAAGCGTTCAGCAGCGCCGAAGTCCGTCACGGCCCGATGGCACTGATCGACGAACACTATCCGCTGCTGGTGTTCGCCCCACGCGGCGCCGAGCAGGCCGGCCTGCTGAGTCTGGCGGCGGAAATGCGCCAGCGCGGCGCCCGGGTCTTGCTCGCCGCGCCGGATGACGTCAGCGAACGCGACCTGACCCTGACCCGTGCCGAACACCCGGCCCTCGACCCGATTCTGGCGATCCAGAGTTTCTACGTGATGGCCGCAGGCCTGGCCGTGGCGCGGGGCATGGACCCGGATCAGCCGCGCCATTTGAGCAAAGTGACCCGCACGCATTAAGTCCGACTGACTGCACACCTGATGAGACCCAGCCATGCCCGACAACAATAAAGAGCTGACCCTCAGCGCCCCGCTCAGCGGCCCGGTGCTGACGCTCGCCAACGTCCCGGACGCGGTGTTCGCCAGTGGCGCGATGGGCGACGGCATCGCCATCGACCCGCTCAACGACACGCTGTATTCGCCCTGCGCGGGCGTGGTCATCCACGTTGCGCGCAGCAGCCACGCGGTGACCGTGCGCGCCGACAACGGTGCGGAAATCCTCCTGCACCTGGGCCTCGACACCGTTGAATTGAACGGCGAAGGTTTCGCCATGCTGGTCAAGGAAAGCGATCGCGTCAGCCTCGGTCAGCCGCTGCTGCGCTATGACCTGGACAAGGTCGGCCAGCACTGCAAAAGCCTGGTCAGCCTGTTGATCCTGACCAACAGCGCGGATTTTCAGGTGCGGCCGATCACCCTCAAAGCGGTGAAAGTCGGCGAGCCGTTGCTGCACATCATCGCGCGCAATGTGGTGGCGGCGAATACCGATACAAGCGGCGGGCCTGAGGTTCGTGGTCAAGTGCAGGTCGCTCATCGCGGTGGCCTGCATGCGCGCCCGGCTGCGCTGATCCGCCAGACCGCCCAGGGTTTCAGCAGCCACTCACAGCTGCATTTCAACGGCAAATCGGCGCCGTGCAACAGTCTGATCGGTTTGATGGGGCTGGCGATTGGTGAGCAGGATGAGGTGCAGGTCAGTTGTCAGGGGCCGGACGCCGATGCCGCATTGCAAGCTCTGCTCAGCGCATTGGCCACGGTGCTGCCGGACGATCATCACGCGCAAGCGCCGACCACCAAAGCCGCGCTGAAACGCCCGGCCGAGGCTGGCGTTTTGCACGGTGTTTGCGCGGCGCCGGGGCTGGTCGCCGGGCCGTTGTTTCGCTTGAACGCGATCACCTTGCCGGCGGATACGGGCCATCACGATCCAGTGCAACAGCAGCAGACGCTTGAAACGGCATTGAACGCGGTGCGCAGCGAAATCGCCGCCACCCTCGCCCAGGCGAAAAAGCACAAGAACGCCGACGAAGAAGCGATCTTCGCCGCACACATGGCGCTGCTCGAAGACCCGGCCCTGCTCGACGCCGCGCAGCAATTCATCGCGCAAGGCACCGCAGCGACGCACGCCTGGAGTCAGTCGATCGACACCCAGTGCGACATGCTCCAAGGCACCGGCAGTCCGCTGCTGGCCGAACGGGCCAACGATTTGCGCGACCTCAAGCAACGCGTCCTGCGCGCCCTGCTTGGCGAGGCCTGGCAATACCAGGTGCCGGCCGGCGCCATCGTTGCCGCCCATGAACTGACGCCATCGGATCTGCTGCAACTCAGCGCGCAAGGCGTCGCCGGGTTGTGCATGGCCGAGGGTGGCGCGACCTCGCACGTAGCGATTCTGGCGCGCGGCAAAGGTCTGCCGTGCATCGTCGCTTTGGGCGCGCAATTGCTTGAGCAGCCGCAGGATCAGGCCGTGGTGCTCGACGCTGACGGCGGTCGTCTCGAATTGACGCCGAATGCGCAACGCCTGGCCGACGTGCAACAGGCACAAATCCAGCGCCAGCAGCGCCGCGACAGCCAACAGGCCAAGGCCCATTTGCCCGCTGAAACCCGCAATGGCGTGCACATCGAAGTGGTCGCCAACGTCGCCTCAAGCAACGAAGCGGCAGACGCTTTTGCCAACGGTGCCGATGGCGTCGGCCTGTTGCGCACCGAGTTTCTCTTCGTTGATCGCCAGACGGCACCGGACGTCGAAGAACAGCGCAGCGCCTATCAAGCGGTGATCGATGCCATGGGCGACAAGTCGGTGATCATCCGCACCATCGACGTCGGCGGCGACAAGCAACTCGACTACCTGCCACTGCCGGCCGAAGCCAACCCGGTGCTCGGTCTGCGCGGTATTCGTCTGGCCCAGGCGCGGCCGGAAATTCTCGATCAGCAACTGCGCGCGCTGCTGCAGGTCAAGCCGTTATCGCGTTGCCGGATTCTGTTGCCGATGGTCACCGAGGTCGACGAACTGTTGCAGATTCGCCAGCGCGTCGATGCCTTGTGCCTTGAGCTGGACATTACCGAGCGCCCGGAGATTGGCGTGATGATTGAAGTCCCCGCCGCCGCGCTGCAAGCCGAGCAACTGGCCGAACACGCCGACTTTCTCTCGATCGGCACCAACGATCTGTCGCAATACACCCTGGCCATGGACCGCGATCACGCCGGGCTGGCAGCGCGGGTCGATGCCCTGCACCCGGCGTTGCTGCGTCTGATCGCCATGACCTGCGAGGGTGCGGCGATGCACAAGCGCTGGGTCGGTGTCTGCGGCGCCCTCGCCTCCGACCCGCTGGCCACGCCGGTGCTGGTGGGTCTGGGCGTCACCGAACTGTCGGTGAGCCCGGTGCAGATCGGTGAAATCAAGGACCGCGTACGTCAGTTGCATGAAGCCGAATGTCAGCGCCTGAGCCGCGACTTGCTCAAGCTGTCCAGCGCCGCCGCCGTTCGCCACGCCTGTCATCAACATTGGCCTCTGCGCTAACAAAAACAAAAAGGACAAACGCCATGTACCAACTCTTCATCGAAAGCCTGCAACGCCTGGGCCGCGCGCTGATGCTGCCGATCGCGATCCTGCCGATTGCCGGCCTGCTGCTGCGCCTGGGCGACACGGACCTGTTGAACATCGCGATCATTCACGATGCCGGGCAAGTGATCTTCGCCAACCTGGCGATGATCTTTGCCATCGGCATCGCCGTCGGTTTCGCCAAAGACAACAACGGCACCGCCGGCCTCGCCGGAGTGATCGGTTATCTGGTGATGATCTCCACGCTCAAGGTGCTCGATGCGAGCATCAACATGGGCATGCTCGCCGGGATCGTCAGCGGCCTGATGGCCGGTGCGCTGTACAACCGCTTCAAGGACATCAAGCTGCCGGAGTACCTGGCGTTCTTCGGTGGCCGGCGTTTCGTGCCGATTGTCACCGGGTTCGCGGCGGTGGGTCTGGGTGTGCTGTTCGGCTACATCTGGCCGCCGATCCAGCAGGGCATCAATGCGTTCGGCGCACTGATGATGGAAAGCGGCAGCCTCGGCGCCTTTGTCTTCGGCGTGTTCAACCGTCTGCTGATCGTCACCGGCCTGCACCACATCCTCAACAACGTGGCGTGGTTCGTCTTCGGCAACTTCACCGACCCGACCACCGGCGCGCTGGTAACCGGCGATCTGTCGCGTTATTTTGCCGGCGACCCAAAGGGCGGCCAGTTCATGACCGGCATGTTCCCGATGATGGTCTTCGGCCTGCCCGCCGCCTGCCTGGCGATGTACCGCAACGCCCTGCCGGAGCGGCGCAAGGTGATGGGCGGGATCTTCCTGTCGATGGCGCTGACATCGTTTCTCACCGGCGTGACCGAGCCAATCGAATTTGCCTTCATGTTTCTCGCGCCGCTGCTGTTCCTCCTGCACGCGCTGCTGACCGGGCTGTCGATGGCGATCACCAACGGCTTGAACATTCATCTGGGCTTCACCTTTTCCGGTGGCTTCATCGACATGATTCTCGGCTGGGGCAAGTCGACCAATGGCTGGCTGGTGGTGCCGGTCGGGCTGGCTTATGCGGTCATCTATTACCTGGTTTTCGACTTCTGTATTCGCCGCTTCAACCTGAAGACGCCGGGGCGCGAAGACGTCGCCAGCGCCGAAAAAACCGTGCTCTCGGAAACCGAACGCGCCAGTGCGTATATCAAAGCCTTGGGCGGCGCAGAGAATCTGCTCACCGTCGGCGCCTGCACGACCCGACTGCGCCTGGAGATGGTCGACCGCAACAAGGCCTCGGATGCCGAGCTGAAAGCGTTGGGCGCGATGGCGGTGGTGCGCCCGGGCAAGGGCGGCAGTTTGCAGGTCGTGGTCGGGCCGTTGGCTGACAGCATTGCCGATGAGATTCGCTTGGCCATGCCTGCGCTGGGCCGAACAGCTTTGGTGGACACGGCAGTGGTTGCCGATGAGCCGAAGAGCGTTGCGCTTACCCGCAACGAGGCACAGCAATGGCTGGATGCACTGGGCGGTCGCGACAATGTGCTGCAACTCGATTGCATCGCCATGACCCGCATTCGCCTGCAACTGGCCGATGCCAAGGCATTGTCCGATGCGCAGCTCAAAGCGCTCGGCTGCCTGGGTGTCAGCCAGTTGGACGGCGGCGTCTGGCATTTGCTGGTGGGGGACAAGGCCGCGAGTTTGAGCGGGGCGATCGAGACATTGCTGAGTCGCGGGGAGGTCAGCGCGCAGGTTTGATCTGCGCGGGTGGCGGGAGGGCTGGAGCGGACGGGGAAAATCCGGCACGCGCACGATACATGGATACCACCCTCCTCCACGCCCCGCTCGCCATGCTGGCCCTTCATCCCCAGCATGGAAATCGTGCCCATGAGCACCCCCAACGCACCCACACCCGATGAGATCAAAAACGATCTCAACCAGATCGGCCGTCTGCTCTTCAACACCGAAACCCCGCTGCTGCCCGAGCACAAACCGAGCACCGAGCAGGCCCATCTCAAACGCCTCGAAGAGCAGCTGAGAACCTATCGCGACAGCTACCTGCAACGCAGCCGCGCGCTCTATCAGGCGCTGGCAACCAGCGACCTGCAAAGCGAGGCAGGCAAGCAACTGATCGCCACGCTGAAGGTGCGCCTCAGCACGCAACTGATCAACATGGACCTGCGTGACCAGATCGACGGCAAACCGGCAAAAACCTTCCTTAAATACGACGCCGGTTTCACCGCGATCGAGTACGAGGCGCAACAAGCCGTCAAGGATCGCCTGTTGCACCCGCAGGCTGGTGAGCTGATGAAGAAACTGGCGCTGGGCCCGCTGTTGCGTCCGGCCATGTATGCGTTGCAGTTCACTTATCAGCAAACCACTGTCGAGCTCGCCGGGGCCTTTATTGTTACGCAAAACGACACCCCGAAAGTCAGCGATCTGCTGACCGACCAGAGCGCAGGTTTCGTCGTGTTGTCCACACCCGCCAGGGGCCTGGAGCTGTTCAATTCGCTGGCTGATCTCAACGCCCATCTGCTCGAGACCATGAAGCACAGCATCAGCCGTGGCGAGTTGCTGCAGCTGCTGCCCAGCCGCTACCACGAGGTCGGTACAGCAGGAATCTGGCCATTGCAGCTGGCGCCCATCGACAGCCAACCGCTGTTCGAACACATCTATGATGCCTTGATCGAAAAACGCACCCTGGATATCGAATACGCACTGAGTTTCGCCGCTAACCCGCAGCAGGATCCCGCTCGCTTGATCGCCGAGCTGGAGCGCGCCATCGGCGCTGCGCTGCCGGATCTCACTCCGCGTCTGGCCCTTCAGGCACAAACCCTGTTCGAACGGCACCTGCGCAACAGCGCCCCGGACTGGTACCGCAGCGCCGACACCGCCAAGCGGGCCGAACTGGCGTTGCACCTGGGCAACTACAATCAGGCCCGGCAAAACCTGCTTGACCTCATGGGCCCGGCGGTCAGTCTGATGGCCGTGGCCCGACAGCAATGGCTGGAGCGTCTGAGTGATGATCTGCAAATCGACGATCTGCAACCGGACAAGCTGCAAATCACCACCGACCGGCGGGTACCGGGATACGGCGTATATGTGCACAAGCGCAACCTGCTCGAGCTGACCCTGCGCGGCCCGCACACCGGCGATGAGTTGCCAGGCTCGGAGTTTCTCAGCCACACCCGGCTGACCTACAACGACCTGCCGTTATCCGACGAGTACGCGGACGTGACGCCCGCCTGGGTGATCAAGCAGGCACTGGAGCTGGAACCGCGCGTCGACTTCGCACGTTTGCAAACGCAGATGCAGGCAAGCTCCGCGATCAAACCTGCCATTGAGCAGATGCTCGATCAGCGCATCGTCGCGCTCGCCCATACCGCAGCGCTGCAAGGGCACCTGCTCGACAGCGACCTGCAAATGATCCAGCGCCTGCGCAGCGGCAGCGATTCACAGTTACGCGCCGCCACGCTGTGTTTGCACGGTGCGCAACTCCAAGACCTTTGGGTGCTGCGTCAGAACGATCAGTCCGGTGCGCTCAAACGCGTTCTGCTATGCACGCCACAAGCCCCTCGCGATCGCCAGTTCGAGGCCTTTGACAGTGAGCGCGAATGTCAGGCCCATGTGTTGTCGTGGGCCAAGCAGAGTGACGCCGCCCAAACCATGGCCGGTTACCTGGTCAGCCGCGCACCGATGCGCTTTCGTCCTGCTCTGCGCAAAGTCTTGTCGGGGCTGAGCTTCAAGCCGGAAGCAGCGGAGCACCAGAAGGTGACTTTCGATCACCTCGGCAACCATCTCGATTGCCTCAAAGCAATGGCTGAACACATGCTCGCCACACGCATCGATGATTACGATTTCAGCACACCGGTATGGTATCGCTCGACCACTGCGGCCAATCGCCGACAACTGACGACGCTGAGCGACGACGCCGAGGGCGCACTGCTCGCATTCAATCAACATCCGCTGTCGGGCGGGCGTTTCCAGACATTTGACGCCTACGTGCACGAGCAAGCGAAGCTCAGCCTGAACCGCTTGCTCAAACGTCCGGCCAATGACGTCGATCCTGACACCGTCTGGGCCTACTCGCCAAAATCGATCGTGCCCTCATGGACACCAAAGCCGTTGACGTATACCCGGCTGTATCGCGACGGCTATGCCGACGGCGTGGGTTTTCTCGAGCAGAAATTCTCACGCTCGGCGCGCTTCAGAGGTCCGCAAGGCATCGATATCAGCAGCCTGACCGCGCAGAATGTCGCGCGCTCGGTCACAGGGGTATGGATCGGTCAACGCTATACCGACAAAGTCAAAAAGGAGCTGCAGAATTCCCAGAGCGAAGGCTACGCGTTCCGCCGCAACGCGACGCTGGCCATCACTCAGCGCCAGATGCAAAGCGCCGCGCTGGAATGCCAACTGCAAGGACATATCGCCAGCAGCGACCTGCAATGGCTCCAGCAAAGCATCAGCAGCATGGATCAAACGTCGGGGCAGACGCGGACGAAGTACCCGATCCACCGGTTGATGATCGACGGCGAATGGGTGATCGATACCTGGCTGTTCAGCCATGGCAGTAATCCGGTTCTGCTGTATACGCCGGACGCGCCGGACGGCGTGCGTTTTCGTGAAGCGCGCCTGTTCAATTATCTGCTGCTGCAATCGGGCATGGTCGAGTACTTCACCTCGCGCGTGGGTATCAGCGCCCAGACCCGGGTCCGCACGCACCTGGACAACATCCGCAAGAAGCTGCCCAAAGACCTCAACAAAACCACCCCCAGCCCCGCCCGCTACGACTCGATGCGACCGGCTGACGCCGTCAGCGACCTGCTCACCGCGCTCTATGACATGAAGCTGCAACGGCGGATCGACAACGTCCACGCGACCACCACCAGTCGTATCGAAATGATCGCCGGCCTGATCTGGACAAGCGTTGAGTGGGTCGCGGCCATCGCCACCGCGCCCTTCCCGCTGTTGAGCCTGAGCACCGGCCTGTTGCTGGCCTTCAAGGACGCGATGCTCGCCCTGCATGCCTATCGTCAGGGCAACAACAACGAAGCGTTCCGGCACTTGCTCGGTTATCTGTTCAACAGTGCCGGCGCGGTGCTGACGGATCTGCGTCCGGCGCTACGGTCACTCAAGCCCGTCCGGCGTCCGTTGCGTCAGGCTGTCGCCACTGCCGGCGATGAGCAACAGAGTGCTCTGGCATTGGTCGATCAAATGGCCACTGAACCCGTCTGGGATGATATGCAAGCGGTCGCTTTCAGAGGACAGTCGTATTACGCCAGCAACAACCCGGACGCGCTGGGCCGTTATTTGCTCTATCGCCCGGATCCGAATGGCTCCGGACTGCTTTCGACCGGCATTCTGACCGTACGTAACTCCGACGGGGTGATGGTGCGCAGCGGCCTGTCCGGCGGGGCACCGAAATACGAAGCTGTGCCCGATACACCCGGTCCGCACAAAGATTATGGAGTCGCGATCAACTACCGCGAGCGCGTCGAAACGTTGCTGGTGCCGCAATCGCGCGAGGCATTGCTGCAACTGAGCGACATGGGTATCCCGCGGCAGACCATCATGGCCCGGGTGGTCGATCAGTTGAGCGATGTACGCACAGCCTATCTGCAACAGGTCGAAAAACTCACCAAAGATGCCACGGACCATTTTGCCCGGCTCGCCCCCCTGCCCGCCCGTGCCGAAGTGCCGGCGGTTGCCGCCAATACCTCATTCGCACAGTTGATTGGCAGCGATGCATTCGCCGCAAAAAACCTGGTGATCGGTGCACAACCTGGTTCGATCGCCAGCAAACAGTTATTGATCGAGAATCTCGACGTCCTCGTGGCGAACGGCTACAAGCATCTCTTTCTCGAATACCTGCCGGGTGACGTGTTTCACCTCAAACTGGAAAAGCTCAACAGAAACGGCTCCTGGTTTCATATCAAGAAACATCTGAAAGCGCTCGACAAAGCCATGGGGTATGCGCCGGACGCAGCTTTTTCTTACTTGGCGCTGGTGCGCAGGGCCCGGGAAAAAGGCATCAGCATCCATGCGCTGGACGGCTCGACCAGCTATAAGCTCGAAGGGATCATGGTGATGTCCGAAGTCTCGCCGCTGACCCCGCGAACCAACTCCATCAGAAACTTCTATTCGCACAAGGCGCTTACCAGCGATGTGGCCGACGTCGGCGAAGAGCGCTGGATTGCCCTGACTGAACAGTCGCGCATGACCACGTTCGACAACACGCCGGGCCTGGCCGACCTGCACGAGGCCGTAGCCATACGTGTTGAAGACATCGACCTGTACCAACCCGCACGCATAAGCAGGGATACACCCGGAGCTATCGCCGGCGATGCGACTGCGCAAGGTGATTTCCTGGTACAGATGCCGAGCACCTACAAGGCACCTCTACCCGTCTCCAGGCCGCCCGCCGCAGCTAGCGCCGTTGATCACTTCAGCGATTTCGATGTGGCTTTGCCGCTGCGTGACGATATTGCTGAAATGTTGCATAAGCCCTACTCCATGGACTCGAATTACACCCCGACGATCTCCAGTGAAAGAACGGCCTACGAGGCTTTCATCGCCCAGCGCAAGCGCCTGGAAAAAACCGCCAGAGACGCTTTCGCCGACTACGTCCCTCCCGATGCGCCGATCCTGCCGGTGCTCACCTCTGACTGCACATTCGAGACTTTTTTGCGGCAACTGGCCGACGGACGCTTGAATCTGCTGATCGGCGAGGCCCATGCCGATGTAGCGAGCAAAGCGCTGCTGAAAAAGCACATGAAAGCGCTCAAGAAAGCAGGCTATGACACGTTGTATGTCGAGCACCTGTTCACCGATCTGCACCAGGCCGATCTCGACATTTTTTTGCGAACCCAACGTATGCCGGACAGGCTGAAGGCGTACCTGCATCGTCAGGACCGAGGGCACATGATGGCTTACGGTGGGAGCGATACCTACACGGAGCTCTACCAGGCAGCAGCCAAATACAACATCCGCATCAGAGCGATCGATTGCACAGCGTCCTACCACCTCAAGGGCCTGCATGACAAAGCAGTCTCGCGAAACGAGATGTTCAGCTATTTTGCAACCCAAGTGATCGAGGCTGATCAACTGGCCAACGGCCCGCATAAATGGGTGGCCCTCATCGGCAGTACGCACACCAATTACAACCTCGGTGTGCCAGGTCTGGCCGATACGCTTTCAGCCGTCAGTCTGCACGTGCGTGACACCGCCCCTGAACTGGCCAGGGATATTCACCGTGGGACATGGGAATTTATCAGCGACAAGCACAAGGCCAACGTGAGGGCCTTGAGCAGCGACTTTGTGATGGAGGTGGCCGTCCCCGGCACGAGAAAGCCTGCTGCGCCTCCGTCTGTCAGTCGCAGCAGACTGACTCGACAGGGCCAATTCCTGATCGAAAATGCAGATACCCGCAACGCCAGTGTGGTGCATAGATCCAGGTCCGGCGAGATCGTTGAGACGCCGATTCAGATCAATGACAAAGGTCTGTTCTTCATTGATCGCTGGGGGAAAAAAGATGAGAGCTTCAAATACCTGCGAACCTTGGTCGACATGCTTGTAACGGACGTCAAGCTGACACAGGTGACGTGACATCCACGCGATTGCACGTCGTGGAAAACCACCGGGCTCGACGGCCCGGTGGTTTTTTCACGCCTACGGATCAACCCGATCCAGCGCACGGTTCACGGCCAGCTCAGCGAGCATGATGATCTGCTGAATCGCCAGCGCCGTATTGCGCTGCGGTCGCCCCAACTGATCGGCGAAATCACTGGCCAGGGTGTTGGCTGAAGCGAGTGACTCACAGGCGTGGGCCAGCAGGGTTTCGCTGTCGACGTGGGGCTGGATGAGGAACATGGTGCCGGGCGGGCGCGCCTTGCTCGGCTGTGGACACAGGTAAAAATCCAGAGCCCGCTTGATCGCTTCGCGGTTTTTCGCAAGGTCGTCGGCACGGATGGTTTGTTCGAGGGGGGTGGGTTCGTATGGTGGATCGGGAACGATTTTATCCACAATGCTTCTCCTGCTGATGCTGATGGACAGCCATCGATCGCCGGATCTCACGCGGCGAATAGGTGGCAGCTATGTGCGAGGTGAGATCCACCGGAGCAGGCAACCGGCCAGACCGAAGTCTGCCCGCACACAGCCGCCATAAAGCAGGCAGCAGATTGAGCTGGCGCCAATTATCGTGGTGCTGGCGCAAGTTGCAAGCTATCCGGGGATCTCACTCCCGATCGCTGATTCGCAGCGACGGGAAAAGACTAGAGATCGCACGTCCGACGGACAACCTGAAAACCTTGTGGGAAGGTTCTGGCCATCGGGTACCGGATTTAAACAATTTCAAGTTCTCGGGCGCCTGGATGGGCCTCATCGCGAGCAGGCTCACTCCCACAGGTTGATCGGGTGCAGTCAGTGCGAAACAGGTCGGCTGTCAGGCCGCCTTCGCGAGCAGGCTCGCTCCCACAGGTTGATCGGGTGCAGTCAGTGCGAAACAGGTCGGCTGTCAGGCCGCCTTCGCGAGCAGGCTCGCTCCCACAGGTTGATCGAGTGCATTCAGTGAGAAACGGGGCGGCTGGCAGGCCGCCTTCGCGAGCTGGCTCGCTCCCACAAAAGCAAAAGCAAGGCAGCGCAGCTGCCCGCGGCGAAGCCGCCCCACTCAACAATGAGCGCAAGCTCGAGTGCTCTTGATCTTGATCCACCGGCGACGTCGGAAGGCTGAGTGGAGGGATTGATCCGGGCGTGGGAGCGCAGCGACCGTTCGACGAAGTCGAACACAGCGGAAGGAGGTGCAGCGAAGCAAACCGGAGCCGCTGCGCCCGGATCAGTCCCGGAGCGAAGGAACCCGAGCCTGCGAGGGCCGAACGTAGGAGCAAGCCTTTTGGGTTACCTTTTTGGCGTTTGAAAAAGGTGACTCGCCGTAAGGGCGAAACCGCCAGCCGCAGCCCCCGAAGAAACGGATATTCACTCAGTCAGCCAGAACATGGTCGCCTATAAGGGCGCCATCGCGAGCAGGCTCACTCCTACAGAAAAGCAAATCGCAGGCAACAAAAAACCCGCAGACAATCACTCATCTGCGGGCCTCCCGTTCAAGCAGCCAAGAAGATCAGAAATCCTCCAGCCGCCACACCTCATAAGCCGGCGTCTCATACGGATGACTGAGCTTCAACGCCGCCACCACAGCCACAATCAACTCATCCGCCACGACAAGCTCAACCTTCCATTCCTTAACCCGCTCGACCTGCCCCGCCTGACCAATAAACGGCTGACTGCCGTCCAACGGTCGAAACTGGCCAGAGCCAAGCACCTGCCACGCACAGTGGTCATAGTCACCGACCCGCCCACCACCGGCAGCGAACACAGCCCCTTTGACCACCTCGACATGACTGTCGGGAACAAAAAACGCCAACTTGTACACGACGATCAGTTAACCCACACGCGAGCGTTACGGAACATGCGCATCCACGGCGCGTCTTCGTTCCAGTCTTCCGAACGCCACGAGTTCTGCACCGCACGGAACACACGCTCCGGGTGCGGCATCATGATCGTCACACGGCCGTCACGGCTGGTGAGGCCGGTGATCCCGCGCGGCGAGCCGTTCGGGTTGGCCGGATAGGCTTCGGTGACCTTGCCGTGGTTGTCGACAAAACGCATCGCCACGCAACCGGACAGATCGGCTTCCAGCAGTGCTTCTTCGCTGGCGAACTCGGCATGCCCTTCACCGTGGGCGATGGCGATCGGCATGCGCGAACCGGCCATGCCCTGCAGGAAGATCGAGTTCGATTCCTGGATCTGCACCATCGCCACCCGCGCTTCGAACTGCTCGGAGCGGTTGCGCACGAAGTGC
>Ga0308168_1002988_pt1 | contig 13399 bp, 11 predicted proteins | sample PhyCR2_FD_202133 | JGI IMG/M metagenome (GOLD analysis project Ga0308168, IMG submission 202133) | Phyllosphere microbial communities from UC Gill Tract Community Farm, Albany, California, United States - DLSLRC.R2 | ecosystem: Host-associated > Plants > Phyllosphere > Unclassified | place: USA... | reverse complement strand
ATGAAGCCACCGCCGCCGCTGATGCGGACAACGAATACCTGATTCAGGAAGCCCTTTCCAACTTTGCCAAAAATCGCACGTTACTGGTGATTGCCCATCGGTTAGATACCATCATGCACGCCGATCATATCGTTGTTGCGAGCCGCGAAAAATGAAAAAGCGATTCACCTAAAATGAGAAAAAAGGGAAATCGCATAAACATTCAGGGAAATCAGTCTTGCTCTACGTTTCTCAATCCTGTTTGCGCACTCATCGTAATGCCGGGGGCATTGATTTTAACGCTGGTAACCTGAACTCGGTCATCTTTAACGGACACCTCAATTTTACCTTGAAGCTGAGGCGGAACCATTGGATAGCTGCTCATTTGGTTCTGTGGTTGAAGAGATGCCCACGGAGATGGATCTTGATAGGTAGGGGCGGAAGTTAGCCAGTCCTTAATCTCACTCCAAACAGAGCCTACTGATACAGATGCAGGCAACTGAGATTTATCAACAGAATCATCGACCCAGCTACGGAATGATGACCCTTTAGCCCATTCACCAACACCACTGCTATCATACAGCGTCTTGGCCGCCCATTGAGCCGCCTCATTTTGCATATACACCATAGCCGCACCAGTACCAGCCGCACGCGCTAACCCCCAAAACCCTGCTGTTCCAAGCCCCGCGCCTGTTGTAGCGGCACCACCAAGGCCAAGCGGGATACCTTTCCCCTTAGCCTTGCCTCCTGCGCCCCCACCGATGCCGCCAGCTCCCATATTTACGACATAGACCGGTGTAACTCCAGAGCCAAATGCATCCGTAACGTCTTTCGGTACGCCTTTTTTCCCAGGGCGCAGGAAATCATATGCTCCTTTACCAAACTGGAATCCCTTGCGTGCAGCTAACAAACCGCCAGTAACAAGAGCGACATTCTTGCCAATCTCAAGCCAATTCTGTACAGACTCCTGATCTACTGAGTTGATTGCATCGGCAAGCTCTTGTACCGGTTGTGCAAGATTATTATTGGCGAATTTCTCCCATGTTGTTGTTAACCCCTGAAGGGCAGAGGTGAAATCTTTACCTGCATAAGCAGCATCATCAAGAATACTTTGACCATCAGCGACAACGCTCATATAAGTCTTAAGTTTTTGCGCACCGGCTTCACCTGACACCCCTAAAATTAATCGCGTGCTGTCCTGATTAAACCCAGCACCAGTGAGGTATCCACTTTGTTTTTCAGCTCCGTTCTTGGCAGAACGAACGGCAGTTTCTTTTAAAATATCAGGGAGCGCTCGGATTCTCCCGTCTTTGCCAAATACATTTATGCCATTGGCCTTCAATGCCTTTGATACTTTAGGGTTTTGGAGGTCGGTGATAAAATTCTCGACCGCTGTTGACGCTTTATCCCTGTTGGCCATCACGTCCATCGCTGACGCTGCGACGACCATCACGTCCATAACTCCTTTGACACCTTTACCACCTGCTGCGGCATACATGGATAGCGACGTTGGAAGCTTTTCTGCTGCATCTTTTAACTCAAATGCGCCTTCTTTCCCTAATCGGTTCATTCCATCCAATGCCAACAATGATTGCTTTTTATCTTCAATCTGAAGTTTTTTATACTCAGCAATCAAACCGCCAATATCTTGACCAGCAGCACCGGATGCAGCGATAGCCAATGCAATATTTTCTGTATTAAGCAATGCCAAGTCTAAATCACCGGAACGGGCATTTATCATTTCAAATGCCCCCTGAATTTCACTGGTGTCCACTTTGACTTTTAAAGCCGCATCTTGAGTGATGTTGAAAATACTGGCTATCTCCTCGCGGGTTTTACCGGCAGTTATACCCATGCGAGTAAGACGCCGGTCTAACTGCTGGTAATTACGCAGCATGGCACCACCGGCGAAACCTGCTATAGCCGTGGTATAACGGTTGCCCAGCCTATCCAAACCACGCCCTGCGGCTTCACTGGTTGCTTTGACAACCGACATAGCACGCTGATTACGCTGAGCAAACTCCGACATACTCATCCCGTACTGACGAGCCTTGGCGGTCAGGTTACCGGATAAGTTGATAAGTATTTCTGTATCAAGTTTTTTACCCATATAAATCTCATATAAGTTTAAGGCTGGTTAAACCAGCCTTATTATTAATTACAGGTAAGGGGATACGATAATTTCAACCCGTTTGTAGTTAGGGTTATCTTCCCCATTTTCCAATTGTTGACGGAGCAATATTTTTTCTGCTGCGGCACGAAGCGCGACAGGAACAACGATGATTGACGGCACAATACCCAATGGCTCGCCGCTGCTACCTTTGACGGATAGCATTCCATCGTAGACCTCGCCAAAGCTCTCTGTTGTCAGGTCATTGTACGAGGCCGCCGCACATTGCCACATGCCGTAACCCACGTTCAGGCGTCCATCCACACCAAACAGGTATTTGTTCCGCAAGAACACCTCCGCATCCTCTACGTTCGTGACAGAGGTCATTACGATAGGGCGGCGTTTTTGATAAATAAATGGCTTCAACCCTTGATTGCCATCAAACAAATACCATTTTGGCTTGGCTACCTGACCCTCTGGAACCGCAGGGGCTGTTCCATAGAGGTTTGAATAAACAGACTCACCGTTAGGATGGTCAGTATCAAAGAAATTTTGACCATCAATCCCCGGTGACTTATTCCCGTCAACCATCGCTGCAAACATCAATTTATCCGGGAACCCCGCCGCCTTACGACCATATTGCTCGAAAATCATCGAGTATTTGCCGTAATCATTATCTTCAAAATCTTCACGTTTGATTGCAATACTGCTTTCGAACGTCTTATTTTTAAGGACGTAATCTTTTGTGGATAGCTCTTTTAACTGACGGTCAGTTAACCACTCCTTTATCTCTGGAAACTCTTCCAGGAATCCGTAAGCATTAGAGCCTGAGGAAGACGGAACCTCATTAGCTAATTTGACGTGGCTAGGCGAATATGCCTTAGCCCCTTGTTCAAACTTAACGTTGAAGGCTACTTGCGCATCGGCGATTACGCCTTCAATATCAACAAAATCACTCATTATTCTTTTCCTAATGCAGTTAAATATTCTTCTTCGCTAACACCAGTGTTACGACAAACGGCTATTTGCGAATCACTAAGTTGTTGTTGCGGGCGTCGCTGTGAAATCTGCTTACGCTCAGACAGGTGTTTGAAACTTAGAGAGTGAGATTGTAAATCCGCAAACTCAGTAAATTTATCCACCCCAACTTGAGAGCACATTGCGACCAACAACTCTCGTTGAGCCGGAACAAACACCGCCTTAGATATATAGGCATCGACAACCTTACCAACGCCCGATGTTTTTTCACGATTTAATGCATTTAAAACATCCTGAGGTGATGATATGTTTTCAATGCCTAACGCTGTTGCTACCTCACTCCAATCCTGCTGAGAGTTTAACGCAGTAAGAACCAAATTCGGTTTATTCGTCAAAGCAATGCTACTTAGCTTAATAATATCTCCCTCTTTGGTGTGATTAAACGCCGGAGAAATAAAACGATATTCTTTGCTGACAATGGCGTTGTTAGCTTTAAGCGTCCAGTCAACCTTACCCCAGACGGAACCATCATCACGCACCTGAACATCCTCAACCCAGCCTGCCGCTGGCGCTTCAACGCCATTTGGCGCAGAAACCTCAGTAGAATGTTCATAATCGACCACCAATGAAATACCTTGCTGGCGAAAAGCATCGGCAACCTTGGCCGGATTACTTAAGCGCCAGGCGCGTCCGTCACGGCCTTTAATATTCGGGCCGGATGGAAGCAACTCGATCCATTCCGGGGCGCGTTCACCTGCTTTCAGTTCAGAACATAATGCAACGATATTCACAATCATCACCCAACCATGTTTAAAACCCGTTTAAATCGCCTCAGAACCGTTTAACTGCGGTAGATGCGTAAAGACGTACCAACCACCATAGAAAAACGATCAGAAGCCCGTTAATGCGTTTTTTTGCTTTCATCCCATCCGATGCTTGCGACGTTATCCCTGAACGCCCACACCGATTCACAAATGGCCAACACCTCCTTTACCGTGAGGTTGTAATGCTCTGCGGCTTTATCTGCACCAAACTGGTCGGCACATGCGGCCACTTTGGAGCACAACACAAGGTGGCTGCATTCGGCTTCATTTTCTGGCATGAGCTTCTCACCTAACTGGATCTCCATTACTCGAACCATTACCCGACCGACAAATGGGATACCGTTAATTTCATGCTCAGGGTTCAAGCCAATCTCATGACAGGCATTAATAACGCCTTGCTCAATAATCTTTAGCGGCTCAGGTAAATTCTTTCGCATTGTTTCAATGCCGAGACTTACACCTGAATAAAAAATATCTTTAGTTAGTTTCACTTAATCCTTCCTCGTATTCTTTTATTGCCGCACGTACACGCCCGGTAACCTGATGGACACCTTTAAAAGACAAACCATATTTAATCGATAACTCACTCGTCTTCATGTGGTATGAATCAACATAGATATTTAAATTGTTTATAATCTTATTTAATTCTTGTGCTTTCGGGAGATAAAATTGCATCCCGCCAATTTCATCCATTAACGATAACGTTGTGACCATTAACTTACTCAGGCCTCCAACATCATCATCTGGATCAACACCAATTTTCTTTAAAGCTGTATCAACAGCACTCATTACATAAGATACACCTTGCCCAACATCGCTAAACGATTTGCTTCTCAACGCGGCTAGCGCTCGACGACGTATCTTTGACAAGTCGCCAGTAAATGAAAACTCAGGATTAAACTTTATCATCTCTTGATAAAAATTATCCTTATCATAAACCAGCATAAAGTCATGATAAAAATCAGTACCAGCAACATCACAGAAATAATCCAATTCAAACCTATCTTCGAACTTTCCCGAAGCCAAGGTAAATTGATTTTTAACTAAGGCTATATGATCTTTCGCCAACTGAGCACCTAACCGATAGCCAAGTCGATGAACAAAGGAAACCAAATCATCAACAGAGCAGGTAAAACAGCTGCTAACAATAAATCTGTTTGCCGCGCTTATATCTTTGTGGGGGGCGCATTCAATTAACTTTTTAAAAGTTTTCTCTGCCATTCTCTCCCCCTTTCAGTTTCTTCATATAACGGTGCATTGCGGTTCTGGATGTTAGATAGCCAAGACTGTTCGCAAATAACACATTATCTTTTATGTTTCGATAACGATTATTAACGATATATAGGTCTAGTTCCCGCTTATCCCGCCGCGTTATAAACATTAGCTTTTTCAACCTTCCCCCTCCACCAACACGGGATAAACTGATACTAACCGGGATTTTGTGGAACGGCGGAGTGACCGTTTTCATTGCAATAAAAAGGGGAGCCTAAGCTCCCCCTAACGTGACGATTCGGATTTAAAAGTCGGTTTTTTTCATTATGTCTTCTGCATGACTTTGGCAGGTTTTAAGCAAGCAAAGCAAACCAGTCATTGCATTACCAATATCGACGTTACTCTCTTTCTCTATAAGGATTTCTATCATACCCATGCACCACTCAAGGGTGTCATCAATTTTACCGGCAGTCTCATTGTAGAAGATTTCGTTTTGTCTGGACATAATTACTCTCCCTTACCATGAAAAGCCACGGCAACAGCTTTAGCCGCTGCAATATCCTTCACCGCAATTAAGGCAAGGTTTACAGCGTCCAGTTCGTCGGAATCAAAGGATTGAACAGCGAGTGACATGTTAATGAATTTAAGCGCGAAGGTGATACCCGCTGAGAATTTCAATAATTCTTCGTGGGTTTTCAAATCTGCAAATGATTCTATTGCCGCTTGTGCAGTTGCTGAGTCGACTGGATCGAGGATGGATTGTGCATTCTTAGTCATGGCGATGCCCCTTGTAGTAGGTTATCGCTACCACCGGAGGTCTCAATCTCATGGGTGGTAGCCCAGACGGGGTTGAGACTACCGGCCTACAAGGAACGCCGGCCAGCCCGAAGGCTGCCCCGCCTGAGCCACCATTGATTAGATGCGGCCAGACTTACGACAATAAAAAACACGCTGGCGCGTGTCTGTCGCCTTGTAGTTGCTCGGGGTCTCAATCCCGCCACCAGATTTTGCTGGTGAGCTTTAACCCTACACGCAATTAGCCTACTTGGCAACAGCTTTTTGAAGCGTTGATTTCAATGGAAAAACAGCAGTTCACCACCAAAACGGGGCGCACTATACATGGGGGCTGACAGGCTGGCAACAAGAAAGATTATTTGAATTTAAATGCGGTTATATTGAATTTATACTCAAATAGGGATTGTGTGGCTGACCTTTCCTTTTCTAAAAAATAAATTTAAAATTTATTTATTTCCTATTGAAATCATAGATATAAACCAACAAATAGAATCAGAAACAAAAAGGCCGAAAAGACTCTTTTCTCAGCATGAGAAAACCTAATTTAATAGGCGAATCCGCTTATCTAAAACGCTAATTACTCACTATCATAATTACTTCTCATACAAAGTCAAATAAAACGATCTTGCTCAATAACTTACGATGTTCTCATTTTTTGAATAATGGGAAATACCGGGATTTATGAGGCCAATTTAAACGCAATTTAAACGCTTAAATTTTACGAGGCCTGTATTTTCAAAATACGTGGCTAATACGGTTTTTTTTGAGGTTGTTTCTCATTTTGATGTTAGCCGAAATATTTCGTCAGTTGACGGGGTTGACAAGAAGGGAGGCCATACAGCACAAGGGAATTCCCGTTTGTTTTGATTTGATCCAACTTATTTCCGGGTCAAATCCCTTTTCTCATTCTTCCTGACTCATAACAGTAGGCGCGGGCGATGCCCATTTTCAGGGTGAAGTTGTCGCCCAGTTCCTGTGACAGGTTCAGCGACGGGCTCCAGTTGTTACCGGCTTCGGAGTGCAGATCGTAACGCAGGCCCGGCGTCAGCATGGTGCTGTCGGTCAGCTCCATGTTGTCTTCGGCAAACAGCGAGAAGATATGGGCGGATGCGTAAGGGCTACGAGTACCGCTACCTTGACCGGGAATGGTGCCCCCCATCATCGTTTGGCTGGTGGATGAACCGTCCTTCATGCGTTGCTGGTTCCATTCGGTACCCAGGGTGGCGGTTTGCGTCACGCCCAGTTCAAATGGCACGCTGACTTCGCTGTGCGCCAGGAAATCGTCCAGTTTGGTGGTGCCGAAGCCTTCGTTTTTAGCGTCGAAGATACCTTCGGTACCGCCGGCCAACCCTTCGTTCAGGCGGGTATTGCGAGTGCGCTCGAACTGAACGTAGTTGTTGGTGCTGACGCCATTGTCCCAGGCACCGCGGTGGTTAAGGCCGAAGGTCTCGCGATAGATACGGTTGGTTTCTTTGCCGTAGTTGCTCTGTACCAGCGCATTGGTGTTGGTGTTCTGAGTGTCACCGGCGTACAGGTTGCCCTGACGGCCATAGGAATACTCAAACTCCAGCGACTGCAGGTGCGCGAAGTCCCAGTGCAGCAAGGCGTCGATATTTTTATCTACCACCCCTTCACGGCCGGAAGGAATGCTGCTGGCGTAGGCACCCACTCGCTCGGATTTATGCGATTCGTTAATGTCCCAGGCATCGGCCTGAGTTTTGCTGTAACCCCCGAACAGGCGGAAGCTCAACTGGTCGGTCAGCGGGCCGGACAGGCTGAAGTCGGTACGCTTGGTGGAGCCTTCCTGCTTGTGCTCCGGCACGTTGAAATAGGTGTTCAGCGAGCCGTGCAGCTCTTTGGTGTTCTTCTTGGTGATGATGTTGACCACGCCGCCGGCGGCGCCGTTACCGTAACGGGCTGCCGCGGGGCCGCGCAGCACTTCGATACGTTCAATCATTTCCGGCGGGACCCAGGCGGTATCGCCGCGGGTATCACGCTCACCGCGCCAGCCCTGACGCACCGAGTTGCGGCTGCTGGCCGGTTTGCCGTCAATCAGGATCAGGGTATTTTCCGGGCCCATGCCGCGGATATCGATCTGGCGGTTGTTGCCGCGCTGGCCGCTGGTGGAGTTACCGGTCAGGTTAACGCCGGGCATGGTGCGGATCAGCTCGCTGATATCACGGGCAGGTGGGCGCTTTTTGATTTCGTCGGCGGTAATGGTAGAAACCCCAGGTGCCTGCAGGTTTTGCTTGGCGGCAGTGACGACAATAGTGTCTTCGGCGGCTTCTTTTTTACTTTTGGCGACCTTGTCTGTTTCTGGGGTGGTGTCGGTTTGCTGTGCGGCGTGTGCAAAAGCGGACGCGCCTAACCCTAACCCGATGAGTGTGGCTAAGGAATAACGTGATAATTTGCTGTTCATCTGAGAGTTCCTACCTTGCTGCCTTTCTCCGGGCACCGAAGCAGTAGCTCTCCGGCTATGAGAAGGGCGGTTGTAGTTTTTTGTTTTCGGAAAGAGAAACCCAATCGGCCAAGACGCAGCGGCCACGACATTGGATTCAGCGCTTAAATTCGGCATCCGTCCCTGTTGAAGAATACCTGCCCTGTTTACGAGCCTACACACACTATTGCAAACGCAAATAATTATCAATAGTATTCGACTTACCGTTTTCTTGGGCAGCGCCTCGCGCCGCGAAATTACCGGCTTTCCTGAAGCTGCCAGCTAAATAGTGAATAGGCGTTTGAAAACAAAATCCGAGTCAGAAAGCAGCAGATTATTATCAAGCAAGCACGCCGGGCGCCATGGATGGTGGCTGAATATCGCCAAACGCGGCACGCCGCTGGTGGAGCTGCAAGGGGATGGACGCGGGAAGGTCACCTTTTTATGGCGTGACCCCCAGGGATGTGAACTCACTTCAGCCTATCGACGCGTCTGGATCCACATCAATTGTCTGACCGACCATCATCAGTCGTCGCCGCCGCAGAGCCTGCAACGGCTGGAAGGGACCGACGTTTGGTACTGGCAGACCGAGCTCAGCGCCGACTGGCGCGGCAGCTACTGCTTTATCCCCTGTATGGACGACCGGCCATTGGCCCCCAGTGATGAGGATGCGCACGTTAATATGCATTCGGTCCGCCATTGGTGGCATCAGGTGTTTGCCGGTGCGACCCAGGACCTGCTGAATCCCCATCGTTCCTGGGCCGGTGTCGGCGGCCATGTATTGTCAGGTCTGCATATGCCGGAAGCGCTGCCGCAACCGGCCTGGCAGGATTTCGATCGCTATGCGGTCGCCAGCGGGCGTTGTACTCCAGCACCCCCGGCGAAACTGCAGCGCCACAGCTGGCACAGCGAGCGTCTGGGCAATACCCGTAATGTCTGGGTTTATACCACCGGCGAAGGCGATCCAACACAACGTCCGCTGGCGATATTGCTGGACGGTCAATTCTGGGCGAGCAACATGCCGGTCTGGGATCCGCTGATGCAGTTGACCCGCGAGGGCAAGCTGCCGGAAGCGGTTTATCTGCTGATTGACATTATCGATCTCAAACACCGCTCCCAGGAGCTGGCCTGCAATGCAGATTTCTGGCTGGCGGTACAAGAAGAATTGCTGCCGCAGGTCGCCGAATGGGCGCCGTACCAGCGCGATCCTGCCCGTACTCTGGTGTGCGGCCAAAGTTTTGGCGGCTTGTCATCGCTGTATGCCGGGCTGCACTGGCCGCAGAGCTTCGGCGGGGTGATTTGCCAGTCCAGCTCTTTCTGGTGGCCACGTCGCGACATGTATCAGCTTGCGGAAATTCCGGCCGATGCCGGTTGGTTACTGCATCAGGTTGAGCAGGGCGTTGGCAAAGGCAAGCTGAAGGTGTTTATGGAAGCCGGCGTGCATGAAAAAGTGGCGCGCCGGGTCAACGATCGGATGGCGGACTTGTTGCGTGATGCCGGTCACCGGGTGCAATACCGGGTGGTAGCCGGGGGACACGATCATTTGTGCTGGCGTGGCGGCCTGATAGACGGTCTGCAGGCACTGTGGGCGGACCAATCTTCTGCCCCCTCGATCAAGCTAACCTTCACTGCCCAAGGAGTCCGCGATGGAAACTCTGAACCCGTTCGATGACGAGCAACAAAGCTGCCTGATTGTGCAGAATGATGAATTGCAATACAGCCTGTGGCCAGACTTTAGCGCAGTGCCGGCGGGGTGGACGCCGGTGTTTGGCCCGGCGGCGCGTCCGCTGTGCGTGATTTGGCTGGAACAGCATTGGCAGGATATGCGGCCCGCCTCGCTGCGTAAGGCGTGATGGCGCCAATACCGATAACAGGAGTCAGTACCTTGTCAGACCGGAATTTATTACCGACCGAACGGCCGTTCGCCACTGAACTGCCGTTGGTCGCCGCGCAACCCGGGATCTGGGTTGCCGATCAGATTTCGCCGCATGCCAACGCCTATGCGGTTTCCCACTATATTGAGCTGAATGGCCCGCTGGATCAGGCGTGCCTGTTGCGTGCGATTGAGCAGGGGCTGTCGGAAGTAGATACCCTGCAGTTCCGCTTTGAAGAGCGTGACGGGGTGCCGATGCAGTGGCATGACCCCGAGCTGGCGATCCTGCCGGTAGAATACATCGATCTCAGCGAATCTCCCGATGCCGCTGCAGCGGCGCGTGCCCTCATGCAGTTGGATATGTCCGGTGATTTGCGCATCGGTAGCGGCAATGCGTTATATCGTCATATGCTGATCCGCCTGTCGGAACAGCGCTGGTTTTGGTATCAGCGTTATCATCATATTCTGGTAGATGGCTTCAGTTTTACCGCCATTGCCCGCAGAATCGCCCATATTTATACCCGGACGTTGCACAATGAACGGCCGGATCCGACGCCCTTCAGCGCATTCAGCGAAGTGGTCGAGGAATATCAGCGTTATGCGCAATCGTCCACCTCTCAGCGCGACGCTGCCTTCTGGTTGAACAAGGCGCAGCAATTGCCGACGCCTGCCACCCTTTGCCCGCAACCGTTGGCCGGGCAGACGCCAACCACCCGTATTCACCGCTTGTCACAGCTGTGCGACCGACAAGATTTCACGCAGTTGGTGAACGCCGGTCAGCAGCAGTTCAGCGTGGCAGATATGGCACTGGCGTTGGTTGCGTTGTGGGTTTCACGCCTGAGCGGACATGCCAGCTTCAGCGCCGGTTTTATCTTTATGCGCCGTACCGGTTCGGCCGCGCTCTGTGCCAACGGACCGGTGATTAACGTCTTGCCGATCGAAATGCACCTCGACCCTCAGGCTACGCTGAGCGAGGTCGCCGGTAATATTGGTCGTGAGTTAAAAATCGTACGCCGCCATCAGCGCTACGAGGCGGAGCAGGTGCAGCGCGATCTGGGGCGAATTGGCGATGCCCAACCGCTGTACGGCACGGTATTCAACTTTAAGATGTTTGATTTCCAGTTGGACTTCGGCGGTATCGAAGGCATCACCCATGAGCTGGCCTCCGGGCCGGTCCGTGATCTGGAGATTGCGTTGTACCTCGACGAGGCCGGTACGCTGAAGGTCGATCTGTTGGCTAATGCCGAACGTTATCAGCGTGATGAGCTGGCGGCGCATCTGCAACGCCTGCCTCTGTTGTTGCGTCAGTTTGCCGCACAGCCTCAGATGCCGATTGGCGATGCCGATTTGCTCACCGAGCAAGACCGCCAACTGTTGGCCCGGGTTAATGACACGGCACATCCGGTGAAGGCGCAAACCCTTAGCGGGCTGCTGGCGGAGCAGGCGCAGAAAACCCCTGACGCCCCGGCGCTGGCCGATGCGCAGTACCAATTTACCTATCGCGAAACTCGTGAGCAGGTTGCCGCGCTGGCGCGTCAGTTGACGGAGCAGGGCGTACAACCGGGTGATATCGTTGCCGTCGCCTTACCGCGCTCGGTCTTTTTGTCTCTGGCGTTAATGGCCATCGTCGAAGCCGGGGCGGCCTATTTGCCGCTGGATACCGGTTATCCTGACGAGCGTCTTGGCATGATGCTGGAGGACGCTGCGCCGCGCCTGATTATCACCGAACCGACCCAGCAGGCACGTTTTGCCGGCAAGGGTGAGATCTTGCTGTATGACGCGCCGTTGCCGATAGACAGCGCAGCCAACGTCACGCTCAATGGACCGACGCCGCATCACCCGGCCTACATTATCTTTACCTCCGGCTCGACCGGGCGACCGAAAGGCGTGTTGGTGGGGCATCAGGCGATCGTCAACCGGTTGCTGTGGATGCAACATCAGTATCCTATGGCGGCAGGCGATGTGGTGCTGCAGAAAACGCCTTGCAGTTTTGACGTTTCGGTATGGGAATTCTTCTGGCCGCTGATAGTGGGGGCCCAGTTAGTGATGGCCCCGCCTGAAGCGCACCGCGATCCGGAACAGCTGCTCCAGCTGATTGATCAACATCGTGTCACCACCATGCACTTTGTCCCTTCGATGCTGGCGGCCTTCGTCAGCGCGTTGGATAGCCCGCAGGCGGTGGCGTGTTGTGCGCCGTTACGTCAGGTATTTTGCAGTGGTGAAGCCTTGCCGGCGGAACTGTGCCGCCTGTGGCAAAGCCGCACTGCGGTGCCGTTGCATAACCTGTACGGGCCGACCGAAGCGGCGGTGGACGTCAGCTGGCATCCGGCCTGGGGCGAAGCCTTGGCTGCCGTCACTGGCGCCAATGTGCCGATTGGTTTACCGGTTTGGAATACCGGTTTACGCATCCTCGATACGCGCCTGCGGCCAGTGCCGCCGGGCGTCGCCGGTGATTTGTACCTTACCGGTGTGCAACTGGCGCACGGCTATCTGGGACGACCGGAACTGACCGCCAGCCGCTTTGTAGCCGATCCTGACGGCGATGGTGGGCGGATGTATCGCACGGGTGACGTCGCCCGTTGGTTGCCGGGAGGCGAGGTGGAATACCTTGGCCGCAGTGACGATCAGTTAAAAATACGTGGGCAACGCATTGAATTGAGTGAAATCGATCATGCTTTGCTGTCGCTGCCGGGGATTAAACAGGCGGTGACTCACGCGCTGGTGCTGGAAAATACGCCAACCGATCCTGGCGGCGGCGATGCCCGTCAACTGGTGGGCTATCTGGTGGCGCAGCCCGGTGTGCGCCTTGATCTGGACGCGCTCCGCGCAGCGTTGGCCGATCGGCTGCCGCCGCATATGGTGCCGGTGGCGCTGGTCGAGATGGATACTCTGCCGCTGAGTGCCAATGGCAAGCTGGATCGTAAAGCGTTGCCGCAACCGCAGGGCGCAACCCGCGCGGCAGGGCGTGAGCCACATGCGGGGCTGGAGACGGCGATTGCTGCAGTGTTCGCTCGCCTGCTGCAACGCGAAACCGTGTTTGCCGACGATGACTTCTTTGCCCTCGGCGGGCACTCGCTGTTGGCGATGCGTTTGGCGGCGGAGCTGCGGCGTGAGCTGGGCAAGGCGGTGTCGGTAGGGCAGGTGATGGTGGCTTCCCGCGTGGAACAGCTGGCGCAGCTGTTGGCCGAAGA
>Ga0308168_1002983_pt1 | contig 13413 bp, 13 predicted proteins | sample PhyCR2_FD_202133 | JGI IMG/M metagenome (GOLD analysis project Ga0308168, IMG submission 202133) | Phyllosphere microbial communities from UC Gill Tract Community Farm, Albany, California, United States - DLSLRC.R2 | ecosystem: Host-associated > Plants > Phyllosphere > Unclassified | place: USA... | reverse complement strand
GATCTGGCTGCCGTCAGCACTCAGTCGCTTATCCTGTAAAATCACGGGAATGTCATCAACGCCCCACTGTTTGGGCAGCAGCAGCTTGCCGCTTTCCGGGTCGTTGATCAGCACCAGCCCAGCCAGTCCTTGCGCGACCTGGTAACCGGTACGGCCATGTTGATGCGGATGGAACCAGCAGGTCGCAGCCGGTTGATCGGGCGTGAATGTCACCCGGCGGCTGCTGTTCGGCGCGATCCGCGCCTGTGGCCCACCGTCGACGTTGCCCGGCAGTTCCAGACCGTGCCAGTGCACCGTCGTCGTTTCGGGCAGACGATTATGCACTGTGATGTTGACCTCTTTGCCACGATCCAGTTGGATCGCCGGGCCAAGCAGGCTGCCATTATAGCCCCAGCTTGGCACGTTTTTACCGCGCCACAGGCTGTTACCGGTCTCGGCAATCAGGGTGATTTCACTGCGCGCATCGGCCGTCAGTAACGTGGGTATCGGCAACAGCGGGCGCTGTTCAGCCGCCATTAATGAACGGCTCCACAGTGGCAAGGCACTGGCTGCGCCGATAGCGGCGCTTAATTTGATAAAATCACGACGTTGCATCATCCATTCCTTATTCAGTCCTTGTGTAAGATGTCTGTGTCAGATATCGATAGCGACTGACAGCATAAACCCTGCCCCAGCGGGAAGGTCAAGCCTGCTAAAAGAATGCAGATAAGCCCTTCAGGACTTTTCTGTCTTAAAAGTGGCTGGCACCCGGCCTGAACTGTGCTAACGTCAAGCTATTGCACACGTATGAGATAAACCATGAAGAAAAGCATCAAGGCTCTGTTGCTGTTAGGGCTGTTTGGCTTCTCCTCCACCAGTTTCGCCCTCAGCGAATCGGAAGCAGAAGATTTGGCAGATTTAACCGCCGTATTTGTTTATTTGAAAAACGATTGTGGTTATCAGGATCTCCCCGACGGGCAAATTCGCCGTGCATTGGTGTTTTTCGCACAGCAAAATCGTTGGGATTTAACCAATTACAACAGTTTTAATATGAAAGCATTAGGTGAAGACAGCTATCGCGATCTCAGTGGTATTGCCGTACCGAACGATACTAAGTGTAAATCTCTGGCGCGTGACTCTCTGAGCCTGCTGGCCTACGTGAAGTAATCGTTCTCTCGCCCTCCTGCTGCTGATTTGACCGTGCAACTGCGGTCATTAATCGCTATGATACTGGCCCATTTTTCGCGGCTGTTATATTCGCCCTGATTCAGCCTGCACCTGCGCAGGCCGCGTTTGCTCCCCCGTCACACAGTGTTCACACGGGTGCCGCCGGGCTGCAACGTGCATGACGGAGAGTATATGAGGATGAAAACCCCCACCATGACCGATAAAGAAATGTGGTATGAAACGCTTCATGCCGGATTCGGGCAGTATTTTTCTGTCGACAACGTACTGTATCGCGAGCAGACCGAACACCAGGATCTGATTATCTTTCAGAATGCGGCATTAGGCCGGGTAATGGCGCTGGACGGCGTAGTACAAACCACCGAACGCGATGAGTTTATCTATCACGAGATGATGACCCACGTTCCGTTGCTGGCCCACGGCGCCGCAAAGCGAGTGCTGATCATCGGCGGCGGTGACGGGGCCATGCTGCGTGAAGTATCCCGTCATAAAAACATCGAACAGATCACGATGGTCGAAATCGATGCTGGCGTGGTGACCTTCTGCAAAGAACACCTGCCGAACCACAGCCAGGGCGCCTATGACGACCCGCGCTTTACCCTGGTGATTGACGATGGCGTGAACTTCGTTAAACAGACCAGCGAAAAATTCGATGTGATTATCTCTGACTGCACCGACCCGATTGGGCCGGGAGAAAGCCTGTTTACTTCAGACTTTTATGAAGGCTGCCACCGCTGCCTGAACCCGAATGGCATCTTCGTGGCACAAAACGGCGTCTGTTTCCTGCAGCAAGATGAAGCGGTGAACAGCCATCGCAAACTCAGCCACTATTTCGCTGATGTCAGCTTCTACCAGGCTGCGATCCCGACCTACTACGGTGGCATTATGACCTTCGCCTGGGCCAGTGATAATCCCGCGCTGCGCCAGCTCGATGCTGCGACAATTGCCTCACGCTTTGCACAAGCGGGCCTGACCTGCCGTTACTATAATCCGGCGATCCACACTGGCAGCTTTGCCCTGCCGCAATATCTGTTAAATGCGCTGGCCGACTAACCAGGTATTTTAAGGGGGTGAACTAAATTGCAAAAGCTTAAACTACATGGCTTCAACAACCTGACGAAAAGCCTGAGTTTTTGTATCTACGATATCTGTTACGCAAACACCGATGCGGAGCGTGACGGATATATTGCATACATTGATGAGCAGTATAATGCTAACCGCCTGACCGAGATCCTGAGCGAGACCTGCTCAATTATCGGTGCCAACGTGCTGAATATCGCGCGTCAGGATTATGAACCCCAGGGGGCCAGCGTTACGATTCTGGTCAGTGAAGAGCCGATCGATCCGCGCGACATCGACACCTCCGAACATCCTGGCCCGCTGCCCAACTCCGTTGTGGCGCACCTCGACAAAAGTCATATCTGCGTACATACCTACCCGGAAAGCCACCCTGAAGGCGGTCTGTGTACCTTCCGTGCAGATATTGAAGTCTCGACCTGTGGTGTCATTTCACCACTGAAAGCGTTGAACTATTTAATTCATCAGCTGGAATCCGATATTGTCACCATCGATTATCGCGTGCGTGGGTTTACCCGCGATGTGAACGGGGTGAAACACTTCATCGATCACGAGATTAACTCTATTCAGAATTTCATGTCGGATGATATGAAATCGATGTACGACATGATGGATGTGAATGTGTATCAGGAAAATATCTTCCACACCAAAATGCTGTTGAAAGAGTTCGATCTGAAACACTATCTGTTCAATACCGAACCCGCCGATCTGAGTCCGCAGGAACATAAACGCATTACGGGTTTACTGTGGAAAGAGATGCGTGAGATTTATTACGGCCGCAATATTCCGTCGTTGGGATTAAAAACGCAGTAACTGGTTGGGTGTATTGATATCCGCAAAAAGGCGACCTTCGGGTCGCTTTTTATCAAAAAAAGCTTTTAATGATAAACAAATTCATACTCAACGATATAAGAACCAATATGATTCACTTTTGCCGTCACCCATACACGATCCATCCCTTGCCTACGTTTATAGCTTAGCTCTTTTTTATTAGTACAAAGTTGTAACCATCTGTTGGTGTGAGGATCTTTAATCCAGAGTCCTGCTTCGCAATGACCAGATTTTCCTCTCGATGGACCAGGAAAAACCACCTCATACTCTGACTCATAACGGATTAAATTATCAGGGAAGCAATAAATATAGACATCGAAAATATTCAACACGCAGATAAAGCCAAAACAGAAACCACCAAAGAACATCTCCAGAACATACTTCGGTGTTTTATTGACCGGGCGTCTGTAAACCGTTCTCCCCGCAAAAAAAAGCCCAATAACTGCTCCAGTGGTGATATACACCATCCATTCAGGAACAAACTCCATCAAAACAGTTCGATGTGATAGGATGGAAGCCCATATCATGTACCAGAACCAAAGACCCATTACCAAAAACATGGCCAAAACTGTCATGTTCACTTTTGAAAAAATACTTTTTTTAGAATAAAAAAATGGGTTCATCCCTATCCCAACTCATTCCCTTAAAAGGGATAATTAATTCAGAACCATCAAATATTACACAGCTTTTTCTGGCTATTCAAAAAAAATTGCCAACGGGTAAAGTTAAACATAGTGAAAAAAGGTTTATCAGGTGCGCATGACTACACAGTGATGATATTCAAAGTTGGGATTAATCCCAACTTTGAAGACGGAAGGCTTAAGGTTTTCAATCGTGGAGGTAAGTTCAGAGCCTTGTGGTTACAGCGCCAGCCTCAGCGTAAAGTCCTGCTCACTCAACTCACTCTGAGATTCATCGGTTAGCAGCCTGTCGGTAATAATATCCGTCAGTTGCTGAAGCGGTGCCGCCTGAAACAGCGACCAGGAACCGTACTTACTGCTGTCGGCCAGCAGCACCCGGCGGCGCGCATTGGCCAGCAGGTCCTGCTTCAGTCCGGCTTTCTCTTCCGTCGGTGCCGTGATGCCCTTCTCCAGGCTCCAGGAGTTACAGCTGACAAAAGCGATATCCGGATAGATATTACGCAGCAGACGGCGTCCGTGCTCACCAATACAGGACTGACTGGAGTCGTCGATGCGCCCGCCGATAATCGTCACTTCAATCTGCTTAAACTCGGAAAGAAACAACGCGATATGCAAATCAGCCGTGATCACCCGCAGCGGCAAATGCGTCAGCTGACGTGCCAGCTCCAGCATGGTGGTGCCGGCATCCAGCACCACAGCATCACCGGATTTCACCAGGCTGGCCGCGGTATGCGCAATAACCCGTTTCTCTGCCAGATGGCGCTGCATCTTCTCAACCGTGGTGGGCTGATTGGGAATAAAGCGGTTCAGGGTTACCCCACCGTGGCTACGGCTGATCACCCCTTCCTGATCGAGTTTTATAAGGTCGCGTCGGATGGTGGCGGGTGACGCCGCAATGGCAGCCACCAGCTGTTCGACCGTGACCAGATTATGACTTTTCAGATAGTCCATAATCTGATCGAGGCGGCTTTGTCCCTTCATATGTCCTTATGCAAGCTGCATCGCTAACTGAATAGAGATCGCCATGCTGGCAGAGTTCGCTTTTCCTGTCCAGGCAATATCAAACGCCGTGCCGTGGTCTGCCGAGGTACGAATAAACGGCAGCCCGGCGGTAATATTGACCCCATCGTAAAAGCCCAACAGCTTAAGCGGAATGTGCCCCTGATCGTGATACATCGCGACGACAATATCGTACTGGCCTTCCTGGCACTGGAGGAAAACGGTATCCGGCGGGCACGGCCCGGTCACGTTCAGCCCTTGCGCTTTCATCGCCTCTACCGATGGGCCGACGATAGTGATCTCTTCATCGCCAAACAGGCCATTTTCACCCGCATGCGGATTCACCCCGGCCACGGCAATACGCGGGTTCTCAAAACCAACGCGCCTGAGGAAAGTATCTGCCATACCGATCACCGTCTCAACACGTTCACGCCCCAGGGTATCAAGGAACTGACGCAGCGCAATATGCGTGGTGACGTGGATCACCTTCAGCTTGTCGGTATACAGCACCATCGCGTAATTTTTGCTATCGGTCAGCTTCGCCAGCAGTTCGGTATGCCCGGGATAAAGATGCCCGGCTGAGTGCAGCGCTTCTTTATTTAACGGGGCGGTGGCAATCGCCTGTACTTCCCCCGCCAGCGCCAGTTCCGTGGCACGTTTAACGCAGCGGTACGCCAGATCACCCGCTTCCGACTGCACGACTCCGGGCTTCAGGGCAGCCGGATCGGTCAGCGGTTCATCGATAACATTGATAATACCAGGGGCGAAGTGAGCATCGGCCACGCGATCCAGCACGCGCAGTTCTGCCTGTGGGGTAATATTCAGGCTCAGCACGCGCCGCAGGGTACTGGCACAGCCCACCACCACTGCCGGAACCCCGGACAGCTCACCGCTGGCCAGTGATTTGATAATGATTTCCGGACCGATACCTGCCGGGTCGCCCATAGTGATCGCAATAATTTTACTCACTCGATTTCTCCTCAATAAAACGAATAACGTCGACCAGGGTGTTTGCATCACCGAAGCCACCGGCTTTGGTCATCACCAGCAAGGGTTCAGTCACATTTAATAAGCGGCCCCAGGGCACACAGCCCGCAATCTGGCCTTGAATCTGGAATCCACTGGCACCCAGCCCGCGCGCCACGGCGATCGCCACGTCACCGCCGGAAAGATACAACCCGCCAGGCTGGGCTTCTGCCAGCACTTCAGCCGTGAGCTGTGCCAGTAGCTGGCAAATTTCTTCACCCAGTTGAGCACGGCTCAGCTGATGTTCTTCACACAGTGCAGCAATCGCTTCACGCTGCCCGTTATGCTGGCAGGTGCGGACCACACAGTGCTGCCCGGCGCGCAATGCCTTGGTCACGGTCTGGCGCCAGGTGGGAAACGATACCCAACGCGGGCGAGAAAACAGTTCGGCAATATCGATATCCACCAGCGTCACAGGATGCTGCTGCTGAATCCGGTCAATTTGCTGACGGGCGATGTCACTCATCGAGCCCACCACTGCCAGCAGCGGTGACGGGCGGCGATCCACCAGCAGCGCCGTCAGTGCATCACTCAGCCCGGCAGCACCGACCAGCAGCGGACGCTGTGCCAGGCGGGACGCTGCCTGCGCAATGCGCTGTAAGTCATCATCGGTTTCTGCATCCACCACCAGCAGCGACGGTGCGCTGTCGGCGGCCTGTTGCATCAGCGCCAGCAACTGTGGCCCGCGCACCTGCGCCAGCGTCAGGCCGCCGCAAGGCAATGTGCTCTGCTCCAATAACCGCCGGGCAATGTTCGCCGTTGTCACCGGCGTTTTCGGGTCGCTGGCAAATTCGGTCTCGGTCAGTCGCAAGCCGTGAATAAAGCACTCACCGTCGCGGGTAATGCGCCCCAACCGTGGAACCGCCGCAACTACCAGCGCCAGCGATGCACCGCTGGCCAGCAGAGCCGCTTCGGTTTCTGCGCCCAGATTGCCGCGCAGAGTGGAATCCATCTTCTTAAACAGCCAGCCTTCGCGGGCAACCGGCGACCAGTGCATCAGCGCACGCTGCACCCGCTCTGCGGCATCCCGGGCAGGCAAAGCGCGGCTGTCCGTGCTGACCACCCAGACGTCGGCCTGCTCGTCACCACGCGGTGACTGGCTGTCAAAAAGCACATTCACCCGCGCTCCCGCTCTGGCCAGCCCGCTGCCCGCATCATTGGCCCCGGTAAAATCATCCGCAATCACCAGTACCGGCGTTTGCCATTTACGCTGCGTCATCGCCACTCCTGTACGGAACATTGAGGTGCCTGTCTGTGAAGAGAGGTTCAGGACACCACTCATAATCTGAATATGATTATATTCAATCACATTTGATTAAATGTGAGCAAGTTCAAATTAATCAGAATCAATATGCCCTATAAATTACCCATCAAAGTCGGAAAGTCCTTACAAATGACGAAATGCAATCACCCGTCACTGAAAAGCGGTGTGATGAGGAGAAATCAGGCATGAACATAAACAGTACCGTGATCGCGGGCTACCAGACACTCAATGACATTGGCTACCTGTTAAAAGATAAGCCGCGTGTTTTGCTGGTCACCGATAAGAATATTGCAGCGATCCCGGCAGTGCAGACGCTGACTGAGCAGGTGCGCCGTCAGGTCTCAACCTTACATACCGTCAGCAATGTGCCACCCGAGCCGAGCCAGCATGATGTAGCAGAGATCCTCGCCGGCCTGGCCTCGCGCGATGTGGATCTGGTGATTGGCGTAGGCGGTGGCAGCGTGCTGGACGTGGCAAAACTGCTGTCGGTGCTGTGCGTTGAGAATGCACCCACGCTGGAGGCCCTGCTGGCCGGAGAGAAACCTCAGAGACGCACCCCCTCGCTGTTGATCCCGACCACTGCAGGTACGGGGTCAGAAGCCACGCCAAATGCCATTCTGGCCATCCCGGAAAAAGAGACGAAAGTCGGCATTATCTCCCCGGTGATGCTGCCGGACTATGTGATTCTGGCCCCGGAACTGACCACCAGCATGCCGGCACATATTGCATCTTCAACCGGGATTGATGCGCTCTGCCACCTGATTGAGTGCTTTACCGCGACGGTTTCAAACCCGGTGAGTGACAACTACGCGCTGATCGGGATGAAGAAGCTGTTTGCCAGCCTGGAAACCACCGTGGCTGAACCCGGCAACCTGGAAGCCCGATTGAATATGCTGTGGGCATCTTATTACGGCGGTGCGGCCATCGCCCATGCCGGGACTCATCTGGTGCACGCCATGTCCTACCCGCTGGGCGGCAAATATCACCTGCCGCACGGCGTGGCGAACGCCATTCTGCTCGCTCCCTGCATGCGCTTTGTGCGCCCGGCGGCGGTAAGCAAATTCGCCGAAGTCTACGACCTGTTGCCTGAGGCTAACCCGCAGCTCAACGCGGATGAGAAGTCTCACGCACTGGTGGATTACTTCGCGGCCCTGGTCCAGCGACTGAAGCTGCCTGCCAGCCTCGACGAGCTGGGGATCACCTCAGAACACCTGCCTTATTTAGTGGAAGCGGCACTCGATGTGCAGCGCCTGATGAAAAATGTCCCGGCACCGGTGAGCGCAAACGACGTGCGTAACGTGTACCTGACGCTATTTCCGGCACTGAATCACTAACAGAGAGATTATGATGAGCAAAACTATTCGGGGCGTACTGACCGCCATCGTCACACCTTTCGATCATGACGGTGCCTATGCTGAAGCAGCCATGCGCCGTCAGGTGCAGCGCCAGCTGGCGGCCGGAAACGGTATTTTCTGCGGCGGCACCAACGGTGAGTTCTTCGTATTAAACGAACAGGAAAAGCTGACCGTGACGGCCACCTGCGTCGACGAAGTGGCCGGAAAAGCCAGTGTGGTAGCGCACGTCGGCGAAATTTCCACACGCGACACCATTCGCCTCGGTAAACAGGTTGCCGCGCTGGGTGTGGATGCCGTGTCGGTGATCACTCCCTACTTTGTGCCACTCAAACAATCAGAGCTGATCGCCCATTACACCGCCGTGGCGGATGCACTGACGGTGCCGGTGTTTCTCTACAACATCCCGGCGCGTACCGGCAATACCTTACAGCCAGAAACCGTTCGCCAGCTGGCCGCCCACCCCAACATTATCGGCATCAAAGACAGTGCAGGCAGCTATGAAAGCCTGAGCGGCTTCCTGAAAGCGGCCGAAGGCATTGATCACTTTAACGTGCTGAACGGTCCGGACTCTTTGATCCACCAAGGTTTCGTCGACGGCTGTTCGGCCTGTATTTCCGGCCTGGCTAACGTAGCACCGCAAGAGATCAACGCCATCTGGTCGCACTTCCACGCGGGCGATATCGCAGCCTCACGCAAAGCCCAGGAGAACGTCACCGGACTGCGTACCGACCTGTATGCAGTGGCCTTCTCACCCGCAGCGGTGAAAAAAGCCGTGGCACTGATGGGCTTTGACGTGGGCGACAGCCGCTACGCGGTGCAGTTTAGCGCGGAAGAAGAGCAAAAAATTCGCCAGATCGTTAACCAGTATCTTCAATAATTTTCCGGCAGCGGCACTACGGTGCTACCTGCTCTGACTCAATCAGACACTAACAGCAATACAGGCACACCTTCCTGTGAGGTGTGCATCGCTCTCTTTTGCCTTTGTACCCTACTGAAGCGCCACAAGAGCCTGAAGGCCAGCGCGCTTTTTACAACTTAAGAGGTTGTTATGAAAGAATTTACCACGCAAGGTACACTGATCATCGTCGGGATGGTGCTGGTGTACATTCTGTTTACCAGTTGGCTGACCTGGCGACTGCGCAGTAAAACCTCCGGTGAACATATGGAAGGCGCACGCGCGATGCCCGCGTTTATCGTCGGCATCCTGCTGATGTCGGAATATATCGGTGCCAAGTCCACCATTGGTACCGCACAGGCGGCGTTCGAAGATGGCTTCGCGGCCTCCTGGTCGGTAATTGGTGCCGCCATTGGCTTCCCGATTTTCGGTCTGCTGCTGGTAAAACGCATCTACAACACCGGAAAAATTACTATCTCTGGTGCCATTGCCGAGAAGTACGGCAATACCACTAAATGCATTATCTCGCTGATTATGATCTACGCCCTGCTGCTGGTGAATGTGGGTAACTACGTCAGCGGCGCGGCGGCGATCTCAACCGTCTTGAAAGTGAACCTGCCGGTGGCAGCCTTTATTACCGCCATTGTCAGCACCTTCTACTTTGCCTTTGGCGGCATGAAGGGAATGGCCTGGGTCACGATGCTGCACAGCGGCCTGAAGTACATTGGTATTCTGATTATTCTCGGCGTGGCGCTGAAGATGACCGGCGGTATTACGCCCATGGTTGAGAAAATGCCGTCGTTCTACTGGACCTGGGATGGTCACGTCGGTGCCAGCACGATCATGGCGTGGCTGATCGGGACTATCGGTTCGATCTTCTGTACCCAGTTCGTGATCCAGGCGATCTCCTCCACCAAAAGCCCGGCCTCTGCGCGCCGTGCCACCTGGGTGGCCTTCTTCTTCTGTCTGCCGATTGGCCTGGCGATTGCGGTGATTGGCGTCGCGGCCAAGTTTCTGCATCCGGATATCAACAGTCTGTATGCCCTGCCCGTGTTCTTACAGGATATGAGCCCGTGGCTGGCGGGCGTGGTTACCACGTCGCTGGTGGCGTCGATCTTCGTCAGCGTCAGTACGGTAGCGCTGGCGATTGCATCGCTGATTGTGAAGGACTTCTATGTGCCGATGCGTAACCCCACGCCAGAGCGCGAGTTCAAAATGACGCGCTGGCTGTCGCTGGCCATCGGTTTTGCCCCGCTGATTTTTGTGCTGCTGGTGCCGGAAGTGCTGAAGCTGTCGTTCTTCACACGCGCTATCCGTCTGTCGATTTCCGTGGTGGCGATTATCGCCTTCTACCTGCCGATGTTCAAAAGTGCGCGCGGCGCAAACTGGGGGCTGATTGGCTCCTGCGTCGTGACCTCAGTCTGGTTTGTCATGGGTGACCCGTTCGGCATCAATAATATGTACATCGCCCTGATTGTACCGGCGCTGGTGATGGTGATTGACCGTATTATCCCATCGCGGGACAGCCATAAAAAAACCGCACACCAAATTCAAAAAAGTGGAGCCTGATATGACACTGGAAACGCTCACCGTAGAACGTAACGGCATTATCGCCACCGAGGGCAACAGGCAGCAGGCGATGCTGCCGTCATCCTGCCCGCAAAATCATGCGGCTAACCTGCTGCCGCTGCCGAATGGCGATGTGCTCTGCGTATGGTTTGGTGGTACTCAGGAAGGGATCGCCGATATTTCTGTCTGGTGCTCACGCCTGGAGAAAGGGAGCGAGCGCTGGTCCGACGCGGTAAAACTCTCGGACGACCCGACCCGCTCGGAGCAGAACCCGGTACTGTTCCTCGACCCGGACAACGTGCTGTGGCTGCTGTACACCGCGCAAAAGTCCGGTAATCAGGATACGGCGATTGTGCGCTATCGCCAGTCAACGGACTTCGGCCAGAGCTGGGGGCCGATTGCCACGCTGCTCGACCAGCCCGGCACCTTTATCCGTCAGCCAGTAGTCGTGCTGGCTAACGGCGACTGGCTGCTGCCGGTGTTCTACTGCCGTACACAACCGGGTGAAAAATGGGTGGGCAATAATGACGACAGCGCGGTGAAAATCTCGCGGGATAAAGGCAAAAACTGGCACGATGTGGCCGTGCCGGACAGCACCGGCTGCGTGCATATGAATATTACGCTGCTGAAGGATGGCTCGCTGCTGGCGCTGTATCGCAGCCGCTGGGCAGATCATATCTATCAAAGCCGGTCCAACGACGGCGGGCAAAGCTGGTCTGCCCCGCAGGCCACCGAACTGCCAAACAATAACTCGTCCATTCAGGTGACCACACTGGCGAACGGTGACCTGGCGCTGGTGTTTAACGCCATGAGTGCCGAAGGGGCCAGCGAACGCCGCACCTCACTGTATGACGAAATTGAAGATGAAGAAGATGACGTGGCGGTCGCCGCCGAACCGGTGATCCACAACGGTAAAACCGCCTTCTGGGGAGCACCACGTGCCCCCATGACGCTGGCGATTTCACGTGATGGCGGAAAAAGCTGGCCGTTCCGGCGTAATCTGGATGAAGGCGACGGCTACTGCATGACGAATAATTCGCAGCAGAAGCTGAACCGTGAGTTCTCCTACCCCAGCATTAAGCAGGGGCTGAACGGGGAACTGCATATTGCCTACACCTATTTCCGCCAGGCGATTAAATATGTGCGTGTGGAAGAGGAATGGGTGACAGGAGATCGCCGATGATCGCCGGTAACCTCAACCATCTGACGCTGGCTACCCTGCCTGCATCGCTGTTTCAACTGCTGGCGCAGCCCCGACACAGTCTGGCGGCACTGAGTGCGCTGCCCGACGGACGATGGCAGCCGGAGGGGGCCGCCTGGTTCTGTAATATCGGCTCACAGCAAAGTGCACCAGCGGTCACACGCCATACCGAGTTTCACCGGGAATATCTCGATATTCAGATCGTACTGACGGGCGAGGAGGTTATCCGCTTCGGGCTAACCGATGCACGCCCGACGGGCGGTGAAGAACGTAAAGCGGATCTGTATATCGTCGCCGATCCGCAGCTGACGCAGCAGGTCCATCTGCGCCCCGGCGACTTTGTGACGTTTGCACCAGGCGAAGCGCATCAGGCACTGTGCGCCATCGGGCAACCGATGATGGTCCGCAAGGCGGTTTTCAAGATCCCTGTGGGAATGCTGGAGGGCCAGCCATGAGCCGTCATGCGCTGGTGACCGGCGCCAGTTCAGGCATTGGGGCGGCGATTGTCGATCATCTGTTAAAGCAGGGCTGGCAGGTGACAGGATTAAGCCGCAGCCACATTGAACATGATAACCCTCAGTTTCGGTCTGTCAGCGTGGACCTGTTCGACAATGCCGCGCTGGCCCGGGTACTTGCCGGGATGGACACACCGCAGGCCATTGTTCACGCGGCCGGGATGATGAAAGCGGCATTGCTGGGGGAGCTGGATGTCACGGCCAGCCAGCAGCTGTGGCAGCTGCATATTGCCGTGGCGGAAACGCTGGCCAATACCTTTGTGCCGCATATGCGCAGCGGTGGGCGCATCGTGCTACTGGGCAGCCGCACGTCACGCGGGGCAGCAGGCCGTAGTCAGTATGTCGCCACCAAATCGGCCATGATAGGTATGGTTCGCAGTTGGGCAGCAGAGCTGGCACCACGTGGGCTGACGGCCAATATCGTTGCGCCTGGCGCCACACAGACACCGATGTTGAACAGCCCCGGACGCGAAGGTTCGCCGCCAAAACTGCCACCCATCGGCCGCTTTATTCAGCCGCAGGAAGTTGCCGAACTGGTGGGCTATCTGCTGTCACCTGCCGCCGCCGCCATTACCGGGCAGGAGCTGGTAATGTGCGGTGGAGCATCGTTATAAACCGGACATGCCCTCGCCCAGCAGGGCTTGGGCATGGTCGTTAACGCCCCTGTAAAAATTCCCGGTAGGCGGCAATCACGGCTAGAAAGTCTTCCACTCCGCAGAATGACAGGCTCTCTTCATCGTAGTAATTCATCCCCTCTTCCATCTCATCGCCTTCGAAGTTGAGCTGGTTTGAACGGATCATCACTTCTTCTTCATCCAGCAACAGCGTGTACTCTTTGCCCACGCGCTGCCACTGACGCACGCTGCCTTTGACATC
>Ga0308168_1002982_pt1 | contig 13413 bp, 8 predicted proteins | sample PhyCR2_FD_202133 | JGI IMG/M metagenome (GOLD analysis project Ga0308168, IMG submission 202133) | Phyllosphere microbial communities from UC Gill Tract Community Farm, Albany, California, United States - DLSLRC.R2 | ecosystem: Host-associated > Plants > Phyllosphere > Unclassified | place: USA... | reverse complement strand
CCGGGCGAATCCTTCTTCACCGGCGGCGGCGTGCACACCTTCGGCAACTTCAGCAAGCTGGACGACGCGCGCATCCTGACCGTGCAGCAGGGCCTGCAGAACTCGACCAACCTGCTGTTCGTGCGCCTGATGCGCGACGTGGTGCGCTACTACATGTTCCAGCTGCCGGGCTCCTCGGCCCAGCTGCTGGCCGACGCCGACGACCCGCGCCGCGCCGAATACCTGTCGCGCTTCGCCGACCGCGAAGGCCGCGACTTCCTGGCGCGCTTCTGGAACAAGTACCGCGTGATGGAACCGAACCAGGTCGAGCCGGCGCTGATCCAGGGCGTGCGCCTGCGCGCCTCCAAGCTGGCGGCGGTGCATCGCACCATCCTGCCGAACGCCTCGCTGGCCGAGTTCAGCAAGTTCCTGCACACCTACCTGCCGGCCGACAGCGAAGTCGACGAGGAACGCATCGCCAAGATGTACGACCAGTACGCCCCGGCCAACATGTCGCTGGCCGACCGCGGCTACGTGGCCTCGGTGCACCCGCTCGAACTGTGGCTGGTCGGTTACCTGCACAACCATCCGAAAGCCGGCTGGGACGAGGTCACCAAGGCATCGGTGAAGGAGCGCCAGGAAGTCTATTCGTGGCTGTTCAAGACCCACCGCAAGCATGCCCAGGACAAGCGCATCGCCGGCCTGATCGAAGTGGAAGCCTTCCTCAAGATCCACGCCCAGTGGAAGAAGATGGGGTATCCCTTCGATTCGCTGGTGCCTTCGTATGCGACCACGCTGGGCGCCTCGGCCGACCGGCCGATCGCGCTGGCCGAGCTGATGGGCACCATCATCAACGGCGGCGTGCGCAAACCGGTGCAGCGCATCGATTCGCTGCACTTCGCCAAGGACACGCCTTACGAAACCATGGTCAAGCGCGGCCAGGCCGAGAAGGGCGAGCAGGTGCTCAATCCGGAAGTGGCGCGCGCGGTGGCCGACGCCATCAAGGGCGTGGCCCAGGAAGGCACCGCCAAGCGCGTCAAGCTGGCCTTCGTCAAGGGCGACGGCAGCGTGATCTCGATGGGCGGCAAGACCGGTACCGGCGACCAGCGCTTCGACGTCTACGGCGCCGGCCACCGGTTGATCGAATCGCGCTACGTGAACCGTTCGGCGACCTTCGTCTTCAACATCGGCGAACGCTTCTTCGGCAGCATGACCGCTTATGTGCACGGTTCGCAGTCGGCCAACTACGACTTCACCAGCGCGCTGCCGGTGCAGCTGCTGGTGACGCTGGCGCCGAGCCTGATGCCGATGGTCGAGAAGCAGGACACCGTCACCATTCCGGGGCTGCACGTCGAGCGTGCAGGGATCGCGGCGCCGGCCGGACCGGCGGACGCGGTGGCGACCGACAAGGAACAGGCCGTGCCGGCCGACGCCGAAGCGGCCGCCGCGGCAGAACCGGTGCCGGCGGACGGGGCGGCGCCGGTCAAGCCTGCCGCCAAGCCGGCCACGAAATCGTCGGCCGAGGAGACGCCGCACCCCAAACCTGCCGCCAAGCCCGTCACGGCCAAGCCAGCGGCGGACGCGCCGGCCCACGCCAAACCGGCCGCTGCCGCCACGCCGCACGCCAAGCCGGCCGGCGAGGGCGCGCATGCGAAGAGCACCGCCCCGCACACGGCCAAGCCGGCGGGCGAGGGCAGTCATCCGAAAGCGAGCGAGGTCGCGGCCCGTCCCAAGGCCGCCGCCGCCGGGGATGCGGCGCGTGCCAAGCCGGCAACGCCGCGCAAGCCGGCCGCCGACGCCGCCGACGACGCGCCGAAGCGCGCAGCGCGGCCGAAGCCGGACGCGGTGGAAGAAGTGCTGCATTGAGCAATATCGGGCAACAGCGGGGGCCCGCGCCGGAGGCAAGGTGAAACGGCCGGCCCTCCGTAAATTCAGCCTGGTGTCCCTGCGCGACCTGCTGGCCGCCTCGGCACCGACCATCGTACTGGTGGCAATCGCCTGCGCCGTCGCCTATGTATTGGTCGATCCGGCGCCGCCGCGGCGCGTGGTGCTGGCCACCGGCCAGGAAAACAGCGCCTACGAGGATTTCGGCCGCCAGTACGCCACCCGGCTGGCGCGCGACGGCATCCGCGTCGAGCTGCAGCGCTCGCTCGGTTCCGAAGACAACCTGCAGCGCCTGATCGACGGCAAGGCCGACATCGCCTTCGTGCAGAGCGGTTCCACGAATGGCGCTGACGCGGAGCGGCGCGGCCTGGTGTCGCTCGGCAGCCTGTTCACCGAACCGGTCTGGCTGTTCCTGCGCGCCCCCAAGGCGCGCCAGGCCGGTATCCATAACCTCACCCAACTGAAGGGCTTGCGCATCAACCTGGGGCCGGAAGGCACCGGCGTGCCCAAGCTGTTCCGCCAGGTGCTGGCGGCGAATGGCGTCGAGCCCGGACAGCTGACCGTCTCGGCGCTGGAGAACACGCCGGCCACGATGGCGCTGCTGGACGGCCGCATCGACGGCCTGGTGTTCAGTTCGGCGCCGGAAGCGCCGCTGGTGCAGATGCTGCTGCAGACCCCCGGCATCCGCCTGTTCGACTTCCGCCAGGCCGAAGCCTATACCCGGCGCCTGCCTTTCCTGACCCATGTGGTGCTGCCGCGCGGGATCGTCGATCTCGGGCGCGATATCCCGTCCCAGGATTTCCATCTGATCGCGCCCACCGCGACCCTGGTCGCGCGCGAGGAACTGCATCCGGCCCTGGTCAACCTGTTCGTGAACGCCGCCACGGCGATCCACGGCGGCACCGGCTGGTTCCAGCAGCAGGGCCAGTTCCCATCGCCGCGCTACACCGAGATTCCGGTGTCGCGCGAGGCGGCCAAGTACTACCGCGACGGGCCGCCGCTGCTGCAGCGCTACATGTCGTTCTGGCTGGCCAATCTGTTCGACCGTTTATGGGTGGTGGTGGTCGCGCTGGCCGCCCTCATCATCCCGCTGTCGAAGGTGGTGCCGCCGCTGTACGTGTGGCGCATCCGTTCGCGCGTCTACCGCTGGTACGGCCAGCTGCGCGCGGTGGAGCAGGCGCTGGAAGGCGCGGACCCGGCGCGCCTCGACGACGTCCGCGCCGACCTGCTGCGCCGCCTCGACGACATCGAACAGCGCGTGAATCACATCTCGATCCCGCTGTCGTATGCCGATGCGCTATATGGACTGCGCAGCCACATCAACTTCGTGCGCCAGCGCGTGCGCGGCCAGGAAGGCATCGGTCCGGCCCGCGGCTAGCGGCTCAGGCCCCGACCCAGGGCAAGCCCGCCTTGCACCACCCGCCCAGCGTCTTGCGATGGCCCTCGCCATCGCGGTCGCCTTCGAAGCCCTCCAGGATGTCGAAGGCATTGGTGTAACCGAGTTCGGTCGCCACGCGCGCCGCATGGCGCGAACGCACGCCCGAGCGGCACAGGAACAGCACCACGTCGTCCTTGTCCGCCGTCTGCTGCAGCTGGGTGGCGAAATCCGGGTTGGGCGCACCACCGGGATACAGGGTCCATTGCACCGCACCGTGGCGCGCTTCGGGAACGACGGGATGGCCGACCCAGTCGCGCTCCGCGTTCGTGCGCACATCGACCAGCTTGACCCCGGGATCGCTACTCACCAGCGCGAAGGCTTCCTGGGGCGTGACGGCGCCGGCATAGGGCTGGCCGGGGGCGCGCTTGCGGGCCTGGTCGAGAATCTCGTCTGTGCTGCCTGTGCTGCTCATGATGCCTACTCCTTTTGCCGAACTTCCTGGAAGGGCAGGGGCGCACCGCCACGGCACGCCCGCCCGCATGGGCTCGCACTATTGGTGCAAGCCGTATCAACTTGGTGCATACTAAAAAAATTGCACTCGAATGGTGCGAATGCATGTCCATGCATCAAACTTGTGCGCCCGCACCGGGTCGTTGATTTTAATGGGCAAATCTCGCGCACTCCAACGATAGCTTGCTTATTTGCTCATGATCAAATGCTGGCACAATTACTGCTACACTGGGAGTGCGCTGCCGCACGTTCCATCGACGTAGCCGGCACCCCTTTTTCACTTAGGAGAAACACGAATGGCAAGGACCGCCGCAGATGTAATGCAGATGCTGAAGGACAACGAAGTCAAGTTCGTTGATTTGCGCTTCGCGGATACGCGCGGCAAGGAACAGCACGTCACCGTTCCCATCTCGCACTTTGACGAAGACAAATTCGAATCCGGCCACGCCTTCGACGGTTCGTCGATCGCCGGCTGGAAAGGCATCGAAGCATCGGACATGCTGCTGATCCCGGACCCGAACACCGCCAACCTCGACCCGTTCATGGAAGAGACCACCGTGTTCATGCAGTGCGACGTGATCGAACCGTCGGATGGCAAGGGCTATGACCGCGACCCGCGCTCGATCGCCAAGCGCGCCGAGGCCTTCCTGAAATCGACCGGCATCGGCGACACCGCCTTCTTCGGTCCGGAACCGGAATTCTTCATCTTCGATTCGGTCCGCTGGAAGAGCGACATGTCGGGCTGCTTCGTGAAGATCGATTCGGAAGAAGCGTCCTGGTCGACCGAGAAGGAATTCGAAGGCGGCAACAGCGGCCACCGTCCGACCGTCAAGGGCGGCTATTTCCCGGTTCCGCCGGTCGACAGCTTCCAGGACATGCGTTCGGAAATGTGCCTGATCCTGGAATCGCTGGGCATCCCGGTCGAAGTGCACCACCACGAAGTGGCCGGCGCCGGCCAGAATGAAATCGGTACCAAGTTCTCGACCCTGATCGAGCGCGCCGACTGGACCCAGAACATGAAGTACGTGATCTGGAACGTGGCCCACAGCTACGGCAAGACCGCGACCTTCATGCCGAAGCCGATGAACGGCGACAACGGTTCGGGCATGCACGTGCACCAGTCGATCTGGAAAGACGGCAAGAACCTGTTCGCCGGCGACGGCTATGCCGGCCTGTCGGATACCGCCCTGTACTACATCGGCGGCATCATCAAGCACGCACGCGCGCTGAACGCCATCACCAACCCGGGCACCAACTCGTACAAGCGCCTGGTGCCGGGCTACGAAGCCCCGGTCAAGCTGGCTTACTCGGCCCGCAACCGTTCGGCCTCGATCCGCATTCCGCACGTGGCAAACCCGAAAGGCCGCCGCATCGAGACCCGCTTCCCGGATCCGCTGGCCAACGTCTACCTGTGCTTCGCCGCGCTGCTGATGGCCGGCCTGGACGGCATCCAGAACAAGATCCACCCGGGCGAAGCCGCCACCAAGGACCTGTACCATCTGCCGCCGGAAGAAGACAAGCTGATCCCGACGGTGTGCGCCTCGCTGGAAGAAGCGCTGGAAGCCCTGGACAAGGACCGCGAGTTCCTGACCCGCGGCGGCGTGTTCAGCGACAGCATGATCGATGCCTACATCGAGCTGAAGATGGGCGAAGTGCAGCGCATGCGCATGACCCCGCACCCGGTCGAATTCGACATGTACTACTCGTCGTAATCGGCGGTGGCGGAAGGCTTGCCGGCCTGGCATATCAGGTCGGCATGTTGTATCCGTACAGTAACAAAAACGCGGGGAAAGCCAGCCGGCTTCCCCGCGTTTTTCATTGGATGCGGTATAGTCGATGGATTCCCAACCTGGCACCACGGTGTCGACTGACCTGATGCGAATGACAAGCAAGCGCTTCGATTTGCGCCCGGCCGGTATCGCGGCGGCCCTGGCGCTGGCCGCCGGCCTGGCCTTCCACCCCGGCGTGCGCGCCGACTCCGTCGTCTACAAATGCGTCGACAAGAGCGGCCGGGTCGAATTTACAGACATCAATAAATCCGGCTGCAAGCCGCTCGACCTGCCCGGCTACATCCCGGCACCGCCGCAGGCGGCGCGGCCGGCGCCGGCGGCGACCATGCGCCAGGGCGCGGCGCGTCCGCCTTCGGCGAGTCCGGCAGCCAGCCCGGCCAACTTTCCGCGCGTCGATACCAGCACCCAGCGCGCGCGCGACGACGACCGCCGCGAAATCCTCAACGAAGAGCTGCGCGCCGAGGAAAAGAAGCTGGCCGAGCTGAAGGCCGTCTTCAACAACGGCGAGCCTGAACGCCAGGGCAACGAAAAGAACTACGCCAAGTACCAGGAACGCGTGGCCGGCATGCGCGACGATATCGGCCGCGCCGAAAAGAACGTCGAAGCACTGCGCCGCGAAATCGCCAATATCCGCTAGCAAAGACCACATGCCGGACATTCCCGACCAAGCCGGATTCGCCGGCATCGACCTGCTCGCTTCCGCCGTCCTGGTGATGGATGCCGATGGCCTGGTGCGCTACGCCAACCCGGCCGCCGAGCACCTGCTCGAGATCTCGGTCAAGTCGCTCTCGCGCCAGAAGCTGACCAGCCTGTTCACCAACGGCGAGGAACTCGGCGCCCTGTGCCGCCAGGCGGTGGCGCACAAGTACGCCGACCTGCGCCAGGACCTGACCCTGCAGCGCCCCGGCCGCGAACCGCTGCACGTGCACAGCATCGTCAGCGCCGGCGAGGCGGCGGGGGAAGCGAATGTCGTGGTCGAGCTGCGCGAAAACGTCCAGCAGCTGAAACTCGACCGCGAGGAGCGCCTGCTCGACCAGAGCCAGGCCAACAAGGAACTGATCCGCAATCTGGCGCACGAGATCAAGAACCCGCTGGGCGGCATCCGCGGCGCCGCCCAGCTGCTCGAGCTCGAGCTGCCCGATGTGCACCTGAGCGCCTTGCGCGAATACACCCAGGTGATCATCAAGGAAGCCGACCGCCTGCAAACCCTGGTCGACCGCCTGCTGGCACCGCACCGCCATCCGCACATCGTCGGCGACGTCAACATCCATGAAGTGTGCGAACGGGTGCGCAGCCTGGTGCTGGCCGAGTTTCCCTCGGGCCTGAGCATCCGGCGCGACTACGACGCATCGATTCCCGAATTCAGGGGCGACAAGGAACAGCTGATCCAGACGGTGCTGAACATCGTCCACAATGCCGCCCAGGCCCTGCGCGGCCGCATCGAACAGGGCGACGCCGAGATCGTGCTGCGCACGCGGGTGGCGCGCCAGGTCACCCTGGCCAAGGTCCGTTACGGGCTGGCATTAGACTTGCATATCATCGATAACGGACCGGGCATCGCGCCCGAGATCCGCGACCGCATCTTCTATCCCCTGGTCTCGGGGCGCGAGGGCGGCAGCGGACTCGGGCTGACACTGGCGCAGACCTTCGTGCAGCAGCACATGGGCCTGATCGAGTGCGAAAGCCGGCCTGGACTCACGGATTTCCGTATCCTGATCCCTTTGCCATAAGCAGCGGGTGAGAGGGTGGGAGCCGGGGTCCCCCTTGAACTAGCGCGGGAAGCAAGAACTAATGAAACCAATCTGGATTGTCGACGACGATGCATCGATCCGCTGGGTGCTGGAAAAAGCCCTGGCGCGCGAAAACCTCGCCACCCGGAGCTTTGCCAGCGGACGCGAGGCCCTGGCCGCCTTCGAAACCGACACGCCCCAGGTGCTGGTGTCCGATATCCGCATGCCGGGCGAATCCGGCCTCGACCTGCTGGCGGCCGTCAAGGACAGCCATCCCGGCCTGCCGGTGATCGTGATCACCGCCTTCTCCGACCTCGACTCGGCGGTGGCCTCCTTCCAGGGCGGCGCCTTCGAATACCTGGCCAAGCCCTTCGATATCGACAAGGCGGTGGCACTGATCCGGCGTGCGCTGGAAGAGAGCCTGCGCGAAGCCAGCGTCGAGATCGCCCCCACCGAGACCCCGGAAATCCTGGGCCAGGCGCCGGCGATGCAGGAAGTGTTCCGCGCCATCGGCCGCCTGTCGCAATCGAACGTGACGGTGCTGATCACCGGCGAATCGGGCACCGGCAAGGAACTGGTCGCGCGCGCGCTCCACAAGCATTCGCCGCGCGCCCAGCAACCCTTCATCGCCCTGAATACCGCCGCGATCCCCAAGGACTTGCTGGAATCCGAACTGTTCGGCCACGAGCGCGGCGCCTTCACCGGCGCCCAGGCGATGCGGCGCGGCCGCTTCGAGCAGGCCGAGAACGGCACCCTGTTCCTGGACGAGATCGGCGACATGCCCTTCGACTTGCAGACGCGTTTGCTGCGCGTGCTGTCCGATGGCCACTTCTATCGCGTCGGCGGCCACCAGCCGGTGAAGGCCAATGTGCGCGTGATCGCGGCCACCCACCAGAACCTGGAACAGCGGGTGCGCGACGGCCTGTTCCGCGAAGACTTGTACCACCGCCTGAACGTGATCCGACTGCGCCTGCCGAGCCTGCGCGAGCGGCGCGAAGACATCCCCATCCTGGTGCGCCACTTTCTGGTGCAGAGTGCACACCAGCTGGGCGTCGAACCGAAGCGCCTGAGCGAAGACGCGCAGCGCTTCCTGTCCGGGCTGGAATTGCCGGGCAATGTGCGCCAGCTGGAAAACCTGTGCAACTGGATCACCGTGATGGCGCCGGGGCAGACCGTCGAGGTGAAGGACTTGCCGCGCGATCTGACCCAGGCCCCGCCGCAGCTGGGCGCGCTGGCCGCGAACGGGGCAGGCATGGGCACCAGCGTGGCAATGCCGGCGCCCTCGGCCGGTCCGCTGCTCGGCGGCGCCGACGGCAACCTGGCCGCGGTCCTGGCGTCCTCGGGCACGGCGGCGCCGAACGGCGCCGACGGCTGGCTCGGCCTGCTCGAACTGCAGGCGGCGCGCATGCTGTCGGACGGCCAGATCGAAGTGATGGACGTGCTCGGGCGCCAATTCGAGTCGGCCCTGATCCGCACCGCGCTGAAACACACGCACGGACGCAAGAACGATGCGGCGATCCGGCTGGGCATCGGGCGCAATACCATCACGCGCAAGATCGCCGAACTGGGGATCGACGGGGCGAAGGACGAATAAGGTCCGGGGGACCTTATTCGAAAGGTCCGGGGGACCTTATTCGAAAGGTCCGGGGGACCTTATTCGAAAGGTCCGGGGGACCTTATTCGAAAGTTCGTAGGGTGGGCGCGGCCGGCGTAGGCACCTCGTGCCCACGTGCGCCCGGCGAAACATGTTGGCGGCCCTTCGAACGGAGCCGACACGTGGCACACGTCGCGCGTGGGCTCGTGATTAATGCCCCCGGCATCAATCACCCCACCCTACATGGTATAAACTCCGTCATCCGCGCACCAAGCGCTGCTTTGACGAATTCCATGCTGATCAACTGTGTCGCCTACCAGGAAGGCAAGAAGCTGTCCGACATCCCGGTCGAGAATATCAGCGACTATCTGGACAAACCCGGCTGCTTCGTCTGGGTCGCGCTGCGCGACGCCACCGAGACCGAAATGGCCGAGATGCAGGAAGAATTCAACCTGCACGAACTGGCCGTGGAAGATGCCGCGCGCGGTCACCAGCGGCCCAAGGTCGAGGAATACGGCGACTCCCTGTTCACCGTCGTCCATACCGTCGACCTCGAGGGCGACCAGCTGATGTGCGGCGAGCTGGCGATCTTCGCCGGCCCCAACTACGTGCTGTCGGTGCGGCGCGACGCCGCCAAGAATTTCCTTGGCGTGCGTGCGCGCGCCGAGCGCGATCCGCACCTGCTCAAGATGGGCTCGTCCTTCGTCATGTATGCGCTGATGGACGCCGTGGTCGACCGCTACTTCCCGGTGGTCGACATGCTGGAATCGGAACTCGAAACCATCGAGGACCGCATCTTCACCCATGGCGCCCAGCGCAAGAACGTCGAACGCCTGTACCAGCTCAAGCGCAAGGGCCTCGAGCTGCGCCATGCCGTGGTGCCGCTGATGGATGCGGTCGGGCGCCTGCTGGGCGGCCGCGCGCCGGCGCTGGCGACCGGGGTCCAGGACTACATGCGCGACGTGCACGACCACCTGATCCGCATCTCGGGCCGCCTGGACACCGTGCGCGACACCATCGCCACCGCGATCCAGGTGAACCTGTCGATGGTCTCGATCGACGAGAGTGAGGTCAACAAGCGCCTGGCCGCCTGGGCCGCGATCTTCGCCGTGTTCACCGCCTTTGCCGGCGTGTGGGGCATGAACTTCAAGTACATGCCCGAGCTGGAATGGAAGTACGGTTATCCGATGGCGATCGGGATCATGGTGGGGGTCTGCCTTTATTTATACCGTTTATTCAAAAAGACGGGTTGGCTGTAGGGTTACCGCTTTGCGGTGAAGATCGCTTTCGGGCACATCGCGTGCACGCCCACGTTGCCGTCCACCAGCTGGGTGATCTCCATGTCCACGGCGGCGCTGGCCAGCATGTAGGCGTCGTCGCGGTCCAGTCCTTTTTCTTCCACCAGGAAGGCGATCATGTCGCGCAGCGCCATCTCGGTGGCCTGCTTCAGGTCCTTTGAAAAGCCCATCGAGATGTAGTGGGTGGGCGTTTCCGCGCGCGGCCACACCAGCTTGCGGTGCTTGTGCACGACGAAGCGGAAGGTGCCCGACAAATAGGTCTCGAGCGCGGTGATGTCGACCTCGCCATTGCCCTGGGCCGCGTGGCCGTCGCCGGCCTGGAACAGCGCGCCCTTGGCCGCTACCGGAATGTACAGGGTGGTGCCGGCTACCAGCTCCTTGTTGTCCAGGTTCCCCGCGTGGACGAAGGGCGGGGCGGTGTCGATCTTGCCGCCGGCCGGGGCCACGCCCATGCTGCCGAAGAAGGGTTTCAGGGGGATCTCGATGCCCGGCGCGAAGTGGCCGATCATCTTCTTGCGGTCCAGCGGCACCACCTTGTAGCGCCCGTAGGGATACTCCATCGGCAGGAAGCCCGAGCCGACGCCGAACACATTGCAGGCGAAGTTGGCGTCGATGTCGACCTTCAGGATCTGCACTTCGAGCACGTCGCCCGGTTCCGCTTCGGCGATCGCCACCGGGCCGGTGAGGATGTGGCCGCCCGGTCCCTTTTCCTGCACCTCCTGGTAGATCGCCGCGGTATAGGGCGGGATGTCTTCCGGCTTGACGCCGCGCGCGATCATGCGCTCGGGCGAGCCGCAGGTGGACAGGGTCTGCATGCGCACCGTGTCGCCCGAATGCACGGTCAGGGCCGGGGTAGATTGGCCCGAGTAGTAGCCCCAGGCCACGGTCCGGGGCGTGGCGAGCAGGGTGTGTTCGGCGGCCTGCGCAGACACGCAGGCAATCAAGGCGAGACTGAAACAGAGGGCGGTACGGCGCATGCTGGTCCTTCGAGGAATGGCGACCATCCCAGTCTACGCATGGGCATCGGCCATGTCCATCGCACAAAGAAAAACGCCCGCTGCGTGAGCAGCGGGCGTCGATGCCGGCGTGAGCCGGCGTCATGCGAACGTTTGCGTGGGCACGGTGTGCCCACCCTACGCTACTCGTTTAGAACGAGTAGCTGGCGCGCACGTAGTAGGTACGGCCGAGCGGGTCGGTGTAGCGCGGATCGTAGCCCGACTGGAACTGCGAATCCTGCAGCGACAGCGGCGGCTGGCGATCGGCCAGGTTGCGGATGCCGGCGGTGATGCCGAGACCCTTCTTCTGGGCCCACGAGACGTAGGTGTCGAGGGTGGTGTACGAGGCAACGTGGTTGCTCGGGTCGACGTCGACGTAACCGGTCTTGTAGTGGGCGGTCAGGCCGGCTGCGAAGTTACCCTTGTTCCAACCGAGGTTGGCGGTGTTCTGCCAGCGGAACACCGGACCGGCGCCCGAGTACACGCCGACGTTCTGGTGCCATTCGCCACCCTCGTCGTTCTGGTACTCGTACTTGTGGACCCAGGTCGAGTTCATGCCGAAGGTGTAGTTACCCCAGGCCGCGGTACGCAGGCGGTAGTTGGCCGACAGGTCGACGCCGTTGGTCTTCAGGCCGCCCAGGTTCTGGGTGCGCAGGTCGACGTAGCCGCAAGTGGCCGGGTTCGGGCACTGCGAGCCGTCGACCGAGATGTCGCCGGCGGCGTTGCGGTTGTAGACGCCCGCGTACAGGGTCGGGTCGGCGAACACGTCCTCGGCGGCCAGGGTGCCGATCATGTGCTTCAGTTCGATCGCCCACAGGTCCACGCCCAGGGTCAGGTTGTTGATCGGTTCGATCACCAGGCCCAGGGTCGCGTTCTTCGACTTTTCAGGCTGCAGGTCCTTGTTGCCGCCGTACAGGACCTGGAATTGCTGGCCGCAATTGGCCGAGGGCGACTTGCCCGAACCTGGGACCACCTTGCCGCCCGGGCAGTTGACCGGGTCGTCGAAGGTGCCGCCGCTGTTGGTGTAGCTCTGCGCCGAGTTGACGTCGTACAGCGACGGGGCGCGGAAGCCGGTCGAGTAGGAGCCGCGCAGCAGCACACTGCGGGCCGGCTTGAAGGTGAAGCCGACTTTCGGGTTGGTGGTGCCGCCGAAATCGCTGTAGTGGTCGTAACGCACCGAGGCGGTGACGTCGAGGTTCTTCAGGATCGGCACGTTCAGTTCCGCGTAGGCGGCGTAGACGTTGCGCGAGCCCGAGTTGAACGAGTTCGGATCGATACCGGTGGAGGCCACGACCTTCTCGGCGAATTCGGTGTTGGCCGCGCTGATGAATTTCTCGTGGTTGCCCTGGGCACCGAGTGCCAGCGCGACGTTGTGGCCAGTGTTCAGCCAGTCGCCGAGTTCGCGGCTGGCGTGGAAGTCGAGGCCGGTGGTCTGGCCGCGTGCGTGCTGCACGGTGCCGGACAGGGCGGCCGAGTTCAGCAGCGCGGTGCCGGCGGCGGTCTGGTCGCCGAAGGTGTTGATCACGCCATCCAGCACGCCCTGGGTGATGATGTTGCCGTTGCTGTAGCCAAACAGCTCTTCACGCACCTTGTTTTCGTTCCAGGTCAGGGCGCCGTTGTAATCCCAGGCGCCGAGCGTGCCCTGCAGCGACGCGACGAAGCGCTGCTGCTGGTTGGTGTTCTTGTCCATGCGCGAGCCGTTCGGCAGGTCGCGCCACTTGGCGTGCACAAAGCCCGGCAGAACGCCGGCCGGCAGGTTGGCCTCGGTGTAGGCCGAGTTCAGGCCGTTGTCGTTCGGGTAGAACGGGTTCAGGCTGCCGTCCGGACGGGTGCGGTTGATGTACAGGTTGCCGTACGGGACCGGTGCAATGGTGCTGGAAACGACGCTCTCGCTGGTCAGGTATTCCAGGCCCAGTTCGTGGTTCTCGTTCAGCTTGAAGGTGCCGCGCAGCAGGCCGGAATCGCGGCGGTTGCGCGGGACGTAGTCGACGAACGGCGAGGTGGTCATGTAGCAACCGGTGGCGCCGTCAGACAGCAGGTTCGGTGCGCCCTGACAGCCTGCTGCCGACGAGGCGGCCGGGTTGCCGCTGACGCCGTTTTCGCCGCCCTGGTAGTAATTCGCTGGCGCGGTCGAGCTCGACAGGCCGCCCGGGAAGCGGGTGTTGAACGGACGCTCGGTACCGGTGACCGCCTTCTGTTCCTGGTGGTCGACCACGATCGAGAAGTTGTAGCGGTCGGTATCCAGGTCGCCGAAG
>Ga0308168_1002981_pt1 | contig 13419 bp, 10 predicted proteins | sample PhyCR2_FD_202133 | JGI IMG/M metagenome (GOLD analysis project Ga0308168, IMG submission 202133) | Phyllosphere microbial communities from UC Gill Tract Community Farm, Albany, California, United States - DLSLRC.R2 | ecosystem: Host-associated > Plants > Phyllosphere > Unclassified | place: USA... | reverse complement strand
TCACCGGGCACTCTGTGCCCACGCGGTACGGCTGTTCGAGCTGTGATACCGCGTGGGCATGGAATGCCCACCCTACGTTACAGCCGGTAGCTGCGCCAAAAGCGTGGCTGCCGGTTTCGTTTTTTTCAGAACAGATAACGCAAACATGATGATGAAGCAGCTCGCCCGCCTCTGTGCGCTGGCCCTGGCCCTGTCCACCGGCGCCCACGCCGCCGACCGATTCGACGACAAGTTCCGCCAGCTCGACGAGCTGCTGCCGACGCCGTCCACGACCCGCACCGCCTCCGGCGCACCGGGCCACGCCTACTGGCAGCAGCGCGCCGATTACAAGCTGCGCGCGCGGCTCGACGAGAACAAGCGCGCGATCACGGGCGCGGGCTCCATCACCTACTACAACAACTCCCCCGACACCCTGCATTACCTGTGGGTGCAGCTGGACCAGAACATGTTCCGGCCCGATTCGGACAACCGCAACATCTCGACCCTGCCCTCGCGCGAGGCCTGGCAGAAGACCGGTGCGGAGGGCGTGAAGTTCGATGCGCTGCGCGCCAATTTCGACAGCCGCGCCTTCGACGGCGGCATCCAGGTGGCGAACGTCAAGGCGGCCGGCGGCGGCGCCCTGCATACCGTCGTCAACAAGACCATGATGCGCATCGACCTGCCCCAGCCCCTGAAACCGGGCGCGCGCTTCTCGTTCGCGCTCGAATGGCGCTTCAACATCCCGGAGGCGAACATCGTCGGCCGCCGCACCGGCTACGAGCGTTTCGACAAAGAGGATAAAAACGACCTGTTCGAAGTCGCCCAGTGGTTCCCGCGCATGGCGGCCTACTACGACATCAAGGGCTGGCAGAACAAGCAGTACGTGGGCGACGGCGAATTCACGCTGGAATTCGGCGACTACGACGTCGAGCTCACGGTACCAGGCGACCACATCGTCGCCTCCACCGGCGAACTGCAGAACCCGAACGAGGTCCTGAGCGCCGCCCAGCGCGAGCGCCTGGCGCGTGCGCGTAACGCCGGCAAGCCGGTCCTGATCGTCACCCAGGCGGAAGCCGAAGCCAACGAAAAAGGCCGCGCGACCAATACCAAGACCTGGCGCTACAAGGCGAGGAACGTGCGCGATTTCGCCTTTGCCTCGAGCCGCAAGTTCATCTGGGATGCGCAAGGTATCCAGAGCGGCGCCAACAAGGTCATGGCGATGTCCTACTATCCGAAGGAAGGCAATCCGCTGTGGGAAAAATATTCGACCCAGGCCGTGATCCACACCATCGAGCAGTACAGCAAATACTCCTTCGACTACCCGTATCCGACCGCCATTTCCGTGAACGGCCCGATCGGCGGCATGGAATACCCGATGATCTCGTTCAACGGCGGCCGACCGACGAAAGATAAGAAGACCGGTGAGCTGACGTATTCGAAGGCGATCAAGTACGGCCTGATCAGCGTGATCATCCACGAGGTCGGCCACAACTACTATCCGATGATCGTCAACTCGGACGAGCGCCAGTGGACCTGGATGGACGAGGGTTTGAATTCCTTCCTGCAGTTCCTGGCCGAGGAAGCCTGGGAAGAAAATTATCCATCGCGCCGCGGCGAAGCGCGCGACATCACCGACTACATGCGCAGTAAAAACCAGACCCCGATCATGACCAATTCGGAGTCGGTCCTGCAGCGCGGCCCGAACGCCTACGGCAAACCCGCCACCGCCCTGAACATCCTGCGCGAAACGGTGCTGGGACGCGAACTGTTCGACTTCGCCTTTAAAGAATACGGCCGCCGCTGGAAGTTCAAGCGTCCGACGCCGGCGGACCTGTTCCGTACGATGGAAGACGCCTCCGGCACGGACCTCGACTGGTTCTGGCGCGGCTGGTTCTACACGACGGACGCGGTCGACGTCAGCGTGGACGGCATCAGCGAGTACACGGTCAGCACCCAGGATCCGGAGATCGAAAAAGCCTGGCGCAAGAAGCTGCGCGACGCCGAGCCGATGTCGCTGACCGACCAGCGCAACAAGGGCACGCCGCGCCGCGTCGACGCGCATCCGGAGCTGAAGGATTTCTATAACGAGCACGATGACTTCACGGTCACCAACGCGGACCGCAACAAGTACCAGGAAACCCAAGACAAGCTGGAAGACTGGGAAAAGGCCCTGCTCGCGTCTGGCAAGCATCTGTACCTGGTCGACTTCAGCAACGTCGGCGGCCTGGTGACGCCGCTGGTGCTGGAGATCCAGCTTGCCGGCGGCAAAAAGTATATCGAGCGCATCCCGGCCGAAGTGTGGCGCTACTCGCCGAAGAAGATCACCAAGCTGATCGTCACCGACGAGCCGATGGTCGGCCTGACCCAGGATCCGTTCTGGGAGACGGCGGACATCAACGTCGACAACAACGCCTGGCCGCGCAAGCTGACGCCGTCGCGCCTGGAGCTGTTCAAGAGCCGGCGTCCGGACAGCGACATGATGAAGGATTTCAATGCGCCTTTGAAAAAGCCTGATGCGGAAACGAAGGTCGCGCCATGATGCGCCCCCTGAAAGCCCTGATCACTACCGCCCTGCTGCTGGCCAGCGCCGGCGCGTGGGCGCACCGCTTCCATGCGGGGATCACCGACGTCTCCTTCAATGCCCGCACCGGCAATACCGAGATCGTCCACACCTACATGGCGCACGACGTCGAGGCCCTGCTGGCCAACCTGTACGGGCGCCAGTTCGACCTGACGGATGAGGAAGACCAGGATGCGCTGCGCAAGTATGTGGAGAACCGCTTCTGGATCGCGGGCACCGACAAGGCGAAGCTGAACGTCCGCTGGGTCGGCATGACGGCCGACGCCGAGAAAATCACCGTCTTCCAGGAGATCGAACAGACCCCGCTGTGGAAGGCCGGCGTCATCCACGACAATGTGTTGATCGACTTCCTGCCGGACCAGGTCAATACCGTTAATCTCAACGAAGGCAATGCCGTGCGCACCCTGACCTTCGACCGCAATAACCTTGAGCAACCAGCCCGTTAATACATGATGCTTTCGATCCGCTTGACACCCTGCGCGCTGGCCGCGCTCGCCTTCTGCTCTCCTGTCGTCGCCGACGACCTCGTGCTGCAGCGCGTACTGGTCGAAGGCTCGCGCCTGTCCCAGCTCGGCATCGCCGATTCCGCCAATGCCGGCAGCGTCGGCCAGAAGGAACTGGCCGCGCGCCCTGCTTACCGCCCCGGCGAAATGCTGGAAGCGATGCCCGGCCTGATCGCCAGCCAGCACAGCGGCGAGGGCAAGGCCAACCAGTTCTACCTGCGCGGCTTCAATCTCGACCACGGCACCGACCTTGCCACCTGGGTCGACGGCATGCCCGTCAACCAGCGCAGCCATGCGCACGGCCAGGGCTGGACCGACGTCAACTTCCTGATCCCGGAACTGGTCGGCCGGCTCGACTACCGCAAGGGCCCCTATTCGGCGCGCGACAGCGACTTCGCCTCGGCCGGCAGCGCCGAGATCAGCTACGCCAACCGGCTGGCGAAAGACATCGCCAGCGTCACGCTGGGCCAGGACGGTTTTACGCGCGCCACGATCGCCGGCTCGCCCGAACTGTTCGGCGGCACCCTGCTCTACGCGCTGGAAGCGATGAACAACGAGGGTCCGTGGACCCGGCCCGACGACTACCGCAAGCGCAACGGCATGCTGCGCTACAGCCGCGGCTACGCCAATAACGGCTGGAGTGTCACCGCCATGGCCTACCGTGGCAAGTGGAACGCGACCGACCAGATCCCGCTGCGCGCGGTCGAGGATGGATCGCTGGGGCGCTTCGACGCGATCGACGATAGCGACGGCGGGAACGCACGTCGCACCAGCCTGTCGGGCATCTGGCGCCAGACCGGGCTTGATGCGGCATCGAAAGTCAGCGCCTACGTGATCCGCAACCAGCTCGACCTGTATTCGAATTTTACGTATTTCATGAACGATCCGGTCAATGGCGACCAGTTTGCCCAGCCGGACCGGCGCGTCACCAGCGGCCTGGACGCGACGCACACGCTGCACGTGCACCGCGGCGAAACCATGGCCTCGGACCTGACGGTCGGCGCCCGTCTCCAGAACGACAACATCTTCAACGGCTTGTACGACACGCGCGCGCGCGAACGCATCCGCACCACGCGCGAAGACCATATTGTCGAGACCAGCGGCGGCGTCTTCATCGAAAGCGCGACGCGCTGGAATGAGGTTGTGCGCACGCTGGCGGGCGTGCGTGCGGACCGCTACCGCTTCGACGTGCAAAGCGACCTGGCCGCCAACTCCGGCCGCGCCAGCGACACGCAAGTGAGTCCCTCGTTCAGCCTGATCATCGCGCCGCTGGCCTCGACCGAGTTCTATCTGAACTACGGCCACGGCTTCCACAGCAACGACGCGCGCGGCACGGTGGCGGCGATCGATCCGAAGACGCTGGACCCGCTCGAACGCGCGCCCGGCCTGGTGCGCTCGCGCGGCATGGAGCTCGGGCTGCGCACGGAAGCGGTCGAGAAGATGCAGACCGCGATTTCCCTGTACCGCCTCGACTTCGACTCCGAGCTGACCTATATCGGCGACGCCGGCATGACCGAAGCGGGCGACGCCAGCCGCCGCACCGGCATCGAGTTCTCGAACTACTGGCGGCCCCTGAAATGGCTGGCGGTGGACTTCGACGCGGCCTACGCGCGGGCGCGCTCGCGCAACGGCGACCGGATTCCCGGCGCGGTGGAAGGCGTGGGCCAGCTCGCGCTCAGCGTGGACAAGCTCGGCCCCTGGTCGGGCGCGCTGCGCCTGCGCTACTTCGGCCCGCGTCCGCTCATCGAGGACAACAGCGTGCGCTCGCAGGCCAGCGCCACGCTCAACGGACGCCTCGGCTACAAGATCGGCAAGAACCTGCAGCTCGAACTGGAAGGTTTTAACCTGACCAACCGCAGCGACTCGGCCATCGACTACTACTATGCGTCGCAGCTGGCCGGCGAGTTGTCGCCGCGCGACGATATCCACTTCCATCCGATCGAACCGCGCTCCTTCCGTTTGACGCTGACGAAAACTTGGTAGGGTGGACGGCTTCGCCGTCCACGCGGTGATCGTTATCGGCTCCGCTGTCGGGCGCGATGATCTGGCTGCTAACCATCACCGCGTGAACGGCATAGCCGTCCCATGAAACCGTGGTCGAGGCCATTGGCCTCGCCCACCCCCAAAAACTGCTACGCTAGCGGGCATGACACCGAACGAACTGCCCTACACCGATCCTTCCCGCCTGGCCGAAGCCCTGCTCGGCAACGGCTATGCCCTGCTGCGTCCACAGGACGTCGCGCGCCTCGCCGGCTGCACTCTGGCCGACCTCGACGCGCTGGTGCCGAGCTGGGACCACCTGGAACTCGACAACTACCTGAAGGACGGCGGCCGCTACCGGCGCCGCCGCCACTCCTGCTTCATCGACGACGGCAAGTCGCTGAACCTGACGCCGCACCGCGCGCACTGGCAGCCGGTCGAGTACAACGCCCTGCACGGCGGCATGCACCGCCTGTTCGCGCCGATCGACCCGGCCACGGTCGCCCAGCCGGCCTGGCAGCAGCTGGTGCGCTCGCTCGGCGCGGTCTGCTCGCAGGCCAAGCCGGCCAAACCCTGGTACGTGGAAGCGCACCAGTTCCGCATCGATACCGCCGACGGCATCGGCCGTCCTACACCGGAAGGCGCGCACCGCGACGGCGTCGATTTCGTCGCCGTGATCCTCATTCAGCGCAGCGGCATCAAGGGCGGCGAGACGCGCGTCTTCGACGCCCACGGCCCGCGCGGCCAGCGCTTCACGATGCTCGAACCCTGGACCCTGCTGCTGCTCGACGACGCCGCCGTGATCCACGAGTCGACGCCGATCCAGCCGGTGGGCGAACATGGCTATCGCGACACCCTGGTGCTGACCTGGCGCGCGCATGCGTTCCAGGGCGAGGACGCCTGACCCGCCCGACCCGGCAAAAAAAACGCCCGCGTACCTTGCGGTAGCGGGCGGCAATCCAGAATTTCGGAGAAAAACTGGAGGAGACGGGTTCACTATAGCGCGCTTTATGGTGCGTCGCAATACAGTAAAACTACCGGAAAGCTGGGACTACTCCCCCTGATTTCGTAGGCGCTTTCTGACGGCTTATGCTGAGCGCGTCAGTTTATGGTGCGTCGCACCACGAACAGGCATATCGAGCTCGTTACTGCCTCGCAAGCAGGCGTTCAATCCTTGTCCAGCCTCTGCCTGCACTTTTTTGGTGCAGTCGCCTCGTCCTGCTCCTCCTGTATCTTTTTTTGATCATCCGTGTTTTTCTCGTCACGCGCAGTCACTGCCGCCATGGCACGGCGCGATGGCGTGTCCGTCCATGAGGGTACGCGGGTATTCGGCGCGACCGTTCCCAACTGCGGAGCCGGCGCGACGGCAGCGCGTGCCGGCAAGGCGCTGTCCGCACGCGCTGCCGCCGCGCCGGCGCAATCCGTTTGTGGGGCCGGCGCACCGAGCAAAGCGGCCAGCAAGAGGGATCCGTTCATTGCCACCTCCTTTAAAGGGAGCATTCTAAATCCTTGCCGCTGCGGCGCAGCATCGCTATTCTTGAATTTGCTTCAACATTGCTTGCGCTTTGATAAACTGCCCTACTGCCGTCATCGTACGGCATCTTGCTCTCTTACGAACCGGACCACGTACATGCCATCGATCACGCCACGTATCGCCCTGCTCGGCTCGGCCGCCCTGCTCTCGCTGTTCCTGACTGCCTGCGGCAAGGACGACGACAAGAAGAACGCACCGGCCACGCCGGCGTTGACCGTCACCACGGCGCGGCCGAGCACGGCCAGCCTGCCGCTCAAGCTGGGCGCCAACGGCAATGTCGCGGCCTGGCAGGAAGCGGTCATCGGCAGCGAGTCGGGCGGGCTGCGCCTGCTCGAAGTGCGGGTGAACGTGGGCGACGTCGTCAAGAAGGGCGAGGTGCTGGCCGTGTTCTCGGCCGATACGGTCAATGCCGACGTCGAGCAGGCGCGCGCCGCGCTGCAGGAAGCGCAGGCGAATGCCGCCGAAGCGCAGGCCAACGCGAAGCGCGCCGAATCCCTGAAGAGCTCCGGGGCGATGAGCGAACAGCAGGTGACCCAGTATGTCACGGCGGCGCGCACGGCGGCCGCACGCGTCGCTGCCGCCAGGGCCACGCTCACCCAGCAGCAGCTGCGCCTGAAGTACACGCAGGTGGTGGCGCCCGACAGCGGCATCATCTCGGCGCGCAGCGCCACCGTCGGCGCCGTGGTGGGCGTCGGCACCGAACTGTTTCGCCTGATCCGCCAGGGCCGCCTCGAGTGGCGCGCCGAGTTGCCGGCATCCGACATCGGCCGCGTCAAGCCGGGCACCCGTGTGCGCGTAAAAGGCGCGAACGGCAGCGAGGTGGTAGGCAAGGTCCGCACCGTCGCGCCGACGGTCGATGCGCAGACGCGCACCACGCTGGTCTATGTCGACCTGCCGCCGAACCTGTCGGGCAGCGCGCCCCTGAAGGCGGGGATGTTCGCGGGCGGCGAATTCGAACTCGGCGCCTCGAACGCGCTGACCGTGCCGCAGCAGGCGATCGCCGTGCGCGACGGCTTCAGCTACGTGTTCCGCCTGAATCCGGACAGCCGCGTGAGCCAGGTGAAGATCGGCACCGGGCGCCGCCTGGGCGAGCGCATCGAGGTGGTCTCGGGCCTGGCGCCGGATGCGCAGATCGTGATCGAGGGCGCCGGTTTCCTGAACGATGGGGACCTGGTGAAGAACGTCCAGGCGCAGCCGGCCGCGCCGGCCAAGGTCGCGGCGCGCTGAGGACGGCATCATGAATTTTTCCGCCCTCTCGATCCGCAATCCGATTCCCGCGATCCTGCTGTTCGCCCTGCTGACGCTGGCCGGCCTGCTTGCCTTCAAAGCCAATAAAGTCCAGTTCTTCCCCGACATCGAGCTGCCGATCGTCACCGTCACCGCCACGCTCGATGGCGCCGCGCCGGCCCAGCTGGAGACTGAGGTCGCGCGCAAGATCGAGGATTCGGTTGCCACCCTGCAGGGCGTCAAGAACATCTACACCAGGGTGCTCGACGGCGTGGCCACGATCACCGTCGAATTCATCCTCGAAAAGAACCTGTCGGACGCGGAGAACGACGTGCGCGGCGCCGTCTCCCAGGTGCGCGCCGACATGCCGGCCGAAATGCGCGAGCCGAGCGTGACCAAGGCGGCCACCGCCGGGCGCTCGATCCTCACCTTCACCGCCTCCGCCAAACCCGGCGCCAACGGCCTGGATGACCAGGAACTGTCCTGGTTCGTCGACAATACCGTCTCCAAGCGCCTGCTCAGCGTGCCCGGCCTGGGCGCCGTGAAACGCGTGGGCGGCGTCGACCGCGAAGTGCGCGTCGAACTCAATGACGAGCGCATGGCCGCGCTGCGGGTATCGGCGCTGGACGTGTCGCGCCAGCTGCGCAACGTGCAGAGGGAAGCGCCGGGCGGGCGCGGCGACGTCAGCGGCGCCGAGCAGTCGGTGCGCACCCTGGCGACGGTGGGCAGCGCGCAGGAACTGGCGCGCATGGACATTCCGCTGCCGGACGGGCGCCGCGTGAAGCTTAGCGAAATCGCGACTGTCAGCGACACGGTCTCCGAGCCGCGCGCCCTGGCCGAGCAGGACGGAAAAAAAGCCGTCGCCTTCGAAGTCTTCCGCACGCGCGGCGCCAGCGAGACCGAGATCGCCGAAGGCGCGCGCGCCGCCGTGGCCGAGCTGCAGAAGACGCATCCGAACCTGGTGCTGCAGGAAGTGGTCGACAACGCCGAACCGGTGCAGGAAAACTTCGACGCCTCGATGGAAATGCTGTACGAAGGCGCCGTGCTGGCGGTGCTGGTGGTGTGGTGGTTCCTGCGCGACTGGCGCGCCACCCTTGTTGCCGCGGCCGCGCTGCCGCTGTCGGTGATTCCCGCCTTCCTGGGCCAGTACCTGTTCGGCTACACGCTGAACATGGTGACCCTGCTGTCGCTGGCGCTGGTGGTCGGGGTGCTGGTCGACGACGCCATCGTCGAGATCGAGAACATCGCGCGCCACCTGCACATGGGGAAAACGCCGATGCAGGCGGCACTGGAAGCGGCCGACGAAATCGGCATGGCCGTGATCGCGACGACCTTCTCGCTGGTGGCGGTGTTCCTGCCGACCGCCTTCATGGGCGGCATTCCGGGGCGCTTCTTCAAGCAGTTCGGCTGGACCGCGGTGCTGGCCATCCTCGCTTCGCTGGTGGTGGCGCGCCTGCTGACGCCGATGATGGCGGCCTACATCATGAAGCCCGCCAAGCCGCACGTCGAGAAAGACGGCCCGCTCATGCGGCGCTACATGCGAACCATGAAGTGGTGCCTGAACCACCGCCGCATCACGGTGATCGCCTCGCTGCTGTTCTTTGCCGCCTCGATCTCGCTGGTGCGGCTGCTGCCGACCGGCTTCGTGCCGGCGGCCGACCGCGGCCAGACCATCGTCAACGTCGAGCTGCCGCCCGGCTCGACGCTGGCGCAGACCCATCGCGTGGCCGAACAGGCGCGCCTGGCGGCGATGCGCGTGCCGGGCGTGAAGAGCGTGTTCAGTTCGATCGGCGGCGGCTCCAGCGGCGATGCATTCGCCCCCGGGGCCGCGGCTGAGGCACGGCGCGCGGTGCTGACGGTGACGACCTCGCACCGCAGCGACCGCGACGAGTCGCTGTCCGAGCTGGAACGCCAGATCCGGACACAATTGTCCGGTATTCCGGGCGCGCGTTTTTCCGTCGGCCAGGCCGACACCGGCGGCAAGCTGCAGCTCGTCTTGCGCAGCGAGGATGCGCAGGCGCTGGCCGCTGCCGCCCAGCGCGCCGAGCGCGAGCTGCGCGGCCTGCAGGGCATCGGCAACGTCAGTTCGAGCGCCTCGCTGGTGCGCCCCGAGATCATCGTGCGTCCCGACTTCGCCCGCGCCGCCGACCTGGGCGTGACCGCCGCCGCCATCGGCGAAACGGTGCGCGTGGCCACCGCCGGCGACTACGAACAGGCGCTGGCGAAGATGAACCTGTCGGAGCGCCAGGTGCCGATCCGGGTGAAGCTGCCCGACGCCGTGCGCGCCGACCTGGACGCCATCGGCCGCCTGACGGTACCCGGCAAGAACGGTCCCGTGCTGCTCTCGAGCGTGGCCGACATCACGATGGAAAGCGGCCCGGCCGAGATCAGCCGCCTGAACCGCAGCCGCAACGTCACGCTCAATATCGAGCTGGGCGCACGCACCCTGGGCGAGGTCAACAAGGAGGCGCGCGCCCTGCCCGCGTTCACGAACCTGCCGGCCTCGGTGCAGATCGCGGAACTGGGCGACGCCCAGGAGATGCAGGCGCTGTTCGCCAGCTTCGGCGTGGCGATGGCGATCGGCGTGCTGTGCATCTACGGCGTGCTGGTGCTGCTGTTCCACGACTTCATGCAGCCGATCACGATTCTCGCGGCCCTGCCGCTGTCGATCGGCGGCGCCTTCATCGCCCTCCTGATCACCAGCAGCGCGCTGTCGATGCCGACCATGATCGGCCTGATCATGCTGATGGGGATCGTGACCAAGAACTCGATCCTGCTGGTCGACTACGCGATCCTGGCGCGCGAAGCCGGCATGGACCGCTTCGAGGCGCTGGTCGACGCCTGCCACAAGCGCAGCCGGCCGATCATCATGACCACCATCGCGATGGGTGCGGGCATGCTGCCGCTCGCGCTGGGCCTGTCGGGCGACCCGAGTTTCCGTTCGCCGATGGCGATCGCGGTGATCGGGGGCCTGATCACCTCGACGCTACTCAGCTTGCTGGTGGTGCCGGCGGTGTTTACCTATGTCGACGACTTCAAGAACTGGATGAATCGTGGGGTGCATCGCTTGCGCAAGCATCCGAAGGAGCCGGTGCGGGTGAGCGAACCGACGGCGATGAAATAAGTTCGCCGCTGCATTGACGGTGTAACGCAGGGTGGGTTCCCGAGCCCACGCGTTACGTACGCAAAACAAAAACGCCGGCATCGCTGCCGGCGTTGTCGTTACCACGCGAAACTCAAAATATGAGCGCGAGCAGGATGATGATTGGAATCGGAATCCCGATCAGCCACAAAAGAATCGAACGCATACCGTCCTCCTTGATTTAACGTTGGGACACATGGGCCACGCCATCGCGCAGCCTGCCGCCCAGGGTGGCGCACCAGCTGGCCACAAAAGCGCCGACCAGCAGGGCAACCGTCAGCCACAATGCCGTGCCGGCGGCCGCCTTGCGGGCGGTATCGGCGGCTTCCTTGGCCGTGGCCTTGGCTTTCGCAGCGGCGGCGGCGCTACGGGCGTAGACGTCGTCGACACGCTTCTCGGCCGTTGCCTGGTCGAGGCCGGTACGGGCGGCGATACGGCTGGCGAGATAGGCGCGGTCGTCGGCAGCCAGGCTGCCGTTTTTCACGCTGTTGGCAAGGATGCGCATGGTTTCCTGGCGCAGGTCGCCGCTATTGCCCGTCGTGTCTGGCTTGTCGGTGCGCAGCATCATGTCGGAAAAATAGTCGAGCGGATTGGCGGCGGCGCTGTCGCCGTTGTCCTTGACGGCCGCGGCGGTCGCGGCTGCGCCGCTGGCCATGGTCGCCTTCGCCACACCGGCGCCGGCATCGACGGCTTTCCCCGTCATCGTGCCGATCACGCCCGAAAACAGGGCGGCGGCGAGCATGGTCGACACGGCCCAGGCCAGGAAGCCGTGCGCCGTATCGCGGAAATAGACTTCGTCGGTGTGCAGGCTAGTCCATTTGGTGCGCAGGCGGCCGGCCATGTAGCCGCCGATGGCCGACGCCGCCAGCTGGGTCAGCGTGATCCAGAGGATGGCGCCGATGCCGAAGGCCACGCCGCTGTTGTCGGACCAGGGGGACGCGGCCGACAGGCCGAGCCCGGAGCCCAGCAGGTAGAGCACGAGCGAGAGCGCGGTCGCCGCCGCGGCCCCGGCCAGGATCGCGCCCCAGGAAACCCCTGAGCGTGCCGCTTCGGCCGCATCGACGCCTTGGGTAGGGACGTGCGTCGCCGAACTCGTTGATTGAGCTTGCATAGTTACTCCCTCGGATTGTTGTTATTGGAATGGAACCGGACCCCGGCCGAGCGTCGTGTCGGCCGGGATTTCCGGCGAGTTACTACTGAGGCGCTACCGATTAGTAGTCGCGACGACGGCTGCCGCCGAGCAGCTTGGCCAGGATGTAGCCGGCGCCCAGGGCGATTGCCACGGCGGTGCCCGGCTTGTTGCGCACGTATTCGCGACCCGAATCAGCCAGTTGCTGGTAGGTGTCGTTCATCTGTGCGGAACGGTTGCTGAACTGTTCCGACGCGCCGCTGAGCAGGCCGCTCAGCTTGTCGACGCCGGCATGGGCCGAGGAAACGACGCGGTCGACCATCGGCTGGGCTGCCTCGGCGGCCTTGTCGATCGACTTGTGCATTTCTTCCGGCTTCATCGAGGCCATCATGCCCTGGTTCGAGGACGAATCGCTGCCCGAGCTGGCGCCGGTCGAACCGCCCTGCGCGCCCGAGGACGACGAACCGCCGGTCGAACCCGAACCGCCGGTGACCGACGAGCTGCCCAGCGCGCCGGTGCCCGACGAACCCGACGAGCCAGACGACGAGCTGCCCATGGCGCCCGACGAACCAGCGCTCGACGAGCCGCCCTGCGCGCCCGACGAACCTGCGCTCGACGCGCCGCCCGATGCACCCGACGATCCGGTGTTGGCCGAACCGGACAGCGACGAACCCGTAATGGTGGAGTTCGACGAACCCGAGTTCGACGACGACGAGCCGCTCGACGACGAACCCATCGACGACGACGACCCCGACGAGGCCGTTCCGGCCCCGCCCGCTGCGCCGCTCGACGATCCGCTCATGCCGCCGCTGCTGCCCGCTGCGCTCGAACCGGTGGTGCCGGCATTGCTGGTGCCGCCGACGGCGCCGCTGCTCGAACCCGTGGACGGGCTGGCGCTCTGCGACGAGCTGCCCGACAGGCTGCCCGAGGAACCGCTGCTGCTCTTGTTCAGGCTGCTCGACTTGTCGTCCTTGCCCATGCTGTTGCCGCTTTTGCTGGCGTCAACGCCTTTTCCCTCGCTCGACTTCTGATTATCCATGACTTTTGTCCTTGTAAAATAGTGACCAACGCGGAATAGACCGGTACCCGACCCCACCACATTCTTCATCGATTCCGCTCGAAACAAAACGGAGGCGCGAAAATGAACTGCGCTACATCAATAGATCAATCGGATCATGCCTTTGGTCAATGATTTGCATCGACGACCTCGGACAAAATCAAAAGTTCCTCAACGAGCCACGTCACTTTCGCATCCCGTTTTGCAAGAGTACGCCACTGAGGCGTACCGCACGATTGCAGCTGTCGGGTTACCGCGTCGCGATACAAAAAATATAACGTCTGGGG
>Ga0308168_1002972_pt1 | contig 13449 bp, 9 predicted proteins | sample PhyCR2_FD_202133 | JGI IMG/M metagenome (GOLD analysis project Ga0308168, IMG submission 202133) | Phyllosphere microbial communities from UC Gill Tract Community Farm, Albany, California, United States - DLSLRC.R2 | ecosystem: Host-associated > Plants > Phyllosphere > Unclassified | place: USA... | reverse complement strand
GCACGATAGAGCGCTTCATCCGCCCGTTTAATTAATCGTTCCGCCCTTTCTGGCCCTTCCCCTGCCACCGTTGTTGCCACGCCGGCACTCAGCGTGACGCACCCGGTTTCCAGCCCTGTCGAGCTGTGCGGTATCGCTAACTTCCTGACGGCCTCAACCACGCTTGAGGCTATTTTTAACGCATCCGCGGCGCAGGTGTCGGCTAACACGATGGCAAATTCTTCTCCGCCATAGCGTGCGGCGATATCGATGCGGCGCTGGGCAAACGTCTTCAGTAAGCGTCCTACTTGTTGTAAACAGGCGTCACCCGCGACATGGCCGTAGGTATCGTTGTAGCGTTTGAAATAATCGATATCGAAAAGGATTAATGATACCGGCCCACCGCTACTGCGGCCGTGCAGCAGGCTTTTTATCAGAAAGTGGTCAAAGTACCGGCGGTTAGCCAGCCCGGTGAGCCCATCGCCGTTTGCCAGATTCTCCAGTGAATGATTCGCTTCGGTCAGTTCATCCCTGAGATGGGTTAATTCAATTTGATAGCGTAAGCTACGTTTGGCCTCATGCCGTATCAACATCCACAGCAGAATGATCGCCATCAGAAGCACCAGGCTTAATACTACGCCCTGAACCCGGCTTTCGGCCCAGCTAATCAAAAGCCCCTCTTTGTCAAATCCTGCAGCGACAACCAAGGGGTAACGGCTAGAACTGGCGAAACCAAAAATGCGGGTTACGCCGTCAACCTTCGCTTTCCACTGGCCGCTGCCGCGTTCGGCATTGGCTAACAGCTGGTGAAAAAGCGGGCTGGAGGAGAGATTTTTACCGATGTAGCTGTTCGACAAAGGACGAGCATAGAGCACAGTGCTGTCTGCCAGCATCAGCGCCAGTAAGTCCTTGGGACCAATAACAAAATAATCGTAGTAGTGACGAAAGTAATCGATGCTCACCGTGGCAAGGAGTACACCACGGAATCCCTGGTAGTTATCACTGACGCGCAGCGAAACAGGAATAACGTAGCGGCCCGAACTGCGGCTTCGTAATGCAGGCCCCACGTGCAGGCTGTTGCGTGGATTGTTGCGATGATAGCTGAAATACTCCCGGTCGGCGTTATTTCCTGAAAACGAGTGCATTAACGAACTGGCGACCCATCGCCCCTGCGCATCGTAATAGAAAATACCCTCCAGCTGCGGCAGGCGGCTCTGTAACGTCCGCATGATGTCGTTGAGGGTTGAGACATCTCCGCCCGTCTCTGCCTGAGACTCGATTTCACGCTGGACTTCACGCAGCGACAGTTCCGTTTGCAGAAAGGTATCTTCGGCCTGACGGGCCTGAGCCAAAGAAAGATCAATGGCGCGTTCTTCAGTGATACGAACCGTTCTTTGCCAGTCCTGGTAAAGCGTCCAGACATTGATCACAATAACGCCAATCGTCAATAAACTTCCCGCCAGGGTAATGCTTCTGAGCAGTGGTGAAAGGCGCATCATCGCCGCATCTTTTTTTCGACGTAATTCCATGCTGGTTAACCCTTCTCTCGCCACGAGATAATGCAACATATCAGAAACAACGTGTTATCAATAACATCCTGACAGGCCATTTATATCTGCTGTTTTCAGTTTAGATTAAGACAGGAACGCCAGCCTCGCCTTGCGCCTGTTCAGAGTACAGGCAGCAGGCTCTGATAGCAGGCTGATGGTGCCAGCCTCACCGGTCGGGCGTATCGGGGAACGCGCAGATGTCGCGGCAGCCTCCACGTCATCCATGACATGGAGAAGGAGAGGTTAACGTCGGCGGCGCCACCACCAAAACAGCAGCAGTCCGATCGTCAGCACAACTACTGCCAACCCTGCGCGGGCTATCGGTAAAAGCAGTGACGGCTCGCCGCCCTGACGCAGTGATTTCACCCGTTCCGGGGTAATGCGCACGGCACTGTTGCCTATATCCTGCATGACATAATTCGTGACGTCGGCAATTTGCGTATTATCCAGCGTATGGGCAAAACCAATCATGCCCTGACCGTTTGCGGGCCAGACACCTTCAAGCACGGCCATGGCAACGTTATCGGCCGTAGGCTTTTCCAGGATCGGATGTTTACTCAGGGCAGGTAAACCATTCAGGCCCTGTCCCTCAAGGTTATGGCAGGCGGCACAGTTGTTGCGGTATACGCGCTCGCCATCCGTTAAATCGGACAGCATGTCTGGCGTATCATCTCCGGTCACCGGCGTGAGTCCGCTAGCCGGTTCCTGAACATCTGAATCCGCGTCAGCCTCGCCTTCTTCCTGATCGGCGGCAGGCATCAGGTAGGTTGCTATGGCCGCCCGATCTTCCGGCGTCATACGCGAAAAACTCTTGTCTATCGCTTCAAGCATCGGCCCCGCCGCCGTCGCACCGTTATCGGCGTGACCGCTCGCCAGATAAGCTGCCAGCGATTCCCGTGACCACTGATCGTCACTCTGTAAGGTATTGGCGGTGATGTCAGGCGCAAACCACGTCCCTAAAGAGGCGCCCTGTAACGATTTGCTCTGCTGCTCAGCCATTAAAAAATTGCGCGGCGTATGGCAGGTGCTGCAGTGCGTTAGCCCTTCGACCAGGTAAGCCCCCCTGTTCCATTCCGCGGACTGGCTGGGATCGGGCTTGAAGGGTTTTGTGTCCAGGAAGAGGAAATTCCACGCCGCCATACTAAAGCGAAGATTAAACGGAAACGGCAAATCGGTTTTTTCTGGCTGGCTATCGACCGCTTTCACACCATGCATAAAGTAAGCATAAAGCGCAGACACATCGCTATCACTCACTTTGGCATAGGCGGTGTAAGGCATAGCCGGATACAAATGACTGCCATCGGCACGAATGCCTCTTCGTAGCGCATCGGCAAACTGTTTTTCAGTGTAGTGACCAATACCGGCTGTTTTCGAGGGCGTGATATTGGTGCTAAAAATAATGCCTAAAGGGCTACCGATGGCATGGCCGCCGCTGAACGGCGCTTTGCCTTCCTGTGTGTGGCAGGCCGCACAATCCCCAGCCACAGCAAGATATTCCCCTCGTTTTATGAGGTCAGTCTGGCTTTCCGCCCACGCGCTACTCTGAGTTGCAGTCAGCATTAGCAGCGTGGCGGGCAGCAATCGGCTCAATCGCTTACCCATGCTGTGTCTCCTGCAAAATCTTATCAGCGGTACGCAGCGCAAGCGCCATGGCGGTGAGCGTGACATTACAGGTGCCGACCGTTGGCATCACGCCGGTACCGACCATAAACAGGTTTTCATGATCGTGCGCCCGTCCCCAGACATCGGTTACGCTGGTTGCCGGATCGAGTCCCATCGACAACGTACCGATGATATGTTGACGGTTCGAAAATTTACCGCTTTTGCTGTGTCGGATATTGGTCCCACCCAGTTTTGCCGCTATCGCATCGTAGCACTCTCGCGTTTTTTCCGTGCCCTTCTGCACATAGTCATCCACATCCCAGAACAGCGCAGGCGTGGGTAATCCTAATGCATCTTTATTGCTGCTCAGGGTCACGCGGTTATCGGGATTGGGGAGCTGTTCCAGCGCATTTTTAATGCTCAGTCGGCGGGCCGCACGAAAACGAACCTGCTCCTGGAGTTTTTTACCAAAGTACCCCTCTTCCAGCACTTCCTTCGTCACCGCCGCCACCTGTGATGCATTGGAGATATCCAGACGGAATGGCGCATGTTCGCGGCGGAATTCGCCGTCTCTGAACTGCCCTATTGAACAGGGACTGACAGGTCCGCGTCCGGGCCAAATCTCTTCATCCACGTCGAAAGTGACGCCAATGGCGGGATGGTCGCAGAGATTACGGCCAACATTGTCACGGGCATTGCCAATCCCGTGCGGAAATTTATCGCTGGTCGACATCAGTAAAAGCTTTGGCGTTTCAATCGCATTGGCCGCCAGAACAAATGTCTGTGCCGTAATGCGATGGCTGGTTTTATTCCAGTCATAATAGTGGGCGGCAACAATCCTGCCCTGCGCGTCATGCTCAAGCTTATACACGACCGCCTCGGTGATCACCTGAACGCCTGTGTCCTCAGCCTGCTGAGCGGCCAGACCGCCGTGATACTGAGCATCAATCGGACACACCGGCATACAGTTGTTGTTACCGCAGCAGGCCGGGCGACCATCGTAACTGCGACTGTTGCGTCCCGTGCTGTCGTCCAGCACGCTGAAGTCGGGTGCCAGTCTGGCCGTGACGCGTTGCTGAAGCCATGAAGCCGGCACGCGCGCCATCGGAAACGGTTTACTGCGTGGCGAGCCGTTATCAGGTGAACCGCCGACGCCGGCAATGACCTCAGCCTCATAGTAATAGGGCTCCAAATCCTGATAGCCGATCGGCCAGTCTTTGCCCACGCCATAAAGGGTATGCTGCTGAAAATCATTTGGCACAAAGCGCCATAGCTGAGCAGCCCAGTGCCAGCTGGTGCCGCCAAAAATACGGATGTATTGCGCATTAAACGCCTGCGGACCGAGCTGTTGCAGATAATCATTAGGCTCAGGCGTATAGCGTGGCTGAGGTGCCATGGGAGAAAAGGGATAAGGTGACATAAAGTCAGACTTAAAGGCGGAACTGCGAAAGCGCTCGACCAGTTCATCGCGCCCAATTTTCGGCCCGGACTCAAGTAATACAACGGATTTACCCGCTTTGGCCAGTCGGGTAGCCAGCAAAGCGCCATTTACGCCCGCGCCTATCACAACGACATCCGCCGACTCATTCTTCTTCATTGATGACATTACTCATAAAAAGGATCACGGTTGACTCGCCCAGCTGCCGCAGACGCCATAGGAGAAGCTCGGCGGTACCAGTTTGTCATTCACAATTTGATTCGCGAGCGTGTTTATGTAGGTGATGTAGCGTGCATTTTTGCCTTTGCCCACAACCCCGGTGTACCAGCCGCTCAGGATAGTGCCCGCCAGCTTCGCGCTACCTGCGTCACTCTCAGCAAACGGCAGGCGTTCCTGTTGCAACAGATCGGGCTGATGGGTCAGCAGGTTACTCAAACGCAAAAGCGCAGAGGAGAAATTCTTTTGGGTCTGACTCAACGTGTCATACAGCGCAGCACCCACGGTTTCGTTAAGTTCATCCTGCTGGGTAAGCTGCTGAGAAACCTGCATAAAGATATCCAGCTCATCTGTCTGGGCATCGGGCTGGGCGGCGTTGAGGCGAGCAAGAGGGAGCAGATGTCCGGCAGCGCTGGTTACAGCAACCAGACCGACCATCTTCAGCACGCGTCGGCGTGAATAGTGATTCATCATATCTTCCAGTAAAAGCCACCTGTCGCTGGCAGCAAATCAGCCTGCGTAATACGGATTATTATGCTGGCAGCGCGCATAATATTTGGGCCAGGATTCACAGCCATTCCCTGCCGCGTTCGCACCTGAAGCCACTGGTTAAGCGCCAATTCAACAGCATAATGGGTGGTGAGTCTGCCATCTGCCGCTTTCAGTCTGCGGGATCATGAACGTCTCTTTCTCAATGATCCACTGGTAATTAACTAAATGTTAACAATCCGCTGAGGATAAACCAGATAGTTGCTTGGGTTATAAATATATTAAATCGATATTAAACAAATTTGATACGAAGCGGAACTGAGAGCATGCTGGCCCATGTGGCATTTTCAGGCTATGGAGGGCGATCGTGGTCTTTGAAGCGGAGTGAAGTAAACTGCCATTCTGCCCTGCTGCAGCGGCACACGTTCTCAAGCAAACGGAGTTGATCATGCCCCCATTACGTTTACTGTTATCAGAATCGAACGATCCCTGGTTTAACCTGGCGGTAGAAGAGTGTATTTTTCGCCAGATGCCGGCTAACCAGCGCGTACTGTTTTTGTGGCGTAATGCGGAAACGGTGGTCATTGGTCGGGCGCAGAACCCGTGGAAAGAGTGCAATACACGTCGTATGGCAGAGGACGGTATTAAGCTGGCGCGACGCAGCAGTGGAGGCGGCGCCGTGTTTCACGATCTGGGCAACTGCTGCTTTACCTTTATGGCGGGCAAGCCAGGTTACGATAAAAGTGTCTCAACCGCTATCATCCTGCAGGCACTGGCAACGCTGGGCGTCAATGCGCAGGCTTCAGGACGAAACGATCTGGTGATCGACACCGGTGACGGCGTGCGCAAAATATCCGGCTCTGCTTATCGCGAAACGCCCGACCGTGGCTTTCATCACGGCACAGTTCTAATTAATGCCGATCTGTCGCGCCTGGCTGATTATCTTAATCCCGACGTGAAAAAGTTACAGGCGAAAGGCATCGCCTCCGTGCGAGCACGCGTGACAAACCTGCAAACGCTGGTGCCCAATATCAGCTACGAACGCCTTTGCCATGCCATCACGGAAGCCTGTTTTGAACACTTTGCCACTCGCTGTGAACCCGATGTTATTTCTCCTGATAACCTGCCGGATCTGCCGGGCTTTGAACAACAGTTTGCCCGTCAAAGCAGTTGGGCGTGGAATTTTGGCCAGGCGCCAGACTTTTCGCATCTTCTGGATCATCGCTTTGTATGGGGCGGCGTGGAGATACATTTTGATGTTGAACGGGGCGCCATTAGCCGCTGTCAGATATTTAGCGACAGCCTGAACCCTGCGCCACTGGAGGTGCTGGCCTCCCGCTTACAGGGTGCAGCCTATCAGCCTGACGTTATGGCTCAGCATGTAGAAACGTTGAAAACGGACTATCCGCTGCAGCAGCACGAACTGGATGAGCTTGCACAATGGCTGGTGACAAGTCTCCGCTGACAGTCCGGTGAGCGAGGTAGCGTTTTCCCGGCTCAGCAGCAGAAATGGGCCGCGTCAGACGATTGCCTGCGGCTGCCCAGGTTCAACTTAGCTTCCCGTATTGACGCGTTTGCCGATATCTTTCAGTTGCGAATATTTTTCAAGCAATCGCGGTCCGTCATCCAGGCTCATGGCAAACATCCACAGATAGGTCATGACCGAATAGATGTGCCCTGCGTCACCCATCCCTTTACGGGTCATGGACAGGATGGTAAAGGCAAACAGCAGCGCCGCTGCTGTACCTATCGTTATAAAACCTAACGCCTCGCGATCGGATAGCCCTATGCGTAATCGCGCCAGTACGCCGTAGTGTTTCGCCAGAGCGGGTGCCTGGGCAACGGTGACCAGGCTAACCTCTTTTTCAAGCCGGTTATTCAGACGGCCAAACAGCGCTTCGTTCTTGCGCGAGAAGCCCGGCAGAAAGCAGGCAAGTATCAACAAAATGATCAGACAGCCCACGCCCGTCCAGAACTCAATTACCAGAAGCATAATGGCTGCGCCGCTAATCGATGCCAGAGAGGTGATCAGCGTTGGCAGATGCAGCTCAAAAAAATCGACAAACTCACGTGACAATGTCACGCGAGCGGCGATAGTGGAAGCATTTTGCTTCTCGTGACGTTGTGCCACGATAACCGGCACGGCCAGTTCGGCATAAATACGGGCGAAGGTGCGGGTATCAACGCTGCGTCTTGCGGCGCCTATTGCCCACATTGCAAAGACCATGACCGCATAAAGCACAGCATGAAGCGCCTGCCCGGTGACAATGGCGTTAATGGCGAACCCGGCTAACAGCGGATAAAGCAGGTAGGTAACGTTTTCCGCCACCACTAACAGCAGGGTAAGAAAGAGCTTTTTACTGTGACGACGTCCCAGCATCTTGAGGGTGGCAATGGCATTTTGCGGCGCCGTCTCCGGCGTTATTGTTTTGTGAGAACACATGATTTTCTTTTGGTAAACGGTTAAAATTGAGCGGTCGCTCAATAGCCAGCGCATCGTATTTGAGCGATTGCTCAAAGTCAATCCAGGAGTCACAATGAAAGCATCAACGGCAACGTCTGGAGAAACACGCAAAGAGACGATTATTGCGGGCGCCATCGCGCTGTTTATCGAGAAGGGAATTGAAAAAACCACGACACGTGACTTAACGGAATCGCTGGGTATTTCACGCAGCCATATTTATCACTACTTTCCTGACTGGCACACGCTCACCCTGACTGCGCTGGAGCACTATATGCAGCGCGAGTTGGATGATTTCACCCTTGAGCTGGCCGCGCTGGATCCTGTGCAGCAACTACACTCTATGATTGAAGGCCACATTCCTGACACATCAGATTCAGTCTGGCGGCTTTATGCTTCCTTCTGGCAAATGGCCAGCCATAATGCCGATTACGCTGAACTGGCCGACAAGATTATCGCCGGTTGGGATGCGTTGCTCTGCAAGATTATTCGCGCGGGCGTTGAACAAGGGTGCTTGCATACGGATGATGTGGCACGCAGCGCACGCCAGCTTAACGCCTTACTCAACGGCTACGCCGATCTGCTGAGTATTACGTCTTCACCCTCGCGAATTGAGCAGGCGTTGGCCGACATTCACCACTTTGTGCAATTTATGCGTTAACGGAGCGGGAAGTCAGTAAAGCGCCGTTTTCATCTTTATTGCCATTAATTAAATGTTAAATAGAAGTTATACGAATGATGTGCAGTACGCTTTAAATGTGTCATTCAAATGGCGCGCGTTTTACATTTTGTGGCTTGATTAATCTCAAATTTTATCGCTTATTCGCGCAGAAATGCTTGCTAACACACTTTATTTTTCTCGCCCAGACTGATGCTGAAATGCGATAAGCAGGTGTTTTTTGGCGCTTTATTGTTTACAGGTTTTGATAAAAGTGGCTGCCCTGACCGTTAATTTGGGTCTAAGTCGCTGGTTTATAAAGTAAATACATTAACAAATCCTCATAAAATTAATCATTGAGTCCTGTGATAAAAACCAATATATTGGCCGCGTTTTTAACACTAGCTCTAAATTTTATTCACTTATCCAACTGCAGCGTGATGCCACGCCCGGTTGTAGGAGAGATATGATGACGGATAAAGTCCGTATTGATAGTTTGAATGCGAATACATTAAACGGTAACAATGAGTCTTATCTGGCCCGCCAGGCCGAGTTTGAATCAAATGTTCGAAGTTATCCGCGTAAATTACCATTAGCGATTGCGAAAGCTAATGGTGTCTGGATCACAGACGTCGAGAACAAACAGTATCTTGACTGTCTTGCCGGTGCCGGAACGCTTGCGTTAGGTCATAATCACCCTGACGTACTGCAAAGCATCCAAAATGTCATTACCAGCGGCTTGCCGTTACATACTCTGGATCTGACCACGCCACTCAAAGATGCGTTTTCAGAATACCTGCTCTCCCTGTTACCGGGTCAGGGCAAAGAATACTGCCTGCAATTCACCGGTCCTTCCGGCGCGGATGCCGTTGAAGCCGCTATCAAGCTGGCGAAGAAACATACTGGCCGTTCAGGGGTGATCAGCTTCTCAGGGGGTTATCACGGCATGACGCACGGTGCGCTTTCTGTCACCGGTAACCTGTCACCGAAAGAAGCCGTTAACGGCATGATGCCTGAAGTGCAGTTTATGCCTTATCCGCACCTGTACCGTTGCCCGCTGGGCATTGGTGGTGACGCGGGCGTAAAAGCGCTGACCTACTACTTCGAAAACCTGATCAACGACGTTGAAAGTGGTGTGCGCAAACCTGCGGCCGTGATCCTCGAAGCAGTTCAGGGTGAAGGCGGCGTGAACCCTGCCCCGGCTGAATGGCTGCAGCGCATCCGTAAAGTCACCCAGGAACACGGTATTCTGCTGATTCTGGATGAAGTTCAGGCAGGTTTTGCCCGCACCGGTAAATTCTTTGCGTTCGAGCATGCCGGTATTGAGCCCGATATCATTGTAATGTCAAAAGCCGTCGGCGGCGGTTTGCCGCTTGCCGTGCTGGGGATCAAAAAGCAGTTTGATGCCTGGTCACCTGGCCACCACACCGGGACATTCCGTGGCAACCAGCTGGCCATGGCAACCGGCCTGACCACGCTGAAGCTGCTGAAAGAAAACAACATCGCTGGCAGCGTCGCTGAAAAAGGTGAGTGGCTGAAAGGCAAACTTGCCGAACTGCAGAAACGTTATCCTGCCATCGGTAACGTTCGCGGTCTTGGCCTGATGATCGGTATTGAAATGGTCAAGCCGAACGAAGCGCAGGATCATATGGGTTGCTACCCGGCCGATGGCGATTTATCGGCTCTGGTTCAGAAGAAATGCTTTGAAAACGGTCTGATCCTTGAGCGCGGGGGACGTCACGGTTGCGTATTGCGTCTGCTGCCTTCCCTGTTGATCAATCATGACGAAATGCAGGTTTTCCTGGATAAGTTCGAAAGCGCCCTGCTTGCCGCTGGCGTCGAAGCAGTTTGAGTGGAGTAAATTCGATGTCACGGTCAAATCCGATTCTGGCGTCCTCAGTGCAAAGCACTGAGGCTTACCAGCAGGCTATCGCACAAAGCAGTGCGGCAGTGGTTAAGTGGCTGGAACAGCCTGAAATGTATCAGGGTAAAACAGTTGCTGAACTGCGCGAACGTATCCAACTGGACTTTAATCCCGAGGGCCTGGGCAACCAGGCCGCCATTGAGCGCGCGATTGAGTATTTCCTGAAAGACAGTCTGTCGGTCCATCACCCACAGTGTGTGGCGCATTTGCACTGCCCGAGTCTGGTCATTAGCCAGGCTGCCGAGGTGCTGATTAACGCGACGAACCAGAGTATGGATTCCTGGGATCAGGCGCCTTCTGCCACCCTGATTGAAATGAAGCTGATTGAATGGCTGCGTTCACAGGTGGGTTATCAGGCAGGCGATGCCGGCGTGTTCACCAGCGGCGGCACCCAGAGCAATCTGATGGGGCTGATGCTGGCGCGTGATGCCTTCTTTGCCCGTCAGGGCCATTCTGTTCAGCAGGACGGGCTGATCGGCGATCTCAGAAAGATCAAAGTCTTTTGTTCAGAGAATGCCCACTTCTCCGTGCAGAAGAACATGGCGCTCCTCGGCCTGGGCTACCAGTCCGTGACGTTAGTGAAATGCGATGAGTTTGCACGCATGGACATGACCGATCTGGCTGACAAACTGGCACAGGCGAAAGCCAATAATGAACAGGTGCTGGCCATTGTCGCGACAGCAGGCACCACCGACGCCGGTGCTATCGATCCGCTGCGTGATATCGTCAAACTGGCCGCAGAGCAGAAAATCTGGGTGCACGTTGACGCGGCCTGGGGCGGTGCATTGCTGCTGTCAGAGAAGTATCGTCATTATCTGGACGGGCTGGACCTGGTGGATTCCGTTACGCTGGACTTCCACAAACAGTTTTTCCAGACCATAAGCTGCGGTGCTTTTCTGTTAAAAGAAGCCCGTCACTATGAGCTGATGCGCTATCAGGCGGCATACCTGAACTCTGAGTTTGATGAAGCACAGGGCGTGCCGAATCTGGTTTCGAAATCGTTGCAGACCACCCGTCGTTTTGATGCGCTGAAACTGTGGATGGGGCTGGAAGCCCTCGGTCAGAAGCAGTACGCCGCCATTATCGACCATGGCGTAACGCTGGCTCAGCAGGTGGCGCAGTTTGTTGAGCAGCACGACGCCTTGGAACTGGTTATGAAACCTCAACTGGCGAGCGTCCTGTTCCGTTATCGTCCACAACAGATGGCGGAGTGGAGCGATGCCGACGTTGCGCTGTTCAATCAGCGTATTGGCGATGCTCTGCTGGAATCAGGTCGCGCCAACGTTGGCGTGACCGAGCATAACGGCGTTACCTGTCTGAAAATGACGTTGTTAAATCCAACCGTGACGCTGGAAGATATTACCGTCCTGCTGGCACTGCTTGAGAAAACAGCCCAGTCATTACGCTAAGTGCTTCATCATGCCGGTGACAGTGTCACCGGCATAGCGCTTTTATTCCCCATGCTGCTGGCGCATAAGTCCGCTGCACCCTCCCTCTGAATGCCTCCCTGCCCCTTTAATCAACAGGTTATCATCTGTTTGGACGTCACGGCGTTGATGGACTTGCCGTTTGCAGATCTCTTTAAGGCGAAGAAAAAGCGCAGCACCTATGGGATATCGCGCACCACTGGCGTGATCATCTCCGTGGCCGAAAACAGCGAGAACGGCTGACGCAGAAACGTTATCGTCCTTCTGTTGATAACCGGAGGATCACAATGACCTATCAAATCTCAGGCCTGAAAGCCGATGCTTTCACTCACCTTTACGGACAGAACGAGCGCTATTTAAAACAACATGGCGTAATGAGACTGAAAGTAGAAAACGCTCCTGGCTATCCCGACAGAATTTCACTGCGTGATATCCCGGCGGGTGAAACCGCGCTGCTGATTAATCATCTCTATCAACCGGCCCAAACGCCTTATTATGGTTCTCATGCGATCTACCTCTGGGAGCACTGTACCCAACAGGGCATTTACATTAATGCATTACCCCCGGTCATGACGCACCGGCTTCTTTCGTCACGGGGCTTTGATGCGCAAGATTTACTTATCCAGGCAGACGTCTGTGAAGGAAAAGCAGCAGACGAAATGATAACGCACTTTTTTAGCCACCCGACGGTGCGCTATATCCAGGTCCATAACGCCAGGCAAGGATGTTATTCCTGCCGGGTAGATCGTTGTGACTAACGGGCCCGGCAGTGACCGGGGGAAGGCGAAAGGTGCGCTTCGTCTGTTTTGTTCCCGAAGTCGGTGAGGCGCAGAGAGTGAAATGATACAGCGCGCTCAGATAGCCCAGGAATGCGTGCAGCAGATTTTCAGAACAGACAGCGAATATGTTCAGTCAGCGCTTGCACCCTGAGGCACCATACTGCAGGATCGGTTTTTTACCGCATTTATCGGAAAGACTATGACCGTTCACGCCTCTAAAGATCCCCTGCATGGCGTTACGCTTGAAATGCAGGTCAACAGCCTTGTCGCACAGTATGGCTGGCCTGAACTGAGTAAGCGCATCAATATTAACTGTTTTAAAAACGACCCCAGCGTGAAGTCCAGCCTGAAGTTTTTACGCCGTACGCCGTGGGCGCGGGCAGAAGTGGAAGCGCTCTATCTGGCTTCGCTGAGTGAATCTCAGCCGGATTCTGCGCCCCCAGCCAGTGATGATCCCTGGGCTAACTGGCGCGAAGATAAAACCTGAAAACGTGTTAACGCCCTTCTAAACAAAAAAAAAGCCCGCGTCACGGATGGCGCGGGCTTAGTTTCGTTCAGATGACCGTATTACAGCGCCATATCGTGCTTCGCCGAGGCTGGGGCTTTTTCGCTGTTAGCAGCGGGCGCTTCAGTTGGCTGATTGCCCATCTGAATAACCGGCGGCTTGGTCAGCTGCAGCGTTGCTGCCGTTTCATCCCAGACCTGCTGTGCGAGCGCAGGGTTGTCGTTCAGTTTCTGGCCGTAAGCAGGAACGATTTTACGGATTTTTTCCTGCCATTCTGCTGACTTGAATTGTTCAGGGAACAGTTTCTGCATCACATTGATTGCGATAGGTGCAGCCGTGGATGCGCCAGGCGATGCACCCAGCAATGCGGCAACGGTTTTCTGCTGATCGGTCACAATTTCCGTACCCAGTTTCAGCACGC
>Ga0308168_1002970_pt1 | contig 13451 bp, 8 predicted proteins | sample PhyCR2_FD_202133 | JGI IMG/M metagenome (GOLD analysis project Ga0308168, IMG submission 202133) | Phyllosphere microbial communities from UC Gill Tract Community Farm, Albany, California, United States - DLSLRC.R2 | ecosystem: Host-associated > Plants > Phyllosphere > Unclassified | place: USA... | reverse complement strand
CGCCTTCCATCGCGGCTTTCGCCACGGCCGGCGCGATGTGGGTCAGCAGGCGCGGGTCGAACGGCATCGGGATCAGGTATTCCGGGCCGAACGACAGGTTATTGATGCCGTAGGTGGTCGCGACCACGTCCGACTGCTCGGCGTGCGCCAGGTCGGCAATCGCGTGCACCACCGCGATTTCCATTTCGCGCGTGATGGTGGTCGCGCCGCAATCGAGCGCGCCGCGGAAGATGTAGGGGAAGCACAGGACGTTGTTGACCTGGTTCGGATAGTCGGAACGGCCGGTCGCGATGATGGCGTCGCTGCGTACGGCTTTCGCGTCTTCCGGCAGGATTTCCGGATTCGGATTGGCGAGTGCCAGGATGATCGGGCTCGGCGCCATTTGCGCGACCATTTCCGGCTTGAGCACGCCGCCGGCCGACAGGCCGAGGAAGATGTCGGCGCCCGGGATGATGTCGGTCAGGGTGCGGTGCGCGGTGTCCTGCGCGAAGCGTTCCTTGTCCGGATCCATCAGTTCGACGCGGCCCTTGTAGACCACGCCGGCCAGGTCGGTCACATAAATATTCTCGATCGGGAAGCCGAGGTCGACGATCAGGTCGAGGCAGGCCAGGGCCGCGGCGCCGGCGCCGGAGACGACGAGTTTACAGTCCTTGATGTCCTTGCCGACGACCTTCAGGCCGTTCAGGATAGCGGCGCCGACGATGATCGCGGTGCCGTGCTGGTCGTCGTGGAAGACCGGGATCTTCATGCGCTCGCGCAGCTTGCGCTCGATGTAGAAGCACTCGGGCGCCTTGATGTCTTCCAGGTTCACACCCCCGAAAGTCGGCTCGAGCGAGGCGATGATGTCGACCAGCTTGTCCGGATCGCTTTCGTTGATCTCGATGTCGAAGACGTCGATGGCGGCGAACTTTTTAAACAGCACGCCCTTGCCTTCCATGACCGGCTTCGAGGCCAGCGGGCCGATGTTACCCAGGCCCAGCACGGCGGTGCCGTTCGAGATCACGGCCACCAGGTTGCCGCGCGACGTATATTTGTACGAGGCCGCCGGGTCCTTGACGATTTCTTCGCAAGGCGCGGCGACGCCCGGCGAGTACGCCAGGGCCAGGTCGCGCTGGTTGAGCAGGCCCTTGATCGGAGTGACGGCGATCTTTCCCGGACGAGGGAACTGGTGGTATTCGAGCGCTGCAGCACGCAGTTGTTGGCGCAGTTCTTCTTTTTTGTCCGATGACGAATCCATGCTATGCAGCCTTCCTGAACTTAGAGGGGAACCTCCAATTTTATCAGACTGACTCTTTCATTCGGCTATCAATTGGCTACGTATTTTCCACGTTGGTGGTTTTATAAGCTTAGCTAATACGATGGGGTGCTTCATAAGCAAACGTGATGCATGCGCCGGAGTCCTGGGCTCAAGAGCCCAGGCTACGCTTCGTTTTGGGCCGCGTGTCCGCACCCCACCCGCCCCTCTCAGCCCGCGCCCCGGTAGAATCCACCCATGCTTTCTGAATTCGACCTCATCAAACAATACTTCCGCCGCGCCCGCACCGGGCACGCCGTCCTTGGCATCGGCGACGACTGCGCCCTGCTCGCCCCCACACCCGGCATGCAGACGGCGGTCTCGACCGACCTCCTGGTCGAAGGCCGCCATTTCTTCGCCGGCGCCGATCCGCGCATGCTGGGCCATAAATGCCTGGCCGTGAACCTGTCCGACCTGGCCGCGATGGGCGCGAAACCGGTCGCCTTCACGCTCGCGCTCTCGCTGCCCGGCGCCGACCCCGGGTGGCTGGAAGCCTTCTCGAACGGGATGTTCGCGCTGGCCGACCAGTACGACTGCGAGCTGATCGGCGGCGACACGACGCGCGGACCGCTGGCGGTCTGCATCACCGTCTTCGGAGAAATCGCGCCCGGCCACGCCCTGCGCCGCGACGCCGCCCGTGCCGGGCACGACATCTGGATCTCGGGCACCCTGGGCGATGCGCGCCTGGCGCTGGGCGGCTACTGGAAAGAGATCGCCCTCTCGCCCGAGGACCTGGCATTGGCGGCGCCGCGCATGCACCTGCCCAGTCCCCGGGTCGAACTCGGACGGGCCTTGTCCATCCTGCCGCTGGCGCACGCGGCGCTCGACATCTCGGACGGCCTGGTCGGCGACCTGGCGCACATCCTGGACGCCTCCAGGGTCGGCGCCACGCTGGACGTCGACGCCCTGCCGGCCGGCCCGGCGCTGGCGCGCCAGTCGCTGGCGCTGCGCCGCCGCTTTACGCTGGCCGGCGGCGACGACTACGAACTGTGCTTTACGGTTCCCGCCGCCCAGCGCGCGCAGGTGGCCGCGGTGGCCGCCGCCGCCGGCACGCCGGTCACGCGTGTGGGCAGGATCGAGGCCGAGCCGGGCCTGCGCTTCGTGGATGCGGCGGGCAAGCCGCTCGAGATGGATGTGCAGGGGTGGGATCACTTCAGCGGGGAGTGATTGTTCGCGGAATGGTGGGCACGTATTTGATGCCATTGGCATCAAATACCCCACTATGCGTCACCCCGTCCTGGGCACCTTGCGGTCGTCGTACGGCCCGTGCTCCATCCAGTAATGCCGGAACGCCAATCTCACGTTGTCGCGCAGCTCGGCGTCGTTCCACGGTTTCGTATAAAACTTGTAGATCGCGCCGCGGTTGATCGATTCGAGCACGGTCTGCACGCCCGTATAGCCGGACAGGATGATGCGCATCGTGTCCGGGTACATCTCCTTCACCTTGCTCAGGAACTCGGTGCCGCTCATGACCGGCATGCGCTGGTCGCACATCACGACCTGCACGTGGTACAAGGCCAGCAGCTCGAAGGCCTCGCCTGGGGTCGCCGCCGTCAGCACGCGGTAGTTGTCGCGCCGGAGCAGGCGATGCAGCGCGCTGAGGGTGTCGACGTCGTCGTCTACCACCAGGATGGTCTGCACGTTGCTGTCGTCCGAGCTCGGGCGGGTCGGCGTCTCGCGGTTCTCGCGCACCAGCTGGGCCAGCTGGCTTGCCGACAGCGCGCGCGAGAAATGGAAACCCTGGATCTCGTCGCAGCGGTGGCGGCGCAGATACGCCATCTGGGCGCGCGTCTCGACCCCTTCCGCGATCACCTGCATGTGCAGACTGTGCGCCATGCTGATGATGGCCAGGGCGATCGCCGCGTCGTCCGGATTGGTGACGATGTCGCGCACGAAGGCGATGTCGATCTTGAGCTTGTCGATCGGGAAGCGCTTTAAATAGGCCAGGCTCGAGTAGCCGGTGCCGAAGTCGTCGATCGCGATGCGGATGCCCAGCTGCTTGAGCCGCTCCAGCACCTCGATGGTGCGGCCGGCATTCGTCATCAGCGCGCTCTCGGTCAATTCCAGTTCCAGCATGGACGGTTCGATGCCGTGCGTATGGATCGCCGCGCGCACCACGCCTTCCAGGTCGCCCTCGACGAACTGGCGGCTCGACACGTTGACCGCCACCCGCACATCGCGCACGCCCTGCTCGTGCCATTCGGCGATCTGGCGGCAGGCTTCCATGATGATCCATTCGCCGATGCGCACCACCATCCCGGTCTCTTCCAGCACCGGCACGAATTCGGCCGGGTACACCAGGCCGTGGCCCGGGCGATGCCAGCGCAGCAGCGCCTCGACGCCGCACACGCGCCCCGTCGACAGTTCGAGCTTGGGCTGGTAGTGCAGCACGAACTGGCGCCCCTCGAGCGCGCCGCGCAGCGCCACCTCGAGGTCGAGCCGGGCCAGCACCTGCACGTTCATGCCGGCGGTGAAGAAGCGGTAGCCGTCGCGCCCCGCTTCCTTGGCGCGCACCATCGCCGTGTCGGCGTACTTCACCAGCGTCTCCGGCTCGGTGGCGTCGTCCGGATACATGGCGATGCCGATGCTCGCCGTCAGCACGGCCTGCTGGCCGTTCAGGTCGAAGGGAGAACGCAGCGCTTCGCGGATCTCGTTGGCCAGGTGCGCCGCCTCGTCGTGCTGCTCGCGCGTCATGCTGAGGATAACGGCGAACTCGTCGCCGCCGAGGCGCCCGACCGAGCCGCGCTGCCCGCGCACCCGCACCAGGCGGTCGCTGAACTGGCGCAGCAGCTCGTCGCCCAGGGCGGGGCCGAGCGAGTCGTTGACGATCTTAAAACGGTCGAGCGTGATGAACAGCACCGCCACGCGCCATGCCTTGTCCTGCGCCAGCTCGATCGTCTCGCGCAGGTTCTGGAAGAACAGCGTGCGGTTCGGCAGGCCGGTCAGCGCATCGAAACTGGCCAGGTGCTTCAGGCGCTGCTGCGCCAGGCGCCGCTCGGAGATGTCGCGCGCCACCGCGATCAGGAGTTTACTGGACCCGGCCTCCTGCCACTGCCAGCTGATCTCGACCGGCACCGCGCCCTCTCCGCCGGCGCGCAGCAGTTCGGTCTCGTTGATGTCGGCTTCGTGCGCCGCCCCATTCGTGGCCAGGTGGCGCTCGAGCTGGGCTTTCGTCGTCAGCCCCAGCGCCACCGGATCGATGCGCAGCAAGGCCTCGCGCGAAAATCCGAGCATGCGGCAGGCGCCGTCGCTCACGTCCACCAGCGCCAGGCTGGCCGCGTCGATCAGGAAGATGCCGTCGGTGGTGGCGTCCATCGCGCTGCGGAAACGCCCCAGCGCCGCGGTGCGCTCGCGCACGGTGCGTTCCAGGCGCGCCCCGTATTCGCGCGACTCGCGGTGCATCAGGCGCACTTCGAGCAGATTGCGGATGCGCGTCATCACCTCGACCGTGTCGAGGGGTTTGCCGATGAAGTCGCGCGCACCCGCTTCCAGCGCCGCCAGCTTCTTGTCCGGTTCGGCCGTCACCACCAGCACCGGCAGCCAGGATTCGCTCTCCAGCGGTTTCAAGGCCTCCATCACCTGGAAGCCGTCCATGTGCGGCATGTGCAGGTCGAGAATGATCAGGTCGAAGCGGTGCTTCAGGTGCAGCGACACCACCTGGCGCGGATCGGTCGTGCTGTGCACGTTCTCGTAGCCGGTGGTTTTCAGGAGGTATTCCAGCAGCTGGACGTTGACCGGCTGGTCGTCCACCACCAGGATGCGCGCGCGCCGCACTTCGGCCTGCGTGATCATGAAGCCGCTCCCTTATTGTTCGCCTGCACGCGCAGCCGCGCCAGCGTCAGGTCGATCGCCTCGTTGAACTTGTCGATGTCGATCGGCTTCGTGAGATAGCGGGTAAAGCCGGCCGCGATGCCGCGCTCGATATCGCGCGGCATCGCGTTCGCCGTCAGCGCGATCACGGGGATGTCGCGCAGGGCCGGCTCGCGCTGCAATTGCGCCAGCACTTCCAGGCCGCTCATGCCGGGCAGGTTCAGGTCCATCAGGATGATCTCTGGGTGGTGCGCGCGCGCCAGCGACAGGCCGAGCGGTCCGTCACCGGCGGCCATCAGGCGCAGGTCGGGGCGAAAGCGCACGATCTCCTCGACCAGCTTCAGGTTGGCCGGGTTGTCCTCGACGTAGAGCAGCAGGTGCGCCGCGCCGCCCTCGTCCGCCGCCAGCGCGGGCGTGGCCGTGTCGAATCCGCCGGCCTGCGCGGCCTGCGGCGAGGTGGTCCCCAGTTCGATCGTGAACACGCTGCCCACGCCCGGGCTGCTGGTGACCTCGATGGTTCCGTTCATCAGTTCGACCAGGCGCCGCGTCACCACCAGGCCGATGCCCGTGCCTTCCTGCGCGCCCGCTTCCTGGCCCAGGCGATTGAAGGGCTGGAACAGGCTGTCGAGCTGGTCGGGACGCAGGCCCATGCCGGTGTCCTGCACCGAGATGCGCAGGCGCTCGCGGCTGACCTGCTGGCAGCCGAGCACCACGGCGCCGGCATCACGGTTGTACTTGATCGCGTTCGACAGGAGATTCAGGAGCACCTGCTTCAGGCGCGTGCGGTCGGCCAGCAGCACCGCATCCACCTGCTGCGGGAACAGCACGCGGATGCCGCGCGCCGCCGCCAGCGGCTCCATCATGGTCTGGCATTCGGCCAGGATCTCGCCCAGCGCCACCGGCTCCATCGACAGGGTGATCGTGCCCGATTCGACTTTCGCCAGGTCGAGGATTTCGTTGATCAGGGTGAGCAGGTGCCGGCCCGACTTCAGGATGTGGGTGGCGAATTCCTTCTTCTGGGCGTCGGTGGTGGGCAGCGACTCGGAGGTGAGGATCTGGGCGAAGCCAAGGATCGCGTTGAGCGGGGTGCGCAGCTCATGGCTCATCGACGACAGGAAGGCGGACTTGGCCTGGTTGGCCTTGCGCGCCTCGTCGATCGCGTTGGCCAGCTCGGCGTTCGCCAGCGCCAGCTGCATGGTGCGCTCGTCGACGCGGTGTTCGAGCTGCTCGTTCAGGCGCATCACTTCCTGCTGGGCGCGCGAGCGCTCCTGGGCTTCGCGCACGATTTCTCCGTTCGAGTCTTCCAGCTCGCGCGTGCGCTGTTCGATCTCGGTCAGCATCGCATTGAAGGAGTCGGCCAGTTCCGCCGCCTCGTCGTTGCCGAGGCGCGGCGCGCGGCGCGAATAGTCGCGCGTGGCGACCACGTCGCGCGCGATCTCCGTCACCGCCACGATCGGCACCGTGATGACGCGGCCCATGCGCCGCATTAGCAGATAGGCCGTGCCCATCGCCAGCAGCATCACGCCGAGCGCGATGGCGAGATAGTCGAGGGTGCGCGCCAGCATCCGGTTCTCGGCGCGCAGCCAGACCGTGCCGACGGTCTCGCCGTTTTCCACGATCGGGCGGAACAGCGCCACGTACTGGCTGTCGCTGCGCGTGCCGGCGCTTTCCGGCCGCGCCGGGAAGTCGGCCGCGGAACCGCGCGCCGCGTAGGAGGCGAACAGGCGCCCGTTCTCGTCGAAGATGGCGGCCGCGCCGACCATCGGGCGGGTGCGCAGCAGGGCCAGGTTCTCGCCGGCCAGGCGCGGGTCGTCGAAGGCCAGCGCGGCCGAGGTCATGTGGCCGACCAGTTCGGCCTGGGTCGACAGGTCGTTAACCAGGGAGCGCTGGTAATTGCGCAGGTCGTAGGCGATGATCAGGCCGACCGAGACCAGCAGCGCGGCGAAGGTGGTGGCCATCACCACCCGCACCAGTTTCTTGCCGATCGAGGAGCGGTTCATGAGGCCCCCGTCACGCGCACGGCCGCCGCCAGCAGGCGCGCGCTGATTCTCAGGCCGCTCGGCGCGACCGGGCCGAGGGCGACCTCGAAGCGCAGGTGCCGGTCGACCATGAGGAAGCGGATCATATTGTTCGGCAGCTCGGCGGCGGCGTCGCCAACGGTCAGCAGCGGCAGGCCGCGCGCATTGGCCAGCAGCTCGCTCCAGGCGCCGGGCTCGCCGCCGCCGACATACAGCACATGCAGGCCGGCCGGCGTGTCGCCGCGGCGCAGGCGGCGCACGGCCAGCGGATGGCCGCCGACGCTGCGGTTCACCACCACCTGCTCGAGCTGGCCGGCGAGTTCGTCGCTGCCGGCCACGCCGATCACGAGCGGGCTGTCGGGACGGGCAAAGGCGCTGGCGGGCCAGTCGACGAAGCCGGCGAATTTGTACAGGTAAGCGGCCTTGACCTGGACTTCCTGCGCCGCGGCTGCAGGGCGGGCCGGCTGCGCGCTGGCGGCGCCGGCAAAGCACAGGGCAAGAAGGACGAGCGGGGCCGAACGCATGACCCGGACGACGAAGGCCATCACGATAGGACCGGCCCTACCCGGCAGCACGTGGATGATGCATGCGGCATAAAAATCTATATTGAAAAAAAGAAACGCGGCGGAAACCGCCGCGATGCAGGATAGCAGTCCGGATTGCCGCCGTGTCGCACGGGACATTTTCTGGAACAAACATACTCTACCCCCACACGTCGCATTTGGGTAGCCTCGGCGGCGGGCGGGGCCATCGCATGCAAGTTTGCCACACCGGTCGGGGCCGGGGCGCGCTAGAATGAATCCACGCGCGACCACCCGCTGTCGCCGCCGCCGGCCGAGTCCGGCGCCACCTGGAGGAGCTGCACGTGACGAACGATTTGATCGATCTTGCAACGAAAGTGGGCATGGCGCTGCAAGCCAGGCGCCTGGTGCTGGCCACCGCCGAATCCTGCACCGGCGGCGGCGTGTCGCAGGCCGTCACCGAGATCGCCGGCTCGACCGCCTGGTTCGAATGCGGGTTCGTGACCTATTCGAATGCCTCGAAGACCGAGCTGCTGGACGTCTCGGCCGCGCTGATCGCCCAGTTCGGGTCGGTGAGCGAGGAAGTGGCGGGCGCGATGGCCGAAGGGGCGCTCGCCAACAGCAACGCCGACGTCGCCGTCTCCACCACCGGCATCGCCGGCCCGACCGGGGCGGTGCCTGGCAAGCCGGTCGGCACGGTCTGTTTCGGCTGGGCGCGCGGCGACACCACGTTTACGGAGCGCCTCGTGTTCCAGGGCGACCGCCAGGCCGTGCGCGAGCAGACCGTCGCGCATGCGCTGCGCGGGCTGCTGCGCTTTATTGAATAGTGGGGCGCGCATAGTGCGGCGCGCCGGGGCGCTGCTGTTCGCCTGCACACTGGCGGCTTGCGCCACGCCCGAGCCCCCTGCGCCCGCCGGGCCCGAGGTCCAGACCGTGTATGCCGTCGGCGACATCGCCCGCTGCCCCCATCCGGACCCGCGCTGGTCCGGCGCGGCCGACACGGCCGCCGTGGTGGCGGCCGGCCTGGCCGCCGACCCGCAGGCCGTCGTCCTGACCCTGGGCGACCACACCTACCCGCGCGGCACGCAGGCGGAATTCGAACGCTGCTACGGCCCGACCTGGGGCCGTTTCAAGGAGCGCACCTGGCCCGCCCCCGGCAACCACGAGTACTACACGAAGGACGCGGCGCCCTACTTCGCCTATTTCGGCGCGCGCGCCGGGCGCGGCTACTATCGCCTGCAGCTCGGCGCCTGGCGCATCTATTCGCTCGACAGCAACCTGGCGGGCGCCGCCCAGGCGGCCCAGCTGGCCTGGCTGAAGACGGAACTGGAACGCGACAAGGCCGAGGCCGGCGAGGATAGTCCGCCCTGCACGCTGGCATTCTGGCACCATCCCCTGTACAGTTCGGGCGGCCACGGCAGCGTGCCCGTCATGCGCGCGGCCTGGGCGCTGCTGCAGGAGGCCGGGGCGGAACTGGTGTTGTCGGGCCACGACCACGACTACGAGCGCTTCGCACCGCAAAACGCGGATGGGCAGAGCGACCCGCGCGGCCTGCGCCAATTCGTGGTCGGCACCGGCGGCGCCTACCCGACGCCCTTCCTGCTCCCCAAGGCACACAGCGAGACGCGCGACGCCAGCCGCAACGGCGTACTGCGCCTGCGCCTGGCGCCGGGCCGCTATGACTGGGAATTCCTGGAAGCGACCCCACCTCAGCTAGCAAACGCCTCGCCGCCCGACCGCGGCGGCGCAGCCTGCCACTGACGCATCTGCACAATTATCTGCATGACCCTATTCTTCTGGAGCACCACATGAAAACCCGCCCACTCGTTGCCGCATCGCTGCTGATGGCCGCCCTGAACGGCGCCGGCGCGCAAGGCGGGGGCAGCGCCGTGCCCGGCGGCGCCACGCCGGCAACGAGCCTGCCCGGCATCCCGAATATCGCCTTCGATAAATACACGCTGCCGAACGGCCTGCAGGTGATCCTGGTCGAAGACAAGCGGCTGCCGCTGGTGGCCGTGAATGTCTGGTACCACGTCGGTCCGGCCAACGAGGCGCCGGGACTGACCGGCTTCGCCCACCTGTTCGAGCACATGATGTTTGCCGGCAGCAAGCACCTGCCGCGCGGCCTGGCCGACCGTTTGATGGAAGGCGCCGGCGCCAGCGACAGCAACGGCAGCACCGATTACGACCGCACCAATTACTACGACACCGTGCCCTCGAACCAGCTCGAGCTGGCGCTGTGGGTGCACGCCGACCGCATGGGCTACCTGCTCGACGTGCTGGACCAGAAGTCTTTGACCAACCAGCAGGACGTGGTGCGCAACGAACGGCGCGACACGGTCGAGAACGAACCCTACGGCATCGTCGAGGAAGCGCTGAACCACGCCCTGTTCCCGCAAGACCACCCGTACCGTGCCTCGGTGATCGGCTCGCACACCGACATCCAGAACGCGAAACTGGAAGACGTGCGCGACTTCTTTACGCGCTACTACGGCCCCAACAATGCCAGCATCGTGATTGCCGGTGACATCGACAAGGTGAAAACGCGGGCCCTGGTCGCGAAATATTTCGGCAGCCTGCGCCGCGGCCCGGCCGTGGAGCGCCCGAAGGTCGTGACGCCGCCGATCACCAGCGAAAAACGCCTGGTGGTGCCGGACCGCGTCGAGCTGCCGCGCGTCTACATGGGCTGGCTGACGCCGCCCGCCTACCAGCCGGGCGACGCCGAACTGGCAGTCGCCGCCCAAATCCTTGCCGGCGGCAAGTCGAGCCGCCTGTATAAATCGCTGGTCTACGGGCGCCAGATCGCCCAGGACGTCGACGCCGACCAGGATTCGCGCGCACTGGCCTCGACCTTCCTGATCGAGGTCACAGCGCGCGCCGGCCACACGCCGGCCGAGATCGAGGAAGCGATCGACGCCGAACTGGCCGCCCTGCGCGACCACGGCCCGAGCGAGCAGGAGGTGGCGCGCGCCCGTAACCAGATCGAGACGGCGATCGTCAGCTCGCTCGAAAAACTGGGCGGCGACGGCCTGGCCGACCAGCTGAACCACTACAACCAGTACACCGGGGACCCTGGCTACCTGGCCCAGGACGTGGCGCAGCTGCGCAAGATTACGGCCGCCGACGTCCAGCGCGCCGCACGCACCTGGCTGCAGAAGAAGTCGCGCGTGGTGGTGGCCGGCGTGCCCGGCATCCCCGAGCTGCCGCCCGATCCGCCGGCGCCGAAGCCGGCCAGGACGCGTACCAAGGGCATACCCGGCGGCATCAACGAAGCCGAGGCCTGGCGCGCCCAGATGCCGAAGGCGGGACCGGCGCCGCGCATGAACCTGCCGCAGGGCGAAGCCTTCAAGCTCGAGAACGGCCTGACCGTGATTCATCACTACAACCCGGCGCTGCCGCTGGTGTCAGCCGACCTGGTGGTGCGCAGCGGGTCGGATGCGAATCCGGTCACCCTGCCGGGACTGGCCGGCTTCACGGCCCAGATGCTGACCGAGGGCACGGCCACGCGCAGCGCGCCGCGCATCGCCGACGAGATCGCGCAGCTGGGCGCCTTCCTGGACACCGGCAGCAGCACCGGCGCCTCGAGCGTCTCGCTGCTGGCGCTGCGCGCCAACTTCGGCGCTGCCCTCGCCGTGCTGGCCGACGTGGTCCAGCATCCGGCCTTCCCGACCGCCGAGGTCGAGCGCCAGCGCGCCAGCCGCCTGGGCGACCTGATGCAGCAGCGCGACGACCCGGAAACGATCGCCGCCCTGGCCGCCGCCGGTGCCCTGTACGGCCCGCGCCACCCCTACGGCTACGGCCAGCTGGGCACCGAGCCGGCGATCCGCGCCGTCACGCGCGAAGACCTGGACGGCTTCTGGCGCCGCCACTACGTGCCGGGCAATGCGGCGCTGGTGGTCTCGGGCGACATCTCGCGCAGCGAATTGAAGGCCCTGGCCGACGCCCACTTCCGCAACTGGAAGAGCGCCCCGGTACCGCAGCTCAGCCCCGGCACCCCGGCCACGACGAAAGCGCGCGTGGTGCTGGTCGACCAGCCGGGCGCGGGCCAGACGGCGCTGCGGCTCACCATGCTGGGCGCGGAACGCAAGACGCCGCAGTTCCCGGCGCTGGAAGTCATGAACGCGGCCTTCGGCGGCCTGTTCACCAGCCGCATCAACCAGAACCTGCGCGAAGACAAGGGCTATACCTATGGCGTGTACTCCGGGTTCAGGTACGACCGCACCCCGGGTCCCTTCATCATCGCCGGCAGCGTACGCGCCAACGTGACGGGCGCCTCGGTATCCGAACTGCTGCGCGAAGCGCAGGCGATGGCGGACAAACCGCTCGGCGCGGAAGAGCTGGCCGGGGCGCGCAATGCCCAGCTGCTGTCGCTGCCGAACCACTTCGAGACCAACAGCGATATCGGCGCCAGCCTGGCCGAGGCTTTTGTCTTCGACCTGCCGCTCGATTACTACAGGCAGCTGCCGGAACGCCTGGAAGCCGTTACCGCCGCCGACGTACAGGCGGTGGCCAGGCGCTACCTCGATCCGCAGCGCCTGATGGTGGTCGCGGTGGGCGAGCGCAAGAAGATCGCCTCGCAGCTCGAGAAGCTGAAACTGGGCCCCATCGAAGTACGCGATAGTGAAGGACAACTCAAGCCATGAGCATGCTCAGCGACGACAAGGTTGTGGAGGCCTGGTCACGCAACACCGATCCCTGGGTCGCCGCCGTGCGCGGCCGCGAAATCGCCAGCCGCGCGCTGGTGACGGACGCCGCGATCGTCGAGGCCGTGCGTTCCTGTGCGCCACGCACGGGGGTCGATCTCGGCTGCGGCGAAGGCTGGCTGATCCGCGCCCTGCCGGAAGTGGACATGATTGGGGTGGATGCAATCCCCGGCCTGGTCGAGGCGGCGCGGGTGTCGGGCGGCGGCGCGTTCCGGGTGATGTCGTATGAAGAGATCGCGGCGGGCGGGCTGCAATTGTCGGTCGATGTCGCCGTCTGCAATTTCTCGCTGATCGGGGAAGAAGCGACGGCGAACCTGCTGCGCGCGGCGCCGACCTATTTGCGCCCCGGCGGCACGCTGATCGTGCAGACCGTGCACCCCTTGATGGCTTGCGGCGACGCGCCCTACGTCGATGGCTGGCGAGAGGGCAGCTGGGTCGGCTTCAGCAGCGATTTCCAGGATGCGCCGCCCTGGTATTTCCGCACCATGGCGAGCTGGGTGGCGCTGTTTGTCGACAGCGGATTGCGTTTGACGGCGCTGCGCGAACCGACCCATCCGGAGACGGGCAAGCCGGTGTCGCTGATCCTCATGGGACAGTTAGCTTGACGTAGGGTGGGCGCCCCGTGCCCACCAACGGCATGCGTCCCTCTGCTCGTCCTTATGGTGGGCTCGGGGCGCCCACCCTACAACACCTCAACCCAGCGGATCGATGACGAACGCCGGCATCTGCGACTTCTCGCGCGCCGCTTCCAGGAATTTATCCGCCGTGATCAGCGCCTCGTTGATCGTCACGTCCATATCCAGGTAACGGTAGGTACCGAGACGGCCGACGAAGGTCACGTTCGGCTCCTTCTTCGCCAGGTTCACGTAGAGCTCGAGCTGCTTCTTGTCGCGCGCCAGGCGGATCGGGTAGTACGGGATGTCCTTCTCTTCGCACTGGCGGCTGTATTCCTTGTAGCAGATCGTCTTCTCGTGTTTTTCCCATGGCGAGAAGTGCTTATGTTCGGTAATGCGGGTATACGGCTTGGCGTCGTCGCAATAGTTGATGACGGCATTGCCCTGGTAGTCGCCGGTGGCGCGGAAGGTTTCGAAGTCCAGCGTGCGGT
>Ga0308168_1002964_pt1 | contig 13462 bp, 6 predicted proteins | sample PhyCR2_FD_202133 | JGI IMG/M metagenome (GOLD analysis project Ga0308168, IMG submission 202133) | Phyllosphere microbial communities from UC Gill Tract Community Farm, Albany, California, United States - DLSLRC.R2 | ecosystem: Host-associated > Plants > Phyllosphere > Unclassified | place: USA... | reverse complement strand
CCTGCTGCAACTCTCTACGCTTGAACTACAGCAGGAAATTCAGCTGGCGCTGGAAAGTAACCCGTTGCTTGAACAGACCGACATTCACGAAGAAGTTGATACCCGCGAATATCAGGAAACAGAAGCGCTGGATACCCGGGAAGCGCTGGAACAGAAAGACATGCCCGAGGAGCTTCCACTGGATGCCACCTGGGATGAAATCTACACCGCAGGTACGCCGTCAGGCACGGGTACCGACTATCATGACGATGAATTACCTGTGTATCAGGGTGAAACGACCCAGACACTACAGGATTATCTGATGTGGCAGGTGGAGCTCACGCCTTTTACCGATACCGATCGCGCGATTGCGACCTCGATTGTCGATGCTGTCGACGATACGGGCTACCTGACCGTGTCGCTGGAAGAAGTGCTTGAGAGTATGGGTAACGATGAGCTAACCATCGACGAAGTGGAAGCGGTGCTGAAACGCGTACAGCGTTTCGATCCGGTGGGCGTCTGCGCCCGCGATCTGCGCGACTGTTTACTGGTACAGCTCTCCCAGTTTGAGGCAGATGTGCCGCTGCTGAAAGAAGCCCGGCTGATTGTCAGTGAGCATCTCGACCTGCTGGCCAACCATGATTTCCGCAGCCTGATGCGCGTCACACGCCTTAAAGAAGACGTGCTCAAGGGGGCAATGCAGGTTATTCAAACGCTTGACCCGCGCCCAGGCCAATCGATCAATACTCAGGAACCCGAGTATGTCATTCCAGATGTGCTGGTGCGTAAAGTCAGCCATCGCTGGATGGTCGAGTTGAATGCAGACAGCGTACCGCGTCTGAAGATTAATCAGCATTATGCTTCACTAGGCTCAAGCTCGCGCAGCGACAGTGATTCGCAGTTTATCCGCAGTAATTTGCAGGAAGCGAAATGGCTGATTAAAAGCCTGGAAAGCCGAAATGATACGCTGCTGAAAGTGACGCGCTGTATCGTGGATCAGCAGCAGGCCTTTTTCGAGCAGGGCGAAGAGTATATGCGCCCAATGGTGCTGGCCGATATTGCCAGTGCCGTCGAAATGCATGAATCGACCATTTCCCGTGTGACTACCCAAAAGTATCTGCACAGTCCACGTGGTATTTTTGAACTCAAGTATTTTTTCTCCAGTCACGTCAATACCGAAGGGGGTGGCGAAGCCTCCTCCACGGCGATTCGGGCACTGGTGAAAAAATTAATCTCGGCGGAGAATCCCGTCAAACCACTCAGCGACAGCAAGCTCACCTCCATGCTTTCCGAACAGGGAATTATGGTGGCACGGCGCACTGTGGCAAAATACCGAGAGTCTTTATCCATCCCGCCATCAAATCAGCGCAAACAGCTGGTCTGAACGAACAGAGAAGGAAGACACTATGCAGCTCAATATCACTGGACAGCACGTTGAAATCACCGAGCCACTGCGCGAGTTTGTGACAGCGAAGTTTGCCAAACTGGAGCAATACTTTGACCGGATTAACCAGGTCTATATTGTTTTAAAAGTGGAGAAAGTGACGCAAATTGCCGATGCAACATTGCATGTGAATGGCGGCGAGCTGCATGCCACCTCGGAAGATAAAGATATGTACGCGGCGATTGACGGCCTGATCGACAAGCTGACGCGCCAGTTGAATAAACACAAAGATAAGCTAAAACAACACTAAATATCACAATGCATTGATGGTGTTTCAGCAACCCGCTTCTTCTGGCATAGGCTGAAAGCGGTATCGGCTCGTATTCTTCCGGGAATACGAGCCGTTAATCAATACGGCATGTTAATCTCTTGATCTGAACGTAGGTAAAGAGTGTCCTGCCTGCGGAAGTGAAAAGTTAAGTGAAACTATGATGAACAATGATTTGAAACTGGAACTGGGCTCCGTGTTGAGCGTCTCGTGTACCCGTAATGGCGTACATTGCCAGAGCAAAAAACGTGCGCTGGAAATTATCAGCGAGCTTGCGGCGAAACAGCTTAACCTCCCGCATCAGACAATTTTTGAAGCGATTCTGACGCGTGAAAGAATGGGCAGCACAGGTATCGGTAATGGCATTGCCATCCCGCACGGCAAGCTGGAAGAAGATACGCTACGCGCAGTCGGTGTCTTTATTCGCCTTGACCAGCCCATTGCGTTTGATGCGATTGATAATCAGCCCGTGGACCTGTTGTTTGCCCTGCTGGTGCCAGCAGATCAGTGTAAAACACATCTTCATACTCTCTCTCTGGTTGCCAAGCGCCTGGCGGATAAAACCGTTTTGCGTCGCCTGCGTGCCGCACAAAACGATGAAGATCTTTACGAGATCATCACGGAAGATCACGAAGAGAGTTAGTCATTCTGCAACAAGTCCCCGACACAATGACGTTGCAGCAACGCAGCGAAATGCAGCGCTGGTGCAGCTTCAGGTCTCAGGGAAAGCGGGTTAAATTGGGGGGAAAGTGAAATGGTGCTGATGATCGTCAGCGGTCGCTCAGGCTCAGGGAAATCAGTGGCGTTACGCGCGCTGGAAGACATGGGTTTTTACTGCGTGGATAACCTGCCCGTGGTCTTGCTACCTGATCTGGCTAATTCGCTGGCTGAGCGCAACATATCTGCTGCAGTGAGTATCGATGTACGCAACATGCCGGAATCTCCGGAGGTGTTTGAAACCGCACTCACCAATTTACCAGACTGTTTTTCGCCGCAGCTTCTGTTCCTGGATGCTGACCGTAATACGTTAATCCGTCGTTATAGCGATACCCGTCGCCTGCATCCGCTCTCCAGTAAAAATCTGTCGTTGGAAAGTGCCATCGATGAAGAGAGCGACCTGCTGGAACCCTTACGTTCCCGTGCTGATTTGATTATAGACACCTCAGAAATGTCAGTGCACGAGTTGGCAGAGATGCTGCGTACCCGTCTGCTGGGTAAACGCGAACGCGAACTGACCATGGTGTTCGAATCTTTCGGTTTCAAACACGGTATTCCCATTGATGCCGATTATGTGTTTGATGTCCGTTTTCTGCCGAACCCACACTGGGATCCGAAACTGCGTCCGATGACCGGTCTCGACCGCCCCGTTGCCGCTTTCCTTGATCGCCATACTGAAGTGCATAATTTTATTTATCAGACGCGCAGCTACCTGGAGTTATGGTTACCGATGCTGGAAACCAATAACCGTAGCTATCTGACAGTAGCGATCGGCTGTACCGGCGGTAAACATCGTTCCGTGTATATTGCCGAACAGCTGGCAGATTATTTCCGCTCGCGCGGTAAAAACGTTCAGTCTCGTCACCGTACGCTGGAAAAACGCAAATCATGACCGTAAAACAGACCGTTGAGATTAAAAATAAGCTGGGTATGCACGCGCGCCCGGCGATGAAGCTGTTCGAACTGGTACAGAGTTTTGATGCCGAAGTGCTGCTGCGCAATGAAAGCGGTACTGAAGCGGAAGCCAGCAGTGTGATCGCGCTACTGATGCTGGACTCCGCTAAAGGCGGCCATATCGAAGTAGAAGCCAGCGGTGCGCAAGAAGAAGAAGCGCTGGCCGCTGTGATCGATCTGTTTAATGCCGGATTCGACGAAGACTAATCATCACCTCTGAACAGACCGGCGCTTCAGCCGGCCTGTTTGCTATTTCCCGCCAGAATCAATGCAACTTATGTTCCCGCAGGAAACTCTCACCCCCGAGCTGGCGCATCTGCCGCAGGATCCACTGTTGACGCTGACGCACATAGCCAGACGGAGCATCAGCCCTGAAGCGAATCGGATTGGGTAGCACCGCAGCCAGCAGCGCTGCTTCAGACATAGAGAGGCGACTTGCCGGTTTATTGAAATAGCGCTGAGAGGCCTCCTCCACGCCAAACACCCCTTTCCCCATCTCAGCCACGTTAAGATAAACAGTGAGGATCCGGCGCTTGGTCCATACCGTTTCAATTCCCACCGTCAGTCCTGCCTCCAGGCCTTTACGCACCCAACTCCGTCCATCCCAGAGAAATACGTTTTTGGCCGTTTGCTGCGAAAGTGTCGATGCACCACGCATACCCGCTCTCTCATTACTACTGTCCAGCACCGACTGAATAGCGGCCACATCAAATCCCCAGTGCGTCGGGAACTTCTGATCCTCAGAGGCAATGACCGCCAGTGCCATCCACGGTGAAATCTTATCCATCGCCACCCAGTCAGAATGAGCCACATAGCGAAAATCACCACTGAACCAGGCGCCCAGCTGCCGTTCGGCCATCACGGCAGAGAACGGAACCGGCAAAAAAGCAAAGAGGACAATACCGCCAACCCATAAACCCGTTATGCCCAGGGCCAGGCGAAATAAACCCGACTTGATCCGCGCCATCACGCGCAATTTATTGCGACTCATACCCAAGGATCCGCCCAAAATTTATCAGTATGAAAATACACCAGGATTTTTCCTTTATTGTCAGTTAATCCGACATAACCGGAATCGGTTCCATTAAATCACGCACTTAACCTTCACTCCACGATGGATCTGTCGGAAGCCGAAAACAGACTAAATTGATTGGTTCGCCTTGCTTATAAATTTCATCTGGAAGCTTTCGATTATTCAGCCTCACATTAAGAAAATCACGCGTACATTTAGCCTTTGAATCCATTTTCCACAGCCTTACCTTACTGGAATGAGCTATTTATCTTGCTGAACGGAGTCAGCATTTACCGACCGCTGGAGGGCGATTCGGTAATTTGTGCTAGCAGAAACCAAAACGTTTCGGGAAACCAGATTAAAAATCCAATAAAAAACAATAAAAACATGAATTTACATTTAAAAAAATCGATTACACCAGCGAGACTCTCGTACCTAAGTAAAAACTCATCAGAGCAAAAAGTTCACGTCAATCTCACAAGGAGGAGAAAAGCCAGAATCGTTCAATAAACATACGGATTATCGCAAAATGTAATTCGTCGCTTGACTGGATTGTGAAAATCGGTTCTTCTATTTACGAACGCTGCTCAACATCACACATTTTAATGAATCCGGTAACATGTGACGCAAGATTTGCTAAAGTAGTGACTGAGCATTGTTATGTTCACCCAATACCTAAACCTGAGCTCTCGACGATTCTTATCAAAATAGCTCAGGAGGACCTTTTTCCCTGGTGTTGGCGCAGTATTCGCGCACCCCGGCTTCGGTCGGGGTCATTTTTTTTCAGCGTCTGTCACCCATTGCCGTAACACTTCCACGTCATTGCGCCACTCGTGCTTAAGCTCATCGATCCATTCCTGAACGTTATCCCACCATGCAGGCAGCTCAGGGCTTTGTATCTGTTTTGCAACCTGCTGCAAATGCGTCAGCCCCACGGAACCCGCAGCGCCTTTAATTTTGTGCCCTTCTTCCGCGATGCCTTTCTGATCTCGCGCCATCATGTTGGAATCCAGTACCGCCAGGTAACCCGGCATCATCTGTTCGAACATTGCCAGGCTCTGATGGATCAGTTTCGGCCCGACCAGCTCGATATACTGTTCAAGCATGGGCACATCCAGTAACGCCAGTTCTTTCTCATCCATATTGAACTCCGGTGCATCAGGCAGATCGATTGCCTGAAAATCCCAGTATCTTTTGATCATCGCTGTGAGCGCAGGAACGGCCAGAGGCTTACTCAGTACATCATCCATGCCCGCATCGAGATATTCACTTTTATCCTTCAGGACGTTTGCCGTCAGCGCCACCAGCGGCGGCAGATGCTCTCCGGCATGACGCTGGTGAATGATGCGCGCCACATCCAGTCCGGTCATGTCGGGTAGCTGGATATCCAGTAACACCAGATCGAACTCGTCCGGGTCAAACATATCCAGTGCGGCTTGCCCCGTCATCGCCACTTCTACGCTGTTGCCCAGTTTCTCAAGCACGGAACGAGCAACCACCACGTTCAACTCAATATCCTCCACCAGCAGCACGTGCAGCGCAGGCAGTGGCAGATCCTCTTCCTGCTGCTCATCCTTGAGGTCTTCAACCACACGCGGTGCGTTGAGCGTCAGGGTGAAGCAGGAACCCTGCCCAGGCGCGCTATGCACGCTGATGTCGCCTCCCATACTCTGTGCCAGACGGCGAGATACCGCCAGCCCGATACCCGTACCCGTCGCAGGTTTGCCGCCACGCTGATCCTTCACCTGGTAATACATGGCAAAAATTTTATCCTGCTCATCCTGCGGGATACCCATGCCGGAATCTTCGACTTCGAAGTACAGGCAGTCATCCTGGTGATAGCCAACCCGCACCACAATTTCCCCTTGCTGGGTAAATTTCACCGCGTTGCCAATCAGGTTCCACAGGATCTGACGCAGTCGCGTGCCATCAGCAATGATTTTGTGGGGAAGCGGTAGCGATGGCGCCAGTACAAACTTCAGCCCTTTTGGCTCGGCCAGCAAGCCGGAGAGGTTTTCCAGATCGGCAAGGAATCCTGTAAAATCAATAGGCTGATTATCAAGCTGCACTTTTCGGCGCTCGATTTTGTCCATCTCAATCACATCATTAAAAATGTTACCCAGTGTAATAGCGGAAACATGGATGGTTTTAAGATACTTAAGCTGTTCCTGGTTGAGGTGAGTATCCAACAGAATACGGCTCAAACCCACAATGCCATTAAGCGGCGTACGAAGCTCGTGGCTGATAGTAGAGATAAAAGTAGTCTTCTCCCTACTGGCATTCTCTAACGCGTCCTGGTAGCGCTTACGCTCGGTTATATCGCGTCCAAAACCCATCAACCCACTACGTTTCCCTACGCGGTCGTAATAAGGCACCTTCCGGATTTCAAAACAGGCTTTGCGTCCATCGGGATATTGCAGCCACTGCTCATAAGTCAGGGAGACATTATGACGGAATACTTTCTCATCGGTTTCCAACACCTTGGTCGCTGCATCGTCGTCGTAGACATCTTTTGGAGTCAGGCCGATAAGCTGTTTTTCGCTTTTGCCCGTGAGCAACTCCATCGCGCGGTTACAGCCTGAGAACTGCTGGTCAATATTGCGGTAGAACACGAGATCAGGGGAAGCATCAAGGAATGAACGCAGAAAAGAGGATTGTTGTTCGAGTTCGATTTGCGCTTCTTCACGCCGCGCCATCTCCTCTTTCAGTTTTGCCACCACCTGCAAGCGTGCGTCCTCGGCCTTAATTCGGTCAGTAATCTCCTGATTCAGCTGGATGATATTACCCTGCATCTGCTGATTAAGTTCCAAATCACGGTTGCGCATCTCTTCCAGCTTATCAACCAGCCGGGCAAGGCGCTGACGCGATTCTTCCAGTTGTTCCACCACCACAGAGAGGAAGTAAACCGCCCAGGGCGTGATCAGCAGACCGAAAAATACCGAACGTACCATATCGATACTTTCAACATGACCACGCAGCACCATGGTGACCGCCATCTGCACAATCATAGCCAGTACCACCAGCGCTGATGCCAACAGCAACGAGAAGCGCACCAGCCCCAGTTTGACCATCAAATCAACGTAGTACTGCGCTAATAAGCGAATTTGTTTCATAAAGGATTCCTTCCAGCCGGATAGCGGCAATCATACCGGAATTGAACAAAAGACCAACGCGCTATCTCCCCCCCAGTGCCAGAAATCTGCACAGTAATAGTGCAGCAGCACCCACAGCCCTCAGCGGGTTATGACGGGATTTTCCGCGCCCTGCTGCCTGAGACTGGCACTGGCGGCAAAACCAGGCCTGGCAATGCTCTCGCCAGGGTGGCCGACAATAAAAACTTTTTTTCCCTCTCAGCAAAAAGTTACCCTTCAAGATATTGACTAAATTTTATAACTGCATAATCTGTAGGGCCGCTCTGGATTCAGCGCGCCTTTCTCTTGTTGATACTTTTCATAGCGATGGTCGGCCCCACTCGCAGTCTCTCGTCACACCTAACGAATAATCATTCACAATTAATGAAATATTAATCACACCTGGCATGATTAATTTTACTAATGACACCCCTCTGTTTAATTCAAATAACCCTCCCTACTAAAAACAGTGCGTTCCTGCGGTTATCAGGCACCTAACAGCACATTCTGCTGTCAATAACCCCGGCACCAGCATGGTGCAGAGATTTGCCCGCTGCCCTATAGTGAGTCAGCTCACACTTCCTGTGCCTTCACGCATGGGTCGATAGGGTTAAAATATGGCATTTTCTTGTTATTTATCATTGTGATAAATAACAAAACACGCTAAAAGGTATAAGTAAGATCGCTATTTGACCTGAGTACGCTTTCCCGATAAGTTGGAAATCCGCTGGAAGCTTTCCTAACGGGCCAGTGTCTCGGCATATCTATGCAGCAAGTAGACTCCCTCGTGATGCAAGTTATCTCCAATTTGAGACCCGGAATTTCGTGAGCAACTCATTCAAGGACGTTTAAACAAATGTCTGTCAATGGAATGTTCGGAGTCACGGTGTCTGCGTTTTAGCGGCATAAAATGATACAGAGCCAGAGAAGACTGCCCGTAGCGCTCTGTGCCTGAAGAACAGTGGTAATGTCAAAAGCAGTTTAAGGAGGCCCTCGATGTCCAACTCAAAACCTTATCCCTATGGCTTGTATGATCCATCAAAAGACAGTGATAGCTGTGGCGTAGGTTTCATTACTCGTAAGGACGGCGAGCAAACTCATGAGGTTCTGCAGATGGCACACAATGCCCTGTGCACCGTTCCTCATCGCGGGGGTATGTCAGCCGAAGGCGTGGGTGATGGCGCTGGCGTCAACGTTGACCTCTCTTTGCACTTTTTCCGCAAAATTACCGGATTGCCGCTGGAAGCGGGCCGTTATGGCGTCGGTAACTTCTTTGTCCCGAAAGACAGTGCGCTTCGTGCCAACGCCGAGCGCCTGGTCGAAGAAACGCTGGCCGCCTACGATTTGACGATCATCGTTAAGCGCGATATGCCGCTGGATAACAGCGTGCTGCGCCCAGCGGCGATTCAGTTCCAGTTGCCTATCGCGCAATGGGTGTTTACTGCCCCGGCCGATGTGACCAACCAGATTGATTTTGAAAAGCGCATTTATCGTGCCCTGCTGGACATCGAAGCCCGCGCCTTTACTGAAAGTGAATTTGGCGGTCTCTATCCGCTGTCGCTTTCCTCGCGCACGCAGGTATTTAAAGCACGTCTGAACTCCAATGAAGTGATTCCTTATTTCCAGGATCTGACCGATGCTGACCACCAGGTACGCGGTCTGTTCTTCCATACCCGTTTTTCAACCAATACCGACCCACACACCACCATGGCGCAGCCGTTCCGCCTGATGGCGCACAACGGTGAACTGAATACTGACCGTAAAAACCGCATTGCAGAATCCGCGCTTGCGCTGGCACGCGGTAAGAAGATCGTGCGTCCGAAAGGCCAGTCAGACAGCTCCCGTCTTGACCAGAGCATCCACAGCCGCCTGATGGAAGATAACCTGGACCTGATCACCGCCGTGGTATCGATGATGCCGCCAGCATGGGAAAACGATCCATCATTGTCTGCTGAAGTGCGTGCGATGCTGGAATATTTCTCACTGTACGAAGAGAAGAATGACGGCCCGGCCGCTCTGATCTTCGGTAACGGCGAAGTGATTGGTGCGCGTCTTGACCGTCTGGGGCTGCGTCCTCTGCGTTCTGTCGAAACCGCTGAATACATCGGTGCGATGTCGGAAGCGGGCCAGATCGCCTTCCCACCGGAAAGCGTACTGCGCCGTGGCCGTATCGAAGCGGGCGGGATGCTCTATTACGATCACCGTGAAAAACGCAGCTACACCACCATCGAAGCGCTGGAGAAACTGGCTGCGGTGGCTGACTACCCGGCTCTGCTGGCAGAGTCGCGCGTCACATTACAGGAACTCCCGGTTATTCCGGCAGAGCAACAAGGCTCGCCTCTGCGTTACAGCGGTGACCTCAAAACCTATCAGCGTTTTGTGGCTTACTACTACAACCAGGAAAGCTTCAAATTCATGATGGACCCGATGCTGACCACCGGCGCTGAGAAAATTTCAGCGATGGGTTACGGCAACGCGATTAACGCCCTGTCCGATCATGAAGGCGGCATGGCGCACTACTTCTCCCAGCGCTTTGCCCAGGTCACTAACCCACCGCTGGATTCTATCCGTGAAGTGGACGGCATGACGCTGCGCGTAGCATTAGGTGCTAAACCGCATCTCGGGCGCAGCAAAGGCCACCAGATTGTGGTTCCAACACCGATTCTGACGCATCTGGATATGCTGCAACTGCGCGAGCAGACCGTGGCACCGTATGCCCGTTTTGAAATGCTCTACGAGCCAGTTATCGGGACCGATCCTGAGAGCCGTGCGGCCAACGCCGATGCGCTGGAAAAAGCCATTGATGCCCTGGCGCAGGATGTGGTTGATTTCGCCCGTGAACAGGGCGGCATCGCCGTTATTACTGACCGCCATATTTCCTCGACGCGTGCGGCTATCCCGATGCTGCTGATGGTGTCGGCGATCAACCAGCGCCTGGTGCAGGAAGGCCTGCGTCTTGATGTTTCACTGGTGGTGGAAAGCGGTCAGAGTATCTCTTCACATCACATTGCCGCGACCCTCGGTTTCGGTGCTTCGGCGGTTTATCCGCTCGGCGTGCAGATGCGTGCTGAAGAGAAGTACGGTGAAGGCGAAGAAGGTAATAAAGCCTTTAAACGCTATGCCAAAGCCGCTGAAAAAGCCCTGATGAAAACCATGGGTAAAGTGGGCTTGTGTACCGTTGAAAGCTACAGCTGTGGCGAATTCTTTGAACCGAACTTCCTGGATACCGAAGATCGCGTGCTGAAGAAGTATTTCCCGAATATCAAAACCCCGGTGGGCGGCGCTGGCTTTGCCACCATCGCACAGATGGCCGTTGACTGGCACCAGAGTGCGCTGCGCATTCAGGGCGAGTCTGACGTACCGTTGCTGGGGCTGTTTAAAGAGCGTGCAGAAGGTGCAGGCCACTCTTACGGAACCATTGCCGTACGTACCTTTATCGATATGACTGAGCAGCCTATCCGCTTTAGCGACAAAGCCCGTGAGGAGGATAATTTTATCCGCCTGATGACGCTGGCCAAGCTGGATAATGCCTTCAATATCAAAGCGAAGTCCTTTACTGACAGCAGCTTCGAACGCATCCCGAATGAGGTGATCGATAACTTCACCATCACCGCTGATTACCGCCAGTTCTCCAGCCTGATGCTGGAAGAGCGTAAACGTCGCCCGGCGGCTCTGCGTGATATTCTCGCCCTGCCGGCAGACTTAACGCACGTCGATAGCGAAGCAGAGTTCACTCGCAAGCTGGGCCGTTACTCGCTGGTCAACAACGGCTTTGCCGTGCGTGGGCTGGTTTGCGAGCCGATCGAAGGCCGTGAAGGACAGTTTACCGTGCGCCTGACTGATGCCATCGTCGGCCTGAAAAGCGAGCATGACCGCCTGACTACGCTGTCCGGCGTCCTGAAAAAACGCTTTGGTGATGCGATTCAGCATGCTGAAGTGGCGGCGGATGCCCTGCACCTGACGGCAACCGGAAAAGCGGCAGATTATCTGTCACGCATCTTCACTATCTCTCCGGCACTGCCATTGAGCGAAGTGCAGCCCGCTCACGAAATTACCCGTACCTTTGCCTCTGGCGCCATGAGCCACGGTGCGCTGGTCGCCCCGGCGCACGAAGCCGTTGCTCACGGCACCAACATGGTGGGCGGCATGAGTAACTGCGGTGAAGGCGGTGAACACTACTCACGCCACGGCACCATTCGTGCTTCCCGTATCAAGCAGCTGGCATCCGGTCGTTTCGGCGTCTGGGCGGCCTATCTGGCTGACCCGATGCTCGAAGAGCTGGAAATCAAGATTGGCCAGGGCGCAAAACCGGGTGAAGGCGGCCAGTTACCGGCAGCCAAAGTCACGGTAGAAATCGCGGCGGCACGGGGTGGTACACCGGGCGTGGAGCTGGTTTCACCTCCTCCGCACCATGACACCTATTCGATTGAAGATCTGGCGCAGCTGATCCACGACTGTAAAGCGGCGCGTGTGCGTGTCATCGTCAAACTGGTTTCCTCTGAAGGTATCGGCACCATTGCCGTTGGCGTGGCGAAAGCCGGTGCCGATGTCATCAACGTTGCCGGTAACACCGGGGGGACCGGGGCAGCCTCGGTCACCAGCCTGAAATACACCGGACGCGTGGCAGAAATCGGCATTGCCGAAGTGCATCAGGCGCTGTGTGCCAACGGCCTGCGTGAAAAAGTGCTGCTGCGCTGCTCTGGCGCACAGCAGACAGGTAGCGACGTGGTGAAATCCGCACTGCTGGGCGGCGACAGTTTCGAGTTCGGCACCACTGCACTGATGATGCTGAAATGTGTGATGGCGAAAAACTGTAACGTGAAATGCCCGGCAGGCCTGACCACTAATGCCGAAGCCTTTGATGGCGATCCGCGTCAGCTGGCGCAGTACTTTATCAACGTCGCACATGAAGTGCGTGAAATGCTGGCACGTCTCGGCCTGCGCTCACTGCGCGAAGCCCGTGGCCGCTCGGATCTGCTGCACCTGATGGATCACCCACTGGAAGTCGGCAAACTGGACCTGCGTGCCATGCTGACCGTAGTGCCCGAGCTGAAAATCGCCCGTCCAGTCTATCTGGAAAAAGATTTTGAGCTGGATAACGGCTGGATTGATCTGCTGAACGATCAGCTGGTCAGCCAGGGATCCACTGAGATCACACTCGGCGCAGGGATCACACTGAACAACCGTAACAAGAGCGTGGGCGGTCAGTTGGCCATCGACATTGAGCGCCTGCTGAATCATACGCTGAACGCTGAGCATCTTAGCCGTATTCCGGCCGCGCTGCTGGACGATCGCGGTCGCCGCTATCTGGCACCGGCGACGATCACTATCTCTACCTCCGGTTCTGCTGGCCAGTCCTACGGCGTGTTCTGTAACGATGGCATGCGCCTGGAACATTACGGCACCTGTAACGACGGTGTGGGTAAAGGGCAGTGCGGCGGTGAGATTGTGGTGATGTCCCCTGGCGGCGGCTCACAGGACGCGGAAGGCAACGTGCTGATCGGTAACTTTGCCCTGTTCGGTGCCACCGGCGGGCGTCTGTACGCACAAGGCCAGGCGGGTGACCGTTTTGCCGTACGTAACTCCGGTGCGACTGCGGTTGTTGAAGGCGTCGGTGATTTCTGCTGCGAATATATGACGAACGGTGCGGTGCTTAACCTTGGTACATACGGTACTGGGTTTGGTAATGGCATGAGCGGCGGTTTCGCCTACCAGTACGACCCATACGGCACGCTGGCGGGTTCTGCAGCCGGTGATTCCGTGATGCTGGGTTCCATCACTGATGACAACGAGATGGCGCGCGTTCATAAAGAAGCGGTACTGACCATGCTGAACTGGCATCTGGAAGCGACCTCTTCTCCACGTGCTCAGTGGTTGCTTGATCACTGGGAAACAGAGAGCCAGCATTTCGTTTACGTGATGCCGCGTTCCCTGTTGCTGTATCAGGATGGTGCTGA
>Ga0308168_1002958_pt1 | contig 13489 bp, 8 predicted proteins | sample PhyCR2_FD_202133 | JGI IMG/M metagenome (GOLD analysis project Ga0308168, IMG submission 202133) | Phyllosphere microbial communities from UC Gill Tract Community Farm, Albany, California, United States - DLSLRC.R2 | ecosystem: Host-associated > Plants > Phyllosphere > Unclassified | place: USA... | reverse complement strand
TGGTGCTCGGCCTCGTGCTGCTGGTGCAGCTGCCGATCACCGGGGCACTCGGCGACAGCCTGAACTGGCTGGTCTTCCTGGGCGCCGCCGGGCTGTCGATGGGCGTGATCTATCTGCTATCCTTGCTCTGCTCGCTCTACCCGGGATGGCGCGCCAGCCGCCTCAGCCCGACCGAAGCGCTGCACTACGAATAAAACAAGAATTGAAACGCATGGAATCAACACGCAAGCGCCGCATCCTGATCGTCGACGACGACAGCGCGGTCCAGGTCTCGCTGGCCCTGCTGCTCAAGCAGTCCGGCTTCGACGCGGTCTGCGCCGACGATCCACAGCAGGCCATCGAACAGCTGCAGGCCGGGCCAGTGGATCTGGTCCTGCAGGACATGAACTTCTCGCTGCAGACCAGCGGCGAGGAAGGCCTGGACCTGCTGGCCCGCATCAAGCAGCTGCAGCCCGGCCTGCCGGTGCTCCTGATGACGGCCTGGGGTTCGATCTCGCTGGCGGTGCGCGGCGTGAAGGCCGGCGCCGCCAACTTCTTCACCAAGCCCTGGGACAACGGCCAGCTGGTGGCGCTGGTCGAGGCCACGCTGGACCTTGCCGCGCCCAGCCTGGCGCCGCGCCTGAACCGCCGTTCACTGGACGCGCAATGCGATTTTACCGGCATCGTCGGCGAGCATCCGAAGCTGCTGAAGGTGCTGGAGACGATCGCCCAGGTGGCGCGCACCCGCGCGCCGGTGCTGATCCTCGGCGAGAGCGGCACCGGCAAGGAGCTGATTGCCGACGCCATCCACCGCAACAGCCCGCGCGCGGATCAGGCCATCGTCAAGATCAACATGGGGGCGATCACCAGCTCGCTGTTCGAAAGCGAGATGTTCGGCCACGTGCGCGGCGCCTTTACCGATGCGCGCAGCGACCGCAAGGGCCATGTCGCTGCGGCCGACGGCGGCACCCTCTTCCTCGACGAAATCGGCGAGCTGCAGCGCGGCGACCAGGTCAAGCTGCTGCGCGTGCTGCAGGACCAGCGCTACCAGCCGGTCGGCGCCAGCCGTACGGAGCAGGCCGACGTGCGCGTGGTGTCGGCCACCAACCGCGAGCTGGCGGAACTGGTGGCCGGCGGCGAGTTCCGCGAAGACCTGTTCTACCGGCTGAACCTGATTACCATTCGCCTGCCGCCGCTGCGCGAACGCCGCAGCGACATCCCGCTGCTGGCGCGCCACATCGCCGACAGCGTGGCGCAGGGCTACGGCCTGGGCGAAGTCGTGCTGGCGCCGGATGCGCTGGACTGGCTGGCTAACCAGCCCTGGCCGGGGAATATCCGGCAGCTGAAACAGACCCTGGAGCGCGTCCTGCTCCTGGCCGGCAAGCAGCACCTCGGCCAGGCCGACTTCCTGGCCGCCAGTGCCGTCGACGAAGGCGCGTCCAACGCCCGGCTCGGCGTGGACGGCATGACGCTGGAACAGGTCGAACGCCACATGATCGAACAGGCGCTGCAGCAGCATGCGGGGAACATCTCGCGCATGGCCAAGGCGCTGGGGCTGTCGCGCACGGCGCTGTACCGCCGCCTCGAACGCCACGGCCTGGGCGCAGGCGTGCGCGAGGAATGAAGCTGCCGGCCATCAAAATCCAGACGCGGCTCACGGCTTACCTGGCAGTGCTGCACCTGCTGCTGGCCGGCTGCGCCACCCTGCTGCTGCCGGGTCAAGCCCTGCTGTTCGTCGGCGCCGAACTGCTGCTGGCAGCCAGCATGGCGCTGGGCTGGTGGTTGACGCGGCGCGCGCTCGAACCGCTCGGCTACACGCGCCGCTTCCACGACCTGCTGCAGGACCAGCAGTACGCGGCGCGACTGGCGGCGCCCGGCGTGACCGAACTCGACGAACTGGTCGCGATGTTCAACGGCATGCTGACGGCGCTGCACCGCGAACGCCTGGCGATCGGCGAGCAGCAGGGCTTCCTCGAGCGCCTGCTGGAAGCCACGCCAAGCGCGGTGCTGGTGTTCGACTTCGACCACGCGATCAGCCTGATGAACGCGAGCGCCGCCACCCTGCTCGGGCTGGACGCGCCGCTCGGCAAGCCGCTGTCGGCATGGCAGGACGATGATGCCGGCTTCGACCCCGCGCTCGACCAACGGGGCATCGCGCGCAGCCGCGACCTGGTGGGCCAGCTCGATGCGCTCGACCTCGGCGACAGCCGGCTGCTGGTCGACCTGGACGGCCGGCGCTACCGCGCGCAGCGCAGCCGCTTCTTCGACCGCGGCTTTGCGCGCCACTTCCTGATCGTCGAGGACTTGAGCGCCGAACTCGAAGACTCCGAACGCGCCACCTACGCGCGCCTGATCCGCGTGCTCGCGCACGAGGTCAACAACACGGTGGCGGCCACCGGCTCGGTGCTCGATTCGCTGCTGACCTACCGCGGCCAGCTGGACGAGCGCGACGCCGGCGATTTCGTCACCGCCATTGTCGCCGTCAAACGCCGCAACATCAGCCTGGGCGACTTCATCGACCGCTTCACGCGCGTGGTCAAGATGCCGGCGCCGGAGCTGCGCCCGACCCGCCTGCAGGACGTGGTCGACGACATCCTCTGGCTGAACCGCGAGCAGTGCAACGCGCGCGGCATCGGGCTCGGCTGGAGCCGCTGCGATACGGTCGCGCCCTTGCAGCTGGACGTGCAGCTGATCGAGCAGGCGCTGCTGAACATCGTCAAGAATGCGGTCGAGGCGATCGATGAGAGGAATGCGCGCGACGGCTTGAGCGGCGGATCGATCCGGATCGAGCTGGAAGACCTGGGCGAGCGCGTGCGTCTGTCGGTGTTCGATTCCGGCGGCCTGCTCGGGGATGGCGCGCCGCAGCGCCTGTTCACGCCTTTCGTGAGCACCAAGAAGGGCGGCCAGGGCATCGGCCTGATGTTCGTGCGCGAGGTGCTGGGGCGGCATGGGTGCACATATGCGCTGGGGCCGGCGGGGCCGGACGAGACCAGGTTCGATATCTGGTTTCCGGCGGCCTGAAAACGTCGTCCCCGCGAAGGCGGGGACGACGTGAAACGGTGACGATTACTTCTTCGGATACTTGATCGTCATTTCCTTCAACAGGTTGTCGGCATGGTCGACTTCCTTCATCACCCACAGCATGTAGCGGATGTCGACGTGGATCGCGCGCGTGATCACCGGGTCGAAGTACCAGTCCTTGGTGATCGATTCGTAGGTCGAATCGAAGTTCAGGCCGACCAGTTCGCCGCGCTTGTTCATCACCGCGGAACCCGAGTTACCGCCGGTGGTGTCGGCGCTGGTCAGGAAGTTGACCGGCACCGTGCCCAGCACCGGATCCTTGAACACGCCGTAACGCTTCTCGCGGATCGCCTGCAGCAGGTTGGCGGGGGCGTTGAACGGCTCCTTGTTGGTGGCCTTTTCGACGATGCCTTCGACGGTCGAGAACGGACCTTTGGTAATACCGTCACGCGGGGTGTAGGGGCCCACGGTGCCGTAGGTCACGCGCAGGGTCGAGTTGGCGTCCGGGTAGACCGGTTTGCCCTGCGACTTCTTCCAGGCGATCACGGCTTCCATGTACTGCGGGATCACGCGTTCCAGGTTGCCGTCGACTTCCTTGCGGCGGTCTTCCAGCGCCATGCCGGTGTCGTGCAGGCGCACGGCCAGCTGGATGAAGGGATCGTTCGACTTGCGGAAGGCTTCCGGATCCTTGCCGATCCAGGCCAGGCGCTTGGCGGTGTCGGCCAGCTCGGTCGACTTGTACATCGCCGGGATCGCATCGATTTTCGGCAGCAGCGCGTCCAGCCCGTGCGGGTGGTTCTTCGCATCGATCTTGGCGTAGCGGTTCAGGCCAGCGGTCCAACGCGCCTGGTCGACGCTGGGCACGAAGGACTGTTCGAGGCGGGTCAGGCGCGCCTTGATGAAGGACAGGTCGCGTTCCTGGTAGCCGGCTTCGCGCTGGGCGTCCGGCTTCTGGCGCTCCAGCGACAGGCGGTACAGGCTGCGTGCGCTCTTGAGCAGGTCGCTGTGGGTCGCTTCCGCCCATGCGGCTTCCTGCTGCGAGGACGCCATGTCGTTGCCGATCGCGGTATCGAGGTCGGACAGCAGGCTGCCGCCTTTACCGTGTTGCTTGTACCAGCTGCGGAACTCGGCATCCTGCACGTCCTTGATGGCGGCGATGTCCTTGCGTGCGAAGCCGTCGAGCAGGCCCTGGGTCTTCTTCAGCACGTTGTTCAGGCTCTTGGCGACGCTGGCGTAGCGCACGTCCCAGGCCGGATTGCCCATGGTGCTGGCGGCGATGACGGACAGGTCGGCGGTGATCGAGGCGACCTTGGCCGGGTAGTCGACGTCGCGCGCGAAGCGGATCTCCGACGGCAGCTTGTAGCGGCTGGTGCGGCCCGGGTAGCCGGCCAGCAGGATCGGATCGCCGTTCTTCAGGCCTTCGGCCGACACCACCAGGAAGTCCCTGGATTTGTACGGCACGTTGTCCGGCGACGGATCGGCCGGGCGGCCATCCTTGCCGACGTAGGCGCGCAGGAAGGAGAAGTCGCCGGCCTGGCGCGGGAACTCGTAGTTGTCGATGTCGCCGCCGAAGTTGCCGACGCTGTCGGCCGGCGCGTACACCAGACGGACGTCGCGCACCATCAGCTGCTTGATGCGGTAGTACTCGAGGCCGCGGTGGAAGGCCGGCACCGAGCAGCGGTAAGCCTTGTCGCTTTCGCATTCGGCGATCAGCTGCTTGATGCGGCTTTCGACCTGCTCGTGGCGCTCCTTGCCCGACATGCTGGCGGACAGGCCCTTCAGCACGCGGTCGGTCACGTTCTCGACCTTCTCGGTCACGTAGACCAGGGTGTTCGGACCGCCCGGCAGCTCGGCGTCGCGGGTCTTGGCCAGGTAGCCGTTGACGATGTAATTGTGTTCCGGGGTCGAGTTGCGCTGCACCGCACCGTAGGCGCAGTGGTGGTTGGTGACGATCAGGCCGTCCGGCGAGACGAAGGACGCCGAGCAGCCGCCCAGCGACACCATGGCGCTCATCGGGTGCTTGGACAGGTCGGCCAGTTTCTCGGCCGGGATGGTGATGCCGATGCGCTTGAGTTCGGACTTCAGCTGCGGCAGCTGGTGCGGCTGCCACTGGCCCTCGTCGGCGGAAGCGGAGGCGATGACCCCCATGACGGCGACGACAGGCAAAACGATGGATTTGAACACGTTGGACCCCAGGGTGAATAAAAAGCAAGTGAGGAGTATATATTTCCTGGTGATGACTGGAAATAGATTTCTCACACATACTCACCCCGTTGGTTCACAGCGTCTTTACATGGTTTGGTCCTTGCGGCGGCGCGCTGCCACGCCCAGCAGGCCCAGGGTGATCAGCGCCAGGCTGGCCGGTTCGGGCACGTCGGCAGCTTCGGTTTCGAAGTTGAAGGTGGTGACGTCGCCGCTGCCGAAGCGGTAGGTCACGTTGTCGACGAAACCCTGGAAGCTGCCGTTCCAGCCGGAGCCGATGCCGAACTCGATGCCGAGGATGGCGGTGTCGGCGCTCAGCAGGTCGGCGACCGCGCTCGGGTGGGCGCCAGCGGCCCATTCGGCCAGGGTGTTGTCGTAGCTTTCGACGGTATTGCCCGGCGTGAACTGGCGCATCCAGAAATTGGCGCCGAGGATGTCGCTGGTCACCCAGGCATCGGTCGTCACCGGACCGTTGTTGCCCGGCGGGTTGTAGACCTGCTCGAATATCAGGTAGCCGGTGTCGTTCGTGGTGCCGACGTTGCCGTCGGCATCGTAGAACAGGCGGAATGCCGGCATCAGGTGCTGGCCGGCCGTGCCGCCGCTTGCGCGCTGCCAGTCGTAGCTCAGGGCGCTCAGGTTGCCGAGCGTGCGGCCCGGCACGTAGCCCCAGGTGTAGACGTAGTCGGCCTTGCCGCTGCCGTCGGTCAGCGACATCTCGACGGACCCGTTGCCGCTGCGCGGCTTGGTATCGGTAATCGCGGCGGTGGTGGTCGAACTGTAGCCGGTGCTCGTGTCCCGGTAGTTATCGAGATGCCACTTGTTCAGGCCCGGTCCGAGGTCGGCGGGGGTGACAACGATTTCGGCGGCCTGGGCACTGGCCCCCAGGGTGAACACGGACAGCACGGCAAGGCTTGCACGGGTCAGGGTTTTCATGTGGCGTCTCTCTCTCTCGGCAGGGGATTATTGTAAGGATTGCCCTAGCAGCATTGCAAGTTCCATACCACAATAAATATTGCGTTCGCAATCAAGCGCTTATATTTACATCTCATCCATTATCGATACGCAATTGTAAGAAATCTCGACATCCGGCGGGCGCGTCCGCAAAGGACTAGAATAGACGGTTGACCTTCTGCGATTCCGAACAGCCGACATGTCCTTCCTCTCCCGCATTTCCGCGCCGCTTCGCCGCCTCATCCCCGATGCCTTTACCGCCTGGCTGCTGTGCACCGTGGCCCTGGCCAGCGTGCTGCCCTGCCAGGGCCAGACCGCCCAGGTGCTGGGCAAGGTGACCGTGGCGGCGATCGGCCTGCTGTTCTTCCTGCATGGTGCCAAGCTGTCGCGCGAAGCCATGCTGTCGGGACTGACCAACTGGCGCCTGCACCTGGTGGTGCTGGCCTCGACCTTCGTGATGTTCCCGCTGCTGGGCCTGGCGATGAAGCCGGTCGTCAGCGGCGTGCTGCCGCCCGAGCTGTACGTCGGCATCCTGTTCCTGTGCACCCTGCCCTCGACCGTGCAATCCTCGATCGCCTTCACCTCGATGGCGCGCGGGAACGTGGCGGCGGCCGTGTGCAGCGCCTCGGCCTCGAACTTCGTCGGCATCTTCGTCACGCCGCTGCTGGTGGGCATGCTGATCGTGCAGGGGGCCTCGGTACCGGGCGGCTCGCCGCTGGATGCGGTGCTGTCCATCGTCGAGCAGCTGCTGCTGCCCTTCCTGGCCGGCCAGTTCCTGCGCCCCTGGATCGGGGCCTGGGTCGACCGCCACAAGCCGATGCTGAAGATCGTCGACCAGGGCTCGATCCTGCTGGTGGTCTACACGGCCTTCAGCGAATCCGTCAACGAAGGCCTGTGGCACAAGCTGTCGCTGTCGTCCCTGCTGGGCCTGGGCCTGCTGTGCTGCGTGCTGCTGGCGATCGCCCTCGGCCTGGCCACCTTCATCAGCCGCCGCCTCGGCTTCTCGCGCGAGGACGAAATCACCATCGTGTTCTGCGGTTCGAAGAAAAGCCTCGCCAGCGGGGTGCCGATGGCCAAGGTCCTGTTCGCGCCGAGCGCGCTGGGCATGGTGATTCTGCCGGTGATGCTGTTCCACCAGATCCAGCTGATGGTGTGCGCGGTGCTCGCCGCCCGCTGGGCGCAGCGCAAGCCGCTGAGTTGAGTCGAGTCAAACCGGGGTCAGAGCCCGGTTTTGGGCAATAGCTACCGGGCACTGCAACCGAGCGCGCTTCCCCACCGCTTGCCAAGCGCAGCTGGTCCAGGTCCCGCGGCCGGTTGGCGGCGATGCCTGCGCGGCCCAGATGCCGGAGCAGGCTTCCGCATGCGCTGCCGGCGCCGGCCCGGCGCATAGCGCCACCGCCACAACGAAGATGCGTCCCGATCTGCCACAGATTGCGGTCTTCGCCTGGCCGCTCAGGACGGCGCGTACACATGCATCAGCGCCGAGCTGCCCCACCACACCTCCAGCGTGGACGGCAACAGCACCCCGGCAGCGCCGATGGAAGCGACGATGCGGCGCTGGCGCAGCGCCAGGCGTGGATTGCGCATCGCCGTACGTGCATCGGCAGAAACGAAACCGAACAGCCCGAGCACCCCGAGCACAAACAGAAGCCGCAGCAGCCCATCGCCGAGCCTGGCGCCAAGCTGCACATTCCAGTAAGCCAGTGCCGGTAACGCCAGGCTGATGCTGCTCAGCAGGTCGAGCGTGGCGACACCGGCCGCCCTGCCGCCCTGCCTGAACTCGACACGGCGCATCCAGGCCGTCAGGCAGATCGTGCCCGCAATGTAGAGCACGGCACCGGCAGCCGAGTCGTTGCCCGGCAGCGAGAGTTGACTGAAAAGATCGGGAGCAGAGCGCATTCTTGGGTCAAGTTTGGGTCAGAGCACTTCTAGTAGCAATGGCTTTATAGAATATTTTTGGACGCCGCGCACGCTTCTTCGTGGCGAGCGACGCATTGCGCAACACACTCCTGCTCCAGGGATCTTTCCCAAAAAAGGGCTCTGACCCCAAATTCACCAAATTCACAAATTTGCCACCCGGCCCTTTCCAAAAACCGGTGTCTGACCCCGGTTTGATGCAGGTCATTCGGCATGCCAGCCGCCGCCCAGGGCCTGCACCAGCGCCACCGCCGTGGTCTGGCGCGTCGACTGGGTAGTGACCAGGGCGCGGCGCGCGTTCAGGGCCGTGATCTGGGCCTGCACCACTTCCGTGTAGCTCACCTGCCCGGCGTTATAGCGGTTCAGCACCTGCTGCTCGACCTTGTCGGCGGCCTCCGAGGCGCGGCGCTGCAGTTCCTGCTGCTGCGACAGCACGTGGGTGGCGGCCAGCTGGTCTTCGACGTCGGCAAAGGCATCCAGCACGGTCTGGCGGTAGCGCGCCACCGCTTCCTCGTGCGCGGCACGGGCGCCTGCCACGCGGGCGCGGGTGGCGCCGGCGTCGAACAGGGTCTGGGCCGCGGACAGGCCGAAGGACCAGGCCGCGCTCGACGCGTTGAACAGGTCGCCCACCCGGCTGGCCGAGCTGCCCAGCGATCCGCTCAGGCCGATGCTCGGGAAGTAGGCCGAGCGCGCGATGCCGATCTGTTCGTTGGCGGCGGCCACGCGGCGCTCGGCGGCGGCGATGTCCGGGCGGCGCTGCAGCAAGATCGAGGGCACGCCCACCGGCACCTCGGGCACAAAGAAGGCGAACTGCGCCTGCCCTTGAGGGATTGGTGCGATCGCGAAGTCGGCCGGGGTCTTGCCGACCAGGATCGCGATCGCGTGTTCGAGCTGGGCGCGCTGGCGTACCAGCGTGAGGTCGTCGCTCTGCGCATTCGCCAGCTGGGTCTCGGCCTGGTAGACGTCGGAGTGCGGGATGATGCCGACGTTGTAGCGGTTCTGCTGGATCCTCAGCTCGCGCTGGTAGCCGGCGATGGTGTTCGCCAGCAGCGCGCGCTGGGCGTCGACCGCGCGCAGCTGCAGGTAGTTCGAAGCGAGTTCGCCCTGCGCCGACAGCCGCGCCGATGCGAGATCGGCGGCGCTGGCCTGGGCGCTGGCGCTGGCGGCGGTGACGCCGGCACGCAGGCGGCCCCACACGTCCGGCTCCCAGCTGGTGCCCAGCGACAGGCGGTAGGCGTTCCTCACGCTGCCCCCGCCGCTGCCGCCGCCGATGATATTGCCGTTCGGGTCCACGGTGGCGTTGCCGCTGCCGCCGCCGCGGGTGCCGGAACGCGTGCCAGAACCGTTCAGGGTCACCGACGGGAACAGCGAGGCGCGCTGCTCGGTCACCAGCGCGCGCGCCTGCGTATAGGCTGCCACCGCCGCCGCCACGTTCTGGTTCGAGACCTCGACGCTGGCCGCCAGCTCGTTGAGCTGCGGGTCGCCGAACAGCGTCCACCACGGCCCACGTTCCAGCGCATCGGCGGGCGCAGCCGGCACCCATCCCTGCAGTTCCTTGTAGCTGGCCGGTTCCGGCGCGCTCGGGCGCTGGTAGGCCGGGCCGACGGCGCAGCCGGCGAGCATGGCGGCGGCAGCCAGGGCAATCAAGGAAGGACGCAGGGTGGAAGGCATAGGCATGGTCATGAGTGGGAAATGGAAGCTTCTTGTTCGTGGGGGTGGCGCGCCAGCTCGTGCTCGTCCGGCTTGACGGTGCGCAGCTTGTCCATGTAGACGTAGACCACCGGCGTGGTCAGCAGCGTCAGCAGCTGGCTGGCGACCAGGCCGCCGATAATGGCGATGCCCAGCGGCTGGCGCAGCTCGGAGCCCTCGCCGAAGCCGATCGCCAGCGGCAGCGCGCCCAGAGCGGCGGCGAGGGTCGTCATCAGGATCGGGCGGAAGCGCAGCAGGCAGGCTTCGCGCACCGCCTCGGTAGCGGACAGCCCGCGCGCGCGCTCCGCTTCGAGCGCGAAGTCGATGATCAGGATCGCGTTCTTCTTGACGATGCCGATCAGGAGGAAGACGCCGATCAGCGCGATGATCGAGAACTCCATGTGGAACATCAGCAGCGCCAGCACCGCGCCGACGCCGGCCGAGGGCAGCGTCGACAGCACCGTGATCGGGTGCACCAGGCTCTCGTACAGGACGCCCAGCACGATGTAGATGACGACGATGGCCGCCAGGATCAGCAGCGGCTGCTGCTGGCTCGATTCCTGCGCCTGCTTGGCCTGGCCCTGGAAGCTGCCGCGCACGTTGACCGGCATGCCGATCGCGTTTTCCGCATCGCGCACCGCGGCCTGGCCGTCGGACAGCGAATAGCCCTGGTTCAGGTTGAAGGAAATCGTGGTCGACAGCTCGCCGTCCTGGTGGTTGACCGAACTCGGGGTCGAGCGCTCGGCGAACCTGGCAATCGCCGACAGCGGCACCATGGTGGTGGCGCCGGTCGACAGCGCGGAGCCGCTGGACGGGTCGCGCGCCGCGGTCAGGTTGGTGGCGCCGGCCGGGGTGCCGCCGCCGCTCGAACCGGTGGAAGAACCGGCCCCCGCGCCCACGGTGCCGGCTGCCGCCGCGGTGCCGGTATTGGCGCCGGTGACGCTGCTGCTGGACGTGCCGCTGCCACCGGTATTGGCATTGCCCGCCCCAGCCGAAGCAGCCGCCGCCTTGGCCGGCACATACACATCGTTCAGCGACTCCGGCGACTGCGCATACTTCTGCGCCACGCCCATGATCACGTGGTACTGGTTCAGCTCATCGTAGATGTTGGCGACCTGGCGCTGGCCGAAGGCGTTGTACAGCGCATTGTCGACGTCCTTCGCGCTGATGCCCAGGCGCGCCGCGCTTTCCTTGTCGATCTCGACATAGGTCTCGACGCCGTTCTCGGCCTGGTCGGTATCGACGTCGATCAGCGCCTTCTGCTGCTTCATGGCGTCGGCCAGCTTGGTGGCCCAGGCCCGCAGGTCGGCGCGGTTGTCGCTCTTGAGCGTGTACTGGTAAGTCGAGTTGCTCTGGCGCCCGCCCATGCGCAGGTCCTGCACCGGGTTCAGGAACAGCTGCACGCCGGTGACCCGCGCCAGCTTCGGACGCAGCCTGGCGATCACGGCCTGGCCGCTCTCCCCTTTCGCGCGCTCGCTGGCCGGCTTCAGATTCATGAACATGAAGCCGCCGCCGGCGCGCGAGCCGCCGGTGAAGCCGACCACGGTATCGACCGCCGGGTCGTTCTTGATGATGTTGACCAGCTGGTGCAGCTTGCCCTGCATGGCCTGGAAGGAGATGCTCTGGTCGGCGCGCATGCCGCCGTTGATCTGGCCGGTGTCCTGCTGCGGGAAGAAGCCCTTCGGCGCGGCCGAGAACAGATAGACGTTCAGGCCGACCACGAACACCAGGATCAGCATCACCAGCGGCTTGGCGTCCAGCGCCCAGTCCAGCGCGTGTTCGTAGCTTTTGAGGATGCGGTTGAAGCCGCGCTCCGACCATTGCGCCAGCTTGCCCGGCTGGCGCCTTAGTTGATTCGCCTGCTCGTCCTTGTCGTGTTCCTTGAGCAGCATCGCGCACAGCATCGGCGTGGTGGTCAGCGAGATCACCAGCGAAATCATCACCGCCGCGCTCAGGGTGACTGCGAACTCGCGGAACAGCCGGCCCACCTGCCCGCCCATGAACAGCAGCGGAATGAACACCGCCACCAGCGACAGGCTGATCGACAGCACCGTGAAGCCGACCTCGCTGGCGCCCAGCAGCGCCGCCTTCATGCGATCCATGCCCGCCTCGACGTGGCGGCTGGTGTTTTCCAGCACCACGATGGCATCGTCGACCACGAAGCCGGTCGCCACCGTCAGCGCCATCAGCGACAGGTTGTTCATCGAGAAGCCCAGCATGTACATCACGCCGAAGGTGCCCAGCAGCGAGACCACGGTCGCCACCGCCGGCACGATCGTGGCGCGCACGCTGCGCAGGAACACGCTTACCACCGCCACCACCAGCAGGATCGAGATCATCAAGGTCAGCTCGATTTCGTGCAGCGAAGCGCGGATCGAGTTCGTTCGGTCCGAAGCCACCTGCATGGTGACGTCCTGCGGCAGCTGGGCCTGCAGGGTCGGCAGCAGCGCGCGCACGCCGTCCACGGTCTCGATGACGTTGGCGCCCGGCTGGCTGGTCACCAGCACGATCACGGCCGGCTCGCCGTTGAACAGGCCCAGGGTGTTGATGTTCTCGACGCCGTCGGTGACGTCGGCGATGTCCTGCAGGCGGATCGCGGCGCCGTCGCGCCAGGCCACCACCAGGCCGCGGTAATCGGCGGCGGTGCGGCCATTGGTCGGGGTATTCGCCTGCGAATAGATCTGCAGGCGCATGCCGCTACCTTCGAGCGCGCCTTTCGGACGGTTCGGGTTCGAGGCCTGGATCGCGGCGCGCACGTCCTCGCTCGACAGGCCATAGCGGTTCATCTGGAAGGGATTCAGGTCGACCCGCACGGCCGGCAGCGAACCGCCGCCGATCTCGACGTCGCCGACGCCGCGCACCTGGGCCAGCTTCTGCTGGACCACGTTCGAGACTTCGTCGTAGATCTGGCCGGGGCTGCGCGTCTTCGAGGTCAGCGCGAGGATGATCACCGGCGAATCGGAAGGATTGGCCTTGCGGTAGGTCGGATTGCTCTTCAGCGTGGCCGGCAGGTCGGCGCGCGAGGCGTTGATCGCCGCCTGCACTTCGCGCGCGGCGGAGTCGATCTGGCGGTTCAGGTCGAACTGCAGGTTGATGCGGGTCGAGCCATTGCCGCTGTTCGAGGTGATCTCGTTGACGCCGGCGATGGTGGCCAATCGTCGTTCCAGCGGTGTCGCCACCGAGGACGCCATCGTGTCCGGACTGGCGCCCGGCAGGTTGGCCGACACCGACACCGCCGGAAAGTCCACCTGCGGCAGCGGCGAGACCGGCAGCACGAAGAAGGCGGCGATGCCGGCCAGCGCGATGCCGATGGTCAGCAGGACGGTGGCGATCGGGCGCCGGACGAAAGGCTGGGACAGGTTCATGCACCCGCTCCGTGCGGACCGTCGACGCGCTTGGCGGTGGTCTGCGGCTGCGGCGTGAGCAGCGCCGGCTGCTGCTGCGCCGGCCGGGCCGCCGGATGGCCGCCGTCCGGGCCGCCATCGGGACCGGGGCCGTCATCCGAACCGGGGCCATGCGGCTTGTCGCCGGACTGCGTCCGGCCCTCGCCGCCCCAGCGCCGCGCCAGGCGGTCGAAGGCAAGATAAATCACCGGCGTGGTGAACAGGGTCAGCATCTGGCTGACGATCAGGCCACCGAAGATCGCCAGACCCAGCGGCCGGCGCAGCTCGGCGCCCTCGCCCCAGCCCAGCATCAGCGGGATCGCCGCGAACAGCGCCGCCAGCGTGGT
>Ga0308168_1002957_pt1 | contig 13489 bp, 10 predicted proteins | sample PhyCR2_FD_202133 | JGI IMG/M metagenome (GOLD analysis project Ga0308168, IMG submission 202133) | Phyllosphere microbial communities from UC Gill Tract Community Farm, Albany, California, United States - DLSLRC.R2 | ecosystem: Host-associated > Plants > Phyllosphere > Unclassified | place: USA... | reverse complement strand
GGTGGCGGTCCTGGGTGAAATCGCGTGGATTCCAGAGCGACAATTGCCACAGCCCCTGCTCGTGCGCGCGCCGGGTCACACCCGACTGCGTCAATGCGGCGAACATTTCCGGAAACAAGCTCACGACATCAAACTGCATCGGGACCTCGCGCCGTGTTGCGGATCGGATTAATAATCCAGACCCCAATCCAGGGTAATCAGTCTTGCTTTCTGGTCGACGGTCTTGACGAAGTGGTCCACAAAAGGCACCAGGCGCTCGTCCACCTTGTCGGCGGGAGCGGCATCCGTCGCGACGGGCACCGGCGTGATCCGCAGGATGGATTGCGCGCCGTTGTGCATCATGTCGCTGACCTTGCCAAGGGCTTCGCCCTCCAGGTTCACCACGTCCATGCCGATCAGGTCGGTCCAATAGAACTCGTCTTCCGGCAATGCCGGAAAATCGGCCCGCGACACTTGCACGGTCGCGCCTTTCAGCGCCTCGGCCAGATCGCGGTCGTTCAAATCGACCAGGGTGGCAGTGACATCGCCGCTGTGGAACTTCGCGCTCCGTACTTGCACGGGGCGCAGCGACGGCTTGTCGAGCCACCAGGTTTTCACGTTCAGCAGCGCATCCGCATCGAGCGAATGCGGGGTGATGCGGATCCCGCCCCGGAGCCCGTAGGCGCCGGTGATGTAGCCGACCTGGATCAGATCGGCGGGAACATGTGCTGGAACCGCGCTTCCCATCGTTGCTGCTGAATCGGTCAAACCGTGTACCTTGCTAATTAATTTTTATAATTAAGCAGCGACAGGCTTCTGGCCAGCGACCAGACGAGCAACGGTTGGCGACAGTTGTGCGCCAACGCCTTGCCAGTAGGCCAGACGGTCAGCGGTGATGTTCAGGCCGACTTCCTGGCCCGATGCCATCGGGTTGTAGTAACCGATGCGCTCGATGAAACGGCCATCGCGACGATTGCGCGAATCGGTTGCAACGATGTTGTAGAACGGGCGCTTTTTGGCACCACCACGAGCTAAACGAATAACGACCATAATATTTCCAAAAAATTGTACTGGACGGAGAAAGCCGACGATTATAGCCCGCCACGCCGTGCATCAGCAAGCGTTGATGTAAAAACGAACACCAGCTGGGCGCGCAGTCCCGGCCGAATCCAGCATTATGGCCTATTTTGTGCTACAGCGCTACCTGCCGGCGCCGATCTTCTCTCTTGCGCGGCGTCCGCCGGCGCGTAAAACAAGATGCTTGGCGGACAATTTTGGACGATACTGGCGTCTTTGCATTCCCACAACAACAGGCCGCCGACCGCCCATGCCGCGACACAAGAACAAGACCCTCGCCACCGCCCTCGCCTTCCTGCTGGGCGGCCTCGGTGTCCACCGCTTCTACCTGAAGAGCCCGGTCGACCGGCTCGGCCTGCTCCATGTATGCAGCCTGCCGATCGCCGGCCTCGTGTACGGCGCCGGCCACGCGTCCAACGCCTTTTACGTGCTGCTGCCCCTGATCGTCTCCTGCATCGTCGGCTTCATCGAAGCGCTGGTGATCGGCCTGACGCCGGACGAGCGCTGGGACGCCAGACACAATCCCGGCACGGCCCGCGCCTCGCATTCGCGCTGGCCGCTGGCGCTGCTGCTGGTAGTGACCATGCTGGTCGGCGCCACCGCCCTGATCGCGACCATCGCGCGCCTGTTCGACCTGCTCTACACCGGTGGCGCCTACGGGTGATCACAAGCCGCTGTTGGCCCAATCGTAACGCGGCAAAGTCTTGGGCGGCGTGCCGGTGATGATCACGATTTCCTTGCGCCCCGCCAGCACCACGGCCGCCGGATCCGTCGTCAGCGGCGTGATCTTTTCGTTCTCGATCACATAATATTGGGCCGGCCCCGCCAGTCCGAGGATGCTGCCCGCACTGATGCTCTGGCCCCACAGCGCCAGGAATTGCCCCAGGGTGAAGGTCTTGGGCACGTCGGTCTCGATGTGGATCACGCCGGAACCGTCGTGGGTGTGCATCTCGTAGCTGCAGCCGCTGCCGCGGCCGATCGAATCGGGAATGGCCAGGCGCTGGCCGTTGCGATAGACCGACAGCAGCGCATGGACATGGTAATTCTCGTTGCGCGCGCAGCCCACCCCATCGACCGGCGCAGTGCCGGTGTGGCTCCATGCCGGCCAGTTGGGCTGGCTGAAGCCGGTGGAAGCGGCGATGGCCGTGTAGCCCGCCTCCAGCGTGAGTTCGGCCGGGGGCGGCGGTACCGGTTGCGGCTGCGGGTCGGGTAGCTGCGGATTGGCCACGACAGGCGTAGCATGGTCGATACCACCGCCACAGGCACTCAGGAAGAATGCCATACAGGCAACGGACAACGGGACAGACAGACGGGTTTTCAGGGAATACATGGACGCTCCTTGAGGTTGGGCCACGACCTGCAGACCAGCGCCATCGCTGACTAGGCGCGCAACCCTGCACACCCCGCCGATTCTGGCCACACTGGATCGCCCGCCTTTAGGATTGCTCAAGTGTTCCGGGGTCGATGGCGGCATCCCGGCAACTGGCGAGGAAGCACACAACAGCTTGTAGCTTGCGGCCCTCGCACACCGCAAAACAGCCTGGAGGCGCCCGGGCACCGGTACCGTGACGCCCCGGCTCGTCCGTGACCTGGCTGCGCGATCTACTGGTTACGCGCCACCTTGTGGCTGGCATCGACCAGGTCCGCCTGCAGACGACTCAGGCCCGCGCCTGCAGTCTTATAGAGTCCAGGATCGTATTCACGAAAGCCAGTTCGGCTTTCTTGGTAAAGCATAGTTTATAGATGAGCTGGAAAAATTCGTGCAGGTTAGCGTCGCAGCCAAGCTCGGGAGCAGGTTGCCAGAAGCCAAACATGCCTCTCGAGCTGTTAGATATGGGGCAATTTAGGTTCCTTGCGGCTCTTTTCCCTTTTGTATTATTGCTACATTGGCTTATTTATTACTTTGTCTATAATCGTGAACCTAGCCGTGGTTGCCGGAACTGCAATCATAATGCCCGTAAAACGGAGTCATACGCGTATTATTCAGTTCCCAGCTCATACGCTAGTTTAAAGCGCATTCAATGCTTTATCTTTTTTCAACATACGATGCACTGGTTACATAGCCCTGACTCAGAATAGCGGTTTTCGCCAAGCTAGCTTTACTTTTGGCAAGGTAACCTAAGATGGAGCTATCCAGCAGTCAAGGAAAGCGGCCTATTGAGGCCGCTACACAACTGGGTCGATGAAGGCTTAATCAGCCATGCCCGACTAGTTTCATGATTTTCTCAACGGTCTCGATCACTGGATTTGCAACAGTTGTCACTGCGGCTGCAGCTGCGCCGAGTTTTTTTGCAGCAATGGCTAGATAGTCAGAATCAGGTTTTTTCGCCAAAACCTGTTCAGAAAATACAGTCATATTTCTCGCCGCAGACTCAGCGATTTCCGTAGGCGCATTCTTTATTAACTCCTCGACTAGCTTGGTCAAACTATCTAATTGCTGTTTTAGCTCCAATCCAACTGGATTATCACTATTTACCTGCCAATTGAAGTTTTCAGCTTTACCAACGACAGCCGATTGATGAAAACTTCCCCCGCTTATAGACTGAATCGTCTTTTCGTTACTTTCTTTCATCAAAGTCCCTCCAAATATTGTATTTACATCACCATCATAGTGAAAGTGATTATTCACGATTTTTCTTGCCGACTCTCTTCGTAAATCTTGCCGCTTCCGACTTTGCCTTACAGCTGGTGACTCTACACCATCCAACAACTGTCTAACATTAACGGGAACATCCATGTTTTCAGGATAAAAACTCGCCTCTCGCCTTTCTTCGCGTTTTATTAAATCACGATAATCCAGCATCCGTCCAGCAAAACCTTTGATTGGAATTTTCTCGGCAACGATAACTCCCTTCAACGCCTGATGCTGTTCGTCAAATTTCTGACGGATAATCGCTAAAAACTCTCGCGCTCGACTTCCCTTGATATATATTTTTACAATCTTGTCAACGGCATCTGCGATAACTATTGCGTCACACCCTTCCCGGCGTAATTGTACGCCAGAACGCCAACGCAACAATCCTTCACTCATCGCGTGAGTTTGTACAATAAACCGAGGCAGTAACCCTTCTGGCAAGACTGAATATGCATAGAAAAACGTAAGGTCGGCATTGTCTAAGAAAGACGTTATTAATGGCTGGTTTGGCGACAGCAATTCCGGAATCAAATATCGCTCTTCTTGCTGTGGCAGTTTGAAACAGAGTTGATAGAGTTGCATTAGCCGCAAGAGAAAATCATGTTTAGTTTTCGGATAGTGCTTCGGATCCAGTATATTAGATAAATCAGCGACATCAATAGAAGCCTCACCAGTTCCCTGCCTACTTCTCAACAACGTATAAACGCCTTCCGTAACCCATCTTGGATTCAGAACGTGAGTATCAGCGAGACGACTATCACGAGAATAATTTAGGGCAATACCTAAAGCATGCAGATAATCAGCAAGTCGCAATTGGTTTTCAGAGCTAAATTCACCTTTCTGCCTGCACAGAGATGAAAACTTTTCCCACCCAAAATAATCAACATGCATTCTCGCCAACTCTTCCTTGATATTAAACCATATCTCTGGAAAAGGGATCTTACGATGTTCGCTATTTTCAATCTCATCAAATATGGAAGTTTTTAGTTCTGGAATTCCAACGTCAGCAGCACAGTCCGTTTCACGAAAATCGACAATTCGTCCTGGATACTTTTCACGAAGTGTCTGCCGATTTAGATCGAACTTGTGTTGAACACATTTGTTTAGTACGACAATGACCTTCGAATCACCACCAAAACTACCGATCAATTGAAGCCAATATTCCGCGTCAGCCTGTTGCTGACCATCTCGGCCAGTGAGTACCAACAAATATAAGCACCGTTCACTAAAAAAGAATTGATGCGTTGCATGAAGAATTTCTTGCCCTCCGAAGTCCCAAGCATGCACGCGAATTAGCTCATCTTTTTTTAATCGAACATTCCACAAACTAATTTCGATTCCTGGGGTTTCTAGCTCATCGGGATCATAAGCATTTTTTATCAATCGTTTAAGCAGCGAAGTTTTTCCAGCAGCCCCACGGCCAACGACGACCAACTTCATTTCATTTAATGGGCGAGTTCCAGCTCGGCGCGCAAAATAATACGAAAGAATAGTTTTAGGATCGTATACAAATTCCGAATCATCGGCCGAATCATCTAAGTCACGAGTTTCTAGGATTTCTTTAGGCAATTCTAAACGAGGATTATCTCGCAAATTTATATATGCGAGTTTCGAAAGTTTTAATAGACTTTCAGGAAGATCGTATAAGTCATTTCGCTCTACATTGAGATATGCCAATTCACCGAGTTCCGCAAAGTAATCCGGAAGTTCTTCAAGTTCATTGATAGACAAATCTAAGTGCTGAAGCTCCAGGAGCTTAAATGTGCGTGGCAGAACGCGCAAATGGTTGTTCGCAACATCTAGCCTTTTAAGCTTTTTCAACTCACCAATTTCTTCTGGCAGACTGTAAATCAGATTGCCCCATATGTGAAGCGTTTCTAAATTCTGTAGATTGGATATCTCTTTAGGAATTATTACAATTTCATTCGCCGAAATAATTAATTCTTCCAAATTCTTTAATTTCGTCAGCGCACTAGGAAAGCTCGTAAATCCATTCGAAGATAAAGATAGAGACTTTATTTTTTCTAAGCTCTCGAAACGATTTGGCAATCTAGCCAACAAATTATCAGAAGCATAAAATCGCTCAAGATCAATGAGCTCAGAGAAATCATCTGGCAAACTCGAAATTCTGTTCTGCGAAATACTTAAATGCCGCATCTTTTTAAGATGACAGAAGGAAGGCGGAAGACTTTTTATATTATTTTGACTAACATTAAGCCCGCCAAGCCCCGTCAATTCAGAAATCCAGTCGGGAATTGTATCAATTTTATTTTGTGATAAATCCAACAAAAATAAATTTTTTAGCCCTCGCAAACCCTCTGGCATTTCTGTTAACAAATTTCTGTCAAATTCAAGATACCGGAGTTGTTTAAAGTTTTTAAAAAACTCAGGAATTTCCTTCAGTTCATTCTCGGAGAAACTAAGATGTTGAATCTTATTTAGTTTTCCGAGCGAGGAGGGAAGATTAGTCAACTTATTCCCCTCCAATGATAATTTAATAAGAGACTGCAGATCGCCGATCGAATCCGGGACTTCTATTATATAATTGCTATTAGCGTTTATTGAATTTAACTTGCTCATACCACATAATATTTGCGGCAACTCGCGAAATTCATTACTGGAAATGTTTATGCTTGTTAAATTTGACAGTCGTATAAAATCGAAAGGAAGCTCAGTTAAATTATTATTGGACAAATCAAGTGATACGAATCCGTCTTCCTCAAATAAAATGGGAGAAATCTTCTTTAAATTTAATCCAGAGAGATTAAGGTGGCCTCTGCCCTCTGCACGCGCGTCCGTTAAACGTTGATTTAACGCAGCAAGCTCAAGAGTTACGAAGTCTTTATCATCAAGCATAATTTTTAGCTGCTTTCATTCTAAGGCAACGTATATATTAGAGATTGGATGGGACATTAATTAAAACTGCTCGACATCCAGTGCCAGCACGCCGGCGCTACCCTCCACGATCGCATGGCGCAGGCCCTCGGCCTGGGACAGGATGTGGTCGGCAAAGAAGCGCGCGGTGGCGATCTTGGCGCGGTAGAAGGCGGCGTCGCCGTCGCCCGCGTCCAGCTTGCGCTGGGCAGCCAGGGCTGCGCGCGCCATCTGCCAGCCGCCCAGCACGATGCCGGCCAGCTTGAGGTAGGTCACGCTGCCGGCGAACACCGCGCGCGGATCGGACCTGGTGTTGGCGACCACGAAGTCGACCACCGCTTCCAGCGCAGCGCTGCCGGCCGCCAGCTGCGCACGGATCGCAGCAAAATCGGCGGCGAAGTCAGCACCCTGCCCTTCGCCCAATTGCGTTTCCGTGGCGCGCACTTGCGCAATGATGGACTTGGCCACCTCGCCGCCGTCGCGCACGGTCTTGCGGCCGACCAGGTCGTTGGCCTGGATCGCGGTGGTGCCCTCGTAGATGGTGAGGATCTTGGCGTCGCGGTAGTGCTGGGCGGCGCCGGTCTCCTCGATGAAGCCCATGCCGCCATGCACCTGCACGCCGTCGCGCGCGACCTGCTCGCTCATCTCGGTGGACCAGCCCTTGATGACCGGAACCAGGTATTCGTAGACCGCCAGGTTGGCCTTGCGGGTGGCCTCATCCGGATGGCTGTGGGCCAGGTCGGACAGGCCGGCGCCGACATAGGCCAGCGCGCGTGCCGCCTCGGTCTGCGAGCGCATCGACATCAGCATGCGGCGCACGTCCGGGTGGTTGATGATGGCGACCGGGCCGCTCGAGCCTTCCACGGCGCGCGACTGCACGCGCTCCTTGGCGAAGGCCGCAGCTTGCTGGTAGGCGCGCTCGGCCAGGCCGACGCCCTGCATGCCGACGCCGAAACGGGCCGCGTTCATCATGATGAACATGTATTCCAGGCCGCGGTTTTCCTCGCCCACCAGGGTGCCGATGGCGCCGCCGTTGTCGCCGAACTGGAGCACGGCGGTCGGGCTGGCCTTGATGCCGAGCTTGTGCTCGATCGAGACGCAATGGGCGTCGTTGCGCTCGCCCAGGGAACCGTCTTCGTTCACCATGAACTTGGGCACGATGAACAGCGAGATCCCCTTCACGCCCGGCGGCGCATCCGGCGTGCGCGCCAGCACCAGGTGGATGATGTTCTCGGCCATGTCGTGCTCGCCGTAGGTGATGTAGATCTTGGTGCCGAAGATTTTATAGGTGCCGTCGCCCTGGGGCACGGCGCGGGTGCGCACGGCAGCCAGGTCGGAGCCGGCTTGCGGCTCGGTCAGGTTCATAGTGCCGGTCCACTGGCCGCTGATCAGCGGCTCGATGTAGCGCGACTTTTGCGCATCGGTGCCGGCGGTGAGCAGCGCCTCGATGGCGCCGTCGGTCAGCAGCGCCACCAGCGCGAAGGCCAGGTTGGACCCGTGCAGCATCTCCATGCACGGCGTCGCCACCAGTTTCGGCAAGCCCTGGCCGCCGTATTCAGCCGGGTGCTGCACGCCCTGCCAGCCGGCGTCGGCGAAGGCGCGGAAGGCTTCCTTGAAGCCCTTGCTGGTGGTGACCTCGCCGTCGTGCCAGAAGCTGGGCTCCTTGTCGCCGGCATGGTTCAGCGGCGCGATCACGTCGCGGCAGAATTTCGCATTCTCTTCCAGCACCGCTTCGACGGTGTCGGGGGTCGCGTCCTCACAGCCCGGCAGCTGGGCGATGGCGGACAGGTCGGCCAGTTCGTTGAGGACGAACTGCATGTCTTTCAGAGGGGCGTTGTAGCTCACCTTGGTCTCCTAGGTATTCTTTTGGATTGTCACGTACGTTTGAATGCGCACGTACAAATGAAAACGTCGTTCCCGCGCAGGCGGGAACCCAAGTTCTTAGCGTACCCGCAACGGCGAGCGCCGGTGGTCTGCGTACAAATTGGGTTCCCGCCTGCGCGGGAACGACGGTTTTTCGGGCACGGGTTCATGTCGAGCACCCTGCCCTGCGACTTGTTTAGCCCAGCTCTTTCACCAGCGCCGGCACCACCTCGAACAGGTCGCCCACGATGCCGTAATCGGCCACCGAGAAGATCGGCGCTTCCGGGTCCTTGTTGATGGCGACGATGGTCTTCGAGTCCTTCATGCCGGCCAGGTGCTGGATTGCGCCCGAGATGCCGACCGCGATGTACAGGGTCGGGGCGACGATCTTGCCGGTCTGGCCGACCTGCCAGTCGTTCGGCACGTAGCCGGCGTCGACGGCGGCGCGCGAGGCCCCCATGGCGGCGCCCAGCTTGTCGGCCAGCGGCTCCAGCAGCTTGAAGTTGTCGCCCGAGCCCATGCCGCGGCCACCGGAGACGACGATCTTGGCGCCGGTCAGTTCCGGACGGTCCGACTTGGCCAGTTCGCGGCCGACGAAGCTGGATTTGCCCGAATCGGCAACCGCGCTCACGCTTTCGACGGCGGCGGAACCGCCTTCGGCTGCGGCGGCATCGAAGCCGGTGCCGCGCACGGTGATGACTTTCACGCTGTCCGTCGACTGCACGGTGGCGATCGCGTTGCCGGCGTAGATCGGGCGCTCGAAGGTGTCGGGCGAATCGACCTTGGTGATTTCCGAGACCTGGGCCACGTCCAGCTTGGCGGCGACGCGCGGCAGCACGTTCTTGCCGAAGGCGGAGGCCGGGGCCAGGATGTGCGAATAGCTGCCGGCGACGGCCAGGATCTGCTCGGCGACGTTCTCGGCCAGGCCGTCAAGCAAGTGCGGCGCATCGGCGACCAGCACCTTGGTGACGCCGGCGACCTTGGCGGCCTGCTCGGCCACGGCGCCGCAGCCGCTGCCGGCGACCAGGATGTGGACCTCGCCGCCGCATTGCGATGCGGCGGTGACGGTGTTCAGGGTAACGCCCTTCAGCGCGGCGTTGTCGTGTTCTGCAATAACCAGTGCGACCATGATAATCCCTTGTTTATTCTATTAGATGACTTTGGCTTCGGTACGCAGCTTGGCCACCAGGGTCGCCACGTCCGGCACGGTGATGCCGGCGGAACGCTTGGCCGGCTCGGCGACCTTGACGGTCTTCAGGCGCGGGGTCACGTCGACGCCCAGGTCTTCCGGCTTGATGGTCTCGAGCGGCTTCTTCTTGGCCTTCATGATGTTCGGCAGCGTCACGTAGCGCGGCTCGTTCAGGCGCAGGTCGGTGGTGACGATGGCTGGCAGGCTCAGGGCCACGGTTTCCAGGCCGCCGTCGACTTCGCGCGTCACGGTGACTTTACCGTCTTCCAGCACGACTTTCGAGGCGAATGTGGCTTGCGGCCAGCCCAGCAGCGCGGCCAGCATCTGGCCGGTCTGGTTGGAATCGTCGTCGATGGCCTGCTTGCCCAGGATAATCAGCTGCGGCTGTTCCTTGTCGGCCAGTGCTTTCAGCACCTTGGCCACGCCCAGCGGCTCGATCTCGGCGCCGGTCTCGACCAGGATGCCGCGGTCGGCGCCGATGGCCATGCCGGTGCGCAGGGTTTCCTGGGCCTGTGCTACGCCGCAAGTCACGGCAACGATCTCGGTCACCTTGCCCGATTCCTTCAGGCGCGTGGCTTCTTCCAGAGCGATCTCGTCGAACGGGTTCATCGACATTTTGACGTTGGCGATATCGACACCGCTGCCGTCGGACTTGACGCGGACCTTGACGTTGTAGTCGACCACGCGTTTGACGGGTACCAGGACTTTCATAGTGGGCCTTTGGAAAATGAAATAAGTGACTGACGACTGACTAAAATGATCCGAATTATAAGAGCAAATTCCGTTCAGGACAGAATTAAAGCACGATCGTGCGTTTTTCAGCTAGAGGAAATCCCCTAATTTGTACTGGGGCTAGTTTTTCAGGGAAATATTGAGGAAGTGGGGAGACGCCGGTCCCGCGCTGCGGGACGCCGGCAGAGCTTCGCCGGCAAATTTACTTACGGCGCAGCCAGAAGGTGAATTCGCCGTTGTTGATGGTGTGCGCCAGCAGGGCATTGCCGGTCTGTTTGGCGAAAGCCTGGAAGTCGCGTACCGAGCCAGTGTCGGTGGCGACGATGCGCAGCACCTCGCCGCTCGCCAGTTCGGCAAGGGCCTTCTTGGCCTTGAGGATCGGCAGCGGGCAGCTCAAGCCGCGCGCATCCAGGTCCTTTCGGTACTCGATGGTGCCGGGGTCGATCATGGTTTCAGTCATCGATTTTGCCTGCATGTTTGGTGGGCCATATGCCCGCATACTACTCCTATTGCAGGATTATGACGCGCCGCACCAAATTATGATACCCGTGTTGTGTTGCAACAACAACAAGACCTTGACAGCTGGGAAGAATTGATTGGTGTCTAGATATGTGGCGTGGGCATCGCGTTTTCAACGACCTCCACGTTGCGGGTAGGGTGGACGGCATAGCCGACTGGCCGTCCGCGTCCACCCTACCCGCAATGCGTACTTACCTTATGCCGAAACGCGCTCGGTCACCCAGCCTGCCACGCCCGCGAGCGCTTGCGGCAACGCAGCAGGATCGGTACCGCCGGCCTGGGCCATGTCCGCACGGCCACCGCCCTTGCCGCCGACCTGCTTGGCGACAAAGTTGACCAGCTCGCCGGCCTTGACCTTGCCGGTGGCGTCGGCGGTGACGCCGGCGATCAGGCTGACCTTGCCGTCAGCCACAGACGCCAGCACGATGGCGGCGGTCTTCAGCTTGTCCTTCAGCTTGTCCATGGTTTCACGCAGGCCGTTGACGTCGGCGCCTTCCATGGTCGCTGCCAGCACCTTGATGCCGTTGATGTCGACCGCCTGGTTCACCAGCTCGTCGCCCTGCCCGGCCGCCAGCTTCGACTTCAGCGCGGCGATTTCCTTTTCCAGGGATTTGACCTGGTCCTGGACCTGGCCGATGCGCGACGGCAGCTCGTCCGGGCTGGTCTTGAGCACGCCCGCGGCTTCGTTCAGCTTGCGGTTGATCGCCTGCACCAGCGCCAGCGCGCCCTCGCCGGTCACGGCCTCGACGCGGCGGATGCCGGCGGCGACGCCGGATTCCGCCACGATCTTGAACAGGCCGATGTCGCCGGTGCGGGTCACGTGCACGCCGCCGCACAGCTCTTTCGAGGAGCCGATGTCGAGCACGCGCACGGTGTCGCCGTACTTCTCGCCGAACAGCGCCATCGCGCCATGCTTGATGGCGTCGTCCATCGACATGTGCTGGGCCTGGGTCGCGTGGTTCTGCAGGATCTCGCGGTTGACGATGGTCTCGACCTGGGCGATCTGTTCCTGTGTCAGCGGTGCGTTATGGCTGAAGTCGAAGCGGGTCTTGTCCGGATCGACCAGCGAACCCTTCTGCTGGACATGGGAGCCGAGCACTTCGCGCAGGGCCTTGTGCATCAGGTGGGTCGCCGAGTGGTTACGGATGGTGCGCGCGCGCTTGGCTTCGTCGACCTGGGCATCGATGGTGTCGCCGACCTTCAGCACGCCCGACTGCAGCACGCCGTGGTGGCCGAACACCTCGGCCTGGATCTTGAGGGTGTCTTCGACTTCGAACACGCCGGCCGCGCCTACGTCGGCCACGCCTTTCAGCAGACCCTTGTCGCCGACCTGGCCGCCGGATTCGGCGTAGAACGGGGTGGTGTCCAGCACCACGATGCCTTCTTCACCCGCCTTCAGTTCTTGCACCGGGGCGCCACCCGTGTACAGGGCCAGCACGTGGGTGTTGTGGACCAGCGCATCGTAGCCGACGAACTTGGTCTTTTCGCCCGCGTACTCGACGCCGGCGGCCATCTTGAACTTGCCGGCGGCGCGCGCCGTCTTCTTCTGCTGCTCCATGGCGGCCGTGAAGCCGGCTTCGTCCAGCGTGATGTTGCGTTCGCGGCAGATGTCGGCGGTCAGGTCGAGCGGGAAGCCATAGGTGTCATACAGGGTGAAGGCGGTGGCGCCGTCCAGGTTCTGCGGATCCTTGGCCAGCTGGGCTTCCAGGATCTTCATGCCGTTTTCCAGGGTCTCGCCGAAACGCTCTTCCTCGGCCTTCAGCACCTGCATCACGCGCTCTTTTGCGTCGCGCAGTTCCGGATAGGCGTCGCCCATTTCGATGTCGAGGTCTTCCACCAGCTTGTAGAAGAAGGGCTTGGTCTGGCCCAGCTTGTGGCCGTGGCGCAGCGCGCGGCGGATGATGCGGCGCAGGACGTAGCCGTGGCCTTCGCTGCTCGGGATGATGCCGTCGACGATCAGGAAGGATGCGGCGCGGATGTGGTCCGCGATCACGCGCAGCGATTTCGACTCGAGGTCGGTCGTGCCGGTTTCGCGGGCGGCGGCCTTGATCAAGGCCTGGAACAGGTCGATTTCGTAGTTGCTGTGCACGTGCTGCAGCACCGCGGCCAGGCGCTCCAGGCCCATGCCGGTGTCGATCGACGGCTTCGGCAGCGGGGTCAGGACGCCCTTCTCGTCGCGGTTGAACTGCATGAAGACCAGGTTCCAGATCTCGATGAAGCGGTCGCCGTCTTCTTCCGGCGAGCCCGGAGGACCGCCCCAGATGTCGGCGCCGTGGTCGTAGAACACTTCGGTGCACGGGCCGCAGGGACCGGTGTCGGCCATCTGCCAGAAATTGTCCGATGCATAGCGCGCGCCCTTGTTGTCGCCGATGCGGATGATGCGCTCTTTCGGCACGCCGATCTCGTTGGCCCAGATGTCGTAGGCTTCGTCGTCTTCGAAGTAGACGGTGACGGTCAGCTTCTCGGCCGGCAACGCATACACCTTGGTCAGCAGCTCCCAGGCGAAGTTGATGGCATCGCGCTTGAAATAGTCGCCGAAGCTGAAGTTGCCCAGCATTTCGAAGAAGGTGTGGTGGCGCGCGGTGTAGCCGACGTTTTCCAGGTCATTGTGCTTGCCGCCG
>Ga0308168_1002955_pt1 | contig 13492 bp, 8 predicted proteins | sample PhyCR2_FD_202133 | JGI IMG/M metagenome (GOLD analysis project Ga0308168, IMG submission 202133) | Phyllosphere microbial communities from UC Gill Tract Community Farm, Albany, California, United States - DLSLRC.R2 | ecosystem: Host-associated > Plants > Phyllosphere > Unclassified | place: USA... | reverse complement strand
CCCTGGCGGCGGTCACGGCTGGCGGTACCGGCAGCTTTCGCGCGTTTTGTCCGACCGCCAAGGGCACGCCCAAGTGGTGGGACGTACTGGTGACCGCAGTGCCCGGCAGCGCCGACAGCGTGCTGGCCGTGTCGCGTGACGTTACGGCCGAATGCATGGCAACCGCGGAACGCGAGCGCTTGCTGAGAGAGGTCCAGGCGGGCAACCAACGCATGCTCGACCTGTTTCGCCTGGCGCCGGGCTTCATGTGCGTGCTGGGCGGCCCCGATCACGTGTTCGAGCTCGCCAATGACCATTACCTGCAGCTCGTGGGAGAGCGCGTCCTGATCGGCAAGGCGATCCGGCAGGCGCTCCCCGAAGTCCACGAGCAGGGCTATTTCGAATTGCTCGACCACGTGTACCGGACTGGCGAGACCTTCCGCGGCACCGACATGGCGGTCATGCTGGAGCGGCGTTCCGGCATGCCGCTTGAACGGCGTTTCATCGACCTGGTTTACATCGCCCTGCGCAATGCCGACGGCGTCATCACAGGGCTGCTGGTGCAAGGCATCGACCAGACCGACCGCAAGCTGGCCGAGATCGAGCTGCACGAAAGCCGCGAGCGCTTCCAGAAGATCGTCAACCAGGCGGCGACCGGCGTCGTCGAGATGGACATGAGGGGCCACATTACCTTTGCCAACCAGAAGTACGGCGACATGCTGGGTTACGCGCCGGATGAACTGCTGGGCAAGAGCGTGGCCGACGTGACGGCCCCCGAATCCTTGCCGGCCACGCTCGACACGGTCGGCAAGCTGCTGCGCGGCGGCGGCCAGGCCATCATCGACAAATGCTACGTGCGCAAGGACGGTTCGTTGATGCCGGCGACAAGCAGCCTGAATGCGCTCAGCGGTCCTGGCGGCGAATTCCAGGGCGCGGTGGCCATCGTGCTCGACACCACGGCCAGTGTGCGGGCAGCCGAAGAGTCGCGCGCCAGCGAAGAGCGTTATCGCACCCTGTTCGAATCGATGGACCAGGGCTTCTGCATCATCGACATGATCCTCGACGCCGACGGCCGGCCGGTCGATTACCGCTTCGTCGAAATGAACCCGGTGTTCGAGCGGCACACCGGTTTGGCGAATGCCGCCGGCAAGACCGCGCGCGAACTGGTGCCGGCGCTCGACCGTTTCTGGATCGACACCTATGGCAGCGTGGCCTTGACGGGCCAGGCGACGCGCTTCGAACACGAGGCGGCGCCGATGGGGCGCTGGTTCGACGTTTACGCGACCCGGCCGGGCGGGCCGGGCACGCTGCGGGTCGCACTGCTGTTCTCCGACATCACGGCGCGCAAGCAGGCCGACGAACGCTTGCGCAAGCTGGCCGCGGACCTGTCCGAAGCCGATCGCCGCAAGACCGAATTCCTGGCCACGCTGGCCCATGAATTGCGCAACCCGCTGGCGCCGATACGCAATGGCTTGAGCGTGCTGCGCCTGGGCGGCGACGATGCGGCTGCGGTGGCCCGGGTGCGCGGTGTGATGGAGCGCCAGGTCGGCTACATGGTCCACCTGATCGATGACCTGCTCGACGTGGCGCGCATTAGCGGCGGCAAGATGGAGCTCAAGAAGACCCACGCCGCCCTGCACGCAGTGCTGGCAAGCGCGGTCGAGACCAGCATGCCCGCCATCGAAGCCGGGAAACACACGCTGCAGATCGACTTTCCGGACGCTGTCCTGCATGCCGACGTCGACATGACGCGCATCGCCCAGGTCGTGGCCAACCTGCTCAACAACGCTGCAAAATACACGCCGCAGGGCGGCAGGATCGAGCTCGCCATGCGCCGCGTCGGCGACGAGGCGCTCATCTCGGTGACGGACAACGGCGTCGGCATTCCCGCCGACGCGCTGGCGACGGTGTTCGACATGTTCAGCCAGATAGGCCGCCACCTCGACCGCGCGCAGGGAGGCCTCGGGATCGGCCTGTCGCTGGTGCGGCGCCTGGCCGAGATGCATGGCGGCAGCGTCGAGGCTACCAGCGCCGGTATCGGCGCCGGCAGCACCTTTACCGTGCGCCTGCCGCTGCTGCCGGTGGCTCCCGCAGGCATGGCGCCAGTGCTTGGTGCCGACGCGGTACGTGCACCGCGCACTGCTGTCGAGGTGCTGGTCGTCGACGACAACGTGGATGCCGCCAGCACGCTGGCGATGATCCTCGAAATGCATGGCCATGTCGTGCGAATCGCCCACGACGGCGTCGAAGCGATGAAGCAGCTCGCGACGTTCACCCCGCGCCTGGTGTTCCTCGACATCGGCATGCCGCGCATGAACGGCTACGAAACCGCACGCGCCATGCGTCAGGTGGCGGCATTGCGTGCGACACGCCTGGTTGCCTTGACCGGGTGGGGCGCCGAAGAAGACCGCGCCCGTTCGAGCGAAGCCGGCTTCGATGTCCACCTGACCAAGCCGGTGCAAATGAAAGATGTCGAAAACATCCTCGACGGACTTGGCATGCGAGGTGTAACGGCCGCCTGAGATGTCGTCGCCGCGGCAGACGCCCGATGCGGTGCAAGCGTCGGGTGCCCGGGCAAGCTCAATCGAGACAGGTCTGCGTCCCCACCGCTGCCGGGTGGTCGGCACCGGCCCGGGACAGTCGCGCCATCAGCCGCTCCACATCGACCGGCTTGACGATGTGGTCGTCGAATCCACGCAGGAGTGCGCGTTCGCGATCGCTCGGCTGGCCGTAGCCGGTCACCGCGACGATGAACGCATCGCGCATTTCGGGCAGGGCCCGCAGGCGGCTCGCCAGTTCATAGCCATCCATGACAGGCATCCCGATGTCGAGCAGGCAGATCTTGGGCGGCTCGAGACGGACGCGTTCGAGCGCCGCATGGCCCTGGTATTCGACGCTGACGTCATAACCGAGCGATTCAACCAGCATGCCCAGCGTATTGGCGGCATCGACGTTGTCGTCGACGATCAGGACGCGGGCCGCCGCCGCGCGCAGCGGCTGTTGCTGCGCATCCTGCGACACGTCGTTTGCGGCACCCGCGGACACGATCATGGGGAGTGCGAGGACGAATTCGCTGCCCTGATCCTTGCCGGGGCTACTGACGGTCAATGTGCCGTCATGGAGATCCACCAGGCGTTTCGCGAGCGCGAGCCCGACACCAAGCCCTCCGGCGGAAAGATCGACCTTGCGTGTTTCCTGCGTAAATAGTTCGAACACATGACTCATCAGTTCGGCGGACATGCCGATGCCGTTGTCGCGCACCGACACCAGGGCCTGGCCGTCTTGCGAGGACAAGGCCACGTCGATCGATCCACCGTCGGGCGTGTATTTGGCCGCGTTGTGCAACAGGTTGGCCAACACCTGCACCAGGCGCTTCTTGTCGCCCATGACCATCAGCGGCCCGAGCGCGAGCCGGGTGTCGACACGGTGCCGCTTGGCAGCGATCAATGGCGCGGTCTGTTCCATGGCCTCGGCCACGACATCACGCAAGTCGACGTCATGCCGGTTCAGCTTGACCTCGCCGCGCGTCACGCGCGAGACGTCCATCAAGCCGTCGATCAGGCCGGTCATATGGTGTGTCTGGCGGGTGATGATCTCGCCCAGCCGCCGCTGTTGCGCCCCGTCCGCGCGTCCGATGCGCAGCAGGTCGGCGGCCGCCGCAATCGGGGCCAACGGGTTCCTGAATTCGTGCGCGAGCGTGGCCAGGAATTCGTCCTTGCGGCGGGCGGTCTGCTGCAGCGAGGCTTCGTTCGCCTGCAGTTGACCGACCAGGGACTGCAGGGCGGTGCGCAGCTGCCCGATCTCGCGGTAGCTTCCGTGGATGTCGCCGATATGGCTCGATTCGGACAGTTCGACCCGCCGCGCCGATGCGGCCAGCGCGCCGAGTGGCCGGGCGATATGCCTGGAAAGTGGCCATGCCAGCACGGCAAACAGCAACGCGATGCCGCCGCCCACCAGCATCACTTGCTTGCGCAACTGGATGACAGGCGCGTAAGCCAGCGTCACGTCCTGCCGTACCAGCACGGTCCAGTCAAGGCCAGGAGACGCGTTGTAGCCACGCATCCTGTTGTAGCCGACCAGATAGGTCTTGCCGTCGTCGAACTTGGCGACGCGGTACGCATGCGGGCCGGGGACGGAAAACGCCGTCGCGGGTAGGGCCAGCCGGGTTCCAACCATCGACTTCGGCCCAATGACAACCGTCATGTCCTTGCCCAGGATGAGCGTTTCGGCCCCGGCACGCGCTAGCAGCGGCTGCATGACCGATTGTTCGATGTCGGTGGCCCAGGCCAGGCTCAGGTGTGTGCCGAACACGCCTGCCACGCGTCCCTGCGCATCGCGGTAAGGAAACGCGACGTCGATGAAACGCAGAGGTTCCTTGCCGGTACCGGTCCGCAACAGCTTGTCGAGCAGTTCTGCTTCGTGCACGTCGGTCAGGTGAACGCCTTCCAGCGCGCGACGAAACCAGGGTCGCTGCGCGACGTTGGCCCCTTCCAGCAGGCCATTCGCCGACACCAGCACCTTACCGTCCTTGTCGGTCAGGCCGAGCCACGCATAGTATGCGTAGGTCTTCTGCATCTCATCGAGCAAGCGGCGCTTTTGCGGCAAGGTGTCGAGGCTGCCGAAACCGGGCTGGTTCGCGAGGAGCTCGACCTCGCGGTAACGCTCGAACAAAGTCCGGTCGAGCTTGTCCGTCGCCTGTGCGGCAAGTTCGGAAAACTGCTGGCCGATGGCCGCTTCCTCGCGCTGCGTGACGATGGCTTCGAGAACGCCCGCCAGTACCAGGGTTATCAGAAGCACGAGACCGGCCAGCATGAGTATGAGCTGGGTTGAAATGCTCATGTCCCTTGCGAAGCGTGCGATGTCGAAACGTGCCTTGGCTTGCATGACGTGGACCAACAAATGATTGATAACCGAAGACTAGATAGTACTCCGGTCGCCAGTTGGTTCAGTACAAAGTTGCTTGAGCAATGAAAAATGTAGACTGGAAACAACTTGTTGTGCAGGATAGTGTGGTGAGCCGGTACGGCTCGGTGGCGGACTGATGTGCATTGCGAAGCTTCGTATTGTTCTTGTACTGTTGGGATTGCGCTCTGTTACGCGATGCCCGATGTGCGATTGCTCAGGTTTCGGACGGTGCGTTGCTTTACCTGCTTATAGCTCGAAGGTGTGGACGAAACGCATGGCAATTCAGAAATTCATCGTGGGTCAGGCCCGGCCGCCGCGTTCATAGGAAGCTGACCCAAAGTTGCCGTTAATCAATACCGCGACAGGATTACGCGAGTAAGGACACACTATGTGTCAAGTCATCTGCCTGACATCGTTGGTGATCCGGTCATGCCGGATTACGTAGCCGCCAAATGGCCTGGAACGTACTCAAAACAGGGATGGACCGAAGCTGCGCTGACTGCCGCACGGTAGAGCGAGAACGTACGGTCCCGAATACCTTCATCGGGAAGATAAAACCGCAAGAAGCAAATCACCTCGGTCCGTCAGGCTGCGCAATTACTAGTCGATTTACATTGACTTTCCTTTCCATTGAAACCATCTTATGAATCAGATCGCGCTAAAAGCTGTTTTCTTCGACGTTGACGGCACCCTCATCGACAGCAACGATGCGCATACGCATGCGTGGTCCAAACCCTCGAACGGCATGGCTACGCCGTCCGGCGCCAGATTGTCAGTGCAGAGTTTGAAGTCCGAAGGTCTACGTCTGGTCATTGCGTCATCCAGTGGGGAGGAGCTACCGGCTTTACTCGCGCAGGCCGGCCTGCAAGACTTGCTCGGTACCGCGGTCTGTTCCAATGAGACGGAAAAGTCCAAACCCGACGGTGGCATTATCGAGGTTGCCTTGAAGAAGGCCGGCGTACAACCCGCCGAGGCATTGCGGCGGCCAAGGCAGCCGGGGTCAAGTGCATTGCACTGCGCTGTGGGGGCTACCGGGACGATGCAGCTTTGTCCGACGCGGCAGCGATCTTTGATGATCCTGCAGCGTTGTCGCGTCACTTGGCCGGCCGGCCACTGACCGGCTGATTCGATGGCCACTTTCGAAATTCTTCTTGGCTTGGTGGCATTCTGCGTCCTGCTTGCGATGCTGGCGCAGCGTCTGGATTTGCCGGTTGCGATTCTTCTTGTGCTGGGCGGTATGGGTCTTGCCCTGATACCAGGGTTGCCTGCGGTCAAGCTGGATCCGGAGCTTGCACTGGCCTTGTTTCTTCCGCCGCTCCTGCAGGTCAGTGCCTACCGAACAGATTGGCCTGCCTTTCGCTCGAATCTACGGCCTATTCTTTTGCTGGCCATCGGTGCCGTTCTTTTTACCGCAGCCGCAGTCGCCGTCGTAGCACATTTGTTGGTGCCAGGACTTCCTTGGTGGGCTGCAGTAGCGCTTGGTGCCATCGTGGCGCCGCCTGACGCCGTGGCCGCCAGCTCGGTGCTGAAAAAATTTAACCTTCCCAAGCGTATCGTCACCGTGCTGGAAGGCGAAAGCCTCATCAACGATGCGTCGTCACTGGTCCTCTACCGTTTCGCTGTCGCGGCGGTAGCCGCCAGCTCGGTGAGTTATTCGAGCGGCTTGCTCCAGTTCTTTGGCATGGCAATCGGCGGCATCGTCATCGGCTGGATAAGCGGTCGGCTGGCGATGTGGGTGTTTAGCAAGATCGATGACACGATGCTCGACATCACGATCAGCATTCTGGCGGGCTTTGCAGCCTACCTGAGCGCTGAGGCGTTGCACGCATCTGGCGTATTGGGAGCCGTCGTTTGCGGTCTCATACTAGGCCGAAAACAGCATGCGGAGTTCACGGCCCGTACCCGATTGGAGCTCAATGCAGTCTGGAATTTCATGGAGTTCTTACTCGCCAGCCTGATCTTCATGCTCATCGGACTGCAGATGCGCGGCATCATCGAACGGCTTGTGAGGGAGAGTGCCACGGCACTTACCTCCCTTGCATGGCTTGCACTTGCCGTGTCCGCGACCCTGATTATCAGCCGCTTCGTTTGGGTGTTCATCACAGGCTGGCTGCCGGACGCGTTTTCTCGCCGCGAGGCCGCCAAGCCGGCGGTGGCGCGTTGGACACACCATGCGGTCGTGTCGTGGGCTGGGATGCGGGGGGTGGTCAGCTTGGCCGCAGCACTGGCACTGCCGTCCAGTTTTCCTGCGCGAGACGTGATTGTCTTCTTGGCGTTTTGCGCGATCTTTGCAACGCTTATTGTCCAGGGCACCACGCTTGGCTGGTTGGTACGAAAGCTTGAGGTGATCGAGCCGGAGCAGGTGGCTGCCGAACCGGCAGAAGCACTGGCCAGAGCAGAGATTGCCGACGCCGCACTGGAAGCTGTCAGGGAACGCCTTGAACCACACGCCAGCCAGGAACATGCAACGGCAGCGTCCGCACTGGTCGACGAATACGAAGCCAGGGCCGGGCGAGCGGCTGACGAGAAAGAAGCGGAGTCGCCCGAGAACGCCGAACAATTCAACGCACAAAGACGCTTGCGGCTAGTGGCAATCGAGGCGGCGCGAGAAAAGCTGTCAGAGCACACCGATCAAGTCGATGCAGATACACACCGTTCGCTTGCAGAGGAATTGGACCTCGAGGAGCAGCAAATAAGAAGCGCGATGAACAACTCGGCCAACTTGTAGGTAGCCGACGCAGCAGGTGCTGGATCTCGTGCATCCCGACCTGCAACTCGCGCTGCGCGCCCCGCTGTTCCAGGCCAACAAGACCGGACAGGTCGTCGAGGCAGGCGACATTCCCGTGAGACGCGATCCCTAGTCGATCGGCCCGCATCCGAAGGTGCGGCAGCACGGCGGCAGCGATATCGGGTGCCGTCATCCCGGCCCGGCTGCACCGGCGCCGCGCGCCAGGTGGCGGCTTATCCTGTCGAGCGCATGGAGGAAGCCGTCGTCGATCTGGAAATGCAGCAGGCCGGATTCGCTCGATACCTGGTAATTCTCCAGGAATGTTCCGGTCGTGAAGCCGCGCCACGAGGGCATGCGCCAGCTTGCCTGCGCCATGTCGTCGAGTGCGTCCGCCATGGCGTCGGGGCCAGGCGCGTTGCGGCCGGTCGAGGCGTGTTCGATGCCGAGCAGTTCCATCAATTCGGCAGTCGGCATCATGGTCGGTTCGCCGCGCAGCGCGATGGGATTGAGCAGGACGAGGCCCGCCAACAGGTCGGCACTCCGGTCCGTCAGCCGGGCGTCTTCCGCCAGCAGGCGCAGGGCGCGGATGTGGTATTCGTTGGGGACCATCGGTTCTCCTAGCGTGACATGAGGCGTTCGAACGCGGCTGCGCTGACCGGCGGGCTATACAGAAAGCCCTGGCCCAGCCGGCAGCCGGCGTCCATCAGGTAGTCTGCTTCGTCGGTGGTTTCTATCCCCTCGGCGATCGTCGGCAAGCCGAGGTTCGCGGCAATCGACAGTACCGCGCGCAACAGCGCCTGGCGGCGCGGGCTTGCCGCGGCGATGCCGTGCACGAAGCTGCGATCCACTTTCAGCAGGTCGACCGGAATATCGGCGAGATAGCTCAGGTTCGAGTAGCCGGTGCCGAAGTCGTCGATGGCGAGCGACACGCCGACATCCTGCAACTGCTGCAGGATGTCGACGGCGCTGGCGACGTCGCGCATCAGGGTCGATTCGGTCAGTTCGATCTGCACGGAGGCGGGCAGGATGCCGAACTCCGCCAGGCAGGCTTCGAGATGGACGACGAAGTCGGCCTGGCGCAGCTCCAGCGCCGAAACGTTGAAGGCGATCGGCCCGGCATCCAACCCGATGTCCTGCCACGCGCGTGCCTGGCGCATGGCTTCGCGCATTACCCAGCGGCCCAGGTCCACGATCAGGCCGGACTGCTCGGCGCACCGTACCACGTCGGCGGGCGAGAAGCGTGTCCAGTCCGGGTGGCGCCAGCGCAGCAGGGATTCGCATCCGCGGATCGTGCCGTCGGCCAGGCATACCTTGGGCTGGTAGAACAGTTCCAGGCCGCCTGCATCGAGCGCCAGCCTGAGTGCGTTCTCAAGCGCGCGCCTTTCGCTCACGCTGTCGAGCATCCGGTCCTGGAACATCCGGTAGGTGTTGCGGCCTGCGGCCTTGGCCGCGTGCAGCGCCGTGTCGGCATGCTGCAGCAGCGTATCCGCGGCGTGGCCGTGCTCGGGATGCAGCGCGATACCGACACTGCACCCGACCAGCATGGTTTCGCCATCGATCACATGCGGCTGCGCCACCGCTTCCAGGATGCGCTGCGCCGCGCCGGCCGATTCGGCCGCATTCGTTCCCGGCGCCATCAGGACCAGGAATTCGTCGCCGCCCTGGCGGCTGATCATGTCGATGGCGCGGCAGCATCCGCGCAGGCGCGCCGCGACCGATGCCAGCAGTCGATCGCCAGCCGCATGGCCGAGGGTGTCGTTGATCCACTTGAAGTTGTCGAGATCCATGTACATGACGGCGAGGCCCCAGCCATGCAGGCTGGCTTCGTCAAGAATCCGTGCCAGGTGCAATTGCGCGGCAAAGCGGTTCGGCAAGCCGGTCAGGAAGTCGTGCCTGGCCAGGTAATCGACCTCGGACTGCAGTTGGTGCGCGGCGGTAATGTCATGGAACACCATGACCGCGCCGTCGAGCATGCCGTCGGCGCGCACGATGGGTGAGGTCGAGTCGGCGATCATGATTTCGCTGCCGTCTGCACACATCATCACGACGCCCGGGGGCAACCTCACGATGTGCTTGTCCCTCAGCACGCGTACGATCGGATGCTCGATGACCGCCAGCGTACCGGCATCGTGCAGCGCCATCACGTCGGCCAGGCGCGCACCCAGCATCTGGTCGCGTCCACGCAGGATCAGGTGGCAGGCTGCATCGTTGCAATAGCCGATCGCGCCAGCGGCGTCGGTGGTGATGACGGCATCGGCTATCGCCGCCAGCACGATGTCGCTGCTGCTCCAGTGGCGCGCGCGGGAATGGGCGCGCTCGACGGTAGTGGCGAAGCGGGCCAGCGTGTCGAGACGCGAATCGGTCGACAGCATCACGTCGTCGGCCAGGCCGCTGGTCAACGCCTCGCGCGCGCTGGCCATACCGATGGCATCGCCGACGATCACGATCGGCACGTGGTCGAAGCCCTGCACGTCGGCCGGCAGCGCGGCGTAGCGCGCGCCGTCGGCCGCAGCCGGTACCAGCAGGAGCAGATCGAGCACCTGCGGTCTGCACCTTGCTTCGTCCAGTGTGGACGCGAAGCGCAAGGCGACGGCAGTCAGGTCGCCGGCCCTGGGTTCGAACAAGAGCGTCAGGCGTGCGCGCTCGCCGGCGTCGGACGTCACGACAAGCGTACGGATTTCCATGGTGGTTCCTCCCGCGGCGGCAGTCCGTCGCAACTACACGGTACCACGTTGCGGGCGCAGGCGGCAGTGCGGACGACAGTAGAGCCGGTGCGTGTCCTACGCCTGACGGGCCGTGCGGCACTGATAATGGTGGGAAATAAACGAATATGGAGTGAATGTGACATGGATTCCTGAACCGCGATGTATCACTGACCCGCGTGGCGATACCTGGCCGGACACGTACGGCGAGGTGATCGACCAGATCGCCTGCCCGGCGTATTGCTGCACGCCCACCGGCACTATCCTGCATGGCAACCGCTCTGCGCGGCGGCTCTGGGGTGCGGCGCCGCTGCCGGTCGGGGACGGCTGCTGGGACGGCTTCGCCGCCTTGTATCGTCCGGACGGAAGCCAGCTCGAGAAATCGTCGTCGCCGGCGGCGCTGGCCGCGCGCACGGGAATTGCCCCGCCCCCGACCGAGCTGGTGGCGGAGTCGAGCGATGGCCAGAGGCGCTGCCTGGTGGTCCATGCGCGCCCGATCCGCGGCGGCGAAGGCGCCACGGTAGGTGTGCTGTGCTCGCTGACCGACATCAGCGAGCGCCGGCGCCTCGGCCAGGAGGTCCAGTGCGCCCGCGACAGCCGGGAGGGTTTCCTGCGCGTGCTGGCCCATGAGTTACGCAACCCGCTGGCTTCCGTGATGGCGGTGGCCGCGATCCTGCGGCGCCAGCCGGGCGAGCTCGGCATCGTGCGCATGGCGCGCGTGATCGAGCGCCAGACCCGGCAACTGGCACGCTTCATCGACGATTTGCTCGATGGCTCGCGCGTCGAGCAGGCGTGCGCTATTCCCGTGGCGATGCGTGCCGCCAATTTCCGCGACGTGGTGGCGCTCGCGCGCGACGTCGCCGAAGGGGTCCTGCGCGGGCGAGGCCAGACGCTGCGCGCCGACCTCGGTGTCGCGGAAAGCGTGCTGGACACCACGTTGTGGTGCGACCCCGAGCGGCTCGCGCAGGCCCTCGGGAACACCTTGCTCAACGCCAGCGAATTTTCCGACGACGGCGCCGAAGTCACGCTGTTGGTCAGGATCGACGGCGCCTTCCTCGAGATATCGGTGAGTGACAATGGCATCGGCGTCGAGCCGAACGAACTGCTGGCGATGTTCGAGCCGTTTCGCAAGCTGGCCGGGCATCCGAAGCGCGCACCATCCGGCGCGGGACTCGGCCTGGCGATTGCGCGCAACATCTGCGTGGCGCATGGCGGTATGGTATCCGCCCATAGCGCCGGGCCAGGGCAGGGAACACGCCTGAAATTCATCCTGCCGGTGGTGCTGGATGTGCTATCGGCTTGAAGCCGGTTCCCCGTCTAAGGTCATTGCCGGGGCCGTCAGCGAGAGTGCCATAGTGGTGTTCGCTAGTGCTTGCGTTCCGATGCCTCCCGGGTCGGTGATGGTTTTCGTCGCCTGAAACAGTAAAGGGATGACCGGACATGATGCTCGACGATGGGGCCTTGCTTGCAGGACAGGTGCGCGAACCTGCGGTCGTGCTCGGCACTGCATGGTACGAAGGGCATGTGGCGGCCATGGTCCGTGTCGGCGCGAATGTGGCCGAACGGTCCCGTGATCGATGCGCGTGGTTCTTGCCTGCGCCGTCGAGCCGCCGGCTTCTGCCGACCTCGACACTGTCGAAGGGCACGCTTGGGCCGACGCGAGGCGCCAGCTCGACGAGATTTCCGCCGGGCGGGCCAACGGCGCCGCCAGCGATACCGTGTTGACCAAGCCGACACCGTTGGGCTTGCTTTTGATCGATGACGATGAATTCGTGCTCGACTGTTTCTTGGTGCTGGCGAAGCATTCGCATCCGTTGTGGCAGGTAAGAACGGCGCCGGATCATGCCGCGGGACTGGGCATCGCCCGCGAATTCATGCCGCACGTGATCTCCACCGGCGTCGTAAATATGCGCAAGCCGGGCTTGTCGTTCGGGCGAAGCATCCGCCAGGACAAGCAGCTCAAGAACATTTTCTTGATTGCCGTCACAGGGTGCGACGCATCTTCGATGGCTGAGATCGACAACGCCGGGTTCGACGTGTACTTGAACAAGCCTGTCGAATACAAGCTCTTCATCCAGCATATACAGGCGTTCGCGCTGGTGCGCTCCCTGCTGTGGTAAAGCGACCCAGCGTTTTCGGTTCTGTCGCATGCCGTGCGAGGAATCGCTTCGGAGTCGGACTGGCATTCGTGTGAATCGACCACGGTTCTTCGGATACCTGCAGGGCCTTTGCCTGCGCAGGCGGTCAAGCGACGTAAAACAGGACTGCGACGTAATGGCAGATGCTGCCGCCCAGGACGAACAAATGCCAGATGCCATGGCCATGTCGCACCTTGTGGTCGGTGACATAGAAAGCGATACCGCCCGTGTACAGGATGCCGCCTGCCGCAAGCCAGCCGAATCCCTCCCAACCCAGGGCCGCGAGCAAGGGCCGGATGGCGATTACCGCGAGCCAGCCCATCATCATGTAGATGGCGAGGGACAGGCCACGCCTGCCTTTGGCATACAAGACTTCCTGAAAAATGCCCAGCAGTGCCAGCGACCACACGACACCGAACATCGACCAACCCCATACACCGCGTAGCGTCACAAGGGTGAACGGCGTATAACTTCCTGCGATCAGAAGATAGATGGCGCAATGGTCCATCTTGCGCAGCACGTCCTTGGCCAGGCCGCGCGCGCTGTGGTACAGGCTCGAGGTGAGATACAGGACCAGCAGCATTGCTGTGTAGATGCTGAAACTGGTGATTTTCCACGGGTCGCCGTCGCGCGCCGCTACCGTGATCAGAACGGCACCGCCGGCCGCTGCCAGGCATGTGCCGGCGGCATGGGTGAGGCTGTTCAACCGTTCGCCGTGATACATGGGTCGCCGTTCTCGAGAAATACCTTGCTGCGTCATCTGCGGGGACACTTATCTTACCGTATCGTCATGACCTGCTGTCTGCCGCGCTCGATTATGCGCGGCACGAACCACGGCTTGCTCGCCCGGCCGTCTGACGGGATCGCGACGAATCCTTCGTCAAGCGAAGACGGCGCCACCATGATCCGGCCGCCGTGATGAACCCATGCGACTTCTACGCACGCATGACGACATTGCCCGCGCTGGCGCGCGCCCGAAAAAACGGAATGCGTGTAGCGTAAAGGTAGCTGCGCGCAGCGTCCAGGAGGCGTCATGATGG
>Ga0308168_1002945_pt1 | contig 13541 bp, 16 predicted proteins | sample PhyCR2_FD_202133 | JGI IMG/M metagenome (GOLD analysis project Ga0308168, IMG submission 202133) | Phyllosphere microbial communities from UC Gill Tract Community Farm, Albany, California, United States - DLSLRC.R2 | ecosystem: Host-associated > Plants > Phyllosphere > Unclassified | place: USA... | reverse complement strand
TTGCCGCGGCTGGATGCGCCGGTGGCGACATCCACGCGGGCGCCGCTGCGCAGGCTGAGCTGTTCGAGGGCGTCGCGGATGGCGGCCTGGCGCGCCTGCGCGAGATTGCCGTTGGCGATCGCGGCGACGCCTTCGGCCTCGAGCGGCGCGGCGAATGCCGGGAGGGAGAAGTGAAGCAACAGCGCCAGGAGGACGGCGCCGATCAGCTGCATTTTACTGCGCATGATAGAACGACGCGCCGTAGGCAGCGCCGGGACCGGCGTTGCCCACCATGGTGCGGGCGTTCTTGGCCACTGCCGGAGCAGCCTGGGGAGCGGAAGGGTGGGACTGGGCGGCATTCGTATCGAAATCCATCTCCACGGTCGTCTCGTAGGTGCCGTCTTCGCGCTGGACGCTGTTGGTCACGCGCGCGCCACGGATGAAGGCGTCAATATACACCTTGAAACTGTCGTCCTTGAGCGCGAGCGAGCCAACCGTGCTGCCGCCCTCGACGCGCAGGCCGTACACCTGCTCGGCCATGGCGCGGTAGGCGTCCAGGCGCGAGGCGCGCATGGCCAGCAGCTTGCGCTGGGCCGGCGAAACGCGGTCGCATTCCCCATTGCAGGCGGCGGTGTTGACGGCGCCATAGCCGGTGGCGTTCAGGGTGACGATGAGCGGGCGCGCGGGCGCTTGCCTGGTCGAGCTGGGCATGTGCACGGTGCCGCATGCGGACAGCAGCGTGGCGGCGGCAAAGGCGAAAACGGCAGCGAATTTCATGACGGATCCGAAGGTGGTAGGGCATGCGCGACAAGCGCGCCAACTCCTCGGTAACGGCCGCCGCCGCCGGTTCTTGATGGACGCAAAGAAATATTTATCCTAAAAATCCGCAAAATCAAAAGCGGATTGGCGCTGTGTCAAGCTTCGATGCCGCTTCGGCAAGCCGTTCAGGTCACTCATGACGAGGACAGCACGAACTGGTTGCCATCCGGGTCTTTCATGATGGCGTACGTGCCCCAGGGCTGCTTTTGCGGTTCCGAGACGAACTCGACGCCCCGGCTCGAGAGCTGGCGGTAAGTCGCTTCGACGTCGTCGCAGGCGAGGGACCCATTGAACTGGCTGCCGATGCGCTCTTCCTGGCCCGGCGGCGTGAACAACACAAAACGCGTTTCCGAGGCGCCGACGCGCAGTTCGATCCAGCGCTGGGGGCCGAAAGGCTGGTCGGTGATCACGCGAAAACCCAGCTTCTCGGTGTAGAAGGCAAGGGCCGCGTCCTGGTCGCGGGTCGGAATGCTGACGAACTTGATGTGGGTGATCATGGAGGCTCCCTGGTTTTGTTTGCCGGCATTCTCGCACGGCAGGATGGCCAGCTATAATCATCATGACTATACTCTTCATGATGCCAGTGACGACTTTCGATCCCTATGTGCTCGACGTGCTGATGCCCGACCTGGTTGGCCACGAACATGCGCCTTCGGCCTTCCTCGTGTATCTCTACCTGTGGCACCGCATCGAAGCGAACGGCGGGCGCGCCGCGCAGCTGAGCTATGCAACGATCGGCCTCGAGACCGGCCTCTCGCGCATCACGGCCCAGCGCGCCATCGCCTTGCTGCTGCGCCGACAATTGATCAGCGCCACGAGCGTCTCGCGCACGGCGGTGCCGAGCTACCTGGTGCTGCGGCCCTGGGAAGCGCGTAAGCGAGCGCGTGAGAATTCGTGATATTCAATATACATATGGCTCTTGTAACATCTTGTTTCTTGCTTATATCGCGGGATCGCCACACAATCTCCTCCAGCTAACCACTGAAGGATGCAAGCATGACCCTGAAACAAGTCGTATCCGCATTGTCCCTGTGTTTCCTGAGCTGGCAGGCGCTGGCGCAGACCGCGGCCGAGCCCATACCGCAGCCGCAGCCGGCCGCGGCCGCACCGACGACCGAAGACGGCGAACCTGTGCCGCAGACCATCCTCGTCTCCGGCAGCCGTCCGGGACCGGGCTTGTGGAAAGTGTCGAAGGGCGATCACGTGATGTGGGTGTTCGGCACCTATTCTCCGGTACCGATCAAGATGGAATGGCGCTCGCGCGAGGTCGAGAAGAAGATCGCCGAATCCCAGGAATACCTGAAGCCGCCGGGCTCGGGCATCAGCGTCGGCTGGGGCGCCGTGACGGCCTTGCCCTTCCTGATGGGCGTCAAGAAGAATCCGGATGGCGCGGAACTCAAGGATTTGCTGCCGCCTGACGTGTATGCGCGCTGGAAGCCGCTCAAGCAGGTGTATTTCGGCGACGACAACGGCATCGAGCGTGAGCGTCCTTCCTTCGTCGCGGCGGAACTGTCGAACCGCGCCCTGAAGCAGGCCGGCCTTACCAGCAGCAACGAGGTCACCAGGACCATCGAAAAGCTGGTCGACAAGCACAATGTGAAAATCGTCGATGCCACGGTCCAGGTCAAGGTCAAGGACCCGGGGCAGGCGGTGCGCGACTTCAAGAAGTCGGCCATGGACGACGTGCCCTGCCTGGCGAAAACGATCGACCGCCTGGACGGCGATCTCGTCGCCATGCGCGCCCGGGCCAACGCCTGGGCGATCGGCGAGTACGAGGACATCCGCAAGCTCGATTACGGCGAGCGCGCCGCCTGCCGCCAGGCCGTGCTGAGCAGCTCGCTGGCGAAGAGCCAGCCGGAACTGCTGACGCTGAACGAGCGCGCCCTGGCGTCCTGGGTCGCGGCCGCCGAGAAAGCGCTGGCCACCAACACCAGTACCTTCGCCGTCGTGCACATCAAGGAAATCCTCGATCCGAAGGGCGTGATCGCCACGCTGCAGGCCAAGGGGTATACGGTCGAACCGCCGAAATAAGCAGCAGCGGCAGGGGCCTTGCAAGTAGTTGATGCAAGCTTGTCACTGCCGCGCGAACTCGCGTAGAATGCGACGAGCCGCGGGTGTAGCTCAATGGTAGAGCTGAAGCTTCCCAAGCTTATGACGAGGGTTCGATTCCCTTCACCCGCTCCAGTCCGCTTCTTCCTCATTTCTCCATTTAAAACGGCAGCGGTTCGTCATCCTCCGGCGCCGGCAGCGAGATATCGATTTCCCTGAAGCGCAGCTGCTCCAGCTGCAATAAAGCCAGCAACTCTCCCGTCTGGAAGGGCGCATACGCCCGGAAGCCGTTGGCCTCGATCGAGACCAGCATGATCGGCCGGGCCGGAAAGTGTTCCGCCACTTTTTTCAGCACCGGTTCCGCCGCGCCTTTCACCGTATAAGCCGAATCGACGATCGCCACGGCAATCGGCGAGCCGTGCGGTGCGAATTCCGTTACCTGGATCAGCATCAGATGCGGTCGCTTTCCTTGCGCACGACGCGGCCGATGACCAGGCAGAGGTCGCCTTCGCAGGCGCGGCGATAATAGGTACGCTGGTCCGGGTTGTCCGAGGCCAGCCACCAGCGCCCGCCATCCTTCTGCATCCGTTTCACCACCGGCTCGCCATTGAAATTGACGGCGAACACCTCGCCGTCGGCCGGCTTGCGGTCGGCCGTGTTGATGACGACGATGTCGTCCTCGTACAGGGTCGGCTCCATGCTTTCTCCCTTGACCAGGATGGCGATCAGCTTGGAGGGATTCAGGCGCTTGCGCTCGATCCAGTCGCGGCGCATGCCGACCGTGCCGCCGTCGTGGTATTCCGGTTCGGTTTGAAAACCGGTGACCCCGGCCGACAGACGCAGTTTGACCATCGGCACCTGAATGAACGTGTCGTCGTTGGTGTCGGATACCACCACGCGCATGGCGCCCGGGAAGAGGGCGGCCGGGTCCGTGCCCTGCAGGCCGGCGATGATGGCGTGAGGCAGGCTTTTGCCGGTGATCTTGGCGATCGCCAGCAATTGCTGCAGGCTGGGACTGTGCTTTTCGTTCTCCCAGTGGGAAATATTCGCCTTGGTATGGCCGCGCGCCGTCCCCAGCTCGAAGGCCAGCTTCGTCCCCAAGGCTTCGCCCGACAGGCCGGCATCGCGCCGCGCCTCCTTGATCCAGTTGGCAATCATCGTTTTTGCTTCCATCGTGAAATTGTATAGCAACTCGCTGCACGCAAGTATAGAAATACTTAACTAAAAAGTATAGTATTACTATACTGGTTGAGTTATCTCAATGACACCGTGAACGAGGAGGCAGGCAATGAAACGGCACATCTTTGAAATCTCGAGCATTCTGGGCGCGATCACAGCCATCGGTTCCGCGATGACGCTCGAGCGGGTAGGGGTGGCCTTCGGCATCCTGACCGGCCTGACGACCTGCATCCTCAACGTCTTTTATATGCTGCGCAAAGATGCGCGCGAGCAGCGCCAGGCCGAGCTGGCGATGCGCGAGACCGAAGCGCGGCTGGCGGCGCTGAAGGGAAAGGAGAGCAAGGGCTGACGCGTCGGCACGATTGAATCCTCATCCAAACTGTGGTGACATGGCGTCTCAGCCGGTCTTCACCTTTGCGGGGGGCAAGTATGGAGCACTCTACCGAACGCAGGAAGCTGTTGCACCTCATGCTCGCGGGCGCCTGCTGCGCCGTGTGCGGGCCGCTGCGGGCGGCGCCTGCCCAGCTCCTTACCCGTCCGATCCCTTCTTCGGGCGAAGCGCTGCCCGTCGTCGGCCTCGGCAGCTGGATCACCTTCAATGTCGGCGACGACCCGGCCGCGCGCGCCCGCTGCACGCAAGTCGTGCAGGCTTTCATGGCAAGCGGCGGGCGCCTGATCGATTCTTCTCCGATGTACGGCTCGGCCCAGGCCGTCATCGGCCACGCCCTCGCGCAACTGAAGCATCCGCAGGCGCTGTTCTCGGCCGACAAGGTCTGGATCGGTTCCGGCGCCCGCGGCCCAAGCCAGATCGACACCTCACGGCGCCTGTGGGACGTGCCGCGCTTCGACCTGCTGCAGGTACATAACCTGCTCGCCTGGGAAGAGCACCTGCGCACCCTGCAGCAGATGAAAGCGGCGGGACGCCTGCGCTATGTCGGCATCACCACCTCGGAAGGCAGGCGGCATGGCGAGCTCGTCAAAATCATGGAGACCCAGCCGCTCGACTTCGTGCAGGTCAGCTACAACGTGCTCGACCGCGAGATCGAACACCGCATCCTGCCGCTGGCGCGCGAGCGCAGGATCGGCGTGATCGTCAACCGGCCGTTCCGCCAGGGCGAGTTGACCGAGGCGCTGGCGAATAAACCCTTGCCCGGCTGGGCCGCCGAGATCGGCTGCACGAGCTGGGCGCAGGCACTGCTGAAATTCATCGTCGCGGAGCCGGGCGTCAGCTGCGCCATTCCCGCCACTTCCAATCCGCTCCATGCGCGCGAAAACATGCTGGCTGCGCAAGGGCCGATGCCCGACGCGGCCCTGCGCCGCCGCATCGCGGCAGATGTGGCGCGGCTGACATGAGCGAGTGGTGGACCTACCGTTTATCGGACCTGCTGATGTTCTCGAAGGCGACCTATTTTCGCCTGTTCGAATTGCAGAACCTGGCGCTGTGGCCGCTTCAACTGCTTGCGCTGGGCATCGGCATCGCGCTGCTGATTTACATGGTACAGGGCGGCGCACGGACCGGCAGGATAGCTGCACTGCTGCTGGCGCTGGCCTGGCTGCACGTCGCCTGGAATTATTTTGCCCAGCGCTATGCGACGATCAACACCGGTGCACCCTGGTTTGCGATCGGCTTTGCGCTGCAGGTCGTGCTGCTGTTCTGGCTGGCAAGCAGGAAGACGGAGCCGCGCCTGGTTCCGCCCATCGGGTCACTCGGCAAGCTGGGGCTGGCGATCGCTGTTGTCGCGCTGGCTGGCTACCCACTGCTGGCCCCGCTGGCCGGGCGCCCGTGGAGCGGTGCCGAATTGTTCGGCCTGGCGCCCGATCCGACCGTGGCCCTGACCCTGTCCGCCTTGCTGCTGTGGCGTGCCGGCCCCTTGCTGTGGATCGTGCCGCTGCTGTGGTGCGCGATCAGCACGGCGACCCTGGTGGAATTGCGTACAGGCCAGGCCTGGATCTTGCCGGTGCTGGCGCTGCTGGCGGCCGGCGCCCGGCTGCTGACGGCGATGCGCGGCCGCGGCTGGGGTTCATGAGCCCAGCAAATTTCCGGCGCGGAAACCGGTCGTCCCCGCGATCTTGCAAACGTGCATGCCACGCAGCAGGTGGCGGTGCGCCGTGCTGGCAAACAGGACGCCGGCGTGCTTGGGCCGGATCGGCGTCACCTTGCCCGTCACCGGGTTGACGATCTCGGCCACCGCTTCTTCGGCCTCGACCTTGTCGCCCAGCTGCTTCAGGAAGACCAGCACGCCGGAGTGAGGAGCGGCAAGAGGCTCGACCGCTTCCAGCGGGGTCGGTGCGCACAGCGGTTCCGGCAGCGGATCGAGCGGGATGTCGAGCACGCCGTTGCGGGCCAGGTATTGCAGCAGGGCCCGGGCGTCGGCCTGGGCCAGGTCGTAGCGCACGTCGTTCTCTCCGCGCAATTCCACCGTGATGGCGATGCCGGCCGGCGGGATCGCGACCTCGGGCCCGAAGTGTTCCGCCAGGTCCCACCACAGGCGGCTGCAGGCTTCATCGAAAGGCTCGCCGCCGGATTCGCGCGCCAGCAGCACGGCGTGCGCGCCCATCAATGTCGCCAGCGGCTGCACTGCTTCGGCCAACGGTTCGCCGGCGTACATGTGCAGCACCGCCTCGTTATCGCAATGCAGGTCGAGCATGATGTCGGCGTCGATTGCCATCGACAATAAAATCTTTTTCAGCAAGCCGCCGCTGGTGGAGGGTGTCCATTGCTCGAGCGATGCGCGGGCGTGCTCGCGGATCAGGGCGACGTTCGCCGCGGCATCCTTGCCCAGTTTGCCGGCCAGCGACTGCTTGAGGTCGTCCGCGACGTGTTTATAGGCGCGGTTGAAATTTACGCCGGTCGAGAGGTCGTAGCGACCGAAGGGCGTGCCGTGGATGGTTTGCGACAGGCCGATCGGATTGGCCGCCGGCACCAGGATGATCTCGCCTATGACGCGGCCCTCGGCGTCGAGCCGGTCCAGTTCCTGGCGCAGGAAATGGGCGACCAGCATCGCCGGCACCTCGTCGGCATGGAGCGAAGCCTGGATGTAGACCTTCTTGCCGGTGCCGGGCGTGCCGTAGTGAAAAGAGGTCAGCTGGAAAGTGGCGACGTTGTCTTCGATTGCGATTGGGTGTTTGGTCGAATGCATGGTCAAGCCTTGGCGAATGTGTGTCCAAAACCCGATTATGGCGCAGATTGCCTTAATGACTACACGCGGCTGGGGCAGGCTATTCCGGCAGGACCGTAGGCTATAATGTCCGCCGTTCCTTCCTCACACCACATTTCCCATGTCCGAAGACACGCCCAACAACGGCCCGGCCCGTACGATGCTTTACGACCCTACCGAACACCGCATCCGCAGTTTCGTCACCCGCGCCGGCCGGCTGTCGACGGGGCAGGCGCGCGCGTTCGAGGAATTCGGGCCGCAGTTCCTGGTCGAGTACAAGAAAGAAACGCTCGACTACGCGGCCGCCTTCGGACGCCAGGCGCCGACCATCTTCGAGATCGGCTTCGGCATGGGCGACACCACGGCGCACATCGCGCGCCAGATGCCTGAGAAAAATTTTATTGGCGTCGAAGTGCACACGCCGGGCGTGGGCAGCCTGCTCAAGCAGATCGGCGAGCAGGGCATTACGAACCTGCGCCTGATCCAGCACGATGCCTTCGAGGTGCTGAACCACATGATCGCCGACGCTTCGCTGGACGGCTTCCATATCTATTTTCCGGATCCCTGGCACAAGGCGCGCCACAATAAACGCCGCCTGATCCAGCCTGCGTTCGTGAAACTGCTGTGCCAGAAGCTGGCGCCGGGCGGCTATATTCACCTGGCGACCGACTGGGAAGACTACGCCGTGCAGATGCTGGAGGTGCTGAGCGCCGAGCCGCAGCTGGCGAACACGGCCGAAGGGTATGCGCCGCAGCCGGCGTATCGGCCGCTGACCAAGTTCGAGAACCGTGGCCTGAAACTGGGCCATGGTGTGTGGGATTTGGTGTTCACGAAAAATTAGGGTGGACGGCTTGCCGTCCACGCGTTCAACGGATCATGTGCGTTATACATTCGGGTTAGCACCCGCCCGTTGAACGCGTGGACGGGATTTAGTCCCCCAGACTAAATCCCCCGTCCACCCTACGCATTACATCGCCCGTGGCCGGCGTGCAAAGATCCCGAAGCACAGGATGATGGCGTAGCACAGCGCCGGCACGATCAAGGCCATTTTCAGGCCGACGCTATCGGCCGCATGACCCGTGATCAGGGGAACGATCGCTCCGCCCACGATCGCCATGCAGATCAGTCCCGACCCTTCCGCCGCACGCTCCCCGAGTCCCTCGCATGCCAGCGAGAAAATGGTCGGGAACATGATCGAATTGAACAATCCCACCGCCAGCAAGGCCCAGCCCGAGACCATCCCCGTCGTATTCGCCGACACGATCAAGAGCGTGATCGTCATGCCCGCCGCGCAGGCCAGCACCTTACCGGGCGAGAACATGCGCAGCAGGGCGGCGCCAATAAAGCGGCCGACCATCGCGCCGCCCCAGTACAGGGGCACGTGCTTGCCGGCGGCTTCCGCGTCCAGGCCCAGCACGTTCGCTTCCATCAGGTAGTTGACGATCAGCGAACCGACCGCCACCTCGGCGCCCACATACAGGAAGATGCAGGCCGCGCCGAAGGCGAAGCGCTTTTGTCCCAGCAGCTCGAAGGCGCGCAGCATGCTGACTTTCGGCGCTTTCGTTTCCACCAGCTTCTTGCGGTTGTGCCAGACCAGCGCGGCAACGATGCTCAGCGCAATTGCCAAGCCGATATAGGTGTGCACGACCACACGCGTTTCCGCGGCGCGGTAGGCGTCCAGCGCCACGCCTGACAAGGTACGTGGATCGATAGTCGCCAGCGAACCCAGGATCAGGATCGCGCCGACATACGGAAACACCGTCGTGCCCAGCGAATTGAAGGCCTGGGCAAACGTCAGGCGGCTGTGTGCCGTTTGCGGTGCGCCCAGCAGCGAAATCAGGGGATTGGCCACCACCTGCACGATCGTGATGCCCGAGGCCAGCACGAACAGTGCGACCAGGAACGTAGCGAACACGCCCGACGACGAGGCCGGAATGAAGAGCAGGCAACCCGCCGTCATGGTCAGCAGGCCGACGACGGCGGTGCGCATGTAGCCGATGCGGCGCACGATGGCGGCAGCCGGGATCGAGACGATGAAGTAGGCGGCGAAGAAGGCCGACTGCACCAGCATCGCCTGCGCATAGCTCAAGGTGAACAAATCCTTGAGCTTCGGAATGATGACGTCGTTCAGGCTGGTGATGCCGCCGAAGATGAAGAACAGGGCGAAGACGAAGGTCTGCAGGCTGCCGGCATTTGCCGGCACTTGATTGGTCGATGAAGCGGCCGCGGGTGAATCGATGTGCATAAGGATAAGTGAATCGTGCCGCGGCGGGGTGCTACAGCATCTCGTTGATGATGGCGACGATCTCGTCGCCGTAGGAAACCAGTTTTTTTTCGCCGACGCCCGACACGCCGCGCAACTGCTCGAGCGAAGTCGGTTTCACTTTGGCGATCTCGCGCAGCGTCGCATCCTGGAACACGACATAGGCCGGCACACCATGGGTGCGCGCAGCGCCCATGCGCCAGGAACGCAGGCGCTCGAACAGGGCTTGCTCGGATTTCGACAGCTCCATTTCCTCGTAGCCTTTGGACGAGGAGGTGAAGGCGCGCTTCGGCTTGACCGGCTTCTGGTACTGGCGCAGCTGCACCTTCTGCCCGCCTTTTAATACCGGCCGCGCGGCGTCGGTCAGTTTTAATGAACTGTAGGCGTCGTGGTCGACCGTCACCAGCCCCAGCGCAATGGTTTGACGGACGATGGCGCGCCACTCTTGCTCGCTGCGGTCGTTGCCGATGCCGAATACGGACAGGGAATCGTGATGCCACTGGCTGATGCGGTCGGTCTGCACCCCGCGCAGCACGTCGATCACGTGGCCGGCGGCGAAGCGCTGGTCGACGCGGTAGATCGCCGACAGCAGCTTTTGTACCGGCACCGTCGCATCGAACGACACAGGTGGAATTAAACACGTATCGCAATTGCCGCAAGGACCGGAGCGCTCGCCGAAATAGTCGAGCAGGCGCATGCGCCGGCAGGACAGCGTTTCGCACAGCCCGAGCATGGCGTCGAGCTTCATCGACAAGACGCGTTTAAAGGTCTCGTCGGCTTCGGATTCGTCGATCATGCGGCGCTGCAAGACCACGTCCTGCAAACCATACGCCATCCAGGCGCTGGCCGGCATGCCGTCGCGGCCGGCGCGGCCTGTTTCCTGGTAATAGCCCTCGATACTTTTCGGCAGATCCAGATGGCAGACGAAACGCACGTCCGGCTTGTCGATGCCCATGCCGAAGGCAATGGTCGCCACCATCACGATGTTTTCCTCGCGCAGGAAACGGGCCTGGTTGTCGGCGCGTTTCGCATGTTCCATGCCGGCATGATAGGCCATCGCGCGGATGCCGTTTTCGTTGAGGAAGTCGGCTGTCTCCTCGACTTTTTTACGCGACAGGCAATAGACGATACCGGAGTCGCCCGGGTGTTCTGTGGTAATGAAATCGAGCAGCTGCTTGCGGCCGGTGGTCTTTTCGACGATCGAGTAGCGGATGTTCGGGCGGTCGAAGGACGAGACAAACTGGCGCGCCTCGTCCAGTTGCAGGCGGTGCGCGATTTCGTCGCGGGTCTGCTGGTCGGCGGTCGCCGTGAGGGCGATGCGCGGCACGTTCGGGAAACGCTCGTGCAGGATCGACAGGCGGATGTATTCCGGCCGGAAATCATGGCCCCATTGCGAGACGCAGTGCGCCTCGTCGATCGCGAACAGCGAGATGCGCGAATCCTCGAACAGGTCGAGGCAGCGCTGGGTCATCAGGCGTTCGGGCGCGACGTAGACGAGGTCGATCTCTCCGGTGCGCACGAGTCTCTCGATGCGCAGGGTTTCCTCGAAGGTCTGGGTCGAGTTCAGGAAGGCGGCGCGCACGCCGACCTCTTCCAGCGCGTCGACCTGGTCCTGCATCAGCGCGATCAGCGGCGACACGACGACGCCGACCCCATCACGCAGCAGCGCCGGGATCTGGTAGCACAGCGACTTGCCGCCGCCGGTCGGCATCAGCACCAGGGCATCGCCGCCCCTGGCCACGTGATTGACGATGTCGGCCTGCTGCCCACGGAAGGCGGGATAGCCGAAGACGGTCTGCAGCAAATGCAGCGCGCGCGCTTCGGTATCTTGCTCGGTGTCGTGAACGATGGGTTCGATATTCATCGGGTTGCTTTCGGGCTCATTCCGCCCAGTTCACCAGTCCGTAATGGGCGGTGACGAGGACGATCACGCCGAACACAATACGGTACCACGCGAAGATCGTGAAGTCGTGCGAACTGATGTAGCGCAGGAGCCAGCGCACGCACAGGAAGGCCGACACGAACGCGGCCAGGCCGCCCAGGCCGAACATCGGCAAATCGGCCATCGACAGCAGCGCACGTTCCTTGTAGACGGAATAGACGGTCGCGGACAGCAGGGTCGGAATGGCGAGGAAGAAAGAGAATTCGGTGGCGGCCTTGCGCGACAGGCCGAACAGCATGCCGCCAATAATGGTCGCGCCGGAACGGCTGGTGCCGGGAATCAGGGCAAAGGCCTGGGCGCAGCCGACTTTCAAGGCATCCAGTACCGTCATGTCGTCGACGGTCTCGATACGCGACGCGTGCGGCATGCCCTGCTGCTTTTCCTGGCCCTTGGGGCGGCGCTCGACCCACAGGATGATCAGGCCGCCAATGATGAAGGCGAGCGCGACCGGCACCGGCTTGAACAGATGCTCCTTGATCGCGTTCGCGAAGACCAGGCCGAGCAGCGCGGCCGGCAGGAAGGCGACGACCAGGTTGATGATGAATTTCTGCTGGCGGCGCTCGCTGAACATGCCGCCCAGCACGCGCGCGATGCGCTCGCGGTACTCCCAGATCACGGCCAGCATGGCGCCGGCCTGGATCGCAATTTCAAATACTTTGACTTTTTCGCCCGTGAACTCGAGCAGGCTGCCCGCCAGGATGAGGTGGCCGGTAGAGGAGATTGGCAAAAATTCCGTGAAGCCCTCGACCAGGCCCATGATGATCGCCTTGATGGCGAGAAGAATATCCATGAATTCTTTAACGTAAATAGCGGGGGAGTAGCGGGTGGAGACGCTGCGCGGGGCTGAAGCTTACCACGAGCGGGGGGAGTGCCGCTGAGCCCGGAGGCGGGGAGGGCGCTATTTTATGCTTCTAAACTTGCGCATCTGGCAGGTTTTTGTTGCTTACACGCAGTGAACACGATAGCGCCACATACCCTGTCGCACAGCCCGATCACGTGCTAGACTGATTTCATGATTCACTCTGCCGTACGACGATGAGTATTGTTGCAATCCTGGTCTTGCTGGCGGTTGCATGGTCCGCCCTTGCCATCGGACAGATTCCCAATCCCTTCCGTGCACGTACTTCCCAGGCCCGCCTGTGGCGCCGCGCCTTTCCCTCGGCCTCCAAGCGGCAGATCGGCGAATTCCTCTCCCTGTTTGCCGACGCCTTCTCTTTCCGCTCCACCGAAACCCAGAAATTCCGTCCTGACGATCAGTTGATCGGCGTGTATCGCGCTTTGCATCCGGCCAAATGGATTCCCGACGCGAGCGAAGTCGAGCGCCTGGCGAAGGAGTTGCGCAAGCGCTATGGCGTGGCGCTGGACGAGATCTGGGACGAGCGTATGACGCTGGGCGCCTTGTTTGCTCAGGTGCAGCAGAGCAAACGCAGGGTGCTCGCGGGCTAGCGCGGCTGTTGCCTGTGACGCTTACAGTATGTTGAATCCGCGTGGGCACAAGTGCCCACCCTACGGGAAACGTCGCGTATCGCTATATAGAGGCCGCAGGCCGAACCGCTTGCTTTGTCCGTAGGGTGGGCATTCATGCCCACGCGGATGCAACATACCGATAGCGCTACAGGCCACAGCCCCACGTCTCATGCAAGCCTATCTGGCGCGGTCGCCCGCTCCAGCGCATCCAGCCAGACCATCGCCTGCTCGCGGCTCTCTCCACACATCTCGAGCGACGGCTGCAAGCCGCCGCAAAACGCCGGCCGCTCGGGTTTCCCGAACACGCGGCAACGGTTGTCCTCGTCCAATTGAACGCAGCGCACGCCGGCCGGCTTGCCGTTGGGCATGCCAGGAAGCGGACTAGTGATCGAAGGGGCGGTGCAGCAGGCACCGCAGTGGTCGCGGCAATTCATTGGACGAAACAGGGTGCGGGACCGGGCAGTATACCGCCGGACGCAGGCGGCCACCACTGCCATGTCGCGAAAGCGGGCGCTGCACCGGAATCGATTTTGCTAAGGTGGGCGCACTCGTCAACTACCGGAGTTCCCCGCAATGGCCAGTTCGCTCAAACCCCTCGACCAGCAAGTCATCGTCATCACCGGCGCCTCCAGCGGCATCGGCCTGGCCACGGCCCAGGACGCCGCCGCGCGCGGGGCGAAACTGG
>Ga0308168_1002942_pt1 | contig 13547 bp, 8 predicted proteins | sample PhyCR2_FD_202133 | JGI IMG/M metagenome (GOLD analysis project Ga0308168, IMG submission 202133) | Phyllosphere microbial communities from UC Gill Tract Community Farm, Albany, California, United States - DLSLRC.R2 | ecosystem: Host-associated > Plants > Phyllosphere > Unclassified | place: USA... | reverse complement strand
AAAGAATTGTTAAGAGCTGTAAATATAAGTGTGAGTGTTAACAGGGCAGTTTCCGATAATTCTTAGAATAAAATTTTAAAAAATCTCTGGGACTGAGAGTGGCGTTTACAGCCCGGTTTTATCCGGTGCTACGGATGGTTTCTTCGTGTTTATTCCGCAATTTCAGGCGCTTTTAGGGAGGGTGCTGTCTGGGGAACACGGTGTTGTCCAACACAACAGGGCCAGTTGTTTCATGAATTATTCAGCAATCCATCGTCCCAATCGCAAGTCTCTCGGGGTTGGCGGGGGACGGATACCCGCAAAAGGGAAAGAGGACCGTTCAATATCGTTAATGGAACGCCTGGTCGACATTTTTACCGGAAGTGAACGGCTGGCCCGCGGTGTGCTCACTCTTTCCCCGGCGCATCCCGACCAACACCAGGCCCCGGAAAGACGATGCATGGTCACCCCTTGCATCTTCCCCTCACTCCCTTAAAATTTCCCCCTCTCTGGCGTAAGGAACATCGGATGTCACAGTACTGGTGGAAGGACCTGCACGACCGCAATCATGCCTGGCTGGGGCTGGAATTACAGAGCCCGAAACCCACCATGCAGCCCATTCTGGAGATGCACAGCGGGCATCATGGCCGCATGGCGCTGTCACTGCGCGGTATGCCGCTGTTCTGGGCTTCGATGCTAAAAGATCATTCCGGCCTGTGGCGGGTGTTTAACACTGAGCATCCTGATCCATATGCGTTATTACCGCCCATTACTTCGCTGGCGCTGGAGTCGATTCGTCGCTCCGGGCCAGAGGCGTGGATGGGCGAATGGTGCCGCTATTTTGCCCGCCATTTGCTGACGCCTGACGTTCCGCTGTTATCCGCGGGCCGCTGGCTGCTGCGCCCGATGCTACCCACCGCCCCCGTCGCACCTTATTCCCTTCAGCAAACGTCTCCGGTGGAAAGCTGGCGTTTTCACGCCCCTGCCCGCAGCGGGAATATCGGTTTTAGCTGGTCACTCTTCGCGGAAGATATCCCGAACCTGATGGTTCCGACGCGCGTCTCGCAGGTTGACTGGTGGTGGAACGGCACCCCGCTGCTGGCCCGTTACGCCCTTCAACCGCACGCAGGACGCCTGAAATGGTGGCGCAAGAAGAGCCGGGAAGGGACGCTGCCGCCGGTACTGGTGCGCTTCATTGCCGGGCTGGGTTCATTCGTTATTCTTGATGGTCACTACCGTTTACAGGCCGCCATCGAAGAGGGCATGCCGCCGCCGTTTCTGGTGCTCAGTGAACTGGGGGAAAGAACCTTCCCGACGGACCCGGCGCATCAGGAAAAGATCGTGCGTGCGCTGGCTGCCCAGCAGCAAAAGAACCCCGCTGTGAATCTTGATGGCGTGAATCAAACGCTGATTAATCTGTATGACAGCCACGATCTCTATGCCCCTGCGTACAGTCGTGCCGTGCTCGGTGATGGCGAAGGCTGGGCGCGGGAGGTCACGGAGTATTTGTGCAGAGATGATGAGCAAGCGGTATTAGAGAAAATCCTGAAGCGTATCGTCTGACCGAGTGCTTGCGCCTCTCAGGCGGTCCCGCCCCCCTAAAAGCCCCTCTCCTCCATTCGTAGAAGAAAGCCTGAACGGTCAGGTTCAAATTTGATTACATTTATTCATGAAACAATGTATAAAAACATAAAAAAATTTACGAATAATCTTATGTACAAAAAATAACCAGAATCAGGATGTCGAGCACTTGCGCCCCCCGATGAGATTATTTAATCCTCTCTGCTGGCCGCCAGATGTTATCCCGCGATAACACCTCTTCCGTTGCGCGATAATCCTGAAAGAATATCTCTTCTTAAGACAAATTTTCACAAAAATGAAATTAACGGGTCACACACACAGCCCGTCCATTATTTAAGGATGAAACACTGATGAAGATTTTTAGCCGTAGCGCAACCTGTTTACTTGTTTCTGCCACTCTGCTTCTGAGCGGCTGTGCCAATACAGGCAGTTCTCTGTTGTCCGGTACAAAAGCCGACCCGCGACTGACCAGCGGTGAGCAGGCTAAGTTCTTTAGTGCATCGGGCGCACAGGGTTGTGGAGTGGGTGCCTTAACGGGGGCTCTGGCGGGCGCGGGTATTGGCGCGCTGGCCGGTAACGGTAAAAAAGCGCTGGTCGGTGCTGCCATTGGGGGTGCCGCGGGTTGTGCGGTGGGGATGACGGCTAACTACTACCTGGATAGCCTGAAAAAAGATTACGCCACCACTGCTGCTCGCCTGCAGGCAATGGGCACCGACATCCGCAAAGATACAACGGCGGTAGAGAAAACCTCTACGGCGATGAAACAGGTCATCAGTGACAACCAGGCAACTCTGACCCAAATCAGCATCCAGAAAGATAAAGCCGGTTTTGATAAAGCCAGCGCCAATAAGCAGCTGGATCAGATTGATGCCAATATCAAAGAAATGAAAAGCCAGATTAAAGTCATGAAAGACAAAGATGCTGCTTATAAAGTCGCCCTGCAGGGACAATCAACGACGAATAAAACAGATAAAACCAATCTGGCCGCATTAAATAAAGAATATACCCAGCTGAATAGCAAAATCGCCGCTCTGGAATCAGAAGCGAACGGTCTTTACAGTCAGCGCCAGGCTATTTCACTGGGTTAATGCAGAGGGGCTGACAGGACTGTCAGCCCCTTTTCACACCTGTCACTGGCCTTAAAACCTTATTTTTTTTCCTCATTTCATGGAACATTTCATGAGAAAATATGTATTACTCGCTTCAGTATTGCTTACCGGTTGTGCCACCTCTCCTCAGGACTGCGACCTGCAGGCGCAAGACCCCAGCTTCCTGACTAAATTGAGCTGCACCACCTCCGGTGGCTATCGGCAGAAAGTCAGTGAAGAAGAGCAGAAGGTCCAGCTCAGTCAGTGGGAAAATCAGCGCGCCAAACAGGATCTGGCCAATACCCAGAACCGGCAGCAGGCCACGGATCAACAGCTGAGCAATGAACAGGTGCGACTGCAGGCAGCGCGTACCGATCTGGCGCGGACAATGAAACGCCTCACATCAGACAACGTTAAAAGCAAAGCCAGCCAGAAAGAGATTAAACAGTTGCAGGCACTGCAACAGCAAGCGCAGCAGGCCACCAGCGCCAGCGACGTTGCCGCTATTGAGAAAAAAGTGGCCGACGCAAGGAAAAGGGTGGAAGCACTGGAGCAGGCGAACACGCTGCAGTAACGCGCCCTTTGACGTGACGATATGCTGATCCGCCGCGAACCGGCGGCGGATGCCAACGATAACCACAAGACGACCCTGTGTAATGCAACGATTAACACGTGCAGCGCCGATTAATGATTCTACTCTGGCCACCTATGAGGAGACGGTTGCGATTATCCAGCGCTATCTCCCTCCGTCTCTTGCGCTGGTGTTTGCCACCGCCCGGCGCGATCCTGCCGGACATCTGGAGTGGTGGACCGACCGCCAGGGCGTTGCCCGGCCGTTGTCGGCACTGAATGAAGCGGAACAGCAGGCACTCCACAGCAAGCTCCAGAATTACCGTGGAATACTTGCCGGGCTGATTGAGCAGCTGACCGCCCGTGGCGAGGAGCAACCCGCTCAGGCGTTGCAGCAGTTACTCGTCCATTCACAGCAGCTGGACTGCTATGCGGTCGGCGATGAACCGGTTCTGGTGAACTGGGTCATTGTGGCACCGGAGGCCCCGCCCCCGGTGGTGGTGGTGCCGTGGTGGAGACGCGCGCTGCCCTGGCTATTATTGTTGTTGCTTTTACTGTTACTGCTCGCCCTCGCCTGGTGGTGGTATCACCATCGTGCCCACCCCGAGCCCGTGGTGCCGGCACCGCGTGAAACCCCCGCCGCCGTTGACCCCACGCCACCCGCCAGTACTGAACTGACGCAGGATAACCCCAGTATTAACCTTGCAAAACGTAAGGATTTCGGACGCATCAAAATCAACCTGACCTGGAAACAGGGCCAGCAGCAGCAGCCTATCGACCTGGATATCGCCGCCTTTGTCCGCTTTAAAAATGGCGACATCAGCGGGGTGGAAGCCCTCAGCCACGCCGCGGGCGACTATGAAAAACCGCCTTACATCCAGCTGAAAGAAGATTTGCGTAACGGTAACAACCAGGACGGTGAGTGGCTCTTCATCAACGGCAGCCGCTGGGCGGAGATTGATGAGGTACTGATTTACAGCTTCATTTTTGGCGGAGCCAGTAACTGGCAGGGCACCGATGCGACGATCACGGTGCATGTACCGGGCCAGGCGCCGATCAGCACCACCCTGAAGGAGGGCAGTCAGCGCAATAATGTTGCGGCGATCGCCCGATTAAAAAACGTCGATGGCGAGATAAAAGTGGAACGCCTTAACCGCTTCTTCCGCGATCGGGAGCCGATGGATAAGTATTACGGCTGGGGATTTAAATGGAAGCCGGGTGCGAGCAAAAACTAGCCACATTCATTATAACGTTCGTTCATTCACAGCGTGACAAGGTTTAGACAATGCGAAATGCGATTCAGGGACCACTGCTACGTACCGGACATAACTCCTCATTTAAGGCGCTGGGTGAAACGGGCTACCCCGTGTTCAAGATGGCATTTCAGCTACGCGAAGCGATCTACCGTCTTGATGCCGGACGTGACCTGGCCCGTCACCTTGCCGTCCCGCATAACGATCAGGGGGGCGATCGCACCGACTGGTACAGCAGCTTTCCTGGCGACATTATTCCGTGGAGCAGCGCCAGTGAAACGGAGCGCGCCTCCGCGCGTCAGCAGTTCAGCGAATTCCAAATCGCGGTACAGGCACTCAGTGAACAGCTGCTTAACGCTGAGAACAGCGGTGCCGGTGGCGATCGCCGGGTCTTTGCTCAGCTGCTGAAATCAGTCAGCCATTTCCCCGATTATGATTTTGTCTATCTGGTCAACGGCGTGCTGGTGATCACCTTCTGGGGCTTTGTTCATCCCGGTGGTGAAACGCGCAGCCCCCTGCACTGGCTGGAACCTGCATCGGTACCTGCGCCGTCGGCGGCGATGATCCCTGGCACCACGCCGCCGCGCGCGGCCGCTACCGTGGCGAGCCCGCCAGTGGTGGAGACGGTCACACGCGGCCGACGCTGGAACTGGCGCTGGTTACTCTGGGCGCTGCTGGGGCTGCTGTTACTGGCCCTGCTGTTTGGCCTGCTGCGTGGTTGCGTTCCTACGCTGTCATTGCCGGGTCTGCCGGGTTTCCCGGGGAATAAACCCCCCGCGCTGTCGGTCAACAATGAGGGCCATCCTCAGGTGCCCGACGTGAAGCTGCCGGAAATGCCGGCCATGCCGGACCTGAAATTGCCGAATGTCGCAGGGCAAAATGGTGCCATCGCAGGCGCGCCTGGAGCCAGCCTGCCGGGCAGCGCTCAGGACGTGGGGGGCGTTCCGTCAGCGACGGAAGCACCACAACCCCTCGGCAGCGACACGCCACCCGCGGCAGACAATGCGCAGGCGACGGAGCCCGCAGCCACGACGGATCCGGTTCAGCCCGCACTGACGCCGGAAGCTGCAGCGAATCCAGAGGCCGCGCCCACCACGCCGCCAGAGCCGGGTGCTGAAACGCCCGCAGTGGCACCCAATACCGTCCCGCCGGTGATCCCGCCTGCGGGCAAACCGCTGGCAATCCCGCCGACCCTGCCTAATGGTCCGGCACAGTTTCTCAACGGCCAGTGGCGGGTAAACGGCGGTATCCAGGACAAACTCACGGGCCGCCCGCTGCAGTTGCAATACAACTTTAAGCAAGGTGAGGGCACCGTCAGCGTGCGCCAGTCGAGCGGTGTCACCTGCCAGGGCCCCGCCAGGGGCGACGTGCAGCAGGGGGCGCTCAGCATTACTAACCCAGAGCAGATGAAATGTAGCGACGGTTCAGACTTTATTGCGCCCGTCATCGCCTGCAAATCGCCTGCCGCCGATCACGCCGAGTGTGTCGGCAGCAACGACGGGGAAAAAACCTTCCCTATTCGTATGCTTCAACCCAATACCTGAACAGGGACGGATTAAATTATGTTGCCTGAGATTGTTTCTTTTGATCGTCAAATCACCCTGGTCGGCGACTCCGGTATCCAGTTTATGGATTTCGGCCTGACGCCAAAACGTCTGCCTGCGGGGGAGTTTGTTAAATTAGCCAATGGCGTGCTCACGCGTCTGATTTACAACGAGCAGCGCGATTACTATTTCTATCAACCGACGCCTGACGCGATTGAGAAGGCCAAAAGCCAGTACGATATTCCGGTGGATGCCAGCCTGGCGCTACTGGACAGCGTCTGGTTACCGCTGCCCCTGTTCCGTTTCAGCCCGCCGAATGTCTATCAGGAAGGGCCGCTGAACTGGGCGCGTTTTCGTCTGGTCAAACTGCCGGAACCGGACATGGATGGCCACACTCACCGCATGACGCTGGCGATGGATACCCGCATCATGGCCCGGCAGCAGTCGGCAGCCGACCTCAGTCCTAATCAGGAAGACGTCAACGCCGGTGCGACCTTTGCCGTGGCAACCGCCACCTATGCGCTCAACTGGTATCTGACGCAGGACTGGGTCAAAGACTGGCTGAAAGAGGTGTTCAAAGAGAGCAGCAAAGGCCGTGACCTGGATGAACAGGAGCAGGAGCTGGCGCAGCACTATCCTCTGGCGCACTACCTTAACCTGCTGTCACTGATGGCCATTCCGGTGGAAGGGCTGCAAACCCAGACCGCGCCTGCCATCGAACTGCCGCAGTTCCGCATGATCGCCAATCGCGAAACCAATGCCATTAAACCGATCCCGGTGGATCTGATCCTCGACGTCGGTAACTCACGCACCTGCGGGATCCTGATTGAAGATCATGGCCAGTCAGGTTCCGGTCTGATGCACAACTATGTGCTGAAACTGCGCGATCTCAGCAATCCTGAGCACATCTACACCGATCCCTTTGAAAGCCGGGTGGAGTTCTCTCAGGCCTTTTTCGGCAAAGACCATTGCTCTGTGCGCAGCGGCCGACATGACGCGTTCCAGTGGCCGACCATCGCCCGCATCGGCGGGGAAGCCACCCGTTTAGCGGCACGCCGCCGCGGCAGTGAAGGCTCCACCGGTCTGTCCAGCCCTAAGCGCTACCTGTGGGATGAGAAGTTTTATGGCCAGGGCTGGCGTTTCAACGGCAGCTACGTGCAGGACACCAACCCGCTGGCGACCGCGGCCCCCTTTGCCAACCTCATCGACGAAAAAGGCGAGGCGCTGCACACCATTGAAGACGAGATGGATCGCATTCCGGTCTTCACGCCGCGCTATTCACGCAGCTCGCTGATGACCTTTATGCTGTCGGAAGTGCTGACCCAGGCCATCAGCCAGATTAACAGTGTGGAACAGCGTACCCGTCAGGGCCACGCCGGTATTCCCCGCCAGCTACGTCATATCATTCTGACGGTGCCGCCAGGCCTGCCGATGGCTGAACGCTGTATCCTGGATGACCGCATGCGTCAGGCGGTGGGGTTAGTGTGGAAATCGCTGCGCTGGCACAACGGCGAGAATGACCCGTATCTGGATGAACAGGAGTTATCCACCCAGGGGAATATCCGTATCCCCTTACCAAAAATTCGCGTGGAATGGGACGAGGCCTCCTGTGCGCAGCTGGTGTATCTGTACACCGAGATCAATCAGAACTTTGCCGGCCACCCGGAGGTGTTCTTCAATACCCTTGGCCGCCCGGACCGCAAAGATCGTGAAACCATCACGCTGGCATCCCTCGATATCGGAGGTGGAACCACGGACCTGGTGATCACCGACTACCGTCTGGATCGCAATGGCCTGGAAGGCAGCGGCGCTAACGCACATATCATTCCCCATCAGCGTTTTCGTGACAGCTTCAAAACCGCCGGTGACGACATTCTGCTGGATGTGATCCAGGCCTATGTGTTGCCCGCCTTTGAGCTGGCGCTGCGTGATGCCGGGGTGGTCACGGTTGAAACGCTGATGTCGCAGCTGTGCGGATCACAAAATATCAGTGCTGCTGAAGCCGTACTGCGTCAGCAACTCAGCCTGCAGCTGTTTGTGCCGCTGGCGCTGCATATTCTGAGCAGCTACGAGCACTTTGATCCGCTGGATGAGCAAACCCACCTGCTGATCAACCGCAAGGTGAGTGAGTTACTGCCTGCTGGCAGTATTCGTGACGAAGTCGATGGCTTTGTGCGTCGCGAAGTGCAAAAAGCGGGTGGCCCGAATGATTTCAGGCTGGTGGATATCACCCTCAACCTGTCGCTGGTGAAGGTGCATAACGATCTGTGCTCGGGCAAGTTCAACATTGATAAGGTGCTCACTGCCCTGTGCGAAGTGTTGTCCTGCTATCACTGCGACATGCTGCTGCTGACGGGGCGGCCTTCGCAGTTACCGGGCATCCAGGCGATTATTCGTCGCAATCTGCCGTTACCGCCGGGACGCATTCTGCCACTGCATGGCTACCAGACCGGCACCTGGTATCCGTTCCACAAAAATGGCTATATCGACGATCCGAAGAGCACCGCCTCGGTCGGCGCCATGCTGGCACAGCTGTGCGCCAATCACAGTATTCCTAACTTCCATTTCCGTGTCTCGGCGCTGAAGCCTTACTCGACCATTCGCCATATTGGCATTATCGATATGGATAACCTGCTGCGTGATGCCGATGTGGTCTACCGCCATATCCAGTCAGAGAACGGCCAGATCACCCTGCCGGGCGAACGCAGCGAAGAGGGCGAGGGCGCAATGCAAAGCATCGTGATGCGTGGCGATCTGCGGCTGGGATATCGCCAGCTGGATGCCGAACGCTGGTCTGCCGCTCCGCTCTACACCCTGCGTTTCAACGAAAAGGGCCGTCAAAAATTCTCCACGGCGCAGTCGAGTGACAGCGGCTCCCCTTATCTCAGGGTGCGGCTGACCGTGGATAAAGGCAAACGCGCGCGCCAGTTAGGGCTGATCAGCGATCGCCTGACCATCGCAGATGTCAGCAGCAACACCGATAAATCCTTTAGCAAAGGGGATTTAGAACTGGAACTGAATACCATGCCCGATACCGGGCTCATTGACAGCCGGCACTGGCTCGATAGCGGGAGTGTGAAAAAATAATGAACAGCGAACCAGAGTCTCTTACCCAAGGTTGGGCAGCGATCGCCCGGAGCTGTCAGGATGCACGCAGCTGGGTAGAAACCGTGCGTGTCGGCTCGCGCCGCCTGGATAACGAGGCGGACAAACTCAACCTCAGTTTGCTGCGTACCCGCAATCTGGCCAACAATCTGCAACATGTTGCCTCGACGCCGATGACGGTGGGTTTTTTCGGCATTTCTCAGGCGGGCAAGTCCTACCTGATCTCAGCGCTGGCGGCGGGCAGCCACGGCAGCCTGAAAGCGGCCTATGGCGACCGACGAGTAGACTTTATTAAAGAGGTCAACCCGGTTGGGGGGGGTAAGGAGGCCACGGGCCTGGTCACGCGCTTTACCAGACAGGCACCAGAAGCACCTGCGGGTTACCCTGTCCCGCTGCGTCTGTTTAGCGAAATCGATATTGCCAAAATCCTGACGAACACCTGGTTTAACGACTTTAATCAGGAGCAACTGGGCGATGAACTCGATGAAAGCCACATTGAAGAACACCTGCGTCCCTTCCTGCTTCGTGCCGAACAGCGTGAAATCTGCGCCGGCGTCAGCAGCGAAGATGTGGTGTCTTTATGGGACTATCTTGATACATCGTTCAAAAGATCCGTGGGAAAACTCAGATCGGTTTACTGGCCGCAGGTACTGAAAATAGCCCCTGGGCTGCGTCCGGAGGAACGTGCAGAATTGTTCTCTCTGCTGTGGGGTAAACAGAGCGCACTGACGGAAACCTATCGTTCACTGGCCAGGGTGCTGGTGAAAATAAACCATGCCAGAATGGTGTTTGCGCCGCTGGAGACGCTGACCGATCACAGTAGCGGCAGCATCATGAATGTCGACAGCCTGAATCGCCTCGGTTCCCATCAGGATCGCAATGTTGATATCCGTTACTGGAACGACGATCAACAATCCGTCAGCGCCTCTTTGTCACAAGCCGAACTGACCGCGCTCACCGCGGAGCTGATTTTCCCGCTGGCGGAAGTCCCGCAGGACAGCATTGTGGAGCAGGTCGATTTGCTTGATTTCCCGGGTTACCGCGGACGTCTCAAAATTGACAAGCTGGAAGATGCCGGCCAGGGCGGGCTCAATCCCATCTCGCAGTTACTGCTGCGCGGTAAAGTGGCCTATCTTTTCGAGCGCTACACCGATAACCAGGAGATGAATGCGCTGGTGGTGTGCGCCAGTGCCGCCAAGCAGAGCGACGTGGCCGATGTCGGCCCGGTGTTAAACCGGTGGGTTGAAAAAACTCAGGGTAAGGCGGGTGAACGCAGCGGCGCCCCGGGTCTGTTCTGGGCCATCACGATGTGTGACAAACGCATCAGCGACAGCCTGGAACATACTGACACTCAGCTAAAAATGGGCTGGGAAGATATGTTGCATATCACCCTGCGGGAGCGTTTTGCTCATTACGAATGGCTCCAGGAGTGGATGCCAGGGAAACCGTTCCAGAATGTCTTCCTGGTGCGTAAACCGGGGATTGATAATCCCTTCCTGGACCTGGTGCGTGAACCCGGTCAGGAGGTACTTAAAGAAGTGTCCCTGGCTGAACGCTATCATGAGGTGCTCGACAGAATGGGCAATACCTTTATCGATGGCGAGCTGGTGCGGAAATATCTGGCCGAACCGCAGGATGCATGGAAGGCGATGCTGACGCTGAACGATGGCGGGATGCGTCGCCTCACCGAAGCCCTGCGCCGCGTTGCTCATCTGGATTTCAAACTGAAGCGCCTGCATCAGCAGTTAGTGCAGTGCCGCCATGAAACCGGCGATCAACAGCTTGGCCGCTGGTACGAACAGGGTGGCGAAGATCAGCGGGCGAAGAAACAGGCGATTGCCAAAGATCTGTGGCAGGGGTTATCCGCCAGTGCGCACAGCATCGGTGAAATGATCAGTCGCCTGGAACTTCCCACGCCTGAACTCAACAACATCTATCTGAGTATTCGCCATGAGGATCAGGCATCCGCGGCGGCCGGTGACCCGCGCCCCGTTCAGGTGCTGGCGAGCAATCCGTTTGGCGATAATCCGTTTGGCAGCAATCCGTTTGCCAGCGATCCCTTCTCCGGTTCAGTGACGGCGGAGGTGGCCGCCGTTGCCGACACCGCGCCTGCGTCTGTAAGGGTGAGTCAGGAGGACGAGTTCGCCCATCAGGCCTTCAAAGCCTGGGTGGCTCATCTGAGGGAGTTACCGCAGCAAACGGCCCACTGGTCTGCCCTCGGCCTGAACAGCGAGCTGATGAATCTGCTCACTGAAGAGTTGATTGCGGCCGCCACTCGCCTCGATCTGGAGGGCACCCTGAAACAGGCGCTGGTGGGTCAGGAGCAGGCAGATACCCATCATGACCAGCTGAGGGCGCGTCAGGTGCTGCGTACCCAGCTGGCGATGCGTGATTTTATTGCCTGGTTCGGCTATCTCTCTCTGCCGGAAGAACAGGTGCCCAACAGCTATGTGGGTGAGAAAAAGAAAGTGTTTGCGCGTCAGACACCGCTGACCGGCGATGCGTTACCTCAGCTGGCAGCCGTGGCACCGCAGCCCGGTGTGGCCTGGATGGGTGACTGGTTATCGGCCTTGATGACCGTCATTCTGGACAACGCCGGCCACAGCGCCACGCGCGATATCTCCTTCGAACATAACCAGCAGCTGGGTCAGATTATCCGCCAGTTGAAACAAGAGAACACCCCATGCTAGCTAAAATCTTTGCCTGCCAACCGGCAGCGCCGGGTACGGCACAACTGATGGTGCGCCTGCGCGGCGAGCAGGCCATCCTGTCTGACCTGACCTTTATTCTTTGCAACAACGAGCAGGATTACCTGCAACCTGATGGCAGATGGGGGGCGGCACAACACTGGTTTACCGTCGCTGGCGGCTATGCGCTGGCAGGCGGCAGTGGTTTTCGTCTTGGCCCAACGATCCTTGACCCACTGCTGGCCAATGCCAGCCAGGTGCAAATCCAGGTCAAACTGGCCTCAGGTGAAGTGCGTAACACCACGCTCCAGCTGGCGCGCGATGAGCTGTTCTCGTCGGAGGCGCGTGGCCAGACCGGCAACTACAGCAGCAGCAGCGTGCTGCCCACGCCGGAACCGGTGTCCCCGCCGGTCGCCGCCCCGGTTGCCCCGCCCGTTGTCCAGCCTGCGCCCACTGTTGCCGTGTCTGCCACGGATAAACCCAAAGTGACCAGCACGCCATCCCGTGTACCGCTGATCGGTATTATCGCCGGGGCCGTGCTGGCCCTGCTGCTGATCGCCGCCGGGCTCTGGTGGTTCCTGGGGCGCGATACTGCCACCCCTGCTGCTGCCGATGCGCAACAGGAAGCCACGTCCGCCGCCGCGGTGCCGCCAGCGTCCGCCACGACGGAACCCTCTTCGGCACCTGCGGCAGGCGCAGAAAAAACGGCAGAGACCACCGCTGCCAGCACCTGTACCGTTGCTAACCTGAATAGTCAGAAAGAGCTCGATTTCGTGCAGGGCTGCGTTGAGCAGAAGCTTGACAGCGAGGCGTTACTGACCATTATTCAGGCCGCCAAAGAGGCGAAGAAATGCGGCGTGGCACAGCGTTTGTATGCCAACCGCGCACAGGGGGGCGACAGTAAGATCGCCATCGCTTACGCCCGTGAATACGATCCTGAATCCCATCAGCCGGGCGAGTGCTTCAAAACGGCGGATAAAGACACTGCAGCCTATTGGTACGAGACCGCACTGCAGGCTGAACCGGACAATAAACAGGTCAAACAACGCCTTGAGGAGCTGGAAAAATGATCCCTTCCCCGATGTTGCGCCTGGCGCTTCCGCTGTGCGCCCTGCTGCTGTCCAGCCATGCGCTGGCCGCTGATGGCGATAAACCGCTGCTGCAGGAAGGGAAAAAAACCTTATTTCAGCGAGTACTCACCACGCCGGGTTGCACTCTGAGCAACGCTGCTGGCGAAGCGAAAGGCACGATACAACCCGCCTTCAGCAGTCTGTACGTTTACCAAAAAACAGAGGTGAAGGGCGCAAGCTGGATCGAAGTCGGGCCCGACAGCTACGGCAAAAAAATCGGCTGGTTACCCCAGGCCTGCACCGTTGACTGGAAAATGCAGCTGACCCTGGCCTTCACCAATCCGGCCAACCGCGACCGCCTGCTGTTTTTCAAAGAGCGAAAAAGTCTGGACGATATTCTCTCCGCAGCAGACCCGGTTTCTCTGGTTGCACCGCTGCGTGCCAAACTGAAGCGTGACGGCCATGCAGACGGGGTACAGGCCCAGGAACCGGCGTTATTTGTCGATCTGCAAAAGCAGTTTTACCTGCTGCCGATCCTCAGCGGTGAAGAGGTGATGACAGAAGAGGGCTTCTATACCCGCCTGCTGAACGTCGCTTCGGTGAGTAAAGCCGACGCCACCGCCGCCGCCGCCAAAGAAGAAGAGAGCGTTAACAAAATCAAAGGGTTCAA
>Ga0308168_1002933_pt1 | contig 13562 bp, 15 predicted proteins | sample PhyCR2_FD_202133 | JGI IMG/M metagenome (GOLD analysis project Ga0308168, IMG submission 202133) | Phyllosphere microbial communities from UC Gill Tract Community Farm, Albany, California, United States - DLSLRC.R2 | ecosystem: Host-associated > Plants > Phyllosphere > Unclassified | place: USA... | reverse complement strand
GGGATAATCCTGTTTTGGGTTTACTTAAGGAGCCGAATCGTCATTCGGCAGCCCTTATGAAATCCATCCACACAGAACGCTATTCCACGCTGATCCAGGCACTTATCGCGTGCAGGAAAGAGAAGGGCTTGAGCCAAACCGAGCTGGCGCGGCGAGTGGGAAGGCCGCAGTCGTATATCTCCAAGGTGGAGAATGCGGAGAGAAGGTTGGATGTGGTGGAATTCCTGGAGATTTGCGAGGCGATTGGGGTGGAGGGAGGGGAGGTGATGCGGGGGGTGTGACGTGGACGTTGAGAACTTGGTCCCGACTTAGTCCCCACTTGGTCCCAGAAGCGCTCCGCGATCAGTGACGAAGCGACTTGGGGCGACTCCTGATACCGGATTCTGAGGTAGTGAACGGCACCCACCTCTTACAACGCTGTTCATTTTTTGAACGGTACCTATCAATCTCGATCGGCACCGCCTTCGTGCTTGATGACGATCGGAATCAACTAAACCGCAACTTCATCTCCAATAGCGAATCTTCCACCAGCGTCCTGCTCGTCTCCGTCAGCAAGGCCACAGCCTGGTTAAGCGCGCGACAAAGCTGCTGATTGGCATCGCTCGTTTCCGCAGCAAGCACGGATGCGGTATCTAGCAATTGGCTAGCGCGTTGAAGGGATTGGTAAGCAGCAAGATTGGTTTGATCTTTCATGATTGGCGACTTCCGTATGTGATGGGAGATCTGCCAGCACTCGCCGTCAAACGAGTGGGTGGCAGCTGTGCATGGGTTGACGGACCGGTCACATACGAACCCGGCGCACCCGAAGGTGCCCCACGCACAGCCGCCATAGCGTTCGAAACGGGTGCGGAGGCGCCCGAGCCGAGTCTTGAGACTGCGCGTTCGTATGTAAGACAGGCCGTCAAACCTGGTCACGCATGTGGCGTGACGAGTGGGAGGATAGGCAGCGTGGGTAGGCAGGTCAACTGTGATGCCTGTCTAGCCAGGGCGCCGGCCCCGGTTGATTGTTTGCAAGCAGTTCCTCAAGCATAAATCCAAAAAGGCTCGTGGGTCGTGGAGGAGACTTGCCTGAATTCCCCCAATCCGCTGGCTCCTGTCCTGCCCATGATCGGCGGCGGGGAAATGGGAGACTTGGTGCGCGACACGGATTGGTCCAGCACCGCCCTGGGTGATTACCGCTCATGGCCTGCATCCCTGCGTACTGCCTTGTCGCTGGTATTGAACACCAAGGGCATCGCGGCCCTTTACTGGGGGCCGCAGCAGTGGTTGCTCTATAACGATGCCTACGGTCTGGCACTGGGCGATCGGCATCCCGCCGCATTCGGTCGCCCGATGCCTGAGGTGCTCACCGACATCGCCCCGGTGCTCAGCCCTCAAGTGGCACGGGTGCTTGCCACAGGCGATGGTTTCTCCATAGAGGACCTGTCGATGATGATCCGGCGTCACGGCTAACAGGAAGAGACCGTGTGGACATACAGCTTCTCGCCTGTGCAGGGCGAAAGCGGCGGCTATGAAGGCGTACTACCGCCGGATATCCTGGTCGACCCAGCCAGACGAGCAGCAGATCAACGCTGTGGGCCGCGACTTCACCGCCGAGCGGGAGAGCGCCAACGCCTTGGCCGCCGCCGAGGAAGCCCTGCGTCAATCGCAGAAGCTGGAAGCCATCGGCCAACTCACCGGTGGCGTCGCCCACGACTTCAACAACCTGCTGACCGTAATCAAGTCGTCGACTGACCTGCTCAAACGGCCGGATCTCCCCAGCGAGCGACGCGCACGCTACGTATCAGCCATCGCCGACACCGTCGAACGAGCCGCTAAAGTCACCTCGCAATGCTTGCCTTCGCCCGGCGTCAAACACTGCAACCGACAGTGTTCGCACCTGCAGAGAACCTGCGGGCCCTGGCCAGCATGATCAAGACACTGGTGGGCGCCGAAGTAGAGCTGGTGATGGACATCCCCGAACACAGCCACTTCGTGATCGCCGACCCCTCTCAGTTCGACATGGCAATCGTCAATATGGCCGTCAACGCGCATGACGCCATGGTCGGCCAGGGGCGCCTCACCATCCGAGTGGGCCCAGCTCACCGGGGAGCCGAGGCCGGCGATCAGGTAGTGATCTCGATGACCGATACCGGCAGCGGCATCGCGCCGTTGCACCTGGGCAGGATATTCGAGCCCTTCTTCACCACCAAAGGCGTGGGGCAGGGCACAGGCCTTGGCCTGTCGCAAGCGTTTGGGTTCGCCAAGCAATCGGGTGGCGAGATCACCGTGGACAGTGAGGTCGATCAAGGCACCACCTTCACACTCTACCTGCCCCAGGCATCCGAGCCGCGCGAGCCACGGAGTGTCGAAGCGTCCCACGAATTTGTACACGGGCACGGCACCGGTGTATTGATCGTCGAAGACAACCCTCAAGTGGGCGCCTTTGCGATGCACTCACTCACGGATATGGGCTACCGGCCGGTCCTTGCCATCAATGGACAGGAAGCACTGGCCGAACTGGCCCGCGATGCCAGCCGATTCAAAGTGGTGTTTTCCGATGTAGTGATGCCGGGGATGACAGGCATCGAGCTGGCCCATGAGATTCGTCGGCGATACGCAGGATTACCTGTAGTGCTGACGTCGGGATACAGCCATGTGCTGGCAGAGAAGGGGACCGATGGATTCGAGTTGTTGCATAAACCCTATTCGGTGGAGCAGTTATCGCGCTTGTTGTGTGGGGCGGTATGTACACACCGCTCGAGGGTGACCTGAGCTAGCATCCTCTTCCAACAATCACTCCAACTCAATCCCAACGCCCGCCACTTTCACGGCCAAGCTCGCGAAGAATATGCACCCGATCAACCGGGCAAAAATCTCCAGCGTTTCGCATACATCCGGATCTTCAAACAGCACAGGCCGCGAATCGATCGCGCAAAGCGCTCCGTACAACCGGCCATCAGGCAGGAAGATGGGCACGCCTACGTAACTGTCCAGATCATAGGTCTTGACGATCAGTCGTGAGGCGAAGCTGTGGTCATGGCTGACTTTCGGGATCAGCAACGGCGCAGGGTCTCGCTGGAACTCGCTGCAGATTGTGTCTTCCAGCGGAAAGGCCTCACCCGCGCCGATCCCCAGGTCGGCGGAATCGTGTACGGAGCAGATAACCAATTCGGCGTCGCCAAACTTGGTGATCGCGGCAAAGCGCATGTTGGTCAGCCGGGTCACCAGACGCAGGATATTGGTGGTGGCTTCGATTTCAGCAATGGCTGAGCGTTCTTCCTGGGACAGGAGGCTGGGCGGGTAGTCGAGTGCCATGGTGTACCTCTTCGTTTGGTGCAGTCTGCGACCTGTGATCAAGGTTCTGCAAGGGGGGGATGAGGCGATGTTATGGCACTGGCGCGATCAAGCCTAAGCCATCGATTCAGGCGCAGAGAAAGCATCTGCGAGCTACGCGAAGTATTGGATTTGTAACACTCGCTTGGTGTGCCGGAGTAATCTAAGACTGGTCGGCATCTATCTTTTTGGCTAGTAAAAATCATCTGTTCAATTTGCTCGGAATACCAGCTAGAACGCCGCGTGACTCGGATTCCGATGGACGGTGCTTCTTGGACTCTGCCCCATAAACGAATCGGGGCCGAATCCATGAGGCAAATGTCGCGTCGTTGGTTTTTGCCCTGGGACTCGCAGGTCAGGGGCTCGTAGGCTCCATTCGAAAAAGAGGTGTCGCAAAAACCGCATGGAACAAGCCAGCGATACCCTAGCCGCGTAGCTTTTCGCGAGCCCGTACAAGCGAACCACGATCCGGCGGTTCGCTTTCCACTAGCCAAACATGCGCTGGATGATGTTGTGTTGTCGATAGTTGAGCTAGATCCAACAGTTTGGCTATGCTTGCTACTGCCGCCAGAAGTAGCCCGAAAACTCATGCTTACGTGCGTCAGGAATGTCCCAATTGCTGACGCACAAGCGCTCAGTACCTTCCATTGCGTAGTCGATATGCCCGCGGTTCAGAGCTGGTTTGGGAGGAGCGACTAAAATCGACGCTATAAAACGGACTTCTTGCGGCATGAGTTTCTGATTGCTGTTTGGGGTACGAGGTGCGGCGGGCAGGTTGGCGTGGTACCAAAGTCGCCGTTTTAGGTGCTAAACAAGCCGATCTCGAAGGGACCGGCCACTCTCCGTTCCCTTCGTTTAGCCGCAGCCGTCATCAGTTGGTAATTGACGTGAGCAGCTGTGTGATCGATCATCGCGCTGTCCTAAGAATGGAAGCGCCTCAAGGCTATCAATTGAAGGCTTCCACGATCCTTAGCTTTCAAGGAATGCAGAGTTGGGCGTTTATCCGAGCGACCGAGATGGAGAAGCTTGAAGCCTTACCGGTTATGCGCTGTGGCAATGGTTGGGAGGATTCATCCACGGTGGTTCGCCCTCCTCTCCCGCAGCTCTGCTTGGGGGTTGGAGATCTTCGAGCGCCCTCACTCATAGGTCACGAATCTCCGACTTTCCCATGATCGACGCCCGTCTGGGCGGGTTTCTGCAAGGTGCCGTCATGCTTGGTATACAGGATCAATGGCGTAACCCAACAGGGTAGTCACGGCATCACCTTTCATCCAAATGCGCTTATTTGAAGAAGACTTACATAATGATTGATGCAGTTGACCTCTTCTGTGGTGCCGGTGGTTTGACCGCAGGTATGCGGCGAGCCGGTGTCCGGGTTCATGCCGGCTATGACATCGAAACCCAATGCAGGCATGCGTATGAGGTGAACAATGGCGCGGCATTCGTAGCCCAAGACGTGAAAACCCTAACTCGTGACGAGCTGGAGGCTTGGTACCCCCGGGTGGGAGGCCGTTATCGCTTGCTAGCAGGGTGTGCTCCGTGCCAGCCTTTTTCTACGTACAACCAAGGCAGGGATACCAGCACCGACAGTAAGTGGCCTCTCCTGTATCACTTCGCCCGATTGATCAAGGAGGTTCAACCAGAGCTGGTAACGATGGAGAACGTCCCCGATGTAACGAAGCACGGAGTTTACGATGATTTCGTGGAAAATCTTGAGAAGCAAGGCTACCAGGTCTGGGCTAAGCGGGTCGCCTGTGTGGAATACGGGCTTCCACAGCACCGCAGGCGTCATGTCCTGCTGGCTTCTAAGCTAGGTCCAATCGAGCTCATCAAACCTACCCACAAAGACAATCCAATTACGGTGCAAGAAACGATTGGAGATCTTCCTAGGATCGTCGCCGGGGCGTGTGATCCCGATGATCCAATGCACAGGGCCGCAACCCTAACGCCTGTCAATCTTCAGAGAATTCTCAGCTCCCGTGAGGGCGGAACTTGGAGAGACTGGCCCCCACATCTTATTGCCGAATGCCATCGTAAGGCGAGCGGAAGAACCTATCCCAGCGTGTATGGCCGACTCCGTAGAGATGAGCCTGGTCCAACCATGACCACATTATGCTATGGCTTCGGAAACGGTCGTTTTGGGCATTATGAACAAGCTCGGGCTTTGTCTCTTCGAGAAGCTGCCATTCTGCAGTCCTTTCCAAGAGACTACGAATTCATGCCGTCAGACCAGATAACGTTTAAGACCGTAGGTCGAATGATTGGTAATGCGGTGCCGGTGCGATTAGGTGAGGTAATCGGACAAAGTTTGATGCGCCACGTCAGGAATCACGCAGGGGATCAGAATCGAAGAATTCGTGCTCTAGCCGATCTTTAAGTTGCTCTGGTGAGCGTGTTTCACACTCCCAGACAATCAAGACTTTCCACCCCAAGTCTTCCAGTTGGGCTTCTTTAACTGAGTCACGTCGAACGTTGGCTGCGAACTTCGGAAGCCAAAAATCCTGCTTGGTTTTTGGGGTGCTGGCAAATCGGCAACCCTGATGGCGGTGCCAAAAGCACCCGTGAACAAAAATCGCCGTGCGATATCTGGGCAAAACAATATCAGGCGTACCTGGTAGATTTTTCTTGTGGAGTCGGAAGCGCAACCCTAGTCCATGCAACAGCGAACGAACGTGAATCTCAGGCTTGGTGTCCTTACGGGGCACCGCGCGCATGATTTTGCTTCTGGCTTCAGTAGTGGTCATCGGCTATCCTCGGCTTCCTTTTGCTGAGCATCTTGACCCTGAAGGATCAAATGCTTTAATAACCAGCAATCTTCATAATGCCTGGCCGGGTAACGCGTCAACTCGCGCCAACTGCACATTGAGCTAATAGCGTATATTCCTAACTCGTAAGAGTCCTCTGCCTCCATGTAAAAAGTTGGAAAGCGGTGAGACAACCACTCAGGAGCGCCAGGTATCGCTTCATTCGCGGCAGTTTTGACTATGGGTTGAACGTGAAAAAAATTGTGCTCGTCGCCTGCATCCTCTGGGTGCTCATACCTATACCCGAACCCGCTATAACCCGCTCCAAATTTCCCCGTGAGTGAGATTGTTTCAGCGTTGAATTGTTTTTCACCGCGAGCCACGAACCGAATGAGACGAATCCAATCATACTTATCATCCACATGCAGCACCAGAACAGCAGAATTGGAAGCGGGCTGGCAGAAAAATTTTAGCAGGTCACCTTTCAATTTCGCTTTTATAGAGCTGGAGTAATTGATCTCACAAAAAGTCGCACCCCGCGCGGATTGCTTGATCTTCTGAAATTTGATCAATGCCGGTTTGGCTTGTATTTTATCTACATTAGCAAAATGTAGATTTGTCAAAAACTCAGTTAGTCGCTGAGCCCGAACTTCATCCATGATAATTCCCTTACATCAATAGATAAGATTGCGGCTCATAATTCACGGTTGAGGAGCCGTTATTTTTTGGCATTTCTACCCACCGTTTCTTATCGAACGCGATAACGTCGCTCGGAAAACTGGACGCTTTGTCTTCTGGCACAAAGCGTGAGACGTCCTCGCAAAATTGAATTGCGGGGAGCTGAGAGAATTCATATTTTTTTGGAACTGAAATCTCACGACGTGCTTGCTCCGCCCAGAACACAGGTCGTGAAAAAAGATAGTGCGGTTCTACTTTGAATGGAATTAATTCTTGTGGCATATGTGCATCACTCAGACAGCATAGATCATTCCAAGCTTCAGAGTCACAAGAACGCTCTACAATCCAAGGAAGCTGCAAGCTAAGGTGTGGTGCGTCCGCAATTACTTCTTGGGAAGGAAGAACCACTTTCTCTAGCCAGTGCATGAGAATAGATGCACCAATACGAGCCGTTTGCTCATCTGGTAGTCTCTCAATCAGGCTCTCATCTTTTTCAAGAATATTGAACACTCTTAATCCGGTATTTCCTTCAACCATCTCTCGGAACGTTGTTTCTTTTGTTTGTTGCCCCACTCCAAGGAACGAGACCATCTCGTAGCTTATGAAATTTGGTGAGTCGGAATCTTCCAGCTCGAATTTTAATGCGCACATAACCGGGTGGTCTAAGTTGTCCAGCACGAATGAATAAACTTGTTCGAATCTTTTAACTTCTTGATGGAGATTTGGCCAGTGCCAAGGGCGAAATCCGGTGAAATCTTCTGACAGCCACAGCCCTGGCGACGTGATATGAGCACTTCCCACGTCAAGGTCTGCATATGACGAAATACTTCTTCGCATAGTTAAGTCAAATGCGCTGGTCCCAAACTGGTTGACGACCACAATCGGCCCAACAGTGGACATTAGGCGAATGCTATACGCAAGCTCAGCGCCAGTAGCCCAGGCGGCCGGGCGCTCCATTTCTAAACCTAGCAGGTCATAATCCACGATAATCAAATCATAACCTTCCAAACTCTTAACTGACTTGTACTCACCTTCTCTCGAATCAAATCGGGCCCGGTGAAGCTCGCCTATCAACTGTGAAACCTGGCCGGTCTCATACACAACCACCTCCCCAGGAACTAACACGTCTAAGTTTTTTTTCCATACGTTAGCACGCTTAGTTTCATCATCCAGAATTAGGACTCGCATCACTCACTCCACGAAATCTTTAACGAGGTTTTGTAATTAGGGAATGGATCAACAAAAGAAACTATACAGCCTAACGAATCTGCGACCATTTTTACAATTGTCAATCCTATGCCCATGCCGCCCATCCCTAGCGCTTTTCGCTCATCAGGAATTTCAAGTCGCCTAATGAAAGGCTTGAATAAATCATCGCTATCACGAAGACGAACACCTACGCCCGTGTCGGAGATATATAATACTCCCCCGGAATCGTATCGCTCAGCTGTGCATTTGATACGTCTCACATCAGAATCAAGCATGGCATTGACTGCGTTAATCAGCACGTTCTGTAAAATGGCGTTCCAAGCTGCTAAAGTTGCGGGGGGCAATTTTAGACTGTCAGGGATCTCATTAATTATCTCTACGCCACGCAAAAGCACCTCAGAGTTATCTACGATTTTCGCTAATAGCTTGCGGCCATTATAAGCGTTACGTTTTTCGCGGTCGGATTCATGCATTAAGGGAGAAAATAATTTCCGGGCATTGGACGCTCTCTCCGCCCAGGAGTTTAGTGTGTCGAGAAACTGGGGTTCGCTAAGCACATTGCCACCTTCGTTTAAGCGCTCACGAATGTCATTGAGGATTGTGAGCTCCTTATGCATCTCGTGCTCCATGGCTATAGCTGCCATGCCCGTAGTGGCTAGCGCGGCCAGCAAAATCCGCTCTTCTTCAAACGCGGACTTCCGCTGTGCCTCAAGCTCTTCGAGCTCTTCAAAGTGACTGGAAACTGCATAGATCTCGTCTGCCAACTCTGAGGGCGCGTCTAAAGATATCTGGAATAGCTTCTTCCTAATTTCGGAGACTTTTTCCTCGGTGCTCGGGATCTCAAGTCTTCTGGAAGCTATCTCCCGTTGACGTCGCTCATAGGAACGCATCGCATAAAAGTCCATCGCCCATCGCACGCTATGCTGCAACTCTTCAAAAGAGTCATTATCTATTAGGCGATCTCGAGTCACTTGGACATTTAGATATCTGCCCTTATCAATTTCGATTTCACCTGCCGCAACACGCTCGTGCGATGTCGAAATTCTGACAATACCGAAAATGCGAGAATTGGTAGGAAGGTCATTCAAGCCACTCTGCACCTGCAAAAAGGCTGGCAGAAGCTCAGATTTATTTAGCCGGTGAGAGTGTGCGATCTCAAGTTGGAGCCAATCTTGTTCGTCGCCGCCATAAAATGGCAACCTAAATCCGTTGTCATATATGTGGACGCCTCCATATTTTTTAAAATAATTCCGGGCGTCGCCCACTGCGATGCCGCCAGCTTGTTTGCCTGATAATTTGAATATGTAAATCTTATACTGCGCCTGATCTAGCGATTGCCACTTAGATTGATATGTCGCAGTAAAGGTGTCGCCATCTCGAAAAGTAACGGTAACTTCATTTAATCCCCCGTTTCGACCGTTCTGCAGTCCACCCTCAACCGTAGCGATCCAATTTTCGAGTGCTTGATTCATTTGGTCAGTAAAGGCGTCTAGCGCTGTTTTTGTAACCCCATCCAGCTTGATATCAAAAACATCAGGTACATCTTTCGCGTTTTCAGGATCTAGGAGATCGGCCGGTGGTTTGAGAAACCAAAGCTCCCTCGCCAGCTCCTGTAAATCGCTCGCATACCAGGTTTTCTTCAGTCTGCTTATCCTTACCGAAGTCCCATGTGCATACTTACCGTCAATTAATGACGCATTGGCAAGCTTAGTAACGCTGGCACCAGCCTTGACCAAATCGCCCGCTTTTCGGGCGCCGGTCCAGTCAACATTGGCCGTGAATTGTCCGGCGTATTTTTTGCTGCGCGAGGCAACCTCTACCTCGTCTCCCAAAAACTGCACTGACAGTCGACCGACACCTTTTGAACCCGTAACGGGGCGGTTCTTCGCAGTGCGCATCGTATTTTGCTTATGCGTCGTACCGATACGCAGCCAATAACTTTTGAACTCGTCAGGCGACATTCCGTCACCATTGTCGATGACGGTGATTGAGTCCGGAGTGAATCTCAGAGTCACTTCCGAGGCATCCGCGTCGTAACAGTTCTTCACAAGCTCCGCCAGTGCAATGTGGGGTTTACCCACCAGTCGCTCACCCAGCTCCCTAAGCAGCGCTGCGTCCACGGTGAATTCCTCGAATTTGGGAACCCCGGACGATGGATTGGTTGAAGTTTGAACTGTTTTAGACATTGTGTTTCATCCCTGGGTCTGGCAACAGGTCTAGAAATATAAGTTTGGCCTGTATACATCTGTTGGCTATCTGACCACGATGGTGCCTTATACCGAAAGGCGTCCATATCGACGTATACACCTCTCCCAAGCGACCTAGAGTATACGGGTAACAGGGAGAGGTTCCATCATCGCCTCGTCACATGCCCCTGAGCAATCAAAAATTCCTGGCGATTATGACGGAGCCAATGACTATGACTTGATCTCATGGCCATCAACTAGCAATTTACTCGTTATCGTGTAGCGATACAACGAATACGCCTCACCGGGTCCATTGGTGCCATTGCTTCAATCAATTTCTTACGCCCTTCTGGCCCTTTCTGTCCGATCCAACTCAGTGTACCGCAGTACAAGGGTAGTATGCCTTCCGAGGGGGGACTTGCGGCTTAGCCGTGACAGGTCCGCTAAGATGGCCTCATGCAAGCGCATGCCGTTGCCGATGATGGCGGCAAAGCGCGTCGACGATATTTCTAACCTAATTGCGGTTTTGGCCCTGTGGTTATCAGTGTCGAACCTCAATGCGCTGCATACCCAATGCCTTGCTCGGGCTGGGCAGTTTCACGCCTGATCACCTCGAAGCGCCGCCATGGTCCTATTAACGCTGGATAACCGGTTTGGTGCGGTACCGACGGCGAGGTCGCCACGACCAACCACGTCGCGCAGATACGCTGCATAGGCGGCCAACCCTTTCCGATCAATCTGCCGCGCATCATCGACACCGGGCCCTTGTTCGGAGCGGCACCATTTCACGAACCCCTGCCACCGATCACTGTGCGCCTTCCGTGCCGTAATGGCCACCGCCGAACATGTCTATCAGCGCCTGAGGTCCTGCGTAGCTCAATTGCCTGCCGTAGCCGAAATTGCGGCCATCGCGTCTACCCACCAATGCCATATCGCTCACCTAATCTTTCGATCTCCAATCCTCGCCCCACGTCATCCCGCCAAGAATGTTGAGTGTTATCAGGGATCAAGGCCCCTGCGACCTTTGGGGATATCCTCTAACGCGGGACTGGCGGCTCCTTACGACCGGGAGCAAGGGCATCTCATGATCCGGCCTCATTAGCACCGTTACCGGTGGGCGGGTGGAGGCTGCACTGGCTGACGAGACCAGCGCCGCGAGATCCTGAGCCGGATGAAGGCAGCGATGCGATGACAGGGGCATGCCTGGCTGTCAGCCAGGTGCAGTCCAATCCATGGTCTGCGGCATCATCATCTGCATCGCTGTTGCTGGTGACTTCGGTGTTTGTCACGCCGATTGTCACGAGGAGCGTTGCGGCAAAGCCCCGTTCTATAGGAGCTGCAGCAGTGGTAGGAGCGCCCGTCTCTTTCCAGGAGAAAGAGACGGGCGCAGGTTGGCGCAATATTCGGCCAAGCGGATAGGTTGCTGCAGGGCAGCGAAGTAGGAAGTGTCGTCTGGCGCACGAGGGCCATGATCTGAAGTAGGCATCCATCACCGAGGAGGTGACCGGGCGAGCTGCCAGACGCGAATCGCCATTAGGGGAGAACCACCGCGAGAGCGGCGTGACCTTGAAGGTTCGGGTCACCTGGGGTGCTGTCAACGACAGCCTTAGCACTGTCTTTTCTACGCTCGCAATCCGAGAGGGTCAAGCGATGAGCCTCGCATGGAATTGCAATTGAAAATGGTACTGGGCGTGTACGGAACACCGTGGTTTCCAGTGGCGGATTTGGTGCTTTTGATTTTATAGGTGAGGTCCATCCAAACAGGGCGGCTTTGCAGCCCTGTTTGGATGGACCCGCGCTTACAAACGGATAAACGAGGCTGCTTGCCCCGAATCTTGAGCGCACAGTTGTTGTCGCTGCCGTTATGGCATCTGTACAGCGCTAGCGGATCGGCACCACGTTCCTGTCTCTGGCTTGGCCATATGCTGAGGCGAGCAGGCTGCCGGTGGCGGCCTTTTGGATGTACTCGCTCCACCAGGCCATCATCGGGCGTCGTCGCTCAATGTAGTCGGCTCGGTTGTAGGCGCTCCGCACCTCATCCTTGTCGACATGCGCCAGTGCAAACTCAATCAGCTCCGGGTCCCAGCCATGCCCATTTAAGATGGTGCTGGCCATCGAGCGCATGCCGTCGCTGACCAACCGATCCTGGAACCCCATGCGTTTCAACGCCATGTTGGCGGTTTGGCTATTGGCGTGGGTACGTGGATTTCTGTCTGCCGGGAATACGAATTCGCGATGGCCGCTGTGAGTTTTCAGTGACTCCAACAGAGCGACAGCGTGATCACTCAACGGAATGCTGTGTGGGCGACGCTTCTTCATCCGCTCCGGTGGGATAGTCCAGACACGTCTTTCAAAGTCGATGTCAGCCCAGCGAGTAGTCGCCGCCTCGGCGGGGCGAGTCATCGTGTGTAACTGCCATTCGATCAGGCAGCGGGTGGTGCGTTTGATGCTGGCGTTCGCGATCTCCAGCATGAGCTCTGGGAGTTCTTCGGGTGGAAGCGCGGCCATGTTCTCTTTCTTCGGCTTCTTGAATACTGCCCTGATACCGCTGAGCGGGTTGGCGAAGATCAAGCCAGAATTTACGCCGTAGGTCATGATTTCGTTAAGCCGCTGGCTAAGACGTTTGACCGTCTCCAGGCTGCCTTTCGCTTCGATTGGACGAAGCAATGCGATCACCATCGGCGCGGTGATTTTCGCGAGTGGGGTCGCCTTCAAATCGGGGAACACGTGCAGTGTGAGAGACCGCCAGATGTCCTCGGCGTAGGCCGGGGTGACCGAGTCCTTCTTAAGCTCGAACCAGGCGGTGGTCACGTTCTCGAAGGTGTGTTCCGTTTCTGCGCGCTTGGCTTCATTCAGCGTATTGCGCTGCACCTTCGGATCAATGCCCTGAGCGAGCAGCTCACGCGCATCGACTGCCATCTTTCGTGCATTCGCCAGTGACAGTTCGGGGTAGGTCCCGAAGCCGATGTTGATGCGCTTCTTGGTCACCGGTTCGCGGTAGTTGAAATTCCACAGCAACGAGCCGTTGCTGCGTACCCGGAGCTGCAAACCGTCACCGTCCGTGAGGACATAATCCTTGGACGCGGGTTTGACTCCCTTGAGCTGTCGATCGGAGGGGCGGAGGTTTTGAGCAGGCATGAGATTGTCCTCAGGCACTGATTCGGTATTCCAAAGATTAGCACCGGACGGACTGGAATACCGTCTGGAATACCCGAACGGCTGGAACTCAAAAACTCTCAAAAGACCGCAAAAGCGCTGGAAGCCGCGTATTTGCTGGGTCGAAGGCACAAAAAAAGACGTCCGTGGACGTCTTTGTTTGATCATTTGGTGGAGCCGGGGGGATTTGAACCCCCGTCCGCCAGTACTCCGCTGTCGGTACTACATGCTTAGCCGTGTCTACTGAGTTAATCCGCAGCCGCCCGACTGGCAG
>Ga0308168_1002932_pt1 | contig 13562 bp, 14 predicted proteins | sample PhyCR2_FD_202133 | JGI IMG/M metagenome (GOLD analysis project Ga0308168, IMG submission 202133) | Phyllosphere microbial communities from UC Gill Tract Community Farm, Albany, California, United States - DLSLRC.R2 | ecosystem: Host-associated > Plants > Phyllosphere > Unclassified | place: USA... | reverse complement strand
CCGAATACCGCCGCGACGTTAATAAGGTAATAGCGCATTTGCAGGGCAAGCGCACGGCGACGGCGGTCCACCAGCAAATCACTCATCAGTGCGCGCAGCGGCGGATCAACCCATGCAAAGGAAACGCCAATAACCATCAGGCCAGTAATAAACAGCCCCATCCCGTCGGCCTGCGCAAGAAGACTGTATCCCAGGGCTGAAAACCCGCAACCCAGCATAAGAATGACGCGTCGTCCCAGCCTGTCCGAAATCTGCCCACCGTACATGCCGAGCACCACCGAGAACAGTGCGCTGCTGGTCATTGCCACGCCAATGGCGATCGGCGACATATGATAATTCTGCGTCATGATTACGGCGATAAATGGCCAGGCCATGAAATAGCTGAAGCGTATGACCAGCGTAAAAAAGAGCAGCGCATGGACTGTCGCCGGAAAAGATTTCAGCGTCCGGAATAATCCCGATTCCGGACACTCCTCAGCGGCAGGTCTGGTCGTCATAAAATATCCTTATTCTGTTCCTGTGGATGCACTGGACTGCGTCAGCGCATAACTCATTAAATAGTAATAAGATTATTCCTCATGACGCGCAACCCAAATGTTAATTAATTGTTTAATTCCCCAGCTTATAAGGTAAAGGCCCATGTTCGAAGAGCAATATAAGGAAAACAGTAAAGCAGGGAATTAAATGCGGAGGTTACTGCTGAGAGTAAAAGTGATCCCATAACCGGAGCAGGTCTGGTGAGCTTTTAATCTCACTTTCAGACGTCTGTACGGTGAAGAAATGTGAAAAATGGTGATGACCGAAAATAGCGTGGGCGAGATTAAAAAGGGATGTTGCGGATTTATACGCGAGAGACAGGTGCAGTAAACGCAATGCGGAGTTAATCCCATCCGCATTGCGTTACCGCGTATTAACACGCTTATTTATAAATATCAGCAGTGCCAGACAGAACGTTATTGCCACCCATTGCCACGATACGGTAACTGCTGGCCCCCGCCGCCTGTGCTTTAGCTGCCAGGTTAGCATTAAGTTCGCAAAGTGTAGTCGAGCCGCTGCTGTCAGAAATGCGACCGATAAGGGTCTTACCTTGTGACATGGTGGTTTCCATTGCTGCAAAGCTGGATACAGAAACGGAACCAGGAATGACTGATGCCAGAATCATTTTCACGTTTTTCATATGTCACCTTAGAGAGTGAAATTCGCCGGGGGAAGCAAGCATCAACCGTTGCTGCCCGATGTAAGAATTACACCACCGCAATGTATCGGTAACATATCGACCAGGGGGGAAAAGTGTACCAGGGTTTCGCTTTTTACCGCTATTGCACACTGCGATACAAATCAGTGACTGATATCCGGCAACGTCACGGTTACCCGCAGACCGCCCTGCCTGCGGTTCGCCAGCGTCAGCTCACCGCTTAATGACGCAACCAGTTGCTGGGCGATGGCTAAACCCAGTCCGGTTCCGCCGGTGGCCCGATTACGTGAATTTTCGACCCGGTAAAAAGGCTGCATCACCGCATACATCTCTTCCGGCGGGATACCGGGGCCGCGATCCAGTACCGCTATAATGACCTGACCCGCCTCCTGTCTGACCACCACCTCCGCGCTGCCTGAGAACTTCAGCGCATTGTCGATCAGGTTACTGAGCGTTCTGCGCAGCGCGTGCGGTTTGGTACTTAGCGATCCGCTGAGTTTTCCCTGCAGCGTTACCTGCTGCCCCGTGTCCTGATAATCGCAGACCAGACTGTCTATAAAGGCGTGCGGCTGAATACGACACAGCTTTTCATCGCTGCTTTCACGGGTGCGCGCATACGCCACGCCCTCCCGAATCAGCCGCGTCATCTCCTCAAGATCCTGCAACAGTTTGCTCCTGATTTCGGTCTCGCTCATCATTTCTGAACGCAGCCGGATACGCGTAATCGGCGTTTGCAGATCGTGGGAAATCGCCGCCAGAATTTGCATACGCTCTTTCAGATACGCGCTAATCCGCTCCTGCATGGCATTAAAGGCGCGCGCCGCATTACGCACTTCAACCGGCCCCTCTTCCGACAGGCGGACCGTTTTATTCGAATCGGGATGGAGCATTTCTGCTGCCCGGGTCAGATCCGCCAGAGGCCGGACCGCACTGCGCACCGCAAGCCAGGCGGAGCCCAGCAACAGCACAAACTGGGCTACCAGGACAATCGGCAGCCAGCGGGCAAACGGCATATTGCGAGGCGCCAGATCAATACTAAGCGGGCTGCCATCGCTTAAGCGCAGGTGCGCCATCATCTGTGCACTGTTATCCGGATTGACGCTGAAGCTCAGGGGATAGCGCGGGCCAAGCGCCCGCGTCAGAGCACTGGCCGTATCCTGCAGGCGTTTAGTCTGCGGAGGCTGACCCGATGGCGTAGCGTGCAACAGATAGTGATGATTACTGCGATCGAGACGTGTCGCCCAAGCAGCGCGTTCATTGGCGGGGAGGCGATCGAGAATCGCCACGCTGGTGGCCACGTCATATTCCAGATTGCCCATCATCATGGCTTTGGCACTTTGCGCCCGCTCCAGCAGCAGCAATCCCAGGGTTAAGCAATTCGCCAGCAGCAACCCAAGCAGCAGGATCAGCATCAGCCGCGAGGCCAGCCGTTTAGGCCACCATTGCATCAGACGTTTCACGCGTCAGCCTCACGCAGTTCCACCGGCATCGCAAACACGTAGCCTTCGCTTCGCACCGTTTTGATATAGAAAGGTTCACGGGCATCGTCGTTTAAGCGCTGACGTAAACGGCTGACCAGCAGATCGATGGAGCGCTCGAATAACTCGGCGTCCCGCCCCTGCGTCAGATTAAGCAGCTGGTCGCGATTAAGTACGCGTTGAGGATGATCAACAAACACCCGCAGCAGGCGATACTCCGCGCCACTGAGTGCCACCATCACGCCCTCTTTATCCACAAGGTTACGCGAGGTGGTATCCAGGGCCCATTCGCCAAACGCCACAATTCGCGCCGCTTCTGAAATAACCAGATTGGGCGGCATCATTCGCGTGCGGCGTAACACCGCTTTGATCCGGGCAAGCAGTTCACGCGGCACAAAGGGTTTCACGAGATAATCATCTGCCCCCATTTCAAGGCCGATGATACGGTCAGTGTCTTCACTCCGTGCCGTTAACATCAGCACCGGCGTGCCTTTATGCTTACCGCTGCGCAGTTCGCGGCATAGCGTGAGGCCATCATCGCCGGGCATCATCACATCCAGCACGATCAAATCGACAGGCATGCTATCGAGAAAGCTACGCATTTGCCGCCCATCGGCGACTTCTGTCGTACGCAGACCGTTCTTTTTCAGGTATTCCGCAATCAGGCTACGAATTTCACGATCGTCATCCACGATCAAAATGTGATCGACATGTTCCACAGCGCAATCCTTCTTTTAAGGGGGGCTAACCGCTGTCAGCTTATCGCAGTTGTTTCTTTAAAGTTGCTGGCTTTGTACCGGAGTGTATCTCCCTTCCCAGCCGATGACGCGCCACCACGAGGACTGGCAGGGAACTCTGCCAGAAACGTTCCGTCATCCAGCTACATAACAATACAAATCCCCCACACCCGAAAACAGTCCCGATACATGGTTTTGCTTTTATAAGCCCATGAAAGGCCAGTCCGGCCTTTGTTATCCGGTAAGGGCTTGCTATGAACCGTACTCTTCGCTGTTTTCTGATTGCTAATAGCCTGCTGGCAGTGAGCCAGCGTGCAGGTGCGCACGAGCACCCCAGCGTGAATGCACCTGCCGTTGTCCAGGAACAGGGCTTCTGGAAAGAAAATGAACAGGCCATGGACACCATGATGTCCCGCATGGCGATCGATCCCTCCGGCAATGTCGATGAAGACTTTGTTGCCATGATGACGCCACACCATCAGGGCGCCATGGATATGGCCGTCGCTGAGTTGCGCTATGGCAAAAACGAACAGCTTAAGCGCATTGCACAGGAAATCATTGTGACCCAGCAGCAGGAGATCGTCGCGATGTATCAGGCGCTGGGTAAACCTCTGCCTCCTGCCGCGCCGGCCCCCGATCAGGTCCAGTCAGAATCTGCGCCTGCGATCCCGCAGGGAAAATAAGCCACACCCTGTGGCCGTTATAACCACTGACATTAAAAGGGATACATCATGACAAGACCATTCTTATACCCGGCACTTGCGGTAACAGTGGCACTGGCGTCGTCATTTGCCTGGGCGGGACAAGCGCCTTATGCCGCGTCTGCGGCGGACATCAGCGTGAGTCATCGCGATCGCGTATACGCGGCAGAGCAGTTCTCCAATACCGTTTCTGTTACCGATCCCGCCAGCAATACGCTGCTCGGCGTAATTAAACTGGGTGATGCGCAGCCCGCCAACCTTAGCCCGCTTTATAAGGGCCAGGTGCTGGTGCATGGCATGGGCTTTTCCCCCGATGGTAAAACCCTGGCCGTTGTTTCGATTGGCTCCAACTCTGTCAGCCTGATTGATACCGCGACCAACGCGGTGAAACATGTGACCTATGTGGGCCGTTCACCGCATGAGGCGTTTTACACCCCGGACGGCAAAGAAATCTGGGTTACCGTGCGCGGTGAAGATTATGTCGCGGTGCTGGATGGCACCAGCGGCGAAGAGAAAACGCGGATTAAAGTGCCAGGCGGTCCGGGTATGCAGATTTTCTCACCGGACGGCCAATACGGTTACGTCTGCTCCTCCTTCAACCCTGAAACGGTGGTGGTGGATGTTAAAGAGCATAAAATTATTGGCAGCATCAAACAGGCCAGCCCGTTCTGTCCCAACATAGCCGCCACGCCTGATGGCAGGCAGGTATGGTTCACGCTTAAAGATGTCGGTAAAGTGCAGGTGTTCGACGCACGTCCACCCTTTACGCTGCTGAAAACCATTGATAGCGGTCCGATCACTAACCACGTCAATATCGTGCATAACGCCAAAGGCACCTTTGCTTACGTCACCATCGGTGGCCTGAACAAAGTGAACGTTTACCGCACCGATGATTTCAGTCAGGTCGCGACCATTCCGGTGGGCAATCTGCCACACGGCGTCTGGCCGTCAGGTGACGGCAGTCGTGTCTATGTCGGTCTTGAAAACGCCGACGCCTTAACGGCGATTGATACCCTGAGCAATAAAGTGATCGCAACCATTCCCATTGGTCAGGCGCCGCAGGCGGTGGTCTATATCCCCAATGCCGTGCCGCAGGGCGAAGGTAAGCAGAACCTGGTGCCGTTGGGCCTGGCAGGTTTTGCCGCCCACCTGACGCTCAAAGCGGTTAATGCCGCGAAAGGGGCGCAGCCTGCAACCACGCTGACCCTGTTCGATCAGGGGCTGACCCAGGTGTTGCAGGCGTCTGCCACCGGCCTGGAACCGAAGCAGGCTTATCTGCTGGCGCTGTCATCAAATGCTGAAGGAAAAGGTGAGCTGGAGCCACTGGCACAATTTATGACCAACCCGGCCGGTGCAGCCATCGTCAATGCTGTCGGTCCGATTCGTCAGGTGGTGGATAGCCATCATGCGGATGAACGCCGCTACCTGGTAATTGTGAAAGGCACCGTCGATCAGCACGGCAAACCGGTGCAGGTTCAGATGCGTTAACCCCGCTTTGCCGCTGTAAGCCAGATTCACATAGGGGATCTGGCTTTTTATTGTCACGCTATCCTGCTCATCAGTCATAAGTTTATACGATCACTGGGCGGCCCGGCTTCGAATGTGTCCACCCCGGTTTGCCCCAGTCCTGTGCATTTCTCAATCTGATGCCGCTGGCGTGAAGTGATGACTGCCAGATACTTTTGAGTGGCGTAAGCCTGTCCATTACACGAAGCGTGATATTTCGTAATGCCAGCTCTGCATCCAGATTGGAAATCACCCTGATGTCAGTCGGGACAACATTTTTTCGCGATACCCACATCCCGACCTCACCGGTTGGTTCAAAGTCCTGTACTGGCATTTCATATCTGTAAACTTTTCCAATTTGAAAGCGTGAAAGCCATGCGTGCTCAATACAGGCAATAGCAGTGGCATGGGAGTGGCTGCCCATCCATCGTTCAAAGTCCGAAAGGTTCGTGTCCGGCAGAGGCCAGAACACGATACGAGGGCACTCACGGGGGAAAAGATAAAGTAATTCGTGCGCTTCATCCGTAGCCCATACGAGTGACCCGTTTAGCCACTCCAGCCCCGCTGGCCTTTCGACATGAATCCTTATCGGGCGGGGTTTGAATAGTGAGATATCAGGACTATCGCTGAAATGGAAAAGACGCACTTAAGGCTCCCTTAAAATGTGTCCAACACGCCGAAAAGATTATCCTGATTAAATAAAGTTTCAACTATATGAATGATCGCTTAGCGTGTTTTTGTTTCAGGTCGTCACTGTACCTGTGCTAAGCAAAATGCGGGTGATGGCCGCTGCAGGATCAAGTCCCCTCTGAGCAAAAAGGGAATTGCCGCAGACAACCCCGGTAAATCCAGAGCTGCAAAAAACCCCGATTGATTTCTTAGAGATTACTGATTACAAACTCAGGCTCATAATGGACCGGAAAGTTTACCGATCTCGCTATAAAGCAGACTTTATGTATTTCATGATGAATAGCCATTGCTGACTCCAGGTTAGTATCTTCTGGTATTGTGATTTTAGGTCTCAGTACAGCCGACAGAAATCGACCCGCGCCGCCTTTTAAAACCTCCCCCGTCGCTATCGGTGAATCTTCATATTCCAGAACGGTAATCCCGGCGTCTGAGGCAAGATGCAGATACCAGAGCATGTGGCATGCAGAAAGCGAGGATATCAGGAGGTCTTCAGGATTCATTTTACTGGAGTCGCCCCCCAGTAGCGGATCATTGGAGCAATGGATGATTTGTTTGCCGCTTATAGCGATGTCCCATGTCCTCGCATAGTCTTTATATCCCGATGTGCCCGTGCCCAGATTTCCGGTCCAGAATATGCGCGATGTATATTGATGTTCCATGTCGCTGACTCACTTTTTTATGATAAAAGCCGGCTCTCACAATATGAGAGGGTTAAGTCGCATCTGTATTACCCAGGCAACATTATCCTGACTGATAAAACAGCACAATCGCACCTGATGCATGTCAGCTTCTGGCACAAAGCAGAAAGTGGCTGGTCAGGTCCGCCAGGATGGCGATCGGGACGCTGCAGCGGAAATGTTATGACGCTCAGCTGGGGGCATATTCACACCCTGACCGCCTGATGATGCCCTGACAGGGGCAGAGGGAGAGAGAAAGAGCACGACGTACTGCGCCGGGAAGTTAACCGGCCGTTCTATCGCTCGTATGAATCAGAGACGGCAAAACTCCTGTCTCCTGTGAGCGATGACCTGGTATGCAGTTGTCAATCGAGCGGCTCAGGCGGTTCCTGAACTTCTTTAAGAAAATCCACAAAAGCGCGCAAAGGCGCTGACATAAAGCGGCTGGGGAAGTAGAGCCAGGGACCTTCAAATTCGGGCCACCAGTCCGGAAGCACCGGCTGCAGTTCACCCGTCGTAAAACAGGGCTGCAACCAGTTTTCAAAGACGGCAATAATGCCCTGACCTTTTTTTGCCAGCTCAATTGCGCCTGATGCGCCATTGACGCCGATAGTCAGACGACCAGCAGGATTGACGCTGACGATTTCCCCGTTGCGTTCAAATTCCCAGGGTATCAGCGCGCCGCTGGAATACTTAAGGCGGATGCAGCGATGTTCGTCCAGGGCGGTCGGATGAACAGGAAGACCGTGGTCAGCAAGGTAGCCGGGAGCCGCCGCCAGCGCCAGACGCTGCCGCCGCGGGCCGACAGGAACGGCTACACTGTCCTGGGCCAGATGTTCGCCATAGCGAATGCCTGCATCGCAGCCTTCTGCCGTGGCATCAATCAGGCGATCGTCAACCATAATCTCTACCCGAAGTAACGGATGTCGATCGAGAAATTGCTCCAGCAGAGGCGGCAGAATATCGACCATCACCGCGCCCGTCACGTTCAGCCTGAGCAGCCCGCGCACCTCCCGCTGCGAACTTGCCACGTCATTCATCACCGATCTCATTTCACTCAGCAGAGGTGCCATGCGCTCGGCCAGCATCCGGCCTGCCTCAGTGGGCGTCACGCTCCGGGTTGTGCGGATAAACAGCGGAACCCCCAGACTCTCCTCCAGCGCGGTGACCCTCTCACTCACCGTTGAGGGCGCCAGACCTAACGTCTTTGCTGCGGCCCGGAAACCCTGGCCTCTGAACACAGCAAGAAATATTGCGACATCATCCATCTCAACTCCCCTCACTGTTCGCTTTTCCGAACAGCGTATTCGTATTGCGGCCTCTTATCAAACAGCTCGGTGAGATTTATAACTCAGAGACACCTGCATAAATCACTGAGGCAACGTCATGAAGAAGAGAACAGTATTAATTACCGGCGCAAACAAGAGTATTGGCTTTGAAACGGCCAGGGAGATGGGGAAACTCGGATATAAGATCTGGCTGGGATGCCGCGACGCGGCGCGCGGTCAGGATGCTGTCAGCCTGTTGCTGTCGGAAGGTATTGAAGTGCGGCTGGCTATTATCGACGTGACAGACCAGGAAAGTATTGACGCGGCCGTCGGGCAAATTAAGTCAGAAGATGGAAAACTTGAAGTGCTGATTAACAATGCGGGTATTCCCGGCACCTGGCCTATCGCGCCAGAGGCGCAGAGCATCAGCGATATCATGACGATTTATAACACCAACGTTTTTGGCGTCATCAGGGTAACGCAGACTTTTCTGCCGCTGCTTAAATTGGGCGAAGAACCCCGGATCATCATGGTCAGCAGCGGACTGGGATCGCTGGAGTGGGTTTCTGATCGGTCGCATCCCTACTCTCAGGTAGCGGCACTGGGCTATACAAGTTCCAAAACGGCGTTAAATGGCGTTACGGTGGCATTTGCCAACGCGCTGTCTGAGTATGGCATCAGCGTAAACGCGGTTGATCCGGGATATACGGCCACTGATTTTAACGGACATACCGGTCACAGAACGGTATCCGAGGCGGCCAGGGGGATCATCTGGCTTGCGGCGCAAGCATCTCAGACAATGACCGCAGGCTTCTATTTCGATGGGAAGCGTGCGCCCTGGTGAATCAGGTTTAAGACACAATCAGCCTGCCCCGGATCGGGCAGGCTGTCTTGCCGGGTTGAGGCAGAATGCTATGGATGTCGAGCGCGATGCGAGTTCAGATATGACTGAATCATCACTTAATCGATCTTAATGTCCTGAAAGACCACTTGTATTGTCATTTGGACTAAGCTTTTACTGTGTTTTCCGCTATCACTTCGCCAAATACTGAGCTAAATGATTGTCTCTATCAGTTGATAGAGATTATGAATGTTAAGAAAGGGCTACTTAATGATGACCTTCTTAATGAAGCTGGAAGGACTGCCTATAGTTTACCGCCGAAAATACTCTTCCAGCTAAACACCCGATTATCCGCCCCCCTATTTAAGACAACGCCAAAATTTTTTGTTAAAATCTATAGCCTGTAAGGTGTATCAGATAGCATAGCTTTAGGGCATTACTGAACGATCTATTTATTGAAATTAAGGAGGATTGCATGAGTGATAATGAAGGGAGTCAGAGGCTCCTGACACTAGGAGAAATAGCGTTAGCAAAATCGATATTCGGAAGCTCTATTGTCTATTCTCGCGTCTGGATTCATCATGCGAGTTACTTTCCCTTCAAGCTTCAGGGAAGGAATACCGCAATGAGCCCCAATGGCGAGTTATATTTTCGGGACTGGTATTGCCAGGATTTTTCAACTCAGTCATTTCAATTCCAACATCTTTTCATCCATGAGATGTCACATGTCTGGCAGTATCAACGGGGCATATGGGTACGAATGAGAGGTCTTGTTAGTGGTTTTGTTAGTTATGAATACTCATTTGAAGAAAACAAAAAGTTACTTGATTACAGATTAGAACAACAAGCACAAATCATTGCTGATTATTTTTTGCTTTCTAAATTTGGCATTAAGATGTGGCTGGCAAGGCGCGGAAAAGACGGTGAAGTTTCTTATGTTGGATCTGTAGACGAGCAGATTTATGCAAAATATCAAAAAGTTCTTGAGGGTTTCCCAGTCAAATGAATATTTTAACTAAAACTTTAATCCCTGTATTTTTTCTTTTGAATGGTTGCACGCTGGGCGAAAACCTCGACAATCGATATACTAAAGAAATACCCGTTACTGCCCACGTCCAGAACAGCGATGTATGTGTTTCTATACCAATACAAAATGATGAAAAGATTGTATCCGCGTTAACTTACAATGTGAAAGAACCTTCAAAACAGATTGTTTATCCTGCTGACAAGCAACCCAAAGCGGGTCTTTTTTGCATTCAGCCAGAAGAAATAAAGTTTGAAGATGGGCAAACATACCTCGTTTTTATTGAAGTGAACAAGAGAGCAGAAAGTGAGAATAACAAGGCAACAAGAAAAGCCTTTGTCTCCACCTTCCAGGTTGTACAACGAGGTAACAATCTTACTATTACCCAACCCGTAAATAGATAAATTACAAACCCGCATATTTTGTATGCGGGTTAATTTACCTGATTACAGCTGATCAATACCCCCCCCAAACGAGCCATCTTAGCCAAACTGATCACCCCCTCACCCAACCCTGCCGCCTTCGCGAAGTTTAAGCCGCTCCAGCCGCCGGGTTTTGCGGCCTGCGATCACCATCGCCACAACAAACACCAGCGCAAACAACACGACGATGGTCGGCGCAGGCGCGCTGTCGATAAAGAATGAGAAATAAACGCCGCTCAGCGATACCAGCGCCGACACCACGACCGCCACCAGCAGCGCATGTGAAAAGCGTCGGGTGAGAAGCACTGCGATAGCGCCAGGCGCGATCAGCAGGGAAATGGACAGGATGATTCCCACCGCTTTCAGCGTCGCCACAATGGTCAGCGAGACCATGCAGAGCAGCCCGTAGTGCAGCAAACGAGCCGGTAAACCAGAGACCTGTGCCTGCTGCGGATCGAAGCTGAACAGCATAAAATCACGCCACTTCACTGCAATCACCAGGACGATCACGGCGGCGATTATCGACGTCTGAATAATGTCCGCGCCGGTAATGCCCAGCATGTCGCCAAACAGAATGTGATCGAGGTGAACTTCCGGTTTCACGGCGATGTAGAGGATCAGCCCCACCGCGAACATGCCTGAGAAGACAATGCCCAGCACCGTGTCCTGTTTAATACGGCTATTGTCCTGCAAAAAGCCACTGGCGACGGCGCAGAACAGACCCGCGACGAATGCGCCCACCGCAAGCGGCAATCCCGCCATCCAGGCGAGCACGATGCCGGGAAACACCGCATGGCTCATGGCATCGCCCATCAGCGCCCAGCCCTTCAGCACCAGAAACACCGAAAGCAGCGCACAGGGAATTGCCACCACCAGCGCGATAAGCAGGGCACTGTTCATAAACGCGAACTGGAAAGGTTCAAGGATCCACATCAGCCAGGCTCCTTCTCGGGTTGCTGGCGGCCACGACGCCGGTTAGCCAGCAGGCCATGTTTCGGTGCAAAGACAAACGCCAGCAGGAACAGCAACGTCTGCGCCACCACGATGATCCCACCCGTTGCACCATCAAGGTAGTAACTCGCCCAGGCACCGAGAAAACTGGTGATGCTGCCGATGGCGACCGCAATCATCAGCAGACGCGGAAAGCGATCGGTGAGCAGCCAGGCCGTCGCGCCGGGCGTCACCACCAGACAGATCACCAGAAATGCGCCGACGGTTTGCAGTGCCGCCACGGTTGAAACCGCCAGCAGAGTAAAGAACAGCACTTTCAGGCGTTCGGGCCGTAAACCAATGGCACGCGCGTGGTGCTCGTCAAAGAAAGTGACCATCAGATCTTTCCACTTAAACAGCAGAATGATGATCGACAGCCCGCCAATCAGCGCCAGCTGGAGGATATCGGCGGGTGCTATCGCCAGAATATTGCCCAGCACAATGGTCTGAATGTTCACTGCAGTCGGGTTGAGCGACACCATAAACAGACCGAGACCAAAGAATGAGGAGAAAATCAGGCCGATGATCGCGTCTTCCTTTAAGCGCGTTCGCTGATTCAGCAACAGCATACTGCCCGCCGCCAGACCACCGGAGAGAAAAGCCCCCAGCGCAAAGGGCAGACCCAGCATGTAGGCACCCGCTACGCCCGGCACGATGGAGTGTGAAAGTGCATCACCAATCAGCGACCAGCCTTTGAGCATCAGGTAACAGGAGAGAAACCCGCAGAGTCCACCCACCATCGCGGAAACCCACATCGCGTTGAGCATATAGTGATAACCAAAGGGTTCCAGTAACAGTTCCATGGTTAACTGCCCTCTTCCCGTGCGGCCCGTGGCGCAATTTCATCATCCGTGATGATCTGATCGTCAAGCCCTTTAAACATCACATGACGCAGCACGCCGCTGAACGCGCGCTCAAGATTGGCAGCGGTAAAGGTGCTCCGGGTCGGGCCGCTGGCCAGAACGGTGCCTTTAACCATCACGGTGTAATCGCAGAACGTTGTGACTGACCCCAGATTATGCGTTGAGACCAGCATGGTCTTGCCTTCATCGCGTAGCTCACCCAGCAGGCTGATGATTCTGGCCTCGGTCTGAACATCCACGCCCGTGAACGGCTCGTCCAGCAGGATGACGCTGCCCTGCTGGGCAATCGCACGCGCCAGAAACACCCTTTTCTTCTGTCCGCCAGAGAGTTCGCCGATCTGGCGATGGCGATAATCCAGCATATCGACCCGCACGAGCGCCTCACTGACAATCTGCTGGTCGTGCGGTTCAGGCCGGCGCAGCAGGCCCATGTGACCGTAGCGCCCCATCATCACCACATCTTCCACCAGCACCGGAAATGACCAGTCCACCTCTTCCGATTGCGGCACATAAGCGACAAGGCTTTTACGCAGCGCCTGGCGCGTTGGCATGCCCAGCACCGAGATACTGCCGCTGGCGAGCCGGACAAAACCCATCAGCGCTTTGAACAGCGTTGACTTGCCTGATCCATTCACGCCCACCAGGGCCGCAATCGATCCGCCCGGCACGCTGAAACTGGCGTCATGCAGCGCGGTATGCCCGTTGCGATAGGTGACGGTGACGTCGGAAACCACGATAGTGTCTGTCATTGCGCTTTCTCTCCCGCTTTGATCCCCTGCACCAGCGTTTCTGTGGTGACGCGGAGCAGATCAAGATAGGTCGGCACCGGTCCCTGAGCGTTGCTTAAGGAATCGACATAAAGCACGCCACCGTAGTGCGCACCGGTTTCCCGTGCGACCTGACGGGCGGGTTTGTCCGACACCGTACTCTCACTGAACACAGCCGGAATGGCATTTTTCTTCACCTGATCGATCACTTTTCTCACCTGCTGCGGCGTGCCCTGCTGGTCCGCATTGATCGGCCACAGATAAAGCTCTTTCATGCCCAGGTCACGTGCCAGATAGGAGAAGGCGCCTTCGCTGGTCACCATCCAGCGTTTATCCTCCGGGATGTCTGCAATCTGCTGACGTAACGGGTCCAGCGCGGCGGTAATTTTTTGTTTATAGGCGG
>Ga0308168_1002930_pt1 | contig 13569 bp, 12 predicted proteins | sample PhyCR2_FD_202133 | JGI IMG/M metagenome (GOLD analysis project Ga0308168, IMG submission 202133) | Phyllosphere microbial communities from UC Gill Tract Community Farm, Albany, California, United States - DLSLRC.R2 | ecosystem: Host-associated > Plants > Phyllosphere > Unclassified | place: USA... | reverse complement strand
GGGCGCGCTGAAGAACGATGCCGGCGCCGCCGAGTCGCTCAAGCGCGCCAGCGCCCTGCAGCCGAACCTGCTGCAGGCGCGCGTCCTCCAGGTCGAGCTAGCGATGCGCCGCGGCCGCACCGACGAGGCGCTGGCGATGATCCGCCAGTTGCAGCAGGATGTCCCGGGTTCGCCAGTCGGCTTCCTGATGGAAGGCGACCTGCAGCAATCGCAGAAGAAGCCTGCGCTGGCCGTGGCCGCCTACGACAAGGCCTTCGCCATCACCAAGTCGGGCGCGGTCCTGCTGCGCAGCGCCCAGGCCATGCGCCAGTCGGGCAAGGAAGCCGAAGCGCGCCAGCGCGTGCTCCAGTATGCCAAAGCACATCCGGAAGACATGGCGGTAGCGATGTACCTGGCCGAATCGCATCTGGCGGCGAAGGAATACAAGCCCGCCGCGGCGCTGCTGGAAAACATCGTCAAGCGCGCGCCCGACAATGGCGCGGCGCTGAACAACCTGGCGTACGCCTACCAGCAGACCAAGGATCCGCGCGCGCTGGCGACGGCCGAACAGGCGTTCAAGATCGCCGGCGACAATGCCTCGGTCATGGACACGCTCGGCTGGATGCTGGTCGAACAGGGCAATACCCAGCGCGGACTGCCGCTGCTGCAAAAAGCGGCGGCGGGTGCACCGACTTTGCCGGAAGTGCGCTATCACCTGGCGGTGGCATTGAATAAATCGGGCGACAAGGCCGGCGCGCGCAAGGAACTCGAGAGCCTGCTCGCGCAAAACCAGCCATTCGCCCAGCAGGAGGAAGCCCGTTCGTTGCTAAAAACCTTATAACGGTCTAGTATTTCAGCTAAATAAAAACCAATAGCACCGCGCTTTTCGCCTTCGGGCCAGGAGTGCCTGACAAAACCATCAAGCAAGGCGCAGCGCCGAAGACAGTACCAAAGTACGGCGAGGCGATGCAACGCAGCCATGGCGATTTTGTCAGGCGCTCGAAAGCGCGGTACGGCGTCAAAAAGAAAGCGCCGCCCTTGCGGCGGCGCGTGAAAACCTGAGGTGTCCCGCGATGACGAATCCCGAAGAGGTGCAGGAGCTTGACGAGCGAACCATCGAATTTCTATCGAACGCTCATGTGTCAGAGGATCGCGATAATATAACGAACTCAGAACTAGAGGATGTTATCGTGAACCAAGATTCATATGGAATCCGGCTTACCGATACGGCAAAAGGACGCAATAAGGCCAGCATGCTGGTCAACAAGATGTATGCTTGGCGCGGCTATGCTGGCACGCACCAGTTCAGCGACGATCCCAATCGCATCACTCTTACCGCCACCGACAAAGGCGAAGTGGTAGGCACCCTGACGCTCGGTATCGATTCGCCCATCGGCCTGATGGCCGACCAGATCTTCAAGGAAGAACTCGACGTGCACCGCGCGCGCGGGGCCAAGCTCTGTGAATTCACCAAGCTCGCCTTCGACCCGACGGTACGCTCGAAAACCTCGCTCGCCAATCTGTTTCACCTGGCGGTCATTTACGCCCGCGATATCCACGACTGCACCGATATCGTTATCGAAGTCAATCCGCGCCATCGCCGGTTTTACGAGCATATGCTGGGATTCAAGCGCGAAGGCGATTTGAAGGACAATCCGCGCGTGAATGCGCCGGCTTATCTGCTGCGTATCGAACTGGCGTATGTCACCGAGCAGATTCAAAAGCATGGCGGTACCTTCAGCGAAGCGGCCACCGAAGCAGCTGCGGAACGTTCGTTCTATCCGTATTTCTTCTCCCCGCGTGAAGAGCAGGGTATTATCAATCGCCTGCGCCGCATCGACGAACACCAGGCGGCGTAATCCGCCGTACCGTTCCCGCCTGTTTTATCGAGGAAGCGCCGCCCTGGCGCTGCCTGTTTTTCGTCATCCCGACTTCGTTCTTCTCCCCGCTTTTTATTTTTTCGTCTATCGTTCCCGCACATGACCACCAATCCTTTCCGCTACGAGCAGGCTTTTTCCCGAAACATTGGCTGGGTAACGCGTGAGGAGCAGGCGCTGCTGCGCACCAAGCGGGTGGCGATCGCGGGCGGCGGCGGGGTCGGCGGCGTGCATGCCCTGACCCTGGCGCGCCTGGGCGTGACGAAATTCCGCATTGCCGACTTCGACACCTTCGACGTTCCGAATTTCAACCGGCAAGTCGGCGCCATGGTCTCTACCCTGGGTGAACCGAAAGTCGCCGTCATCCGCCGCATGCTGCTCGACATCAATCCGGAGTGCGAAGTCGAGATGTTCGAGCAAGGCATCAACGATGCCAACCTGAATGCCTTCCTGGAAGGCACCGATATGTATGTCGACGCGCTCGACTTCTTCGCCTTCGACATCCGCCAGAAGACCTTCGCCCTGTGCGCGCGCCTCGGCATTCCCGCCAGTACCGTGGCGCCGCTGGGCATGGGGGCGGCACTGCTGAACTTCCTGCCGGGCCAGATGACCTTCGAAGAGTATTTCCAGTGGGGAGATTTGCCGGAAACGGACAAGGCTGTCCATTTCGTGGTCGGGCTGGCGCCGGCCGGCCTGCACCGTCCGTACCTGGTGGTGCCGGAAGCGGTGAATTTCGTCGAGCGCCGCGGTCCCTCGACCATCATGGCCTGCCAGCTGTGCGCGGGCGTGATGGGCACCGAAGCCCTGAAAATCCTGCTGGGACGCGGGCGCGTGCTGGCGGCGCCCTGGGGCATCCAGTTCGACGCCTACCGGAATAAACTGGTGCGCACCTGGCGTCCGGGCGGGAATAAAAATCCCCTGCACCGCCTGATGATCAAGATCGGCAAGAAGCAGCTGGCCAAGGACCTGGCCGCCGCGGGAGCAGCAGCATGAGCACGACCATCGAACAGATCCTCGACCTGGCGCGCTGGGCGCCCAGCGGCGACAATATGCAGACCTGGCGCTTCGAGATCGCCGCGCCGGACCACCTGGTGGTGCACGCCTACGACACGCGCGACCATTGCGTCTACGACCTCGATGGCCATCCGAGCCAGATCGCCTTCGGCACCCTGCTGGAAACGATCGCCATCGCCGCCAGCGGCCACGGCCTGCGCGCCGACATCCAGCGCCGCCCGGAAGGCCGCGACACCCACCCCGTGTTCGACGTGCGTTTCAGTCAGGACCCGACGATCGCGCGCAGCCCGCTGATCGAGGTCATCGACAAGCGTACCGTGCAGCGCCGGCCGATGAAGACCACGCCGCTCACCGCCGAGCACAAGCGCGTACTGGCAGCCACGGTGGCGCCGGACTACGAATTGAACTGGCTGGAGACCCGCCCCCAGAAATGGCAGGCGGCCAAGCTGATGTTCAATAACGCCCGGCTGCGCCTGACGATGCCGGAAGCCTTCGAGACCCACCGCAGCATCATCGACTGGGAAAACCGCACGCACAGTCCGGATAAAGTGCCGGCCGGCGCGCTCGGCGTCGACGCCATGACCCTGCACCTGATGAAATGGGCGATGGTCAGCTGGCGCCGCATGAACACCGTCAACACCCTGATGGGCACCTGGGCGCCGCGCCTGCAGATGGACCTGGCGCCCGGCATGGCCTGCGCCGCCCACTTCGTCCTGAAAGCGAAGCGCGCACCGCAATCGATCGACGACTACGTCGCCGCCGGCCGCGCGCTGCAGCGCTTCTGGCTGACCATGACCACGCTTGGCCTGTACATGCAGCCGGAAATGACGCCGCTGATCTTTTCGAAGTACGCGCGCGAAGGCACGCGCTTTACGAAGCAGCCCAAACTCGAGGGCGCGGCGCGCGACCTGCAGCGCGAAACCGAGGCCCTGATCTTCAATGACAGCCTGTTCCCGGTCTACATGGGCCGCCTCGGCTATGGCCCGGCGCCGACCGCGCGCTCGGTGCGCCGTCCGGTGGCGGAACTGATGCAGCGCTGAACGGATTCGGTTTTCGCATAAAAAACGGCGTCGACCTTGCGGTCGCCGCCGTTTTTGCTTTCATTTCCCTACCTGGTATCTTTTTTTTGTTGTCGCCAGCGCTTGCCCAAGCAACTCGCGTTTGATCCGTCTTGCAACGGGAAAGAGCGGGCAGGCCCGCTCTCTCGTACTACTTAACGCTGGAAAGCTGATTAGGCCTTCTTGGCGCGCTTGCGGCTCACGACGCCAGCGCCCAGCATGGCGATGCCGAACAGGGCCAGCGAACCTGGTTCTGGCACTTCAGCCAGCTTGAACTGACCGTTGTTGCCGACGAAGAAGTAGCCTGGGGTGTTGGCGTAAGCGTCGCCGTTGCAACCAGCACCGGTGAAGCCGGCGTATTGGCAAGCAACTTCCGACACCAGGGTCGAGTCTGGGTTGGCAACGGTGTTAGCGTTGGTGAAGGCGAAGGCCATGATCGACTCGGTCGACAGGTCCTGGCCGTTTTCACGGAAGAAGTAGCCCGAATCCAGCGAGCCGGCTTCGGCTTTCGCGAACACGGTGACTTGACCGTTGTTGGTTGGCGAGCCGCTAGCATCGACCATGCCGCCGCCGCCTGCCATCACGGTGAACTCGGCGATCTGGTTGCCCAGGTTGGCGCCGTAGTAGCCAGCGGTGGTGCCGTACTGGTTGTTTTCCGGATTCTGGAACATGCGGATGGTGCCGCCGGCGAAGGTGAAGGCGCCGCTGAAGTTACCGGTACCGGTCGCTTCGAAGGTTGCGGTGATGTTGCCACCTGGGTAGTTCACTGGGAACAGTTTGCCGTTGCTGTCAGCCTGGACGATGTTGAACACAGCGTGTTCGGTGAACGAGAAGCTGGAGCCGCCGGTCGGGTTGATCTGGATGAAGGCGTTGCCGTTCACGTCCAGGTATTCATTGATTTGCTGGCCGCCGGTGTAGCCGCCGCCGTTCGGGTTGAACACCCAGTCGTTCAGGACGGTCGCTGCATTGGCGCCACCGGCCATGGTCATTGCAACAGCTGCGGCGCATGCCAGTTTCTTCATAAATTTCATAATTCCATTCCTCGCTTAAGTTGATGGTTGGGCAAACACACTCAACTATAAGCAAGCGCTGTGCCAGCTTACTAAATCTCTTTTAAATCAGTCACTTATTGTCTTTCTTTAGAGCACTTTGAACTCATGTGTAAAGTATGCCGACAGGATTTTTTACAAAAAAATTCTTATGGGAATGATAATACTTTTCGGAACCTAAACTTGGTCTAATTTAACATTTCTCGGGGTCAAAAAAGCTTTCTGGAAGAGATGCCTCGACAGCATCAATGGCGGCATGCGCAACCAGTTTCCACGTATAAACAACATGAGGTCGGACAGCGCCGTCAGCGTGCCGGCGCAACTCGGATGCACGGGCCGCAGGGCGCGCAGGAACAAGCTGTCCATCAGCGCCAGCAAGACGGGGTTCGGCCGCCCTGCTGCGGCCGCCGCCACCGTGGCGGCCGGCACCGGCGTACCGAGCACGCGCATGCAGTAGCGCAGCGCATAGAACAGCGGCCGGGTCAGCTCCAGTTCGCGCGCACGCAGCGGCAGTGCCGTCCAGAATCCCGGTTCATTGGCGCCGAAATGGCACAGCAGGCGATGCAGGTCGAACAGGTCGCGCAGGCCATGGTCATACTCGCCTTCCGAAAACAGGTGGACCGCGCTGTGCAGCACCATGTCGCAGGGTGCGAGAACGAACAGGCCGGGCTGGCCCGGCAGCGCACGGGCGCCGGCGCGCAGCAGGGCCGGATCCGGGCGCACGCGCGCCGTCTCCGGCAGGATCGCATGGTGCACGTCGATCGCGGTGCCGCGGCGCATGTGCTGCATCGGCGGCAGTTCGTGCATCCACTCGCGGTAATAACGCTGGTCATAGGCGTCGTGGTGACTGGAAGCCCAGCCGTGCGCCATTAATAAACCCTCGACCTCGTTCAGGCGGTTTTTCGGCACCAGGATGTCGACATCGGAAAACAGGCGCCCCGCCGCCGCCGGCAGCCCGGCAGCCACATAGGCCGTTCCTTTTAACAGGATCAGCGGCAGGCCGCTCGTGCGCAGCGCGTGCTGCACCTGGCGCAATTCGAAACGCACAGCCTGGCCGTGGCGCCGCCAGCCCGTTCTCTCCCAGTCCAGGCGGCGCCGCACCTGCGCCGGCAGCGCCTGCAGCAGGCCGTGCTCCTCGGCCAGCAGGGCCAGCGTGGCGCCCATGTCCGTGGCCACCGCCTGGCGCAGCAGCAGTTCCCATTCCGGCGCGCCCAGCTGCGCCATGGACGGCGGCTGGCGCAGCACGCGGGTCAGCAGCGGCAAGGCGGTCATCGGCGCTGTGCCAGCAGGCCTTCGAACACGGCCATGGCGTCGTCCAGCGCGCCGTAGCTGAAATCGAAGGTGCGGGTGGCCTCGACCAGGCGCGCCGCCGTAGTAAAACCGGCGGCGCCGAGCAGGCTGTAATTGAAGGCGTTCTCGGCCAGGCGCAGGTGGGCGCGCGCCTGCGGCACCGACACCAGTTCGGCGCAAGCGCCTGCGCGCCATTGCGGGAACACGATCCAGGCCGGGCTGGCCGGTTCGTCCGCGCGCGCCACACTCGCCTGGGGCGGGCGCATGTGCGCAACCGTTCCCTTCATCGTGTCGGCCACCGGTGGAGACAAATGCGCCTGCGGCGCCCAGGCGCGGATCACGTCGATCGAGGCGTTTTTCAGGCTGACCGGGCGCGGCACCGGATCGATGCGGCCATCGTCCAGGCGCACCAGGGTCAATTCGTCGGACAGCAGGCGCCAGCCGCGCGCGACCAGGGCCGCGCACAGGGTGCTCTTACCCGACCCCGGCGGCGCCGGCAGGATCACGGCCGCGCCCTCCTTCTCGACCACCGCGGCGTGGATGACCAGCCAGGAATGCGCATGGCTCGAGACGCACCAGTTCATCGCCCATTCGAACATCGGGTAGAGCTGGGCCAGCGGCAGCGGCTGGAAGGGCTCCATGCCGTCGTAGTGAAAAAAGACTTGCGGTTTAACCAGGCGCCGCAGACCGCGCGGGCGGCGCAGCAGCACGTCGAAATCGGCGGGAATGTCGTCGTCCAGCACCGGATAGTCGCCGTACATGCGCGCCAGGGCCACCGCCAGGGCCGGCACGCTGCTGCGGATGCAGGAGATGAAGGGGCCGGTGCGCAGGCGCAGGCCGGGACCGCGCAGACGCGCGCTCAGCGCGCTCTCGCTGAGTGCGGCGACGGTCAGCATGGCAGGGCTTCGATCAGGAACAGGGCGGCCAGGTCGTCCAGCACGGTCTGCAGCGCCGCGTCCTCGTCCTGCGCATCGAGTTCGAAGGCGGCGGCCAGCTGCGCGGCGGCCTGCGGCCCCGCCTTGAGTTGCTCAAGCAGTGCGAGGGCGAATTCGTCGAGCAGGTGGGTGTCGCCCGACAGGTCGTTGTACAGCACGCATTCGCCATCCCAGCAACGGTACTGCAGGCGCTGGCCTGGGGCCAGGCGCCAGATCGGGGGACTTGTCATGCGCAGCGAAACGTCTAGCGGAAGGTGCTCTCGAGATAGGCAGCGATGACCGCGCCATTCCAGGGCATGGCGCCCTTGGTCGGCGTATAAGAGCCGCGCGTGACGAACTGGTTCCAGATCTCGACGACCTCGTCGTCCGGCAGCACCGTCGGCAAGCCGAGATTGCGCGCCGTGCGCCCATTGAGCAGGGCCGCCACGCATTGCATCGCGACGTTATTACGGTCGATCGTCTTGATGGTTTTTGAAGGGTTGATCACCTGCATCATCGTCGCATCAGCCAGGCCGACATAGCGGCCGGTGCAACGGAAGAAGCTGCTGAACTTGGCGCTGGAATCCATACCCGCAGACGTCCTCCACTCGTTCGGATGCGTCTTCCAGTAACCGTGCGAACGGTTGTAGCTGCACGACACCTGGGGACGCGCGCTCGCGCCCGGCTTCATCGACATGTAGCCGGACGGCGACTTGCACAGCGTCTTGCTGAAAGTGGCCATGCCGGGCTGGCTGTGCAGCGTCAGGATCACACCGGTGGCACCGGCGCTGGCACGAGCAAAACGCCGCCGTGCTACGCCCTTCGGGTCCAGCGACGCTTGCGGCGTCGCCTGCGTGTCAGCCGACATGGGGGAATTGTTCTGTTGATCGTCCATAAACACGGTTCCTCAATGCTTGAGAGTATGCCACACACATGTAGGCAAAGGGATAGTCCCTATAATAAGCAAAATACGGACCACAGCATGATCCGTTGACTAAAAGCAATATTGAATCAAGCACTTAGCCCGGTAATGGGCGTTTTTACCGGAAATGGCAACGGCGCCCACAGGCGCCGTTGTAAGAAAACCCGACAGTCTCTCGCTTAGAAGAAGCTTTCCGGGATCACCAGAATATCGCCCGGACGCATTGGCATGTTGGCCGAAATGTCGCCGTCCTTGATCAGGTCGTCGAGGCGCACGTTCAGTTTTTCCTGCTTGCCGTCGACCATGCGGATGACGCTGGCGCGGTTGCCGGAAGCGAATTCGGTAACGCCGCCGACGGCGATCAGCACGTCCATCAGCGACATGTCGCGGCGGTACGGCAGGGCTTGCGGCTTGGCGGCCTGGCCGATCACGCGGATCTGCTCGCCGTAGTTGCCGACGAAGCCGGTGACGACGACGGTGACGACCGGCTGCTGGATGAACTTGGCCAGCGCCTTTTCGATGTCGCGCGCCAGTTCGGTCGAGGTCTTGCCGGCGGCCGGCAGGTCTTCGACCAGCGGCGTCGTGATCTTGCCGTCCGGACGCACAGGCACCGACATCGACACTTCCGGATTACGCCAGACGATGATGTTGACCGCGTCGCCCGGGCCGATCAGGTAGTCGGCCGGCGCGGCCCCCGCCAGCGCTGCCGCCGAAGGCGCAGCCGGCTTGTTCCACAGCGCGCAGCCAGATACGGCCAGGGCGCAGGCGGTTGCCAAGGCCAGTTTCGTCAGATTCGTCATGATCTTGCTCACGTCATTCCCCTTCACGACAGCAGCGACCGGCAAAGCCAGGCTGTTGTTACCAAATTAAAAATTGTTGTTTAGCTAGCAAACTCCGCCAGATTGTATCGCAATCGTGCTTCTACGAAAGGTGTGCACGATTGAAATGTTTTCTTTTCACTTTTGCTGCAACAGTTCCTGCACATAGCGCGCCGGGATCGCATAGCTGATGCCGCTCGGACTGGTGATTGCCGATTCCTTCAAACCCTTGACGAACACCATATTAATGACACCGAGCACGGCGCCGCTCTCGACATCGTAGACCGGACTGCCGCTGTTGCCCGGGTAAGCGGTGCCGTCGAGCTGGAAGATGTGCAGCGGATCGCGCTGCAACTGGGTGATCGCGCGCGCGTCGAGCCGGCGCGAACTGAGCGAGGGCATCACGATCGGCGTGATCGCCGACAGCGTGGCGCGGTGGGTCACGTGGTTCAGGCCGAGCACCATCCCGAGCGGAAAACCCGTAAACGCCAGCGCCTGCCCCTCGACGGCGCTGCGCGAATCGCCCAGCGTCAGTACCGGCAGCGGCGGACCGCCCTCCAGGCGCAGGTGCGCCAGGTCGTGTGCGCGGTCGAGCGCCTGCAGGCGCGCCGGGCGGAAGCGGAAATCCTGGCCGGCGCCGACCACGACGCCGAGCTGCTCCATCTTGTCGCTGTCCAGCTTAGTGGGCACGACGTGGGCATTCGTGATGATGCTCAGGCCGTCGCCGACGGCGAAACCGGTGCCCGAGAACACCACCGCGGGGCTGCGCGTCTTGAGGAAAGTGCCGACCCCGACGATCGACGGCTTGGCCGCTGCGATGGTAGCTGGCAGCCTGTCGGCAGCCGCCGCCAAGCCGGTCAAGGAGGCCGCCAGGACCGTACAGACAGCCAGCAGTCGGCGCCGTCCTACAGACTTAGCGGCATTACATCCATTATTTCGAATAGGAATCAATCGTGCAGGCCCTTTTGCAAATTAAACATTACAATACAACGGCTTGATGTTAAGCAAAGCCGCCGTCACGGACCCGATGACGACGATATGCTCCTCACCTCATTCTTGACGAAGTGCAACATTTTCCCCAGCAGTTGCTTGTCGGACGGAAATAATAACCTCGATAAGCCTGTTTAACAGGGAAATTTGGCATTGCAGTGTGGAATTTGTGTTGTAACGGATGCTACGAAGCGCCCTTTATTAGCACAATTTTCCGGCACGCAATTGCAATTGCACAAACTACAAGCGATGATGCGTGTTCTTTTGTGATTATTTGTGCCCGGCTGCGCGCCGGGCGGACATGGCGAGACTGAGATGGCAGAAATACAAGCCCAAATTCTGAATTTCCTCAAAGCCCTCGGCAAGTACCGTTGGCATGCAGTGACCATCGCCTGGCTGGTGGCGCTGATCGGCTGGGCGATCGTGCTCCGCTTGCCGAACCAGTACGAAACCTCGGCCCGCGTCTACGTCGATACCCAGAGCATCCTGAAACCGCTGCTGTCGGGCATGACCACCCTGCCGAATCTCGACCAGCAGGTGATGTTCATGCGCCAGACCCTGATCAGCCGCCCGAACGTCGAAAGAGTCATGCGCGACACCGACCTCGACGTCAAAGCCACGAGCAGCGCCGAAAAAGAAAAGATGATCGAAGAGTTGACCTCGAAGATCAAGATTGCCGGCACCGAGCGCGACGACATCTATACGATCAGCTACACCTCGACCGATCCGAAACTGGGCAAGGATGTGGTCCAGTCGCTGCTGACGATCTTCGTGGAAGGCAGCTTCGGCGGCAAGAAGCAGGAATCGGACAAGGCGGTCCAGTTCATCGACGACCAGATCAAGGGCTACGAGGCGAAGCTGTCCGCGGCCGAGAACGCGCTGAAGGAGTTCAAGCTCAAGAACATGGGCCTGCTGCCGCGCGAAGGCGGCGACTGGAGCGCCCGCGTTGCGTCCGCCAACGACTCGCTGAGCCAGGCGCGCCTCGAACTGGCCGAAGCCGAACAGTCGCGCAACGCGATCCGTCGCCGCATGACCGGCGGTGGCGGCAAGGAAGGCGGCGGCATGGTCGATCCGGAACTCGAAGCCCGCATCGCCACCGCCCAGAAGAACCTGGACAACCTGCGCCTGCAATACACCGAGCAGCATCCGGACATCATCGCCACCAAGCGCCTGGTCGAACAGCTGCAGGCGCAAAAGAAGGAAGAGATGAAGAAAGGCCGTCCGGATCCGGGCGTCGCCGCCAGCCCGATGATGCAGCAGCTGAGCGTGTCGCTGTCGGATGCCGAATCGCGCGTCGCCGCCCTGCGTGCCCGCGTCGCCGAATACCAGACGCGCGTGACCACCCTGCGCAACCAGAGCCAGACGGCGCCGGAAGTCGAGGCCCAGCTGGTCCAGCTGAACCGCGACTACAACGTCAACCGCGAGAATTACCAGCAGCTGTTGCAGCGCCGCGAGCAGGCCAAGCTGTCCGGCGACCTGTCCTCGGCGACCGACATGCTGACCTTCCGCGTGGTCGAGCCGCCGATGGCCGCCACCAAGCCGAGCGGTCCGAACCGCGTGGCGCTGTTCTCCGGCGTGTTCTTCCTGGCCCTGGCGGCCGGCCTGATCAGCGCCTTCCTGCTGAGCCAGGTGCGTCCGACCTTCCTCAGCCACGCCGCGCTGCGTGAAGTGACCGGCGTGCCGGTGCTGGGGTCGATCAACATGCACTGGACCGAAGGCCAGAAAGCCATGCGCAAGCGCCGCCTGCTCGGCGTGGGCGCCGCAGTGCTGCTGCTGATCGGCGCGTATGGCGTCGGCGTGGCCACGATGCTGGCGCGCGCCAGCGCCGGCGCCTGACCGGCGCCACGCGCCGTAACGGACAATATTAGGAGCGAACGTGAGCATTATCGAAAAAGCGGCCAGCCGCATTGACCACACCCGCGCAGCGGCCCCCGCCCCTGCCGTCGTCGAACATGATGGCCAGGCCATCGTCCTCGAAACGCAAGTCCCGGCCGCCGCCGCCGCCCCCGCGGTGCAGCCGGCCGTCGCGCCCGCCGTCGCGCCGGTGGTGCCGCCTGTCGTCCAGCCGACACCAGCCGCACCGGCGGCGCGTGTCGAGACCCCGCACACCGCCACGCCAGGCGCCGCGTCGCGCAAGACGGCAGCCAAGCCCGGCGTACGCAAGGTCGAGCTCGACCTGGCACGCATGCGCGACGCCGGCATGGTCACCGCCGCCAGCGGCCGTACCAGCCTGCTGGAAGACTTCCGCGTCATCAAGCGTCCGCTGCTCAAGCGCGCCTTTACCGAAGGCGCGCCGGGCCGCCCGAACAACCTGATCATGATCACCAGCTCGCTGCCGGGCGAGGGTAAAACCTATTGCGCGATCAACCTGGCCATGAGCATCGCCATGGAGCTCGATCACACCGTGCTGCTGGTCGACGCCGATGTCGCCCGTCCGTCGGTGCTGCGCACCCTCGGCCTGCCGGCCCAGCGCGGCCTGATGGACATCCTGGTCGACGACAAGCTCGACCTGTCGGATGTGATGCTGCGCACGAACGTCGACACCCTGAGCATCCTGCCGGCCGGCACCAGCACGCCGCGCGCCACCGAACTGCTGGCCAGTTCGACCATGAGCAACCTGGTCAACGAGATCGCGCACCGCTATCCGGACCGCGTCATCATCTTCGATTCGCCGCCGCTGCTGCTGACCAGCGAAGCACGCGTGCTGGCCAGCCACATGGGCCAGATCGTCATGGTGGTCGAAGCCCAGGGCACGACCCAGCACGCGGTCAAGGAATCGCTGCGCCAGCTCGAGGGCTGCAGCAACGTCAATCTCATCTATAACAAGGCGCGGGATATCCCGGGGATCGAAGAGACGTATGACTATCACTACGGCTAAGCGATTTCCTGCGCCCTTTTCTTCGCGTCTAACGCCGCTGGCGCTGGGCACGGCGCTGCTTGTGGCGCTGCCGGCCCAGGCCCAGTGGAAAGTCACGCCCTCGCTGTCGCTGACCGAAACCTATTCGGACAATCCAACCTTATCGAGCACCAACAAGCGCGGCCAGTTCATCACCGAAGCCAAGCCGGCGATCCGGATCAGCGGCGAGAATTCGCGCGTGCAGTTCAACGCCAATGCGGAGTACTCGCTCTACAGCTACAGCGAAGGCAGGCCAAGCAATGCGTACCGCAACCAGCTCAATTACAACGCTGGCGGCCGTCTCAAGGTCATCGACGAACACCTGTATGTCGACGCACGTGCGAACGGCGGCACGCGCCCCGTGACGGCCTTCGGCCCGGACGACAGCGGCATCAATCGTTTCAGCCGCGAGAACCGCACCGAGCTTACAAACTGGAGCATCAGCCCCTATTTGGTCCAGCGTTTCGGCAACTTCGCGGCGGCGACGCTGCGCTATACGCACGACAGTGTGAATGCCGATGAGTCCCGTTTCGGCAGCAGCGAGTCCGACGGCATCAGCTTCAACCTGACCAGCGGCCGTGCCTGGCGCGACCTCGGCTGGAACCTGCGCTACGCACGCCAGGAAGTCGACGCCGACCTGTTCGGCGAGTCGTCCTCGGAAAATGCGCTGGCCGGCCTGAGCTACCGCCTGAACCGCACCATGAGCCTGACCCTCACGGGCGGCTACGACGTCTACGACTACGGCCAGTTTGGCGGGCGTAC
>Ga0308168_1002925_pt1 | contig 13592 bp, 9 predicted proteins | sample PhyCR2_FD_202133 | JGI IMG/M metagenome (GOLD analysis project Ga0308168, IMG submission 202133) | Phyllosphere microbial communities from UC Gill Tract Community Farm, Albany, California, United States - DLSLRC.R2 | ecosystem: Host-associated > Plants > Phyllosphere > Unclassified | place: USA... | reverse complement strand
TCGAGACGCTCGTCGAAGGCGCGGCGGTTGGCGACGCCGGTCAGCGCATCGACCAGGATCAGCGCGCGCAGCGCATCGCGCTGGCGTTTGACTGTGAGCTGGGTCCGCACGCGCGCGCGCACGACGGCGGCATTCACCGGCTTGCTGATGAAATCGGCGGCGCCGGCTTCCAGCGCGCGCGTCTCGTCTTCCGGCGAGCTCAAGGCGGTGACGAAGACGATCGGGATGTCGGCCGTCTCCGGCGCGGCCAGCAGTTCGCGGCACAGCACGTAGCCGTCGGCGTCGGGCATCACGGCGTCGAGCAGGATCAGGTCCGGATGCTGGGTGCGCGCCAGCTCCAGCGCGCGGGCGCCGTCCAGCGCGAACAGGACCTCGTGCTCGTCCTGGAGGGCGGCGTGCAGGATCTGGATATTCTCCATCGCATCGTCGACCACCAGGATACGGCCGTCAAGGGCCATGTCGGTCCAGCTCATGCATCCTCCAGGGTGTACAGAATCTCGCGCACCAGTCCGGCGGCGGTGTCGAAGCGCAGCATCGCGACGGCGTCGGCCAGCGGCTGGCAATGGGTGGGGGCGGCGCGGCCGAGGGCGGGGCGCAGGGCATCGAACCGGGCGAGCGCTTTCATGTTGTTATTCTGCAGCAGATCGAGCAGTTGCGCCAACGCGGCATGCAGCTCGCATGGCGGCGCCGGCCACGCCGGCGCGTCCTCGGGCAGGTCCAGTTCGCGTGCCGCCTGCAATACGGTGTCCAGCGCCGCTTCCAGCCGGGCCAGGCGCAGCGTCAGTGCGGCATCGGCGTCCACTCGCAGCGCGCCCTCGAACTCGAGCGCCAGGCGTGCGACCTCGATGGCGCCGAGGTTGGCGGCGACGCCGCGCAGCCGGTGCACGGCCCGGGCTGCACCGCCGCGGTCGCCCGCCAGCAGGCAGGCGCGCGCTTCGGCCACCGCACCGCCCTGCGAGGCTTCGAGGCGCTTGAACAGCGCGCCAAAGCGGGCGAAGCTGCCGCCGAAGCGGGGCAGGGTGCCCTTCAGGTCGATCCCGGGGATGGCGGCCGGCAGCGCCAGCGTCGCCGGCATCGGCACCGTGGCCGCCGGCGCCGGCGTGTCTTCCTCGCCGGCGCGTCCGGTGACGCGCGCCAGCGTCCGCACCAGCTCGTCGACGTCGATCGGCTTGGCCACGTAGCCGTTCATGCCGGCGTCGAGCGCGCGCCGGCGGTCGTCTTCCATGGCGTTGGCGGTCATCGCGATGACCGGCAGCGCGTCCAGGCCCATGGCGCGGATCGCGGCAGTGGCTTCGACCCCGTCCATCACCGGCATCTGCAGGTCCATCAGGACCGCGTCGTAGACGTTGCCGGCTTCCAGCATGCTGAGCGCGGCGCGGCCGTTGACGGCGAAATCGACGCGCGCGCCGGCGTGCACCAGCACGTAGTTCGCCACTTCCTGGTTCAGCAGGTTGTCCTCGACCAGCAGCACGCGCAGTCCGGCCAGGCGCGCGCGCAGCGGCGCAGCTTGGCCGGGGTCCGGGTCCGCGGCCGGCGCCATGGCCCCGTCCAGCAGCGTGGCCAGGGTGTCGCGCAGCGCCTGCGGCGTGAACGGCTTGGCCAGCACCGCATCGATACGCAGGTCGGCCGCCAGCGCGCCGAGGCGCTCGTGTTCGGGGTCGGCGGCCAGCAGCGCGCAGGGCGGCATGGCGATCGCCGGGTCGGCACGCGCGTAGGCGATGACGGAGGCGCCGTCGAGGTCGGGCAGGGCGCTGTCGATGAACGCCAGCCGGTAGGGCGTGACCGGCCCGGCGCTGCGCAGCAGCGCCAGCGCCTCGGCGCCGCTGGCGGCGCCATCGACCTGCCAGCCGCAGCCGGCCAGCAGGCGCGCCAGCGCGCCGCGGCTGCTGGCGTTGTCGTCGACTACCAGCACGCGCGCATTGTCGGGAGGGGGCACCGGCACCGGCACCGGCGCTGCCGGTGCCGGTACGGCTCCAAATCTTGCCGTGAAGCGGAACTCGGCACCCTCGCCGGGCGTGCTCCGCACATCCAGGTCGCCGCCCATCAACGCCGCCAGGCGGCGGCTGATCGCCAGGCCGAGGCCGGTGCCGCCGTACTTGCGGCTGGTCGAGCTGTCGGCCTGCGAAAAGGCTTCGAACATGCGCTGCTGCTGTTCGGGGGCGATGCCGATGCCGGTGTCGCGCACCGAGAACGCCAGCGCCACCGCGCCGTCGCCGCCGCGCGCGCCGCGGGCGACCGGCGCAATCGACAGCACCACTTCACCGTGCTCGGTGAACTTGACCGCGTTGCTCATCAGGTTGAGCAGCACCTGTTCCAGCCGCATCGGGTCGCCGACCAGGCTGGCCGGCACCCCGGGGTCAACCGCGAACACCGGTTCGATGCCGCGCTTCCAGGCCGTGGTCGCGGTCAGCACGCCGACGCTGGAGAGCACGTCGTCGATGCGGAACACCGTCTGCTCCAGCACCAGCTGGCCGGCTTCGACCTTGGAGTAATCGAGCACGTCGCCCAGCATCGACAGCAGGGTCTTGGACGCCATCTGCATGCGCGCCAGGTAGCCGCGCTCGCGCTGGCCGAGCCCGGCTTCCTCGAGCAGGCGCGCCAGTCCCATGATCGCGTTCATCGGGGTGCGGATCTCGTGGCTCATGTTGGCCAGGAAGGCACCCTTGGCGCTGCTGGCCGCCTGCGCCGCCTGCAACGCTTCCTCCAGGCGCGACTGCGTGCGCTTCAGCTCGGTGACGTCGGCGTGCAGCATGTAGAAGCCGCGTACCCGGCCGGCGTCGTCGAAGTCGGGAATGTAGCTGCCCCAGGCATGGATCACCTTGTCGCTTCCGTTGCGCTGCAGGTTGCGTTCGAAGAATTGCGGTTCGCCGCGCAGCACGCCGTCGATCCGGGGTCGCACCTGGGCGATCTGCTCCGGATCCATCAGTTCGTCGGCCGAATGGCCGATCACCTCGGCGCTGCTCTTGCCGAGCCAGTCGAGGTAGGGGCGGTTGGCGAAGCGGACGCGCAGCCCAACGTCCCAATAGCCGACCAGCGCCGGCAGGTGGTCGGTGACCATGCGGATCATGCGTTCGCTCTCCTCCAGGCGGCTGCCGGCGGCGCGCAGTGCGGCTTCGGTGGCGACGCGGGCGCTGATGTCGCGGATGGTGCCCTGCACGATGCCCTTGCCGCCGATGTCGACCCGGTTCAGCAGCACGTCGGCATGGAACAGGCTGCCGTCGCGGCGCCGGTGCAGCCACTCGAACTGGCGCATGCCGTCCTCGAGCGCGCCACGGATGTAACGTTCGGCCTGCTCGTCGGAATGGCTGCCGTCTGGCTGGAATTCGGGCGAGGCGCTGGCCGGCGACATCGCCAGGAGGTCGGCGGTATCGGCGCAGCCGAACATGCGCACCGCGGCCTGGTTGGCGCTGACGAAGCCGGCGCCGAGGGCGATCAGGACGTGGGCGTCGCCCGAATCCTCGAACAGGGCGCGGTACAGGACCTCGTTGTCGCGGTGGCGCTGGTCTTGCTGCATGCGTTCACTGATGTCGAGCACGACCGCGTTGATGCCGACCAGTTCGCGCCCCGACGCCGGGCCGGGGCCGAACACGGGGTAATAGCTGCACAGCCAGTGGCGCATCACGCCCGGCGCTGCCGGCGAGTCGCCGCTGTCCTCGACGTCGATCAGCGGACGGCCGCTGGCCAGCACCTGGCGGTACGGTTGTTCGATGGCGGCGCCGCGCGCGCCCAGCAGCTCGGGCAGGGTACGGCCGATGTGGGCCGCCGCCGGCAGGCCGTTCACCGTCGCCAGGTAGTCGTTGACCATCACGATGCGCAGCTTGTGGTCGAGGTAGGCCAGGCCGACCGGGGCGCCGGCGTACACCGCGGCCAGCAGCGCGCTGGAACGCTGCAGTTCGTTGGTGCGCTTGGCCACCAGCGATTCCAGGCCGAGGCGGTAGTGCAGCAATTCGTCCTCGACCTGGCGCAGCGCTCCGGCGACGCTCGCCGCTTCGCGGATCGTCAGCAGCGGGATGCGCAGCGGCTCGCCGCGGCCGAGCGCGGCGGCCGGCTCGGTCAGGGCGCGCACCGAGCGCGCGATCGAATTGCCGATGCGCCATGCCAGCCCGAGGCTGAGCGCCAGCAGCCCCAGGATACCGGCCAGCGTGACGGCCGGCTGCGTGCCCAGCAGATCGCGCGCGGCGTGGCGTGGAAAGCCGATCGCCACGGTCCAGCCTTGCACGGGCGTGCGCGCAAACGCCAGGTTGGCGGCGCCGCTGCCGCGCGCTGCCAGGATGGCGACGCCGCTGTCGTGCCCGGGCAGGGCGGTCGCGAGTTCGGACCGCATCGGCGCGCCGATTGCGCGTACCAGTTCACCGGTTTGTGCGACCAGCAGCCCGTTGCGGTCGTAGATGTGGGCGTTCCAGTGCGGCGGCAGCTGCTGGGCGGCCAGCAGCTCGGCCAGGCGGCGCGGGCGCAGCTCGACGGTGAGCGCATAGGCGATCTTGCCGCCGGCCCACACCGGCACCGTGATCGCGATGCCCCAGGCATGGGCGCTGCCGGCACGGCGCAGGCCGGACACGACGGCGTCGCCGCCGGCGAATACGGTGCGCAGGCCGGCCCGGTTGACATCTGCACCGGTATCGCCATCGGCCGGGGGCGGCAGCGGGCTGCCGAAGGCGTGGCGCGAATCCAGCAGCGCGCGGCCGTCGGGCGCGCTCAGCACGAAGGCGCCGACCGGGAATGCCGGGCGCAGCAGGCGGCGCGCATTGGCGTGGAATTCGGCCAGGCGGCCGGCCGCCAGCGCCGGGTCGTTGGCCAGCGTGCGTGCGGCGGTCTCGCCGTTGTCCAGGTCGCGCTCGACCGCACCCGCCAGCGCACGCGCGATCATGGCCGCATCCTCGGCCACGTGGCGCGCCTCGCGGCTGTCGGCATCGTGGGCGAACACCAGGTAGCCGATCAGGATCGGCAGCGCGCAGGCAAGGACCAGGGTCACCAGCTTGGAGCGGATCGACGGCAGGGAATGAGGACGTGACAACTGCACCGCATGCATCTCCAGGACTGCGCACCCTTATGCGCCATGGCTCGCATGGTAGCCCAGCCGCCCGGGCGGTGTAGCGCCGCTGTAGTTATTGAGAGCACTAAAATCACTTTAGTGGATGCATGGCAACGTTCAAGTTCTGTATGGCAATGTCGCGGTTTCCGGTCGTCGCGCGCCGGCGACGCTTCCGTATGGAAATTAATGCCGAGCGTAAATTTTTGTGTCTTCTGCTTTAGAATGACAGGAGGTGCTTTAAAGAAACTAAGAGGTGATATGGCGAGGCCAGAAAAAGTCAGGCTCGGGGAGATCCTGGTGCAACAGAAGCTGCTGTCGGAAGATCAGCTGAACCAGGCGCTGGCCGACCAGAAGCGCACCGGGCGCAAGCTCGGGCGCGTGTTCGTGGAAAGCAGCTTCGTCACCGAGGAACAGATTTCCGGCGCGCTGGCGCGCCAGCTCGGCATCCCCTACATCAACCTCAAGTTCTACAACATCAACCAGGACGTGGTGCGCCTGCTGCCCGAGACCCAGGCGCGGCGCTTCCGCGCGCTGGTGCTGGAAGACCGCATCGAGACCGTGCTGGTGGGCGTGTCCGACCCGACCGACCTGTTCGCCTACGACGAGATCGCGCGCCTGCTGAAGAAGGGCGTCGAGCTGGCCGTGGTCAACGAGACCGAGGTGCTGCAGGTCATCGACCGCATCTACCGCCGCACCGGCGAGATCACCGGCCTGGCGCGCGAGCTGGAGCAGGACCTGGGCGACGCCACCTCGGTCGACTTCGGCGCGCTGGCCTCGAATTCCGGCCTGGAAGAAGCGCCGGTGGTGAAGCTGCTGCAATCGGTGTTCGACGATGCCGCCCAGGTGCGCGCCTCCGACATCCACATCGAGCCGCAGGACGGGCGCCTGCAGATCCGCTTCCGCATCGACGGCGTGCTGCACCTGCAGACCGAGGCCGACATCAAGATCGCGACCCCGCTGGCGCTGCGCCTGAAGCTGATGGCCGACCTCGACATCTCGGAAAAGCGCTTGCCGCAGGACGGCCGCTTCGCGGTCAAGGTCAAGAACCAGCGCATCGACGTGCGTATCTCGACCATGCCGACCCAGTACGGCGAATCGGTGGTCATGCGTCTGCTGAACCAGGTCGGCACCACGCTGCGCCTGGATGCGATCGGCATGCATCCGACGCTGGTCGAGCGCTTCCGCGCCATCGTCCAGCGCCCCAACGGCCTGGTGCTGGTGACCGGCCCGACCGGTTCCGGCAAGACCACCACCTTATATAGTGCGCTGGCCGAGCTGAATTCGGTGGAAAAGAAGCTGATCACGGTCGAGGACCCGGTCGAATACCGCCTGCCCGGCATCAACCAGGTGCAGGTGAACGACAAGATCGACCTGAACTTCGCACGCGTGCTGCGTTCGGCGCTGCGCCAGGACCCGGACATCGTGCTGGTCGGCGAGATGCGCGACCAGGAAACCGCCCAGATCGGCCTGCGCGCCGCGATGACGGGCCACCTGGTCCTGTCCACGCTGCACACCAACGATGCCGCCTCGACCCCGCTGCGCCTGATGGACATGGGCGTGCCGCGCTACATGGTGGGCGGCTCGCTGCAGGCCGTGCTGGCCCAGCGCCTGGTGCGCGTGATCTGCGAAAGCTGCACCCAGCCGCACGCGGCGCCGGCGCCGGAACGCGCCTGGCTGCGCGCGGAACTCGGCGAGCGTGCCGACACCGTCCCGTTCTTCCACGGGCGCGGCTGCTCGCACTGCAACGGCACCGGCTACCGCGGCCGCACCGGCGTCTACGAATTGCTGGAGATGACGCGCGCCGTCAACGACGCCGTCAACCACCCGGACCCCGGCCACTTCCTGAAGGTGGCCCATGCCGAGATGCGCGGCGAAACCCTGCGCCGCAGCGCCGTGCGCCTGGCGATCCAGGGTCGCACCACGGTGGCCGAGGCCATGCGCGTCAGTAACCAGACCGAGGAATAAAGCGTGCCGTTCTTCGCCTACAAGGGCCGCAACGGACGCGGCGAGATGATGCAGGGCGTGCTCGAAGGCGCCGACAGCGGGGCGATCGCCGACCAGCTGTTCGGCACCGGCGTCACGCCGCTCGAGATCGTGCTGACCACGCGCAAGGTCACGACCGGCAACGACGACGGCGAGACCGTGTGGCAGCGCCTGGCGCGCAAGCGCGTCACCTCGCTCGACGTCCAGCTGTTCAGCCGCCAGATCTACACGCTGCTGAAATCCGGCGTGCCGATCATGCGCGGCCTGGCCGGGCTGCAGGAGTCGGCCACCAACCCGTCGTTCGGCCGCGTGATCCGCGACCTGCGCGAATCGCTCGACGCCGGCCGCGAACTGTCGGCCGCGATGCGCCGCCATCCCGAATGCTTCTCGACCTTCTACCTGGCGATGGTGCGGGTGGGGGAGATGACCGGCCGCCTGGAAGAAGTCTTCCTGCGCCTGTTCGACCACATGGAATTCGACCGCGACATGCGCGAGCGCGTGAAGACCGCGCTGCGCTACCCGATGTTCGTGATGATCGCGATGGTGGCGGCGATGGCGGTGGTGAACATCTTCGTCATCCCGCAGTTCGAAAAGGTGTTCAACAGTTTTCGTACCGAGCTGCCGCTGATGACGCGCATCCTGATCGGCACCTCGCGCTTCACGGTCGAGTGGTGGCCGGCCTTCGCGGTCGGCATCATCGCCGCGGTCTTCGGTTTCCGCAGCTGGACCCGTTCCGTGGGCGGCCGCCTGGCCTGGGACCGCATCAAGCTGCGCCTGCCGGTCGCCGGCAAGATCATCCACAAGGGCACCATGGCCCGCTTCGCGCGCAGCTTCGCGCTGTCGATCCGCAGCGGCGTGCCGATCGTGCAGGCATTGACGGTGGTGTCGCAGACCTCCGACAACGCCTACCTGGCATCGCGCATCGAGCAGATGCGCGACGGCGTCGAGCGCGGCGAAAGCATCCTGCGCACCGCCACCAATGCCCAGGTGTTCACCCCGATCGTGCTGCAGATGATCGCGGTGGGCGAGGAGTCCGGCTCGATCGACGACCTGATGGACGAGATCGCGATGATGTACGAGCGCGAAGTCGACTATGAGCTGAAGACCCTGTCGAGCCAGATCGAGCCGATCCTGATCGTGTTCCTGGGCGTGATGGTGCTGATGCTGGCGCTCGGCATCTTCCTGCCGATCTGGGACCTGGGCCAGGCGGCCCTCCATCACTAATGAGGATACCCATGCGCACACGTGGTTTTACCTTGCTCGAATTCGCGGTCACCGTGCTGGTGGCCGCCGCCCTCAGCGCCGTGCTGCTGAACCGCTTCGACTATTACCGCGACCAGGCGGAAATGGCGGCGACGCGCCAGCTGGTGGCGGCCATGCGCACCGCGCTGCACGTGCGCGCGGTGCAGTTGCAGGCGGCCGGCCGCCTTGACGCGCTGCGGGCGCTGGCCGAGGACAACCCGATGAACCTGCTGGTCGACAAGCCGTCGAATTATCTCGGCGAATTCGAGGCGCCGGACCCGGAAAAAATCGGCCGTGCCGGCTGGGTGTTTGATGCACGCGACAAATCGATTGTGTATCTGTTACCAAACGCAGAAAGATTGTCTTTCGGTACGGCAAGATTGCTCAAATTCAAGGTAGAATTCTTTCGAGCACCTGAACAACGTAACGTCAGCCTGGCCCTGAACCAAGTCAGCGGATAGGCAACCACATCACCAGCTACACCAAGCGGCTTATCCGCACCACTTTTTTCGGAGAATACTGTATGAAGAAGAACCTCAAGAGCGCTGCCCAGGGCGGTTTCACCCTGATCGAACTGATCGTCGTGATCGTCATCCTCGGCATCCTTGCCGCCACCGCGCTGCCGAAGTTCGCCAACCTGAGCGCCGAAGCGCGCGCCGCGTCGGTGCAGGCCGTGCGCGGTTCGCTGAACTCGGTGTCGGCGATGGCCCACGGCCAGTTCCTGGTGAACCCGACCTCGAACGCCACCAACGCCACCATGGAAGGTTTCGCGGTGCCGATGTCGAACGGTTACCCGACCGCCGTGGCCGACCTGGCAACCGCGGCCGGCATCACCACCGATGGCAAGACCAACAAGGATTACACGATCACCGCAGTGGCTGCGGCCGGTGCGACGGCTGCTACCCTGACTGTGTCTCCAGTGGGCGTGTCCAGCACCGCGACCTGCAATGTCGTCTATACTGGCGCCACCGTGGCCAACAGTATCGTGACGGCACCGACCGTCGTTGCCACCACGAGCAACTGCAACTAAACTGCCGCGGAGGCGCGGCCCATGTCGAAGCGCATGTCTGATTCCTCGCGTCGCCCCTCCGCTTCCCTCCGCCGTTCCGGTGGTTTCACGATGGTCGAACTGATCGTCGTGATCATCCTGATCGGCATCCTCAGCGCCATCGGCGTTGCCCGTTTTTTCGACCGCAGCAGCTACGACGCCACCACCTTCGCGGAGCAGAGCCGTGCCATGCTGCGCTATGCCCAGAAGCTGGCCGTCGCCCAGAACCGCCCGGTGTACGTGCAGGGTGCGCTCGACGGCGTGGCGCTGTGCTTCGATGCCGCCACCCCATGTCCGTCCAGCGCCCTGGTGCCGGCGCCGTCCGGTGCCAACAGCGGCAGCGCGGCCACCCGCGCCCGCTGCCTGGCGGGTGGCGTCTATGTGCAGGCCTGGTATTGCGAAGGCTGGCCGCGCGGCGTCAGCATGCAGCCGGTGTCCGGCAGCCTGGCACCTTTCTTTTTCAATGGCCTGGGCCAGCCGGGCATCACAGGTAGCAGCAACGCCTTCGGCGGCTTGAAGGTCGTCATCGCCGGCGGCGGCGTGTCGATCCCGATTGCGGTGTCGCAGGAGACCGGCTATGTCAACTGAGCCGCGCGCCCGTTCCGGTATCCATTCCCATTTCCGCGTGCGCCAGCGCGGCGTGACGATGATCGAACTGATCCTGTTCATCATGATCATCGGCGTCGCCCTGGCCGCCATCCTGGCCGTGATGAACTTCACTACCCAGCGCAGCGCCGATCCGGTGCGCCGCAAGCAGGCCCTGATGCTGGCCGAGGCGCTGCTGGAAGAGGTCGAGCTGGCCAAGTTCTCATACTGCGACATCTACGACCCGCGCGCCGGCGACGACAATCCGGCCACCGCGGTCACGGGGCCGGGCCAATGTGCCGCCGGGACCGCCGAGAAGTGGGGGCCGGAAGCCAACAATGCGCGGCCCTTCGACAACGTCAACGACTACGTGGTCGACCCCAAGTCCTTCGCCACCCCCTTCAATGCCGCCGACGGCAGGCTGGCCGATGCCAACGGCAACGCCTTGCCGCTGACCGGGTTCACGGCCAGCGTCAGGATCCGACCGGATAGCCTGGGCAGCGCCGGCGGCGCCAACGGCATCGGCAATGCCGCCGACAGCGCCGCCCAGACCGACGTCCTGCGCATCACGGTCACCATCAATTACGACGGCAATGCCCTGAGCCTGGACGGCTTCCGCACGCGCTACGCGCCGGCTTCGCTATGACCCCGCAGCGCCCACCCCTGCGCCCACCCCTGCGCCGCGCACGCGGCTTCACGCTGGTCGAGGCGATCCTCGTCATCGTCATCATCGGCATCCTGGCCGCTGTCGTCGCGCTGTTCATCCGCGCGCCGATCCTGGGCTACCGCGACGCCGTCGACCGCGCCGAGATCACCGACCAGGCCGACCTGGCGCTGCGCCGCATCGCGCGCGATATCCGCCTGGCGCTGCCCAACAGCGTGCGCGTAGTGAACGGCAGTTCTCTCGAATTCCTGCAGACCAAAACCGGCGGGCGCTACCTGGCGGTCGACGACGGCGTCACCAGCCTGCCGGCGTTCGATGATCCGGCCCAGACCTCGTTCACCGTGCTGGCGCCGCCGGACAGCTTCGGCCAGGTGGCAACGGGCGACCGCGTGGTGGTCTACAACCTCGGCGTGGCGCCGGCCGATGCCTACGGCGGCGGCAACACCGGCGTGGTGCAGGCCGCGCCGGCGTATTCGACCGACGCAACGCTCGGCCGCATCGCCACCGTGCGCCTGAATGCCAATCCGTTCGCGGCGGCCACCCCGGCGCTGCCGTCGCCCACGCGCAGTTTCCAGGTGGTGAGCGGCCCCGTCAGCTTTTATTGCCAGGACGCCGGCGACGGCACCCAGACCCTGATGCGCGCCTGGGGCTACGCCATCACTGCGACCCAGTCGGCGGTTCCGAACGGCGGCCAGCGCGCCATCGTCGCTGCGCGCCTGAGCAATTGCAACGGCCTGTTCAACTACGACACGGCGGCTACGCAGCGTACCGGCCTGGTGCTGGTGTCGCTCGAGCTGCGCGGCCGCTACCCCGATTCGCCGGCAATCCGCCTGGTCCACCAGATCCACGTCGACAATACCCCATGATGCGAGCACCTCTTTACCTGGCGCGCAGCGCCGGCGTCGGCCTCGTCACCGCGATCTTCCTGCTGGTCGTGCTGACCGGCCTCGGCGTGGCGATGGTCTCGCTGTACACGACCCAGCAAGCCAGTGCCGACCTCGACCTCGAGGGCGCGCGCGCCTACCAGGCGGCCCGCGCCGGCATCGAGTACGGCCTGTTCCGGCGCCTGCGCGGCGGTTGCACCGCGGCCGGCTGCTGCCCTGGCGCGTCCAGCCAGGTCACGCTCGCCATGCCGGCCGACAGCGAACTGCGCAGCTTTACGGTGGTGGTCAGCTGCAACCAGGCGGGCGGGCCCAACACGCCGGCCAACATCACCTCGGTCGCCTGCAACATGGCCGACGCCAACAAGCTGTGCGAGAGCGTGCCCAACAACAGTCCACAGTACGTGCGGCGCCGCATGGAGGTGTCGGCGTGACGCCCGGCTACCCAGCGCAATGGCCGGCGCTGGTCATAGGCCTGCTGCTCGGACTGGTGCTGCTGCTGGCCGGCCCGGCGGCGCGCGCCGACACCGCGATCCAGCAGTACACCAGCTTCCGCGGCCAGGTCAACTTCACCGGCACCGAGGCGACGATGCGGACGGCGGACAACACCAGCTACAGCAACAGCGCCTGCAGCATTACCGGCAGCGTCTCGGCCAAGCTGTCCGGCGTGCCGACCGGCGCCACCATCATCAGTGCCCAGCTGTACTGGGCCGGCTCCGGCAACACCGCGGATAATTACGTCACCTTCGACGGCGTGTCGGTGTATGCCACACGCCAATACACGTCCGGCAGCGTCGGCAACGGCTTCAACTATTTCAGCGGCGCCGCCGACGTCACCGCGCGGGTCAGGAGCAAGCTGAATCCCAACACGACGTATACGTTCAGCGGCTTGGCCGTCGAGAACGGCAACCCGTGGTGCGCCTCGCAGGCCGTGGTCGGCGGTTTCGCGCTGCTGGTCGTGTATTCGCACCCGGACGAGCCATTCCGCCTGCTGAACGTCTACGAAGGCTTTCAGTACTTCCAGAACAGCGGCTTCGTCATCAACCTCGGCAACTTCAACGTGCCGAATCCGCTGCCGAGCAACGTGACCGGCCGCATCGGCCACATCACCTGGGAAGGCGACTCGACGCTGTCACAGGGCGGCGAGAACCTGCTGTTCAACGGCAAGGAGCTGACCGATGCGATGAACCCGGCGGGCAACCAGTTCAACTCGGCCAGCAACATCACCGGCGACTACAACAGCTACGGCATCGACTTCGACGCCTATACCCTGAACGCGAACTTCATCACGCCGGGGCAGAACAGCGCCACCACTACCTACCGCTCGGGCCAGGACCTGGTGCTGCTGAGTGCCGAGATCGTCGCCATGCCTTTCGTCGGCAATGGCGACCTGGCACTGTCGATGACGCGCACCGGCGACCTGCGCGTAGGTTCCACTGCCTATTACACGCTGAACGTCAGCAATGTCGGCACCGACGTCGAGACCGGCCCGATCACCGTCACCGACACGCTGCCGTCCGGCCTCAAGCTGGTTTCCACCAGCGGCAGCGGCTGGAGCTGCAGCAGCGCCGCCGGCAGCAACGGCGCCACGCTGGTCACCTGTACCCGCGCCGGCCAGCTCGCCGCCGGCGACCGGGCAAACGCGCTGACCATCACCGTGACGCCGAGCGCGACCGGCACGTATACCAATTCGGCCACTGTGGCCGGCATGACCGGCGACGGCAATACCGGCAACAACACGGCGACGAACACCAGCTCCGCCACCGACCCCGGTTCGTCGGCGGTCGTGTTCACCACCGAGGTCTGCAAGAGCGGCGATCCGATCGTCACCGCGCCGGGCGACGCCGGCTGCCACCGCTTCATCGGTCCGGTGACCGCCGCTGCCGGCACGACCAAGATCTATGTGACCTCGGTTGCCGGCGGCCGCGCCAGTGCCGTCAGCAGTTCGGACTACACGCTGAACATCGGCCTGGCGGCAACCTGCCAGCCTTACTCGAACGTGGCACTGACCTATGCGCAGGCCGGCCTGGGCCTGGACTGCAAGGGCACCTGGAAGTATGTCAACGTGACCGTGCCGGCCAACCAGCCGACCGGCACCCTGCCGAACGGCTCGGCTTTCTTCTATGCCGACGTCGGCCGCATCAGCCTGTCGCTCAG
>Ga0308168_1002923_pt1 | contig 13595 bp, 15 predicted proteins | sample PhyCR2_FD_202133 | JGI IMG/M metagenome (GOLD analysis project Ga0308168, IMG submission 202133) | Phyllosphere microbial communities from UC Gill Tract Community Farm, Albany, California, United States - DLSLRC.R2 | ecosystem: Host-associated > Plants > Phyllosphere > Unclassified | place: USA... | reverse complement strand
ACGACGCTCTTCCGATCTGTCATCCAGTTCGATTTCTTTGGCGACGGAAACGCCGTCCTTGGTGATGGTTGGAGCGCCGAAGCTCTTCTCGATAACCACGTTACGGCCTTTCGGGCCCAGGGTCGCTTTTACCGCGTCAGCCAGAACGTTGACGCCTTTGAGCATCTTGGTACGGGCGGCATCGCCGAACTTAACTTCTTTAGCAGCCATGATCGATATTCCTTAAATACTTTGTAGTAGCGGGAAAATGAACGGGGATATCAGCCTTCGATAACCGCGAGGATTTCGTTCTCGCTCATTACCAGCAGGTCTTCGCCATCGACTTTCACAGTGTTGCTGCCGGAGTAAGGACCGAACACAACCTTGTCGCCTTCCTTCACGGACAGTGCACGCACTTCACCGTTTTCCAGAGCTTTGCCCGGGCCTACAGCGAGAATCACACCGTGGTTGGCTTTTTCAGCAGCCGAACCTGGCAGGACGATACCGACGCGGTCATGCAGAGGACGAAGCTTCATTGTCGATCTCTCCTAATTGTGGTTTTCATCGGCCGGTGTAGTCCCGGCGGGTTTAACGAATCCGGCCTGCGCCGGTTGCGGTCCGTCGAGCGAACCGCGCAAGTCTGTCCGGTTTGAATACCGGAAACCTTTCGGTGACCGATACATAGGGGCGTACAAGCCGATTACAAGGGCTGGCGGAAAAAATTTTTCATCGCCACACAGTAAAAAAACGCCATAAACGAGCACGGCACCCGCAGGTGCCGTGTCGATGCTGATGTCACTTGTTGTCGCGGTGTTCGAACTCGCCTTCGATCACATTCGGCTCCCGACCGAGCGGCTCGCGCGGGGCCGGGCCGCCACGGGGTTGCAGGTCGTCAGCGAAGGCGCGCTGGCGCATGGCCTGGTCTTCAGCGCGCTGGCGCATCTTGTTCGCCAGCAGACGACGAGTGACCGGCAGCAGCATCACCAGACCGACCACGTCACTGATGAAGCCGGGAATGATCAACAGGCCGCCGGCCAGTGCCAGCATCAGGCCTTCGAGCATGGTCTGCGCGGGCAATTCGCCGCGGTTCAGGCTTTCCCGGGCACGCAATGCGGTGGCCAGACCGGCGACGCGCAGCACGAACACACCGAACATCGAGCCGAGAATGATCAGCAGCAGGGCCGGGAAGAACCCGATAGAGCCTGCCACTTTGACGAATACGAACAGCTCCAGCACTGGAAACAGCAGAAAGAGCAACAGAAAAGGGCGCATCAAAGTTTCCTCAACGCAAGAAATGCCTTGCAGTAAGCCTTAGATGACGTCGCCCTTGCGTGAATTCAAGCTTAACTTTGCGCTTTTTTCGGCCAGGACTGGGCGTGAGCCAGAGAAACCAAGGCCTCGCGCACTTGTGTCGGCGTATTACATGGCGCCGCGAAGGGCAACCAGTAGACGGCCTGACCGATGCGCAGGTGCATGCCTTCGCTGTCGATGCCGGCCAGTTGCGCCGGCGTGCTGTTGGGCAGCCCGGCGAGCTCGACGTAATGGGCGATGGCCTTGGCGTGATCGCTGTTCATGTGCTCGACCATGCTGATTTCAGCCTGGCCGGCGAACGGGTTGGCCAAGGTCAGATCGTCTATCCAGTGGATCGCACCAAAGCCGCCGATGTAGCGATGGCGCACCGGATCGAGCACCCAGAAATCGAAATCGTGGGCCTGGTGATAATTCTGCGAGTCAGGGAAGTAGCGGTAATAACGCTCGGCGGCAGCCTCGATGGCGGCCGGGTCTTCGAGTTTCTGCGCTTGGGCCAGATAGGTCAGCCGCCCGACCGCCTGCACATCGTCGGCCTCGCGCTCGCCCACCAGCATCGAGCACTTCGGATCTTTCTGCAGGTTATGCGTGTGCTGGGCGATGCGGCTGATCAGGATCAGCGGCCGACCCTGCTCGTCCAGGCAATACGGCACAACCGAGCCAAAGGGAAAACCCGGCATCGATTTGGAGTGGGTCGACAGCACTCCACGGTATTCCTTGAGAAGCAATTCTCGGGCATTCTTCGCCACTTCAGCGCTCAATTTGTGACTCCTTAAATGGGTTCTGTCTAGAAAACGGACAGGCGCGCAGCGAAAAGTAACCGGCGCGCATCGGGCAAATGTTCGTGTGCTACCAGGCCTGACCGGTGCCGATCGAGCGTTGCCGACAACAAAAACAACTCAGACCTGCCAGCGGGACATGCGAATGCAACTCAACGACAAAGTAATCATTATCACCGGCGGTTGCCAGGGTTTGGGCCGTTCCATGGCCGAGTATTTCGCCGACAAGGGCGCGAAGCTGGCCCTGGTCGATCTGAATCAGGAAAAACTCGACGCCGCCGTGGTCGCCTGCAAAGCCAAGGGTGTCGACGCGCGCAGCTACCTGTGCAACGTCGCCAATGAAGAACAGGTCGAGCACATGGTCGCGCAAGTGGCCGAAGACTTCGGTGCCATCCACGGCCTGATCAACAACGCTGGCATTTTGCGCGATGGTCTGCTGCTGAAGGTCAAGGACGGTGAGATGACCAAGATGAGCCTGGCGCAATGGCAGGCGGTGATCGATGTCAACCTGACCGGCGTGTTCCTCTGCACCCGTGAAGTCGCAGCGAAGATGGTCGAGCTGAAGAACAGCGGTGCGATCATCAACATTTCGTCGATCTCCCGTGCGGGCAACGTCGGCCAGACCAACTATTCCGCAGCCAAGGCTGGCGTCGCAGCGGCGACCGTGACCTGGGCGAAGGAGCTGGCGCGTTACGGCATTCGCGTCGCGGGCATTGCACCGGGCTTTATCGAAACCGAGATGACTTTGGGCATGAAACCGGAAGCGCTGGAGAAGATGACGGCGGGGATTCCGCTCAAGCGCATGGGCAAGCCGGAAGAGATTGCCCATTCGGCGGCGTATATCTTCGAAAACGACTACTACACCGGGCGGATTCTGGAGATGGATGGCGGGTTGCGCATCTGACTGTCACCCTGAAACAAATGTGGGAGCGAGCCTGCTCGCGAATGCGGTGTGTCATTCAACCCATTGGTTGTCTGATCTACCGCTTTCGCGAGCAGGCTCGCTCCCACAGGTTTTTCAGCGCTGCTGATGGATCAATCGTCGCTGATGGTGATATTCGGCATCGCCGGCGTGGCCGCTTCCTGCAACACGATCCGCGCGCCGACGTGGCGGGCCAGTTCCTGATAGACCATGGCGATCTGGCTGTCCGGCTCGGCGATCACGGTTGGCTTGCCGCCGTCGGCCTGTTCGCGGATCAGCATCGACAGCGGCAGCGAGGCCAGCAGTTCGACGCCGTACTGGATCGCCAGTTTCTCGCCGCCGCCTTCACCGAACAGATGCTCGGCATGCCCGCAGTTCGAGCAGATGTGCACGGCCATGTTTTCCACCACGCCCAGCACCGGGATGTTGACCTTGCGGAACATTTCCACGCCTTTGCGCGCGTCGAGCAGCGCCAGATCCTGCGGCGTGGTGACGATCACCGCGCCCGCCACCGGGACTTTCTGCGCCAGGGTCAGCTGGATGTCGCCGGTGCCTGGCGGCATGTCGATGACCAGATAATCCAGATCACCCCACGCGGTTTGCGTGACCAGTTGCAGCAGCGCCCCGGAAACCATCGGCCCGCGCCAGACCATCGGCGTGTTGTCGTCGGTCAGGAAGGCCATCGACATGACTTCCACACCGTGGGCCTTGAGCGGCACGAACCACTTCTGATCCTTGACTTCGGGCCGGGTGCGCTCGGGAATGCCGAACATGATGCCCTGGCTCGGGCCGTAGATATCGGCGTCGAGGATGCCGACTTTGGCGCCTTCACGGGCCAGCGCCAGCGCGAGGTTGGCAGCGGTAGTGGATTTGCCCACGCCGCCCTTGCCGGACGCGACGGCGACGACGTTCTTGACGTTGGCCAGCCCGGGAATCTGCGCCTGGGCCTTGTGCGCGGCGATCACGCTGGTGACCTCCACGCGGGCGATGACCACGCCGTCGAGGTTTTCGATGGCCAGTTGCAGCAATTGCGCCCAGCCGCTCTTGAACAAACCGGCGGCGTAGCCGATTTCCAGCTGCACATTGACGCGGTCACCGATGATCTCGATGTTTTTCACGCACCCGGCGCTGACCGGGTCCTGGTTCAGGTAAGGGTCGGTGTATTGGCTGAGGACGGCTTCCACCGCTGCGCGAGTGACGGCGCTCATGGGCAACTCCGATAACAAGACTGGAAAAGATGGCGGCTATCGTACGCTGGACACCGATTTGAGGCGAACAGATTACTTGCGCTGAAAAGCCACTGTGGTGAGGGGATTTATCCCCGTTGGGTGGCGAAGCCGCCCCAAAACCTACGCCCCCGGTACATCAGGAGCTGCGTGTGTAACGATATCCACGACTGCTGCGCAGCCGAACGGGGATAAATCCCCTCACCACACGAGCTCTCAAAGTACCCAGTGGCGCAGGGGTGAAAAATATGCGCCGGCGCTTTATAGTGGCCGACCTCCGTTTCATCAAGTAGCGAAGCCCCATGTCCGAGCCACGCAAGATCCTCGTCACCAGCGCCCTGCCCTACGCCAACGGTTCGATCCACCTTGGCCACATGCTGGAATACATCCAGACCGATATGTGGGTGCGCTTCCAGAAGCATCGCGGCAACCAATGCATCTATGTCTGCGCCGACGACGCCCACGGTTCGGCGATCATGCTGCGCGCGGAAAAGGAAGGCATCACCCCGGAACAACTGATCGCCAACGTGCAGGCTGAACACAGCGCCGACTTTGCCGACTTCCTCGTCGATTTCGACAATTTCCACTCCACTCACGCCGAAGAAAACCGTGAGCTGTCGAGCCAGATCTACCTGAAACTGCGCGATGCCGGGCACATTGCCCAGCGCTCGATTACCCAGTATTTCGACCCGGAAAAGAAAATGTTCCTGGCCGACCGCTTCATCAAGGGCACCTGCCCGAAATGCGGCACCGAAGACCAGTACGGCGACAACTGCGAAAAATGCGGCGCGACCTACGCACCGACCGACCTGAAGGATCCGAAGTCGGCTATCTCTGGCGCCACCCCGGTGCTCAAGGATTCCCAGCACTTTTTCTTCAAGCTGCCGGATTTCCAGCAGATGCTGCAGACCTGGACCCGCAGCGGCACCCTGCAGGACGCCGTGGCCAACAAGATCGCCGAATGGCTGGATGCCGGCCTGCAGCAGTGGGACATTTCCCGCGATGCGCCGTATTTCGGTTTCGAGATTCCGGGCGAACCGGGCAAGTATTTCTACGTGTGGCTGGATGCGCCGATCGGCTACATGGCCAGCTTCAAGAACCTCTGCAACCGCACGCCGGAGCTGGACTTCGACGCGTTCTGGGGCAAGGATTCGACTGCCGAGCTGTACCACTTCATCGGCAAGGACATCGTCAATTTCCATGCGCTGTTCTGGCCAGCCATGCTCGAAGGCGCCGGCTACCGCAAGCCGACCGGCATCAACGTGCACGGCTACCTGACCGTCAACGGCCAGAAAATGTCGAAGTCGCGTGGCACCTTCATCAAGGCCCGCACCTATCTCGATCATCTGTCGCCGGAATACCTGCGCTATTACTACGCGGCCAAGCTGGGCCGTGGCGTCGATGACCTCGATCTGAACCTCGAAGACTTCGTGCAGAAGGTCAACTCCGACCTGGTCGGCAAAGTGGTCAACATCGCCAGCCGTTGCGCCGGATTTATCCACAAAGGCAACGGCGGCCTGCTGGTCGACAACAATGCCGCGCCGGAACTGACCGAGGCCTTCCTCGCCGCCGCGCCGAGCATTGCCGACGCCTACGAGGCCCGCGATTTTGCCCGCGCCATGCGTGAAATCATGGCCCTGGCTGACCGCGCCAACGCGTGGATCGCCGACAAGGCGCCGTGGTCGTTGAACAAGCAGGAAGGCAAGCAGGATGAAGTCCAGGCGATCTGCGCCACCGGCATCAACCTGTTCCGCCAGTTGGTGATCTTCCTCAAACCGGTACTGCCGCTGCTGGCCGCTGATGCCGAGGCGTTCCTCAACGTCGCGCCGCTGACCTGGAATGACCACACCACCCTGCTGGCCAATCACCAGCTCAACGAATTCAAGCCGTTGATGACCCGCATCGACCCGGTAAAAGTGCAAGCCATGACCGACGCCTCCAAGGAAGACCTGACCGCCAGCCAGACCGACACTGGCGCAGCCGCCCCTGCGGGCAACGGCGAACTGGCCAAGGATCCGCTGTCGCCGGAAATCGATTTCGATGCCTTTGCCGCCATCGATTTGCGCGTCGCTTTGATCGTCAAGGCCGAACACGTCGAAGGCGCGGACAAGCTGTTGCGCCTGACCCTCGACATCGGTGACGAGCAACGCAACGTGTTCTCCGGGATCAAGAGCGCGTATCCGGACCCGTCCAAGCTCGACGGTCGCCTGACCATGATGATCGCCAACCTCAAGCCACGGAAAATGAAGTTCGGTATTTCCGAAGGCATGGTGATGGCAGCCGGTCCCGGCGGTGAAGAGATCTACCTGCTGAGCCCTGACAGCGGCGCCAAGCCGGGTCAGCGCATCAAGTAAGACGTTGCGATAAAACGATCCCACCGACGTGCTCTGCATGCCGGTGGGATTTTTCATATCCGGCCCGATAGTGCCTACCCTTAAGAGACACCCGCCCGTTTCGCTGGCAGAACCATGACCGAACTCGTGTTAACGCTGATCAGTGCTGCGCTGCTCAACAACTTGGTGTTGCACTGGCCGCTGGGCGTCGCTCCGCTGCTGGCGGGCAGCCGACGCCAGGTACATGCGCTGGGATTGGCGACGTTGTGCCTGATGCTGGTAGTCAGCGTTATCGGTCAGGCGATCTGGCAGTGGATACTGCTGCCGTTGCAGCTTGAAGCGCTGCGCCTGTTCGTGTTTCTGCCGTTGAGTGTGTTGTTGATCGCGCCGCTGCTGAAACTGCTGGCGCGCGGGCTGCCGGATTGGCCGTTCGACGGATTGTGGCCGCTGCTGCTCGGCAATGCCGGCGCACTCGGGCTGGCATTGATCAATGCGCAAAACGATCAAGGCCTGCTGCACGCGACGGCGTTGAGCCTCGGCGCCGGGCTGGGTTTCTGGCTGGTGTTGAGTGTGTTCTGCGACCTGCGCGAGCGCACGGTCGACAACGATATTCCCCTGCCCTTTCGCGGCCTGCCGATCGACCTGATCAGCGCCGGACTGATCGCAGTGATTTTTCTCGGATTCAGTGGATTGATCAAAACATGAGTCTGATTCAACGCATCGATGCCCTGCTGCCGCAGACCCAATGCGGCAAGTGCGGCCATCCCGGATGCAAACCCTATGCGCAAGGCATTGTTGACGGCGAGCCGATCAACAAGTGCCCGCCGGGCGGCGAAGAAACCATCGCTGCCCTGGCCGAGCTGTTGAAAATACCGGTCCTGGAACTGGACATAAGCCGTGGCCCGGCACCGCCGCAAGTCGCCTTCATCCGCGAGGCCGAATGCATCGGCTGCACCAAGTGCATTCAGGCCTGCCCGGTCGACGCCATCGTCGGCGCGGCAAAACTCATGCACACGGTGCTGATCGAGGAATGCACCGGTTGTGATCTGTGCGTTGCGCCGTGCCCGGTCGACTGCATCGAAATGCATCCTTTGCCTGCGAACACGATCCCAGTGGTTGGCGGTCTCGCATTTGATCTCGAAGAACAACGCGCCCGCGCGATCAAACGTGACCATGCGCGCCAGCGTTTCGAGCGCCGCAACCAGCGCCTGCTGCGTGAAGACCAGCAAAAGCAGGCTGAACGTGAAGCGCGAGCCGCGCGTGCGGCACAACCGCAAGTCTCGACCGCCGATCCGGTGCAGGCTGCACTTGAGCGGGTGCGCGCACAAAAAGCCGCTAACGCCGATGCGGCGCTGAAGAAGGCCAAGGTCGATGTGGCGATGAGTCGGGCTCAGTTGCATAAATCGCTGAAAGCTTTCGGCCATCCGCCGACGTTCGAACAGCAGTCGCAACTGATCGTCCTGCAGCAACAATTCGAAGCCGCCGAGCAAGCGCTGGCGAAGCTGGAAAGCAGCCAACCGGTGATTCCCGCCGTTTCTGCTCCGAGCAACGACGCGGAGTTGAAACGGGCGAAGATTCAACTGGCCATGCGCCGCGCCGAGTTGAAAAAAGCACAGGCAGCGGAGTCTGCGCCGGAGCAGATCGCAGCACTGGAGCAAGCCGTGACTGACGCCGAGCGCCAGGTGCAAGACCATGCCACCCCTTGAGGCAGCGGACGATCGCCTGCAACAGGCGATGAATACCGTGCTGCTCGCAGCGCTGCCGGGGCTGCTCGCTTTGTTCTGGCTGTATGGCTGGGGCGTGTTGATCAATCTGCTGTTGGCGGTTGCCAGTGCTTTGCTCGTCGAAGCCGGGGTCGCCCATTTGCGTCGGCAAGCGGTGCAAGCGGCACTGCGTGATGGCAGCGCGCTGGTCAGTGCAATGTTGCTGGCCGTTGCGCTGCCGGCTTATTGCCCTTGGTGGCTGACGGTCACGGCGACCGCTTCAGGCTTGTTGTTCGGCAAGCACCTGTATGGCGGCGTCGGCAGAAATCCGTTCAACCCGGCGATGCTTGGCTTTGCCCTGAGCATGGTGCTGTTTCCGCAAGCGATGACCCATTGGCCCGGTCATGGCCTCGATTTCCTCTCGGCGTTGCAACAGGTTTTCAACCCGGCTCCAGCACCGGACGCCTGGGCGCAGGCCACGGCACTGGACAGTCTGCGCATCAATAAAAGCCTGACCATCGATGAGCTGTTCGCCAGCAACCCGGCCTTCGGCCGCTTCGGCGGGCGCGGTGTGGAATGGGTGAATCTGGCGTTTCTGCTCGGCGGCCTGCTGCTGTTGCAGCGGCGGATCTTTTCCTGGCACGCACCGGTGGGGATGCTCGCCAGCCTGTTCCTCATCAGCCTGTTGTGCTGGAACGGATCGGGGTCCGATTCCCATGGTTCGCCGCTGTTTCATCTGCTCAGCGGCGCAACCATGCTCGGTGCATTTTTTATCGTGACAGAACCTGTGTCCGGCGCGAAAAGCGCCCTCGCCCGCCTGCTGTTCGGCATTGGCGTCGGCTTGCTCACGTACCTGATTCGCACATGGGGCGGATACCCGGACGGCGTCGCGTTTGCGGTATTGCTGATGAATCTGCTGGGGCCGACGCTGGAGCGCTTCGCCGCCAGCCGCCATCTGCCGGTGAGCACATGAACCGCTCGGCGAGTGTCGTGACGGTTGTACTGCTGGCTCTCGTAGGCGCGAGCGCGACATACGTGTTGCAGCGCAGCAGTGCACCGCAGATTGCCAGCGAGCAGCGCTTGCTCGAAAGCCGCCAACTGCTCGATGTCATGCCTGCCGCGCTCTACGACAATCAGCCGCTGGAGCAACCGCTGACGAAGCTCACCGAGCCTGTTTTGCGCCATAGCACGCTGTCAGGCGGCTATCGAGCGACCCGCTCCGGACAGACAGTTGCGGTGCTGTTGCGCAGTCGCAGCGAAGGTTACGCAGGCACTCTGGAACTGCTGGTAGCCATCGATGCAAACGGCAGAGTTCTAGGCGTGAAAACCCTTGAGCAGCGCGAAACGCCGGGATTGGGCGGTCACATCGGTGAATGGCCGAATGCCTGGCTTCAGGCCTTCATCGGCAAATCCCGTACTGGGCCGACAGACGCCGGTTGGGCGCTGAAAAAGGATCAGGGGCAGTTCGATCAAATCGCTGGCGCGACCATTACCTCCCGTGCCGCCATCAACGCGATTCATGACGCACTGCGTTACTTCGATGAGCATCGGGCGCTGCTGTTGGGGACTGGCTCATGAAACGCACGGTAAGTTTATTGATGCTGGTGCCGCTATTGGGCGCCACACAAACATTTAGCGCTGCACTGGGGATAACCTTGATGCTCGGCGCGGTACTTGGCGTTTTTGCCGTTTGCATGTCGCCGCTGCGCGAACGCCTGACGGGCACCCGTGCGTTGCTAGCCAGCCTGACGCTTGCTGCGACGTTGACCAGTTGCGCGGATATTGTGGCGCAACGCTGGCTTTTGTCATGGCAGCAGACGTCTGAGCTCTACATAGGGCTGATCGCCTTGCACTGCGTCGTGCTTGAATACCACGGTGCCTTCCGCGAGCCCGTCGCTGTCAGCTTCAAACGCTGCGCCTTGTTCGGCGCGCTCATGCTGGTGGTGGGCGGGCTGCGCGAGATCATCGGTTATGGCAGCCTTGGCCGAGGTCTTTCGGAGCATTGGCAAGGTCTGGTTTTGTTCCCCGAGGGGCTGCATCTGTTTACGCTGGTTCCCGGCGCTTTCGTTTTACTGGGCCTGCTTCTCGCCGTACGTCAGGCGTGGACACGCCGCAACTCTGTCATCAAGGAAACGCATCGCCCATGAATGCTGCAAAACGTCTTGAGATATTTCGCCGACTGCACGAAGACAATCCCGAGCCGAAAACCGAACTGGCCTACTCTTCGCCGTTCGAGCTGCTGATTGCGGTGATTCTTTCGGCGCAGTCCACCGATGTCGGGGTCAACAAGGCGACGGCCAAACTCTTTCCCGTCGCCAATACACCCGCTGCTATTCATGCACTGGGTGTCGAGGGGCTGTCCGAGTACATCAAGACCATTGGCCTGTACAACAGCAAGGCGAAGAACGTCATTGAAACCTGCCGTTTGCTGGTTGAGCGCCATGGCGGTGAAGTCCCGCAAACCCGGGAAGAACTGGAAGCCCTGCCGGGCGTCGGACGCAAAACCGCCAACGTGGTGCTCAACACCGCTTTCCGTCAATTGACCATGGCCGTCGACACGCACATTTTCCGCGTCAGCAATCGCACCGGCATCGCGCCGGGGAAAAATGTGGTGGAAGTTGAAATGAAGCTGATGAAGTTTGTACCGAAAGAATTCCTGCTCGACTCCCATCACTGGCTGATTTTGCATGGCCGCTATGTTTGCCTGGCGCGTAAACCGCGCTGTGGCAGCTGCCGCATCGAAGATTTGTGCGAATACAAACATAAAACTTCTGACGATTGAGCCGTCATCGGTTTTTCGTATCCATCGATTGAAAAAATCTTTTTTACCCGCCGCAGTAATGTCGATATAAGGAGCGCCAAAGGCAGTCTTAGCCGGGAGTTGACTTCATGAGTACCGACAAAGAGCAACTGGATGTAGAAGAAGATTTTATTGCCGTCGAGGCCGATGAGGTCGAACCGGTCGTAGAGGTGGCGAAGACCAACCTCAGCAAGCGTCGCACAATCGACAACCTGCTTGAGGAGCGCCGACTGCAAAGGCAATTGGCCGATTACGATTTTGATCTGTGATACCTGAAGGCCTCCCGAAGCGGAGGCTTTTCATTTTCTGCGACAACCGAGCTTGATCGGCCCATGACGGTCTCAGCTGTCGAATCGTTCAAACCAGGCCGTTGCGCTGCGCCAACTCGATCAGATCAACCAGAGAACGCGCATTGAGTTTCAGCAACAGGCGAGTCTTGTAAGTGCTTACAGTCTTGTTGCTCAAAAACATGCCGTCTGCGATTTCCTTGTTGGTCTTGCCGCGCGCCAATTGCTGCAACACCATCATTTCCCGCCCGGACAGACGATCAACCATGTCCGCCTCACTCGCATTGCCCAAACTCGTACGCACGGTGTGCAGGGCCTGATTGGGGAAATAGCTGTAGCCGGACAGAACTGCCTTGATCGCACTCAGCAGTTCGGTCAGATCCTGCTGCTTGCACACATAACCCGCTGCACCCGATTGCATGCAACGCATTGAAAAATGTCCGGGAGCCTGGGAAGTCAGCACCAGCACTTTCACCGGCATGGCGGTGGACGTCAGGCGAGCAATAACTTCCAGCCCATCGAGTTTGGGTATTCCAATATCCAGAATGACAAGATCCGGTATTTGTTCACGAGCAATTTGTAGTGCATCAACGCCATTATCCGTTTCTGCAATGACTTCGTAGCCATGCCGTTCCATCAGCATACGTACCGCAAGTCGAATGACGGGGTGGTCATCCACGATCAGCACTTTATTCATGGGCAAGTCCAGTTTTCGCTGTTCGAATTTTTAGAACACGCACGATATCCCAGTCACTTGCTTCAAGGCATGGCAACTTTTACACGCATTTGCATCGAGAGACATTCCCTACAGGCATTGAGGATAATTCCCACAAATAGGTCCCGTCGCATCCATCGCAATTGCTTCCCGTCCTTCAAGACCGCAGCGAATTTCCGTTTACTGCGCACACGTCCTACGCAGCTCCGAATTCCAGTTGAGCCATTTGAAATTTCCTGGACCACTTCTGCTGGCTGCCGATTCGACATATGACGTAACGAACCGCCGCTACTGCATATTCGACGCGCCGGCAGCCCTTCTATAAAACTTGAAACAACAGCCTGAAAGTTCAATGAAGGCTTTTGCTATATATAGAAATATTCAACCTCAAACAAACAGCATAGAACTTGAATCATGCTCAAGATAACGAACAAGATCACTAACCCAATGACCGTCATCGCGATATTCGCCATTATCTCGGAAACTTCAGCGGCGGTATCGCTGCCGTTTCTCGACAACAAGGACCGGGAGATTTATGTCTGGTTTCTGATCAGCTTTCCGTTTTACTTGTTATTTCTTTTTTTTATCACGCTCAACTTCAACCACCGCTCGCTCTACTCGCCCTCGGATTTCGGCAAGGACAAAAATTTCCTGAAGGCGGCTGAACATTCGGAACGCGACAGCGAACGAAAAGTACCGTTGCGAAAAACCGATGGATCGTGCACTTTCGAGATAACCAGCTGCGTGGTGTCCAGCAACACTGGGAGCGGCGGATTCCAGCGTCCATGCAGGATTCACAACGCGCCTGACCCACCAACCGATATCGATGGCCAAGCGAACCCCGTGGTGCAGACGATCAAACTGTCACCGCTGATAAGCGAACTGAACATCATCGACGCCCGGGACGTTGATGCGTCCAGGGAGTTCGATGCGATTCTCGACACTCTTCGGAGCGCCGCTAAAAAAAATCCGCGAGTGCTGGTTTTTCTGTCGAATCATGTTTCGGACTCTCTGGCGCATACTTCGCTGCAACAGATCAAACAGGCGAAGAAAAGCTCAGGTGCAACACTGTGTGTCGTTTACAACCTGTGCACACAGACAGTTACCCTGCTGGGGCGAACCAGCTGACAGGCGTGGCACATCCCGCAAGCGGGCAGACAAGAGAAACGGCCTGATGAACCCGATGAAAATTCCGAAAAAAAAGGCGGCCCTGAACTGGCCGCCTTTTTTATTGCGCGTGGGTCTGAGCCACTCAGAACAACTTGCGGCCCTTGTTGGCAGCAATGCGCATGCGCAGCGCGTTGAGCTTGATGAAGCCCGCCGCATCGGCCTGGTTGTAAGCGCCGCCATCTTCTTCGAAGGTGGCGATGTTGGCGTCGAACAGCGAATCGTCGGACTTGCGGCCGGTGACGATGACGTTGCCCTTGTACAGCTTCAGGCGCACTACGCCGTTCACGTTGACCTGCGAAGCGTCGATCATCTGTTGCAGCATCAGACGCTCAGGGCTCCACCAGTAGCCGGTGTAGATCAGGCTGGCGTACTT
>Ga0308168_1002915_pt1 | contig 13609 bp, 15 predicted proteins | sample PhyCR2_FD_202133 | JGI IMG/M metagenome (GOLD analysis project Ga0308168, IMG submission 202133) | Phyllosphere microbial communities from UC Gill Tract Community Farm, Albany, California, United States - DLSLRC.R2 | ecosystem: Host-associated > Plants > Phyllosphere > Unclassified | place: USA... | reverse complement strand
CCCTGATCATCACGCTGCTGTTTTCTGTCGCGATGGTGGTCGGTATTTCCGCTTAGCGTTGACACCGTTGAATAACCGGGGGGCACGTGAGCAAGCGGTTGACAGACCTTCTTATTCTACTTTTCTGCCTGATAAATCTGGCATTCATGCTCCAGCTGGGATGGCGAATGGTGGCCGGGGATGGCGCGCCCGTTGAGCTGAGCCGTGAAAACGCGCGCGGGCCGGTGCGTCATAGTGTCTTTCCTCAGGAAGATGGCATCGGAAAAATTAATGACGCGCTCTGGTTTGGCCGCTATCAAGCGGCGAAAAACGGCGAAAAGGCGCACGGGTATAAAGTCGGCGAATGGGCGATCGGTGCCGAGCTGCTGGCTAACGCGCCGGAAGCCGCAGCGCTCGGCAAGATAGCCGGCTTGCTGTTCAGCGACAACGCCAAAAAAAGCCTGGTCATCGTCGAGCATGGCGGCAAGCAAACCGGTTATGGCGTTGGCGACCGTCTGGCCGGCAGCAATGCCGTTATCGTGCGGATAGTGAAAAATAAAATACTGCTCGATGAAAACGGCTATTACGCCACGCTGACGTTTAAAGAGTAGCCGGCGCGCCGTTTCGGCGCGGGGTGTTTCATAGCATAAGGCGACATTGTGATTACGCATTTCATTTATCGTTCTGGCCCAGGCTGGAGCGCCGGCTTATGGCGCGCATTAGCGGCGGCGGCCGTCATGATCGCGCTGGGCGGCGCGGCGCGCGCGGAGCAATTCTCTGCCAATTTCAAAGGCACGGACATTCAGGAATTTATCAATACGGTCAGTAAAAACCTGGGCAAAACCATCATTATCGATCCGGCGGTGAAAGGTAAGGTCACGGTGCGCAGCTACGAACAGCTCGACGAGAAACAGTATTACCAGTTCTTTCTCAACGTGCTGGACGTCTATGGCTATACGGTCATCGGCATGCCCAACAACGTCCTGAAGGTGATCGCCGCCAAAGAGGGGAAAAGAGCCGCGCTGGCGCAAAACGGCGCAGAGGCGATCGCCGAAGGGGATGAGGTGGTGATGCGCGTGGTGCCGCTGCGCAATATCGCGGCCAAGGACGTTTCGCCGATATTGCGCCAGCTTAACGACAGCATCGGCGTGGGCAGCGTGGCGCATTACGAGCAGGGCAACGCGCTGTTGATCACCGGGCGGGCCAGCGTGGTCAACGGCCTGCTCGAGCTGGTCAGGGAGATGGATCAGGACGACGGCAATCGGGTCGAGACCCTCGCGCTGAAGCATGCGGCGGCGCCGGAGATCGCGCGCATGGTGAATGAACTGTTTCGCGAAGAGGGCAAGCGGCGTACGGCCGGCGCGAGCTCGCTGCGGCTGGTGGCGGATGAGCGAACCAACAGCGTGATGATCGCCGGGGACGATCGGGCCCGCGAACACGCCAAAGAACTGATTGATCAGCTGGATAACAAGAGCGTCACCCAGGGCAATACCCAGGTTATCCCGCTCAAATACGCCAAGGCGCAGAGCCTGGTCGAGGTATTGACCGGCGTGAGTGCGGGCCTGCAAAACGAGAAAGAGAGCGCCGCCGCCAACGTGGCGCTGCTGAAAAACGTGGTGATCAAGGCCGATGAGCAGACCAATGCGCTGATCATCACCGCCGCGCCGGACGTGATGTGCGATCTGGAGGCGGTGGTCGCCAAGCTCGACGTGCGCCGCGCGCAGGTGCTGGTCGAAGCGGTGATCGTCGAAGTGCAGGATGGGCAGGGGCTGAACATCGGCGTGCAGTGGGCCAACAAATACGGCGGCGGCACGCAGTTTGCCGGCTCGGCGCCCGGGGTGTCGGCGGGGTTCGAAAACGGCATGAGCGACGTGTTCGGCAAGGCTAACGGCCTGATGACCGGTTTCTACAGCGGTAACTGGGGCGTATTGCTGTCCGCCATCGCCAGCAACAACCAAAACAATATCCTGGCCACGCCGAGCATCGTCACGCTGGATAACGCCGAGGCGGAGTTCAGCGTCGGGCAGGATGTGCCGATCCTGACCGGTTCGCAAACCACCAACAGCGATAACGTCTTCAATACCGTGTCGCGCAAGACGGTGGGGATCAAACTCAAGGTCAAACCGCAGATCAACCAGGGCCAGTCCGTGCTGCTGCAGATCGAACAGGAGGTCTCCAGCGTTGCCGACAGCGCCGGCGCCACGCCGGATTCGCTGGGGGCGACCTTCAATATCCGCACGGTCAACAACACGGTGCTGGTGGACAGCGGCGAAACCGTGGTGGTGGGCGGCCTGTTGGACAAGTCCAATTCGGAGCTGGAGAGCAGCGTGCCGATCCTCGGCAAGATCCCGCTGGTGGGGGCGCTGTTTCGCTCGACCGCCACCAAAGCGAGCAAGCGCAATTTGATGCTGTTTATCCGCCCGACCATCATTCGCAGCACCGAGGGGTATGCCCGGCAGAGCCAACGCAAGTTAGGCAAGTTCGACGCCGAGCAGCAGGACGATCGTGAGCTGAATGACGCGCTGCGCGGCGAGATCGCCGGCGATAAGAAGGCGCTCGACAATCGGGCGTTTCTCGCCACCGTTGCCAGTATCGACGCGTTTTATCCGCGGGGAGCACGCCCGTGAAGCGCCGTTCCGCGGGGCCGCTGCTGCCTTTCGCCTGGGCGCGCCAGCATGGCGTGCTGGCCGTCGATGGGCAGAGCGGCATCCAAATGTATTGCCATCCTGAAACGAGCCACGCCGGGTTGATGGAGGCCTACCGCTGCCTGCCCGGCGTGCCGGCGCTGGCCCAGCTGGAGGTGGAGGCTTTTGATCAACGGCTGGTGGCGCACTACCAGCAGGAGAGCGGCCAGGCGCAGAGAATGATCGACGATCTGGGCGGCGAACTGGATTTTTACGCGCTGGCCGAAGAGCTGCCGCAGCAGCAAGACCTGTTGGACGAACAGGACGATGCGCCGATTATCCGCCTGATCAACGCTTTACTGAGCGAGGCGATCAAAGAGCGCGCCTCCGATATCCACATCGAAACCTACGAGAGCGAGCTGGTGATCCGCTTTCGCATCGACGGCGCGCTGCGGCGGATTCTGGCGCCGCAGCGCAAGCTGGCGGCGCTGCTGGTGTCGCGCATCAAGGTGATGTCGAAGCTGGATATCGCCGAGAAGCGCGTGCCGCAGGACGGGCGCATGGCGCTGAAGGTCGGCGGGCGGGCGATAGACGTGCGGGTGTCGGTGATGCCGGCCAGCCACGGCGAGCGCGTGGTCATGCGCCTGTTGGACAAACAGGGCGTGCGGCTCGAACTGCCCTGCCTGGGTATGGCGCCGGCGCACCAGCAGGCGTTGCTGCGCCTGATCCGCCAGCCGCACGGCATCATTTTGGTCACCGGGCCGACCGGCTCCGGCAAGAGCACCACGCTCTATACCTTGCTGAGCCAGATCAACGATGAACAGCGCAACATCATGACGATCGAAGATCCCGTCGAGTATGAGTTGGCCGGCATCGCGCAGACGCAGGTGAATCCCAAGGTGGACATGACCTTCGCACGCGGCCTGCGCGCGCTGTTGCGGCAGGATCCCGACGTGGTGCTGATCGGCGAGATCCGCGACGGCGAAACGGCGCAGATCGCGGTGCAGGCCTCATTGACCGGGCATTTGGTGCTGTCGACCCTGCATACCAACACGGCGATCGGCGCCGTGACCCGGCTGCGGGACATGGGGGTCGAACCATTTCTGCTTTCGAGTTCGCTCAGCGGCGTGTTGGCGCAGCGCCTGGTGCGTCGGCTTTGTCCGCAGTGCCGCGAGCCCTATGCGCTGCCTGACGCGCAGCGGCGCCTGCTGGGGCTGCCACCGACGCAGGCGGTGACCTGCTGGCGCCCGTTGGGGTGCGAGGCCTGCGGCGGGCAGGGATATCACGGCCGAATCGGCTTGCACGAACTGTTGGTGCTGGATGAACCGATGCGCATGGCGATCCATCGCGGTGACGGCGAGCTGGACATCGCGAAACTGGCCGCCGAACGCTACCTGCCGCTGCGCCAGGATGGGATCGCCAAGATGCGCGCCGGGGAGACCAGCCTGGAGGAAGTGCTGCGGGTGACGCGCGAAGGGGACGGCGATGAAGTTTGATTATCGCGCCTGCGATCGTGAGGGGCGCGCCCAGCGCGGCGTGTTGGAGGCGGATTCTCTGCGCCACGCCCGCGATCGCCTGCGTGAAAAGGGGTGGCAGGTGCTGGCGGTGCAAGCGCGCGGGCGGCCCGTTTTCGCCGGCATGTTGGCCGGCCGCTGGATGAGCGGCGTGAGCAGCGGCGATGTGGCGCTGTTGACCCGGCAGCTGGCGACGCTGCTCTCCGCTGCGCTGCCGCTCGAGGAAGCGTTGATGGCGGTGGCGCGGCAAACGGAGAAAAAAGGCCTGCAGGCGGCGTTGGCTCAGGTGCGGCAGCGCATTCTGGAGGGCTTCCCGCTGGCGCAGGCTCTAGGGCAGCATCCGCGGATTTTTGACCGTCTCTACTGCGCCATGGTGGCGGCCGGTGAGATTTCCGGCCATCTGGCGCCGGTGCTGGAGCGGCTGGCCGACTACGTCGAACAGCGCCAGCAAATGAAGAACAAGATCGTGCAGGCGCTGGTGTACCCAATGGTGCTGACGGCGGTGGCGATCGGCGTGGTGGCGATCCTGTTGACGGCGGTGGTGCCGAAGGTGATCGAACAGTTTGTGCATATGAAGCAGACCTTGCCGCTGTCGACCCGGATGCTGCTCGGCGCCAGCGACGGGCTGCGCCAATGGGGGGCATTGGCGCTGATGTTGGCGCTGGCGAGTCTCGGCGCTTTCCGCTATCGCCTGCGGGATCCGGCGCGGCGCGTGCGCTGGCATGCGTTCATCCTGCGGTTGCCGGTGATCGGCAAGCTGGCGCTGGCGGTGAATACGGCGCGCTACGCCAAAACGCTGAGCATTTTGAACGCCAGCGCGGTGCCGTTGCTGGAGGCGATGCGCATCAGCGCCGGCGTGTTGGGCAACGACGCCGCCCGCGAACGGCTACTGGCGGCGATGGAGCGGGTGCGGGAGGGCGAAGGGTTATCGCCGTCGCTCGAGGGCACCGCGCTGTTCTCGCCGATGATGCGGCACATGATCATGTCCGGCGAGCGCAGCGGTGAGCTGGACATGATGCTCGAGCGGGCGGCGGCTATGCAGCAGGAGGCCTTCAGCCGGCAAATCACGCTGGCGCTGGGGCTGTTCGAGCCTTTATTGGTGATCGCGATGGCCGGTTCGGTGCTGTTCATCATTTTGGCCATCCTGCAGCCGATATTGCAGCTCAATAATATGGTCGGCTAATCATGCCGTTAATGGAGAGTAAAGTGAGTCATATCAGCAAGATACGCAGGTCGCGGCAGCGAGGGTTTACGCTGCTGGAAATCATGGTGGTGATCGTCATTCTGGGGCTGTTGGACAGCCTGATGGGAAACAAGGAGAAGGCCGATCGGCAAAAGGCCGCCAGCGATATCGTGGCGCTGGAGAACGCGCTGGATATGTACAAGCTGGATAACGGGCGTTATCCCCGCGCGGAGCAGGGGCTGGCGGCGCTGGTGACCCGGCCGGTGTTGGCACCGATCCCGAGGAATTATCCCGAAGACGGCTATATTCGCCGGTTGCCGCAAGATCCCTGGGGGCAGGAGTACCGTCTGCGCAACCCGGGGCGCCACGGCAAGCTGGACGTGTTTTCTCTGGGGCCGGACGGCGTTGCCGACACCGATGACGACATCGGCAACTGGGTGGCCGACGCCGACGCGCCATGAGGCGCATACGCGGCTTTACGCTGCTGGAGATCATGCTGGTATTGCTGTTGCTGGGAGTGACCAGCGGCCTGGTGATGCTGAGTTTTCCTGCGGATGAGAAGCCGCTGGCGCGGCAGGGGGAGCGGCTGAACCATTGGCTGTATGCCCTCGCCGAGCGGGCCGAACGTGAAGGGGTGAGTTATGGCGTGGCGTTCGCCAGCGGCGGTTGGCGCAGCGTCGTCGCCGAAGAGGGGCGGGATGAATACGTTTTGCCGGAGGGCATCGCGCTGCGGCTGAGCGTTGAGCGGCAAGCCGTCACGCTTGACGACGCGGCGGCGCAGATGCCGCAGGTGTGGCTGTATCCGGGGGGCGAAACCACCGCGTTCAGCGTGGCGCTGTCGCAGGGCAAGTGCCAGTGGCGATTGCAGGCACCCGGTTACTTCGTATTTGAAACGACGGATATTCGTTGCGATGACGCGGAAAATTAAACGCCAGCGGGGTATGACGCTGCTGGAGGTAATGGTGGCCTTGATGATCTTCGCCATCGGCTGCCTGGCGCTGATCAACAGCACCGGCGGCCAGGTGCGCAGCCTGAGCGCGATCGAAGCCAAGACCGTTGCGCTGTGGGTGGCGGACAACCAGTTGACGCTGCTGCAGCTCGACCCGTATCCGCCGACGCTGGCCTGGCATTCGGGCACTGCGGCGATGGCCGGTGAAACCTGGCACTGGCGCTATCGCGGGCAGGAGACCAGCGACGCCGGAATGCGGGCGATCGCGATTGAAGTCCGGCGCGATCCGCAGGATCGCAACGCGCTGGTGGAGATGCTGGCCTACAGGGCACTGCCATGAAACGCGGTTCGCAATGCGGTTTTACGCTGGTGGAAATGCTGCTGGCCATCGCCCTGTTCGCCATGCTGTCGCTCACCGCGCTGGCGGTCTTTAGGGGCGTGCTGAAAAGCGATGAAATCACCCGGCGCAAATCGACGCAGCTGACCCAGCTGCAACGGGCGCTGGCGATCGTCGAACGCGATTTCACTCATGCGCAGGCGCGGGCACCGATTGGCGATAAGCGCTTGCCGGCGGTGCCGGAGTTCGCGGTGCGGCAGACGGTGGGCGAGGACGCGGATATACAGCTGCTGCTGATCCGAAACGGCTGGCCGAATCCACACGCTCGGCTGCCGCGCGCCACGCTGGAGCGGGTGGTGTATCGCTACCGGCAGGGGCGGCTCGAGCGTCTCAGCTATCCGAGTTTGGACAGCCCGCAGGCGGCGGCGCGCAGCGTGCTGCTGCTGCCGGAGGTGACGCGGTTCCGCCTGCGTTTTTACCTGCAGGGCGAATGGTTGACGGCCTGGCGCGCCGGCGGGCTGCTGCCGCAGGCGGTGGAGATCGTCGTCGAAACCCCCGCGCTCGGGGAGGTGCGCCGCATCGTCACGGTGCCCGCCGCGAGGCCATCATGAAAAAACAACGCGGTATGGCGCTGTTGATGGTGCTGCTGCTGATGTCGCTGATGGCGATCGTGGCGATCAATATCAACGACAACTGGCAGCGTTCGCTGGCGCGCACCCAGTCTCAACAGGATCGGCTGAAGGCCAAATGGCTGCTGCTGGGCGGGGAGATCTACGCCCAACAGCGATTGCGGCAGGCGGGAGAGAAGCGCAAGGCCTGGGGAGCATCAGGAGCGGCGTTCAGTATGCGTACCGAAGAGGGGGAGGTGGCGATACGCCTGCGCCGCGTCGATGCCTGTTTCAACCTAAATGCCCTGATCCGCGCCGCCGGCCCAACGGAGGCCGGGGATAGCGAGGGGGGGCCCCCCAATAAGGAGAGGCGGATATTCATGCTGTTACTGAACAACCTGGGGATCGCCGACGCGCAGGCGGGCGCGATTGCCGAGGCCATCGTCGCCAGGGGCGATGACGAGGGGTATCTGATGGGGAATGTCAGCGAACTGCGGGAGCTGGCCGGCATCGGTCGTGAGCTTTACCTGCGCTTGGCACCGCAGCTTTGTGCGGCGCCGGATGCCGAACTGCGCATCAACCCGGATGCCGTGAGCGAGGCGCAATTACCGCTGCTGCGGGCGATGCTGATGAACGCCCTGAGCGATGAACGGCTGCGGGCGCTGCTGGCGGCCCGTCCGCCGCAGGGCTGGCAGACGCTGGCGTTTTTGTCGCAGGAAAAAGCGCTGCAAGACTTGGGTGACGACGATCTCGGCGAGCGATTGACGTTCGACGATAGCCGCTGGATTGCGCAGCTGCAGCTGACGCTGAACGACGGGCGCTATCGGCTCGTCAGCGCGTTGCAATCGGGCCAGTCAGGCGTCACGGTCAGCGGACGCCTGTTCGACAGAGGGGAGGGGTAAAGGGTGGCGAATACAATCCTGCTTATCGCGCTGAGCGAGGACTTGATGGCCGATGTGCGCTGGGGCCGCGTCGGCGAGACGAGTTGCCGTTTCGCCGCCCACCTCGATCTGACCGAAGGCGGCGGCGAGTTGGCGGCCATGGCACAGGGCAGCCGCGTCGTGGTGTTGGTGCCTGCCCGTCATGTGGCGCTGAGGCAAACGACATTCCAGGGCAAGGCCCGGCAGGCGACGCCGCTGGCGCTGGCCTACGCCCATGAGGCCGGGTTATTGGCCGATGCCGAGCAGATGCACTGGGCGGTGCTGGACAAGGCGCAGCGCGATTTCACCCTCGCCGGCGTCGCGCTGACGCAGATGCAGGAATGGGTCGAGCGCCTGAGCGCCAGCGGCATTCGCGCCGATAAAATGCTGCCCGACGTGCTGGCATTGCCGCTGCCCGGCCAATGCAGCGCGCTGCATTGGCGCAACCACTGGTTGATCCGAACGGGAAGCGGGCAGGGAATGCAGCTGCCCGACGCTTGGCTGGGCTGCGCTTCACTGCCGACGCCGGACTGGTGTCTGCACCGCGGCGGGGAGGTTCCGGCGGGCTGGGAAGCGGCGCGCATTGACGAGGATCCGCTCTGGCGACTGGCGGAAGAGGCCTGGAACAGCACATTCACGCTGCTGCAGGGACGTTTCAAACCGAGCGTACGCTGGCCGCGCCGCCTGCCCGACAAGACCGCCTGTGCGCTGCTGTTGCTCAGCGGTTCGCTGCTGGTGGGCGGTTTGCATCACCAACAGATGGCCCGGCAGAACGAGAGCCAGATTGCGGCGCTCTCACGGCACCTGCTGCCGGGCCAGGCCGCGTCGGCGTTTGCCGAGCAGGCGGCGAAAGCGCGGGTGCGGCGTATGCAGGATGCCCTGAATGCGCCGCAGCTGTTCAGGCTGTTGCCCTACGCGGCCGGGGCGCTCGCGTTATGGGCGCCCCCGCAGCTGCAGGCACTGGCTTTCGACGCCGCCGACGATCGTCTGGTGGTGACGGTGAACAGAAACGACGTGCCGCTGCCGGCGCCGGTTAACGACGGCGAGGTCAGCATGGCGTTCAACGAAGGCGGTGCGTCCAACCAGGCGATCCTGACGGTGAGAGGTGAGCGATGAATATCGGGTGGCGCGATAAGGCGTTGCGGCGGGCGGTGCTGTTAAGCCTGTTGCTGCTGGCAGCCTGCGGCTACTGCCTGTATCAGTTTTCACAGGCGCAGAAAAGCGCACAGCGCCTGGCCGCGCTGCAGGGGCAGGCACGCGTCATCCAGCAACTGCAGGCGCGCTTGCCGCCGGATGCCGCTGAGCGCGAGCAACTGCCGGAGCGGCTGCGGCAGAGCGCGCAGGTGTTCCGCATCCCCATCGTCGCCCTGACGGAAAGTGATGCGCAGATGCAGGTGGGGCTGCCGCCCGTGCCGTTTGAAAGCCTGCTGTCGTGGCTGGCCGCCCTGCAGCGTGAGCATGGCATCCGCGTGCTGGCGCTCGCCGTGGAGCGCGCGGAGCAGGCGCCGGGCGTAGTGCAGGTCAACCTGCTGCGGGTAACGACGCAGCCGTCGATGTAACCAACGCGAAAGAATCATCAGGGATCAGAAAAAATCATGCTATTTGCTATAAACGCGGCGGCAGATGAACACTGGCTGTTATTTAGCGCCGTGTTGAGTCTGTGCGTCGGTAGTTTTATTAACGTAGTCGTTTATCGGCTGCCCATTATGCTTGAGCGCGAAATGGAAACGGCGCAGGCCGAGCGGTTCGATCTCTTTTGGCCGCGTTCATTCTGTCCGTCATGCACAAAAAAATTATCGGCGTTCGATAATATTCCGTTATTAAGTTGGCTGCTGTTGCGTGGCCGCTGTCGTTATTGCCGCCGTCCTATTGCCGTGCGTTATCCACTGCTGGAATTATTTCTGATGCTGATGGGGATAACGCTGGCCTGGCGGCTCGGCATCGGGGTGGATTGGTTTTTCATGCTGGCGTTGGTTGCGCTGTTGCTGGCGTTGGCGGCGATCGACAACCAATGTCAGCTGCTGCCGGATTGCCTGACGCTGTCGCTGCTGTGGATCGGCTTACTGTGGCATTGCCTGGCGCACCCGGCCTTTTTGCCGGCGGCGGTCATTGGCGCGATGGCGGGCTATCTGGCGCTCTGGCTATTGTATTGGGGATTTCGTTTGGCGACCGGCCGCGAGGGGCTGGGATACGGCGATTTCAAACTGTTGGCGGCGCTTGGCGCCTGGGGCGGTTATGCCGCTTTGCCGTCGATCCTGCTGTTCGCCTCCGCCGGCAGCCTGCTGTGGCTGTTGCTGCGCGCGTGGCGCGGCGGCGATGCGGTCCAACCCCTGCCCTTCGGGCCGGGGCTGGCGACGGCGGGCGCCGGCGCGGTGGCCTGTCAGTGGCTTGCGCTGCCGATAGGGGGCTAACGCAGCTGGGCTAAAAAAGGCGCCAGCGAGCGGTTGAGTTCACGGCACTTTTCCTGCAGCGGCGTGGCGTCGGCCTCCAGCTGCGCGGCGACGTGTTTACCCGCCGCAAGCAGTTGGGCGCGATTGAGCGCCGGCGTCCAATCTTTTTCCTTCGCTTCCTGCAGCGCCGCCGCCGCGAGCTTATCGCCGGCCGGAATATCGGCGCGGTTGCACCTGTCTCTTAGAAATTGACCGGCGCCGACCAGCGACGACAGCTGGTCGCGTTGGGTGGCGGCGTCAGGAGCCGATTTGGCGGCGTGCTGGCAGCCGGATAACAGCAGGGATGCCACGATCGCTGCGGCAATATTTTTCAATGTCACGTTATTTTCTCTGCGGTGTTGGTACGGTGTATTTATTTTCTTGCTCGGTGCTACGGTATTTCACGCTTTCCGGATTATTTTAAACGTTTGTCATGTCATTTAATATCATGACGATATTAGGTTTTATTATTTTAATGCATTCTAAGTGCCGGGCGTTCAGGGCTTCTACTTATTATTCCTCTCGCGGTATCGCCGCATCTCTTTGAGTTTCTTCTCACTCAGTTGGAATCCAATAAATTTAACTGGAGTCGTAATGAAATTATCCAAAATCGCCCTGATGATGGCAACGCTCGCGGCCTCCTCGGCCGCCTGGTCGCACGGTTATATCGAAGTGCCCGAGAGCCGCGCCTACAAGTGCAAGCTGGGCAGCAACACCGACTGCGGCCGGGCGCAGTGGGAACCGCAGAGCGTCGAGCAGGTTTCCGGCTTCCCTGGCGGCGCGACGCCGCTCGACGGCCAGCTGGCCAGCGGCGGGGTGAACGGCTTCGAGTCGTTGGATCGCCAGGGCGTCAACGTCTGGGCGTTGAATACCATGAAGCCGGGGCCACAGACGTTTACCTGGTACCACACCGCCAAGCACAAAACCAATAACTGGCGTTACTACATCACCAAACAGGACTGGGACGTGAACAAGCCGCTGTCGCGCGAGGCCTTCGAAAAAGAGCCGTTCTGCGAGATTGATGGCCATGCCAAGCCGCCAAAAGATCGCGAAGTGCACCAGTGCGTGGTGCCGGAGAGAACCGGCTATCAGGTGATTTACGGCGTGTGGGAAATCAATGACACGGTAAACAGTTTCTATCAGGTGGTTGACGTTAACTTCGAAGACGACGGCGTCGTGTCGGAATGGCGCAAGCAGCTGCAAGGTTCCCTCACCGGTAAAAACCTGCAGGTTGGCGACAAGGTGATCGCCCGCTTCTTCGATGCGGACGGTGAAGTGCTGACGATGAAAACCGAACTGGCGATCGACAGTGAGACGCTGACCGACAAAAACCGCTGGGGTCACGCGCTGGCCAGCAAGATCAACGCCGAACAGAAAGCGGTGCGTGCCGGGGTGAAAGACGGCAAAGGCAACGTCAATCCGGTATTCGGCAACAACGCGGTCTACGCCAAGCAGGGCAGCACGATGAAGAGCGTGGTGATTTCCTATGAGGAAGAAACGCCGGCTATCACCGAAGAGATCCGCATCGGCAACCTGTCCAGCACCAAAATCAAGGACGGCAAAGCTCAGCTGACCTTCAATGCCGAGGTCAAAGGCAAACTGACGGTTGAAGCGCGCGTTTACGACCACGGCCAGACGGAAAAAGGCTACCTGAAAGCGACGCTGGAAGACGCCAGCCAGCCGCTGACTATGGCGCTGAGCAACGTCAGCGAAGGCCACCACATGCTGAAAGTGATCGCCAGCAACGACAACGGGCAGAGCATTCAACCAGATATCGAAAACTTCAACCTGGAAGCGGAATCCACCGGCGGTGGCGGCGGCAACGGCGACTATAACTTCGTCTTCCCGAACGCGCTGAGTAAATACACTGCCGGCACCACAGTGCTGCAACCGAAAGACGGCAAGGTATATCAGTGCAAACCTTTCCCTTACAGCGGTTACTGCATGCAGTGGAACAGCGGCGCGACTCACTTTGAGCCGGGCGTGGGTTCCAACTGGCAGGATGCCTGGGTCGTGAAAAAGTAAGTGTAAATCGGATAGCCAAGCGGCCAGCGATGGCCGCTTTTAAAGGAGTTTTATGTCACACGAACCTGCCCGTTACGATCTTTTCAGTCGGTTACTGCATTGGGGCATTGCCGCCGTGATGATCTACGTAATGATCGTTGGTTATTCACTGCATTTTATGACGGATGCACGCATCTTCGCCTTTTTCTCCGTGACCAATATGTCGCTGGCCTTGGTGCTGACACCGCTGATGGCGGCGCGCTTTATCTGGCGTTTTTTCCGGCCTAAGGTGCCCTATGGCGATATGCTGCAAGGGCACGAGAAGGGATTGGTGCATTTGCTGCACGAAATATTCTACCTGCTGATTTTCGTGGTGCTGCTCAGTGGATTCCTTATGCTGGAGCACGGCTTTGCCGTTTTCGGCGCGATCGACTTCCCTCGCCCGATAGCAAATCTCGACGTTAACCGCTTCTTTTTCGCCGTGCACCGTTATTCGTGCATCGCGCTGTCGGCCATGATCGTGCTGCACATAGCGGCGGTGATTAAACACCACTGCTTCGCCGGGCAGGCGATTTTGCGCCGCATGCTCTGATTTTACGGGGCGATCACGCCGCCCGGCGAGGCAGTGCGGCGGCGTGGCCGCGAAGGTAATAGGAAAGAGCGACGGCATGACCGTGACGCGTGTGGCCGATAAGCAGGGAGTGCGAGAGACAGCACGCGTTAATCGCGTTAAGGCGTAATACCCCGGACAGGAACAGAGAATTGTTTCTATTTATTATTAACGATAAAAATGAACGTAATTAACATTTCATTGTCAATAGGAAAAATACGTATTCAGTTTGAACATTGAAGCCGATAAAAGCATCGGCTCAACGCGTTGGGGGATGATTATCTGACATATTTCCAAACGGAGGTGGGGATTTTGTCATACAGTTTGTTCATGGTGAGCTCAGCCAGACGGTGATCGGCCGCTGAGTAAAACAGCTCCAGTTCATCATCGGAAAGCTCGTACTTATTTTTCTCAATAACACGTTCGAGAGTATCAATCGTGGTGCATTTACG
>Ga0308168_1002914_pt1 | contig 13609 bp, 11 predicted proteins | sample PhyCR2_FD_202133 | JGI IMG/M metagenome (GOLD analysis project Ga0308168, IMG submission 202133) | Phyllosphere microbial communities from UC Gill Tract Community Farm, Albany, California, United States - DLSLRC.R2 | ecosystem: Host-associated > Plants > Phyllosphere > Unclassified | place: USA... | reverse complement strand
CGCGCCGCGGTAGATACTGCCGAGCGCTTCCACCGCGACATCCTCGGCACTTATTACCACCCAAATACCTATGTGTTCTACGGCGCGGATTCGGCGCAGATGTCGTTTGGTGCGGTGCGATGGGTGGCGCGCGATCCTGGCAAGGGCGCGCTGTTTACGGAAGCGAACCTGCGCAATGCGGCGCGCACCGGCTACGGACCCTCTGGGGGTCGGCGCGTGCGGGTCGAAGGCCGGACCGATCTGCACTTGGTGCCGGCGCGGCAGGATATCGCTGGCGATGGCACCGTCCCACTTCAGTCGGGCGCCGGTCCGCAAGGAAAGGTTCGGCAGGTGTTCGAAGTCCGCGGGTTTGATCATCAGGGGGCGTTCAATCACGACGCCATCCTGTTGTTGACCCATCATCTCGTCGTCAAAATGGTACAGACGCTGCCATGAATGGACTGAGCGAATGGGAGGGGCGGAAGCTGCATGCGCCCGTTTCCGGCATGGACCGGACAGTGTTTCCTGAGTGGTCTCACGTGTCGAATCTGGCCACTGCACATGCTTGCACGCGGTCGACGCAAGGCGATCGCGACCCATTGTGGCCTTTCACGGCGCTGATATAAAAGTGAGCCATGATGCGAATGAGGAAGCGCGGATGGCGCGAAGCCATCGTTTTGCTGGCAGCCCTCGCCTGTGCGGGGAGCTGGGCCGCCAGTCAGGTCCGAAGCATGCGGGACAGATCCGAGGTGGCGAAAATGACGGAAAACATGAAAACGGTATGCGTTGGACGCTACTTGATCGACGTACCGGAACACGCAGACGTAAGCCAGTCGCATGAAAGGGTGGCTGGGTTCGAAATACAGACAATCGAGGAAAGCGAAACAGCATTCCACCAGCGGATTGGCGCCCGTGAAGCCGATATCGCAGCCCGGGGGCCTGCCACTGACGGCACCGGGGGACTGATTGAGGCGCGCGATCTGCGCGTACCCAACATGGTTGGGCGAACACTCTTGTACGGACTTAACCGCGGTTACTTCATGAAGGGCGACGTGCGCGTGGACGACGAGTTCGTATCGGTTGAAACGCACGCGCACATGGACGGTTGGAGCTTTTCACTCACTGCCAAGTACGCAGACGAGGCGAGGGCCAGGTTGGCCGAGGCCTTGTTTGCAAGGTTGCGGCTACGCGGTGAAAAGGAAATTCCCTCTGTGCCGGGCTTCTGCATTCATCGGGCCCTGTTTGCCGAGCCTTTACCTGTGCGCAAGGCCGAGCACAGCGTACTACACATCGGCTTGCCCGATCATCCGGACCTTGGCATGGCATTCGTGAGCATGCCTGGTGGCGGGGATGATCCTGACCTGCTTGCACGGTCCGCCAATACTGATGCCTCCGAAAGTGCCACTGAGTCGTTGCGTGTGACCAAGCTGCGTGCGGACAAGCGCAATATAAACGGCTTGGCCGGCGAAGAGTTACTGGAGCGTTTTCGCGAATTGAATTTCGCCACCACCTTTGCATTCATGTGGGAGACGCGCGGTGTTGACGGTGATCCGACGCAACCCTTCCTGTCGTTGGAACTGCAAGCTGGGATCAGTCATGAGCCCGGCGGCAAGCCAGCCGATGCCAGCCTTCACGAAGACGCCGTCCTGGCTCTGTGGGATACCGTCGCGTCCAGCATCCGCCTGCGTCCGGCCGGCCCGCCGCCCGCCAACGAACTGCCGCCCGAACCATCGGGCCCCAAGCTCGGCACCACCGCCACCGCCGGTGACGTGTGTCCTCAGTCCGGCTGGTGGCAATGCCGCGAAGGCGGCCCCGGCATCGACGTGCATGGCGGCCAAGTGCAGTACATCCGCAAGGGCGAGCACATGCCTCAGGCGCTGCTGCTGCCCAAACAGACGCTGTGGCAGAAGGTGCGGCGGATCCAGCCGAGCACGGAAAGCCCTCGCCTGACTGCCTGGACGCTGGTCGACAAGCGCATGCGGCCGCGCGTGACCTCGGTCGTGTCGCTGGCGCAGGCCAGCCCGCCGCCGGCGGGTTTCGAAGCGGCCGCGCCCGAGCCCCGCGCAGCGGTCGGGACCTACGTGCGCACCGGCGAAACCTGTCCGGCGAGCGGCTGGTGGCGCTGCGAGGAAGTGCACGCGCTGGACGGCACGCGCTGGTTCGCACGCGGCAGCGTGCTGCCCGTGGCGACCTTTCAGGTACCGCCCGGCGTATTCGGCAAGGCAGACGGGCCCGAGGTGATCCAGCGCCGCAGCCTCTGGCAAATGATGCGCCAGGTCGAGGCGCCTGCGATGACGCAAGCAACGCCGCTGCCAGGCGCTGGCCTGCCGCTTCGCGAGCCGCCGGCGCTTGGTTGAAGCGCTGTGGGGCCGGAACCTCATTTGAAAAGCCGTCATGAGAAACCTGAGACATAACCGGTGGTATCAACTTGCCGTCTTGCTGGCGCTCCTTGTGTGTGCAGGCGCATGGGGCACTGGTCAGGTCCGTCGTCATCGGGACAGATCCGAAGTGGCGCAAATGACGGGAAAGATGAAAACGGTATGCGTCGGGCGCTTCCTCGTCGATGTACCGACGAATGCCGAAATCAGCCTGTCACACCAGATGATGGACGGTTTTGAGATCGGAACGGTCGAGGAGAGCGAGACCGCATTCCACACGCGGCTGGCGGCACGCGAAGCCGAGATCCGGTCGCGTGGTGCCGCGACCGACGGCACCGGCGGGATGGTCGAAGCGTCCGATCTCCGCGTCAGCGGCATGACGGGGAGGAACTTCGTGTATGGCCTCAACCGCGGCTACTGGATGGAAGGGGAGCGACGGGTCGATGACGAATTCGTCTCTTTCGAAGCCCATGCCCATACCGGGGGGCTCAGCTTTACCCTGTCACGGGACGTGGCAGACGCGGCCGACGTCAAGGTTACAGAGGCCTTGCTCGCCAGACTGCAGCCGCGCGGCGAGAAGGAGGAGCCGGCTGCGCCGGGATTCTGTATCGGCCGCGCCCTATTCGCCGAGCCTCTCCCGGCTCACAACACGGAGCATGTCGTGATGCATATCGGCCTTCCTGGACACCCAGATCTTAAGATGGCGTTCGCAAGCTTGCCCGGGGGGCGCAGCGCCCGCAGCTTGCTGACGCGCGTGGCGGACATGGATGCCGATGCCGGGGTCGATGAGATGTTACGAGTGACCAAGCTGCGCACGGGCAAGCGCGATATTGACAATTTCCCCGGCGAAGAATCGCTGGAGCGTGTGCACGAGTTCAATTTCGCCACAACATTTGGCTTTCTGTGGGAAACGGACGGTGTGAAGGACGATCCCTTGCAGCCTTTCCTGTCGCTGGAGCTACATGCCGGGATCAACCTGGAACCCGGCGGCAAGCCGGCCGATTCGAGCCTGCACGAAGACGCCGTGCTGGCGCTGTGGGATGCCATTTCGTCCAGTATCCGGCTACGGTCGAATGAGCGGCCAGCTGCTGCCGATCCACCACGGCGCCCCTGATGCGCTGCCTGATCCTCGGTTTCACCGCCGGTGTCCTGGTCCTGCAGAACGCTGCCACGCCGCCAACCTATATGATGCTCGCGTGCAGCGCCGGCGCCGCGCTGACCCTGCGCCTGCTGCTCCGGCGCGTCAGCCATCCAGCCATTCGTCCTGCCGTCGACGCTGCAGCCGGCATCCTGCTCGGCTACGCCTGGGCCGCCCTGCTGGCCCAGCTCGCGCTGGCGCCGACGCTGGCCACGGCCGACGAAGGCCGCGACCTGCAGATCGTCGGCATCGTCGACAGCCTGCCGGCGCGCTTCGAACAGGGCGTCCGCTTCAACCTGAACGTCGAACGCACACTGACACCGCAGGCAAGCGTACCGCCCCGGGTCGCCCTGTCCTGGTACGCGGACAGGGGCCATGCCGCCGGTGCGCTCGCCGATGTGCAGCCCGGCCAGCGCTGGCAGCTCACGGTGCGCCTGCAGCGCCCGCACGGCAACGCCAATCCCGGCGGCTTCGATTACGAAGCCTGGCTGCTGGAGCAGGGCGTGCGCGCGACGGGCTATGTGCGTGCGGCAGGTGGCGACAACCGCCGCCTCGACGATGCCGTGCCCGGCATCGGCACCGCGGTCGAGCGCAGCCGCGCCTTTTTGCGCGACCGCATCCTGCATGCGCTGGCGGGCCGGGACTATGCCGGGGTGATCGTGGCGCTGGTGATCGGCGACCAGCGCGGCATCGAGCAATCGGACTGGCAGGTATTCAACCGCACCGGCATCGGCCACCTGATCTCGATCTCCGGCCTGCACATCACGATGATCGCCGGCCTGGTGGCGCTGGGCGCGTCAACGCTGTGGCGGCGTTCGTTCCTCACGGGCGCCCAGCTGCCCTTGCTGCTGCCGGCGCAAAAGGTGGCGGCGCTGGCCGGTGCCGCCGCCGCCCTGCTGTACGTGCTGCTGGCCGGTTTCGGCGTGCCGGCACAGCGTACGCTGTATATGCTGGCGGTGGTGGCGCTGGCCCTGTGGAGCGGGCGCCTGAGCGCCGTCACGCACGTGCTGTGCGCGGCGCTCGGGGTGGTCGTGCTGCTCGATCCGTGGGCGGTGCTGTGGCCCGGCTTCTGGCTGTCGTTCGGGGCGGTGGCGATGATCCTGTTCGCCGGCCATGGCCGGCTCGGTTCCGACCCGCGCGGCCTGCGCGGCACGCTGCTGCTGGCCGGACGCACCCAGTGGGCAGTCACGCTCGGGCTGGTGCCGTTGACGATGCTGCTGTTCGGCCAGGTGTCGCTGGTCAGCCCGCTGGCGAATGCGGTCGCGATCCCGCTGGTGAGTTTCGTCGTCACGCCGCTGGCGCTGGCCGGCAGCCTGCTGCCCGAGCCGCTGTGCGGCTGGCTGCTGGTGCTGGCGCATGCGGCGGTGGCGGCGCTGGCCTGGCTGCTCGGTCACCTGGCCACGCTGCCGGCCGCGGTGTGGCGGGCGCCGGCGCCGCAAGCGTGGGTATTCCTGCTGGCGCTGGGCGGTACGTTGTGGATGTTGATGCCGCGCGGCTGGCCGCAGCGCTGGGCCGGCGCCGTGGCCTGGCTGCCGCTGCTGCTGCAGGCGCCTGACCATCCCCCAAGCGGCGACTTGCGCGTGACCGCGTTCGATGTCGGGCAGGGGATGGCGCTGCTGGTCGAGACGGCCGGCCACCGCCTGCTGTACGACACCGGTCCCGGCTATGCGCCGGGCGCCGACGCCGGCAGCCGCGTGCTCCTGCCCTACCTGCGCATGCGCGGTATCGGCGCGCTCGACGGCATGGTGATCAGCCACGGCGACGTCGACCACACCGGCGGCGCGGCGGCGCTGCTGGCCGAGCTGAAGGTCGGCTGGCTGGCGTCTTCGCTCGCTGCCGGACATCCGCTCGCGCGGACCGCGCCGCGCTACCTGCATTGCGCGGCAGGCCAGCACTGGGAGTGGGACGGGGTCCGTTTCGAGATGCTGCATCCGGCGCCCGCCAGCTACGCCGACGCCGGCCTGAAGGCGAATGCGCGCAGCTGCGTGCTGCGCATCAGCCGTGGCAACGGCAGCGGGCAGCGCAGCGTGCTGCTGGCCGGCGACATCGAAGCCGCCCAGGAAGCGGCGCTGGTGGCCGGCGCCCCCGGCCGGCTGCAGGCCGACGTGCTGCTGGCGCCGCACCATGGCAGCGGCACCTCGTCGACGCCGGCTTTCCTGCGCGCGGTACAGCCCAGCGTCGGGATCTTCCAGGTAGGGTGGCGCAACCGCTATCGCCATCCCAAGAAAGAGGTCGTCGAGCGCTACGCCACGCTCGGGATCGAGCGCCTGCGGACCGACCTCGAGGGCGCGCTGACGATCGAGGCCGGCGACGCCGTCGCGATCGGCCGCTACCGCGATGTCCACGCCCGCTACTGGTACGGGCGCTGAAGTTTACAGAATGCCAATGTCGGGATAATTTACAGGCGCGCCGGCCTGCGCCGCCAGCGTTGCCGTAAGTCCTTGAAATTGCTTAAAAGAATGCAAATGGCATGGCTTGTGCTTGTGAAAGATGCTTACTATCAAAAAGTGACTTATGAAAAAGCTGATTACCTGCGCCCTCGCCGCATTGTCCATCCATGCCAGCAGCCAGGCCAACGTCGTCTACGAGTGGCAAGGTAATAACGATGCCGCGCCCTACAACCTCAGCTTGCGCATGGAATTTACCGACGCTGCCTTCGCTGCCGGGGCCGTGCACCTGTGGGCACGCCAGTACCAGTTCCTGCCGAATACCGGCCTCGTCTCGTTCCATTACACCTTCCCCGGGGTGGCGCAGCCGATCTCCTACTTGCCGACCGAGCGGCCGTTCGGCGAAGGCGAACTGCTCGACATGGATATCGTGTTCAAGGATGACCTGACGCTGTCCGGGAGTTTCAAGGCGATCGGTATCGAGAGCCATGTCTTCATGGACAGCGTCGGCAGCCTGTTCACCGTCACCAACGCCAACAGCGATGCCGGCATGCTATGGGCCGGCTGCGCACCGTGGACGGCCTGCGCGGGCGCGACCGGCGTGTTCCGCCAGGTCCCGGAGCCGGGCAGCATGGCGCTGGTGGGGCTTGGCCTGGTGGGACTGGCGTGGCGGGTACGGCGCAGGAAGCCGGCAGTGCTCTGATCCGCTCAGGCCGCCGGCGCTTCCGCCAGCGGCAGCGTGATGGTCACCCGCAGGCCGCCGCCGATACGGTTAGCCGCCGTGATGCGTCCGCCGTGGCTGTCGACCACGCGCCTGGCGATCGCCAGGCCCAGGCCATGGCCGTCGACGTTGTTCATGGTCGGATGCGAGCGGAAGAATGGTTCGAAGATCTCGCCCAGGTGTTCGGGCGCGATGCCGGGACCGCGGTCGAGCACGTCGATGTCGACCTGGCCGTTCTCGCCACGCAGCTCGACCTCGACGTCGCTGCCGGCGCCGCCGTGCTTGACGGCGTTGCGCACGATGTTTTCCACGGCGCTCCACAGCAGGTCCGGTGCACCGCGCACCGTCACCGGTGCCGGCGCATGCACCTGGATGCGGGCGCCGGCCTCGAAGCGGGCGTCGTCGGCGATCTGGTCGACCATCTCGACCAGGTCGACCGGTTCGCAGGCCGGCAGCGTGGTCGACGCTTCCAGCCGCGACAGCGTCAGCAGCTCGCCGACCAGGCGGTCCATGCGCACGCTCTCGCGCTCGATGCGTTCGAGCGAAGGCTGGATCTTGTCCGGCTGCTGGTGCGCGAGGCCGATTGCCGCCTGCAGGCGCGCCAGCGGCGAACGCAGTTCGTGCGAGACGTCGTGCAGCAGGCGGCGCTGGCCCTCCATCAAGGTGAGCAGGCGCGCGCTCATGCGGTCGAAATCCTGGCCCAGTTCGGCCAGCTCGTCGCCGCCGACGCGCGAGCCGGCGCTGGCGAATTTCGGTGCCAGGTCGCCGGCCGCGGCCGATTCGAAGGCGTTGCGCAGCGCCCGGATGGGACGCGAGAAGTACCACGCGAGCAGGGCGGCGAACAGCAGGCTGGCCAGCGTCGCGGCGGCGATGCCGAACCAGCGTCCGACGTGCGGAGGGAAACCGAAACCGCCCATCCCGCCCGGCATGGGACCGGGACCGGGACCGAAGCCCGGGCCCGGCCCCATGTGCGCGCCGTGGCCGCCGCGCTTGCTACTGTCCATGCGGTCATCCATGCCGCCGCCCATCGGGCCGATCGGCGCCGCGGTGCCGATGGCGCCGCCGCCGGCTTCGATGCGCGCCGCATCCTGCAGGATCGCGTCCGGCGCGCTGCGCGGGATGCGCGAGGCGAAGGCGATGTACTTGCGCCCGTCGGGGCCGGTCAGCTGTGCCACCGCGCGCGCCGGGTTGTCGTCGCCGAGATTGCGCGTGACTTCCTCGCGCAGTTTGGCCGGCACCGGGCGGCCCAGCAGTTCGCGGCCTTGCGCATCGAGCACGTACAGGCGCATGCGGCGGCTGTTGCCGGCCAGGTCGCGCAGGCCCTCGACGCCCGCATGGCGCAGGGTGGCGCGCGCCGCGTCCATCATCATCATGCCCGGCGGGCCGACGTCGAGGGTCGCTTCGCCGTTGCGGTTACGCGTCTGGTCGCGCAGCCAGACCGTGGCGAGCGTGCCGATGGTGGCCGCGACCTGGGCCAGCAGGATGCACAGGAAGAATTTCCAGAAAAGCCGCCCCATCGCTACTCGCGGATCAGCTGGTAGCCGAGACGGTAGACGGTCTGCAGGCAGGAGCGGCCGTCGGACAGGGTGCCGAGCTTGTGGCGCAGGCTGCTCAAGTGGACATCGATGTTGCGGTCGAAGCGCGCCAGCGGCCGGCCCAGGCCCTGCTCGGACAGGTCGTTCTTGCTGACCGGGCGCCCGGCATTGCGCGCCAGGACTTCGAGCAGGTTGAATTCGGTGCTGGTGAGTTCCAGCAGGCTGCCCTCCCAGGTGGCGCGGCGCTGCTCCGGCAGCATGGTCAGCTTGCCGACCGTGAGCGTGATGCCGGGGCCGTCATTGGGCGAGCTCTGGGTGCGGCGCAGGATGGCGCGCACGCGGGCGGTCAGTTCGCGCGGCGTACAGGGCTTGGCCACGTAGTCGTCGGCCCCCAGCTCGAGGCCGAGGATGCGGTCGGCGTCGTCGCCGCGGCCGGTCAGCATCAGCACCGGCATGCGGCTGGCGGCGCGGATGCGGCGCAGGGTGTCGATGCCGTTCATGCGCGGCATCATGACGTCGAGGATGGCGATGGCGTACTGGCCGGACAGGGCTTCGCGGGCGCCGCTTTCCCCATCATGTGCGCAGGCCACGCGGAAACCTTCCTGCTCCAGGTATTCCGTGAACATCCCGACTAGTTCGGTATCGTCGTCGATTAACAGCACTTGGTTCATGGTCGCATCTTAGCAAACCGGGGCCTGGGCGCGGCGATGCCGGGCTTGTCTTTACCCCAATTTACACAGGGCTAACACTAATTAACAAGGCGTACGATGAAAATGGCGTTCCTGAACCAACAAGGATGTGCAACATGACACTTTTTCGCCATTTGACGCGTCATTCCGCGACAGCGCTGCTGGCCGCCTGCGTTGCCGCCACCGGCACCAACCCCGCTCTTGCCGCCGGCCAGGCCGATGCGCCGGCAGGTGCCGGACCGGTTGCCGATCCCGCCGCGAGTCAGGGGCAGCGTGGCGACCGCGCACCCGGCGAGGACGCGCAACGCGGTTTCGCCGATCACAGTTTCGGTGATCAAGGTTTTGCTGATCGAAGTTTCGGTGATCAAAGTTTCGGTAGATCCAGGCCCGGTGTACCGGGCCTGGATGGGCCGACCCCGGCAGGGCCGCCGCACGACGGTCCCCCACACGAAGGTCCACCCCATGGTCCGGGCGGCTTCGGCCTGTTCGGGCACCTGCATCGCCTGCACCTGAGCGAAGCCCAGCAGGACAAGCTGTTTGCGATCATGCATGACGCTGCGCCCCGGCAGCGCAGCCAGGCGAAGGCGGAACGCAAGGCGCACGAAGCGCTGCGTGCCCTCGGCGCCGCGCCGCAGTTCGACGAAGCGCGCGCACGTGCCGCGGCACGCGAACTGGGCCAGGCGATCGCCGACGGCGCGCTGCTGCGCGCCCGCCTCGAATCGCAGGTGCTGGCGTTGCTGACGCCCGAGCAGCGCGAGCAATCGCGCCGGGAACGTCCGCCGGGTCCGCCGCACCATCCCTGAACGCGGTCGTTAAACGGGGTAGTAAACAGTGCGAGCGAAGGGCTAAACAGCAACGCAGTTGGTAGTGTTTCCCCTCTAATCCGGCCACAGCGGGTAGGATCACGTTCCGTAAAGACATTACAATAAGCGCCGATTTCGCTTAGCTTGCCGCCATGACCAAACCATTGCTCCACTTCACCCACGGAAACAGTTATCCGGCGGGTGCGTACGTGAAGCTTCTCGAGGACCTGGGGCGCGATTACGAAGTGCGGGTTACGCCGATGCTGGGCCACGATCCGCGCTTCCCGGTCGGCGACAACTGGCATACGCTGGTCGACGAACTGATCGCGCAGCTGGAGCGCTACGACGGACCGGCGATCCTGGTCGGCCACTCGCTCGGCGGTGTCGTCAGCATGCTGGCGGCATGGCGCCGTCCCGAGCTTGCACGCTGCGTGGTGATGCTGGATTCGCCGGTGGTGGCCGGCTGGCGTGCCCTGGTCTGGCGCCTGGCCAAGGCCGTTGGGCTGGGTCGCCGGCTGTCGCCGGGCAGCGTGGCCGAACGGCGCCGCACTACCTGGCCGTCGTCCGAGGCGGCGTTCGATCATTTCCACGCCAAGCCGCTGTTCCGTGCCTGGGCGCCGGGCACGCTCGAAGATTACCTGCAGCATGGGCTCAAGCCGCATCCGGACGGCGTGGAATTGCGCTTTTCGCGCGAGATCGAAGCCGCCATCTACGCCACGCTACCGCACGACATGGGGCGCGTGCTGCGCCAGCCGTTTCCGGTGCCGGTCGGCCTGATCGCCGGCACCGAGTCGGAAGAGCTGCGCCAGGCCGGCATGGGCGCCACCCGCAAGCTGGTCGGCCGCAACCTGGTCATGATCGAGGGCACCCACATGTATCCGATGGAATCGCCGCAGATGACGGCGCAGCTGACCCGCGAAATGGTCAGGCGCCTGCTGGCCGGGGAGGGCGGACACCCGGCCGGCAAGGCCGGACGCAAAGGCGGCGGCGACCGGGCGCCGGTTTTCGCGTAAAATCGCAGGTTTATGATTTCCCAACTTCCCTGAGCCAGCGATGACTATCAAGAGCGACAAATGGATACGCCGGATGGCGGAACAGACCGGCATGATCGAGCCGTTTTCGCCCAACCAGGTGCGCGAGGCCGACGGCCGCAAGATCATTTCCTGGGGCACCTCGTCCTACGGTTACGATATCCGCTGCGCCGACGAATTCAAGGTGTTCACCAACATCAACAGCACCATCGTCGATCCCAAGAATTTCGATTCGAACTCCTTCGTCGACATCAAGAGCGACGTCTGCATCATCCCGCCGAACTCGTTCGCGCTGGCGCGCACCATCGAGTACTTCCGCATCCCGCGCAACGTGCTGACGGTCTGCCTGGGCAAATCGACCTATGCGCGCTGCGGCATCATCGTCAACGTCACCCCGTTCGAACCGGAATGGGAAGGCTATGTGACGCTCGAATTCTCGAACACTACGCCGCTCCCGGCCAAGATCTATGCCGGCGAAGGCTGCGCGCAGGTGCTGTTCTTCGAAAGCGATGAAGTGTGCGAAACCTCGTACAAGGACCGTGGCGGCAAGTACCAGGGCCAGCATGGCGTGACGCTGCCGAAGACCTGACGCGGTTGGCGGCGCTGCGCCGCATGCAGATGCGAGAGGAACTGCGGTTCCTCTTTTTTCGTCAGCCCATCGCGCGCCGTCCGTTCGGATTGCTGCGCCGGTCGTCGATCTGCCGGTGTTCGACGCCGGTGTAGCCGACCCGGCTGGGCGTGCCCTGGGTGCCGAGCGAGGGACCGCCGGTGACGGCGCCGCTCCTGCGGTTGCGCTCGTAGATCTGGCGCACGATGGTGCCGGCGGTATCGCGCCCGCCGAGGCCGAATGACAGTCCCAGCGCCAGTGCCAGCGCGCCGACCACGGCCATGAACAGGATCGTCACCAGCGAGCTGGCGATGCCGACCTGGTTGACGGCGACGAGGATGGTGAATGCCCAGACTGCCCACCTGGCGGCGGTGCCCAGCACCTCGTGGCTGTTCATGCGGCTGCGTGCGGCCGCCCGCCGCACCAGGTCGCCCAGCGCGTTGGCGGCGATGCCGCCGATCACCAGCACCACCAGCGCCACTGCCAGGTTCGGCAGCCACAGCAGCAATTGCTGCAGCACCTGCGACACCGCCGGCACGCCGAGCGCATCGAAGGCCGCGACCAGCACGATCAGGCGCACGAACCATTTGGCGATCAGCCCGAGCATGCCCGATGGTTCGCGCTGCACGGCGCGCGCCATCCCGGCCAGGCCGGCGCGGTCGGCAAAGCTGTCGAAGTGGACCGCGCGCAGGATGGCGACCAGCAATTTTTCGATGAGCGAAGCGACCAGCCAGCCGATCCCGAGGATGACCAGGAAGCCGAGTATGCGCGGCACGGCGGCGAACAGCAGGGACATCGCGGACGACAGTGATGCCATCAGGGAATTACCCCAACTGGTGATGTGCGGGTCCATTGTGTCCTCCGTGGGCGCGATGTGGCGACTGGAGGTTCGACCGGAGGGCGGCCGAGGGGTTCGGCGAGGAGGGGGCGGGGCTTGTAGGGCTTGCGCGGCGTCAAATGAAATCGGCTCAGGACACGCGGCATGAAAACGTCGCCCCTGCGAAGGTAGGGGCCCAAGTTCTGCGTGGGTCAACGTGTCGCGTCGTACTTAGGCCCCTGCCTTCGCAGGGGCGACGGTGGTTGAGCTGGTGCTGTGGAATCAGTCCTGCTTCACGCAGTCCACGAAATACCCCAGCTTGCCATCGATCTCGCGCTTGACCAGGCCGTGCACGTCGGTCTCGAAGCCCGGGAAGCGCTCGTTGAAGTCGCGTGCGAAGCGCAGGTAGTCGACGATGGTCTTGTTGAAGCGCTCGCCCGGGATCAGGAGCGGGATGCCCGGCGGGTACGGGGTCAGCAGGATGGCGGTGATGCGGCCTTCCAGTTCCTCGATCGCCACGCGCTCGATCTCGCGGTGCGCCATCTTGGCAAACGCGTCCGACGGTTTCATCGCCGGGATCATGTCCGACAAATACATCTCGGTGGTCAGGCGTGCCACGTCGCGCGACTTGTAGAAGTCGTGGATCTGCTGGCACAGGTCGCGCAGGCCCCAGGTTTCGTAGCGCGGGTTGACGCCCGCGAATTCCGGCATGATGCGCCACATCGGCTGGTTGCGGTCGTAGTCGTCCTTGAACTGCTGCAGCGCCGTCACCAGCGTGTTCCAGCGGCCCTTGGTGATGCCGATCGTGAACAGGATGAAGAACGAGTACAGGCCGCACTTCTCGATGATCACGCCGTGCTCGGCCAGGTACTTGGTGACGATCGAGGCCGGGATGCCAGATTCGCCGAAGGTGCCGTCCAGCGCCAGGCCCGGGGTCACCACGGTGGCCTTGATCGGGTCCAGCATGTTGAAGCCCTCGGCCAGCCGGCCGAAGCCGTGCCAGTCGTCGTCGGCGTGGATCATCCAGTCGGCCTGGGTGCCGATGCCTTCCTCGCTGGTGACTTGCGGGCCCCAGACCTTGAACCACCAGTCGTCGCCGATTTCAGCGTCGACCTTTTGCATCGCGCGGCGGAAGTCGAGCGCTTCGAAGATCGATTCCTCGACCAGCGCGGTGCCGCCCGGGGCTTCCATCATGGCCGCGGCGACGTCGCACGAGGCGATGATCGAGTACTGCGGCGACGTCGACGTGTGCATCAGGTAGGCTTCGTTGAAGGCGTCCTGGTCCAGCTTGACCGTTTCCGACTCGCGCACCAGCACCTGCGAGGCCTGCGACAGGCCGGCCAGCAGCTTGTGCGTCGACTGGGTCGAGAAGATCATCGACTCCTTGGCGCGCGGGCGGTCGCGGCCGATCGCATGCATGTTCTTGTAGAAGTCGTGGAAGGTCGCGTGCGGGATCCAGGCTTCGTCGAAGTGCAGGGTGTCGATCTTGCCGTCCAGGAGTTCGCGCAGGGTCTCGACGTTGTA
>Ga0308168_1002913_pt1 | contig 13613 bp, 12 predicted proteins | sample PhyCR2_FD_202133 | JGI IMG/M metagenome (GOLD analysis project Ga0308168, IMG submission 202133) | Phyllosphere microbial communities from UC Gill Tract Community Farm, Albany, California, United States - DLSLRC.R2 | ecosystem: Host-associated > Plants > Phyllosphere > Unclassified | place: USA... | reverse complement strand
CTGGGCCAGGCTGAGTTTGAGCTGCTGTTCGATTTTTTGCATGGACACGCCTGTTTCAATCGCGGTTGAACGGGCAACAGCGCGACAGATTTGAGTTTTGGTCATTGGATAATGTGCTGTTTTTTTTGTCATGTCGAAAGCCCCGTTGTTCAGGACCTGATTCCAGTTCGGATAAGAACGGCTCTCAAGGCCGTTATCAGTTACAGTTAAGGTTACCCTCTCGTCTGGAAAACAGCTGACTCCATGCACCTTTCCCTGCGTCATTACCTCCACGCCCGTCTCCGGTTACTGATAGCCATTGTGGCCGGGCTGGTATGTTTCTTCACCCTGCCCGCGTCACTGGGCCTGTTGCAACGGCTGCTGGTCGGCTGGAACGTTCTGGCCTTGTTGTATCTGTTCTTTCTGTGGTTTCTCATGCTGCGCACTGAAGCGAAAGATATTCCCCATATCGCCAGAACCCAGGATGAAAGTGCCACGCTGGTACTGAGTCTGGTCACGCTCGCCTGTCTGATCAGCATCATGGCGATTCTGATGGAGCTGACGTCGCTGAAAGATCTCAGCGGAACACCGCGTGCACTCCATATGCTGCTGACGGCCAGCACGCTGATCCTCTCCTGGGCGCTGCTTCCCAGCGCCTTTGCAATGCATTACGCCCATCACCACTATCTGCACCGCACGCCGGACGTCACGCCGATGATCTTCCCGGAAAAGCCCGACGAACCGGGATACTGGGATTTTCTCTATTTCTCTTTCACCCTGGCCGTCGCCTCGCAAACCGCCGATGTGGCAACGGGCACCACCGACATGCGCCAGATTGCCCTGCTCCAGTCGGTGATCTCGTTTGTCTTTAATCTGGCTATTCTGGGGTTGTCAGTGAATGTCGCGGCGGGGTTGTTAAGTTAGTTTTAAGGTTCTCAAGACGAGAAATCCGCCAGATCCATCTGATGTCGGTATTAAATTTTTGTTAAGTGATTCCATTTGGTTACTATACAGCCATAACCCATAAGGAAAGGAGGGACTTTATATGGCAATGGGATATTTTCTTCGTCTTGGCGACAAAACGACCTGCGGTGGTAACATCCTAACGGGCGATCAGTCATTCAGCTGGTATGGCGTCGCCGGTGCCCGTGAGGGGGATCTGGTGTCCTGCGGTAAACATCCGGGGGCTTATGCAATTCATGGGGGTGTTTATGATATGTGGGACGAAGGACGTGCGCTGGCCGGGACGCTGGACAGCGTCAGCGGTTGTCCCTGCCGGTCACAGTTTATCCCCTCGATTACAGACAGCTACGAAAAAGAGTCTGCTCCAGCAGTAAAATCCCTTTCAATGCCTGCGGCACACGCTACACCGTTCGGGCAAAGCGCCCGACGTGCAGAAGAGCCGGAACAGCACGCGCAGGCGGCGAAGAAAAAGAAACGCGAGCTGACCCTGACTATCGGGGTATTTTTTGACGGCACTGGCAACAATGCGGATAACAGTGCAGAGCGTCAAAGGGTCTGCACCGCGGAGCATTTTGGCATGAGTGATGCGGACGCCCAGTCTGCTCAGGCTCAGTGTGTCCGGCTAAAATATGGATACAGCGACACCGCTGCAGGGAGTCATCTCGGCTATTACACCAATGTTCACTGGCTCAATACGTTGTACACCACCGATTTTCCCGCGGATGGGGATCAGGGGCAGCAGGCGATTTATATTGAGGGGATTGGTACAGAAAGCGGACAAAGCGACAGCGGTTACGGGATGGCGACCGGCCGGGGTGACACCGGCGTGGTGAGAAAAACCGACAAAGCAGTCGCGGCACTGGCTGCTGCTATCAGAGATTATTTAGCCAAGCCATCTGAAACCGATGTGGGACTCGTCAGGGAATTACAGTTTGATATCTTCGGATTCAGCCGCGGTGCGGCGACAGCACGGCATTTTGCCAACCGGGTATTCCGTCAGGACAGCGCCATTATTGCTGCCATCCAGTCCGGGCTGAGTGGCGTAGAGTTTTCCGGTACCCCCGGCGGTAAAACCCGTTTTCTCGGGATATTTGATACGGTGGCAGCCATCGGTACGCCGGTTAACGGCTTCAATCCGCACAGCGCCGATACCGGCGAGGTGAATATTGTGCTGCGGCCTGGCGTGGCGGAGAAGGTATTTCATATCTCCGCGCAGCACGAATGCCGGTTTAACTTCGCGCTGAACAGCGTGAAACCGGCGTGGCCGGAGCTGGCGCTGCCCGGTGTGCATTCCGACATTGGTGGGGGCTACAACCCTGATGAGCACGAGGCCTGTTTCCTGACCCGGCCGCAGTTTGATACCGTGTCGCTTTCTACCCCTGACAGCGAGACGCGAATTTATCAGCAAACCTGTGAGCAGCTTACAGTGATGGATACCTACCCGGCGATTGCCCCGGTCTTCCAGAGCACAGAGATTGAGATTAACGCCTGGCATGACGACAGAATGCCCGCCGACCGCTACGGCACGCTGCAAAAGCGCAGTGCGGCGGCGCTGATCATCGACCGCCCGACGCGTAACGACTGGTCGAAGGTGGTGCTGCGAGTGATGCTTGATGCGGCGAAGGATGCGGGCGTGGTGTTTGATCCCATTGATGACAGTGTTCCAGACTTTGCATTGCCAGTTGAACTCAACAGCCTGTGCGAAAAAGCGATTGTGATGGGGCGTGCCGTCAGAAGGGGCCAACCGGTAACCGGTTTTACCACGCCTCAAATCCATGCGCTGGCGGAAAAGTATCTGCATTGTTCAGCGAACTGGAACAGCGTGGTCAGAGACAGTCAGGGGATGATCACCGGGTCGGTCAAACCGGTGAAGCTGGTGACCTTCACCAACCGTCCGGACGAGCGCTGGCAGCGGACGGTTTACGATATGGACGGGAATAAAATATGGAAATAATGCGTCTGGCCGGGCTGCTTCCGGTGCTCATGCTGGCGGGCTGCCATAGTACCGGCCTGCCCAGTGCGCCCGCTAAAAACGATGTGCCGACAGAGTGGAGATTTAACTTTTTCACGCCGCAGGCGCTGCCTGCGGTGGTGACGTTCGCCGTTATTCTTGACGCTGACGGGACGGTTTACCGGTTTAATACTCTCGACAGTACGAAGGCACTGCATGGCGTTATCGGTGGATGGAACGACAGCACACGCGCGCTCAGCGGGTACTGGAATCACGTTGAGTCACCCCCTAAGCATCTTCTTTTTTGCTGGGACTCGGTGATAGATAAAAAGGTGTATGAAACCCACCTGACCCTCCCTGAGACCATCGTGGATAGAATGCAGAATATTAACGGAGAACAGTATTCACATAATTCCGTGCAGATAGGCCTGGCTCCGGAAGGAAAGGTGGCTATCTGGTTAAGTGGGATAGCCCGGGGGGAGCTTAGTTATCGTGTCACGCCATCAGTCCTGAAAACCGTATCCGGAGATAAACTGGAGCTTTGCAAAGGGGTCACCAGACACCCCAATGGCTATAAATATTACGGCGATACTCCTGATTTTATCAAAGGGAAAAAGTACCCTTACGGAAACTGGTAATGGCAACACGTAAAGGGATTCTCACAGGGTGATTTTTATAAAAAAAATTAAATCATATGGTTAATGTATATTTCGTTCTGTTAACCCTCAAAATGTAAGCAGCAAAGCGCATAACCCTTATCTCATTATCAATCATCGCCTGCCTCCCCGGGAGACAGGCGAAGTTGACTTAAAGTACGCTGGCCAGAAACTCGCGCAGGCGCGGATGCTGCGGGTTATCCAGCAACGTGCGGGCATCACCGCTTTCCACCACTTGGCCGTTATCCATAAACACGATATTGTCGGCCACCTCGCGGGCAAAGCCGATTTCATGGGTCACCACCACCATCGTGATACCGGAATGCGCCAGCTGTTTCATGACCTGCAGCACCTCGCCGACCAGTTCAGGATCCAGTGCCGAAGTCGGCTCATCAAACAACATCACTTCCGGCTCCATCGCCAGCGCGCGGGCTATCGCCACACGCTGCTGCTGACCACCGGATAACTCGCGTGGCCAGGCCTGTGCTCGGTGCGCCAGCCCGACCTGTTCCAGCAGCTTCAGCGCACGCGCTTCCACCACTGGCCGTTTTTCGCGACGGATACGCAGCGGGGCATCGCTGATATTTTGCAGCACGGTGCGATGCGGAAACAGATTGAACTGCTGGAACACCATACCAATGCGTTGGCGCTGTACGGCAACGAGCTTTTCCGGTAACTCCACCAGATGCTGGCCCCGACGACGATAGCCCACCAGCGACTCGCCAACGTGAATGGTCCCGGCATCCAGCTTCTCAAGATGATTAATACAGCGCAGCAGTGTTGATTTACCCGAGCCGGACGGCCCGAGGATCACCGTCACCGATCCGGCGGCAATATCCATATTGATATCCCGCAACACCGTTTTACCGGAGAACTGCTTGTGAATACCGCGCAGGCGGATCGGTTCACTCATGACTGAGGCTCCTGTTGTTCAACGGCTCTGCGGAACCAGCGTTTTTTCACCGGGGCATTCCCCCGACTGAACCACACTTCCACATAATGCTGCCCCACCGACAGCACTGAGGTCATCAGCAGATACCAGCCGGTCGCCACCAGCAGCAGCGGGATCACTTCATAGGTTCGCTGATAGATAATCTGTGCCGAATAGAGCACATCCTGCAGCGCAATCACCGATACTACCGCGGTGGTTTTCAACTGACCGATCACCTCATTACCCGCCGGAGGCAGAATAGTGCGCATCGCCTGCGGCAAAACGGTCTGGCGAAAGATTTGGCCAGGCCGGTAGCCCAGCGCTTTGGCGGCTTCCAGCTGACCGGGATTCACACTCTGGATCCCGGCGCGGATGATTTCAGCGGCATAGGCAGACTGGTGCATCACCAGCGCAATCACCGCCGCGCTGAACGGACTGATAACTTCGTTGGTGCTGGCACTCCACAACGTCCCCAGATACGGCAGGGAGATCGTCAGCTTCGGATACAGCGCGGCAATGTTGTACCAGAGAAACAGCTGCACCAGCATGGGCACCGCACGGAAAAACCAGGTATACGCCCAGCTGACACCCACCAGCACCGGGTTAGCCGACAGACGCATCAGCGCCAGTAGCGTACCGCCGGCAAAACCGAACAGCACGGAGATCACCGTCAGTTTGAGGGTCATCAGCACACCATTGAGGATCGACGCTTCCGTCAGGTTCTGCGCTACCACGTCCCATTCAAAACGCGGGTTGCTGACCACAGACGAGCCCATCAGCGCCACCAGCAGCAGCACGATCAGCGCGCTGAACCAGCGCCCGTAATGACGATGCCCGACAATACGCAGCCCGGCGCCGTGGTCGTCAGGCCGCTGACTCATTTCGCGATCTCTTCATTCAGACCAGCGGTTTTCACTGCGCCGAAGCCGATTTCCCACTTATCGAGGATCTGCTGATAGGTGCCATCCTGGATCAGCGAGTTCAGCGCCGCCTGAATCGATTTCTCCAGCGGTGAGCCTTTTGGCAACGCCATCGACACGATGGTGTCTTCGATAGTGATCTCACCCGCCAGCGCCAGTGCTTTCACCTGGCTGGCCTGATAGCGCAGGCCTTCATACGGCCCGAAGAACATCGGCACACGTCCACTCATCACTGCCTGTACGCCTGCCGGACGATCGGGGAAGACAGGAATGGTGATAGCCGGTTTTTTATCGGCGATGCAGGCATCGCTGGCGGTTTGCAGGCGGGTAATCTGAGAGGTGCCCGCCCCTGCGCCTACGGTTTTACCGCACAATTCAGCGAAGGTGTTAAACGGCCCCAGCTCAGCGTCTTTACGCGAGATCAGCGCCAGCTTCGACGCATTGTAGTAACCGACAAAATCCACCTGTTGCAGACGCTTTTTGTTGGCATCAATATTCGAGGCAGCCAGATCATAACGGCCGGATTTCAGACCCGGAATAATATTGTCGAACCCGCCGGTATCACGCCAGTGCACGGCAATCCCCAGACGATCGGCCACCGCACTGACGATATCAATTTCGCGCCCCGCAAGGGTTTTGTTATCCGCCTGGTAGAAGGTGGTGGGCGGTGTATTCGGGTTGGTGCCCGCCACGATATACCCTTTTTTCAGGATATCTTCCGGCAGCTGGGCGTGTAACGTTGCATCAGCCTTCGGTTTGACGCTGGCGGTAAACGCCACGTCCTGGTCAGCCGCCAGTGCAGAAGTGAGCGGCGCCAGAGCCAGCAGAGCAGCGGTCAGGGCAGAAAGTTTCATCAGTTATTCCTTCTCAGTCGCCAGCGCGGGGACGGCGGCAAAATTTTCATCAAACGGCGGCAACCCGAGGTTTTCACGCAGGGTGCGATACTGGTATTCGGTGCGGAACAGACCACGACGCTGCAACTCAGGCACCACCAGCTCAACAAACAGTTCCAGCTGGTTTGGCAGCACGGCAGGCATAATATTGAAGCCATCTGCTCCTTCCTGCTCCAGCCACAGCTGGAAATCATCGGCGATATCCTGCGCCGTTCCGACGATCACGCGGTGACCACGGGAGCCTGCTGCCACGGCAGCCAGCTGGCGAAGGGTCAGGTTTTCGCGTGCGGCCAGCTCCGTCAGCAGCTTCACGCGGCTCTGGCCACCTTCCGTGCCGCCAATTTCCGGTACCGGGCCGTCCAGCGGGTATGCGGTCATATCCACACCAAAGCGTGCCGACAGTTGCTCAATACCGTTATCGATATCGACCAGCTCATTCAGCTGGTTCCAGGTTTCCTGCGCTTCTGCACGGGTACGGCCGACAATCGGCATTACACCCGGCAGGATCAGAAGATGATCAGGATGACGCCCGGCGTCACGGACGAACTGTTTCTGGCTGCGGTAGAATGCCTGGCCTTCTTCCAGCGAGGCGGCGGCCGTAAACACCACTTCGGCGGTTTCCGCTGCCAGTTTCTGGCCTGCCGGAGAAGAACCGGCTTCAATGATCACCGGGCGTCCCTGCGGCGAACGGGCAATATTCAGCGGCCCCTGCACCTGGAAGTATTTGCCGTTGTGGTTAGCGGCGTGAATTTTTGCTTCGTCAGAGTAACGGCCACTCTCTTTTTCACGCACGATGGCCCCTTCTTCCCAGCCGTTCCACAGCTTAAAGGTGACATCGAGGAATTCACGCGCCATGTCATACCGTTCAGCATGGGACGGCAAATCTTCACGACTGAAGTTACGCGCAGCATCAACGGAAAACGAGGTCACCACGTTCCACGCGCCGCGACCCCGGCTGATGTGATCCACCGAGGAGAGCGCACGCGCCAGGTGGAACGGCTGATCAAAAGTGGTAGAGGCCGTGGCTGCCAGGCCAATGTGTTGCGTCTGCACGGCCAGCGCGGAAAGCAGCGTCAGAGGCTCCAGACGGGACATGGTGGACGGCAGACGATGTACGCTGGTGGCCAGCGCATCGCCGACGAAGAACATATCAAACTTACCCTCTTCACCCTTTTTGGCGATCCAGGTAAACCAGTCAACATCAGTGGGTGAACCGCTGGCACCTTCCGCACGCCAGCCGCCCACATGGTGGCCCAGCGCCTGAACAAACAGACCGAGGCGCAGCTGACGTGACGACGTTTTTTGCACAGACATGGGAGATCCTTTTCGTTATTGGCTAATCAGAAAAATAAGACGGTGTAATGCAGCAGCATCCGGCAGACGGGCATCGTTAATGATGCTCTGCGCCTGGGGTGCAGGCAGTGCGGAAAGACTGCGCTGTAACTTGGCCTGTACATCGGTATAAGCGGCGGCCGTGGTGCGGCGGGTAACGCAGTGGCTCAGGGTGCGCCCATCGCGTAACCACAGCGTGACGCGATGAAAACGCCGGTCCGGATCCAGTTCATCAGCCGGGGCCGTCAGATCGGGCTGACGGGTCACCCGTGCGGCCAGCGATGCAATGGCGGGTTTTACCGCTGCCTCACTGTAGTTTTCCAGCGCCACGCAGCCATTGATCAGGGCATCCGCAATGACATACTCAAGGCTGAAACGTGCCTCTACACCATTTTCAGGCGCGATAATATTGGGTGCCGTATCCGCGCCAGGCGGGAAGCTGACCTCAATGCGTTCGATGTCGTCCGGGCAAACGCCCTGCCCGACAGCAAGCCATTGTTCGCGCAGGACAAACGCCGCTTCTGCTGCGCTGTGGGTACCACCGCAGGTGGGATAACGTTTAAACTCCAGACCTGGCTCAACAATGCGCCACGGCTGACCCCAGTCACTCAGCAATGCCTGCGGTTGTTCCACACCAAATCCGAGTGCCTGCAGAAAACTTTCCAGCACGCCGCTGCTCTGCGCATGAAATCCGGCCTGCGCCAACAGCACACTGTTAACGGCACTGCGTGCGGCCAGGCCAGCGTGCAGGGGTTTGGCGGCTGAACCGAACTGACTGCGCAGCCCCGATGCCTGTGTTGCCGCCAGACCGAGGGCAACCTGCGTGTCTGCCTGACTCAGGGCCATAAGACGGCAAGCGGCACCCGCTGCGGCAATCGTGCCCAGGGTGGCAGTGCTGTGAAACCCTGCGGAATAGTGACGCGTGCCGATGGCCTTCCCCAACCGTCCCGCCAGTTCAACACCAACAATATAGGCATCAAGGAACCCTTCTGCGCTGACCGTTCCTCTCTCTTTACTCAGTGCCAGCAGCGTGGAGAGCACGACCGTGGTGGGATGACCGCGAAAGTTCGCATGATAATCATCGAAATCCAGCGAGTGGCTCATATAGCCAAGCTGTAAGGCAAGATTCTCGACGGAATGCTCAGCCGGGTAAACGCGGAAGATCGCATCCAGCCCGCTGTCGATAACGCTGCCATGCAGTACAGGAAACAGACAGGCGAAATAATCCGTTACCCCGTCACGGGCATTGCTACGTTCAGGTTCGCCAGGATGGAGGCTGAAAATGGTCTGCGCCAGCAGCGGGGTAAGCGACATGTTCAAAAGACACCTTTTTTAATAAGGTATTGACATAAATCAATACGTTATAAGTTAGTGTTATTTTCTTCGCTTAGAACGCCGCCAGCCAATAACCAACGGTTATAGGAAATTCCAAAATAAACTAAGGAAAAACGTTATGAACAGTATCTTTTTCATAAGTTCCTGTTTCTACCCTTGCGGGATGACCTGGGTTGATCGCGATATCAGCGACTGTGCGGCCTGAGCGAAAAACGCATTGACCTTGCGAGGTAACACGCTAAGGTGATTCTTATATCAACGGCCCAACAGCAGGAATGTTCCTGAAGGAGTGACAGATGGCGACAGAATACGCAACCCTCGCCGGAGGCTGCTTCTGGTGTACCGAAGCGGTGTTTAAACAGATTAACGGCGTGGAGTCACTGGAGAGCGGTTATATCGGCGGTCATACAGAGAACCCGACCTATAAACTGGTCTGCAACGGTGATACCGGACACGCGGAAGCGATCCGTATTGCCTTTGATCCGGAAAAAATCAGCTATGGCGACCTGCTGGATATCAGCTTCGCCACGCACGATCCGACCCAGCTGAACCGCCAGGGCAATGACATCGGCACCCAGTACCGTTCCGCGATTTTCCCGGCCAGCGCCAGCCAGGCTGAAGAAGCCAAAGCGGCTATCGCGCGTGCACAGGCCGAACACACTGACCCGGTGGTGACCACCATCGAAGCTGATTCCACCTGGTATCCGGCCGAAGACTATCACCAGGATTACTGGGCAGGTGAAGGCCAGGAAAATCGTTACTGCCTGGCTGTGATCCCACCTAAGCTGCAAAAACTGCGTAAGCGTTTTGCTGCAAAAACCGTGACGGGTTAACTATCCATCCGCGCCAGCAGATGCAGGGCTGGCGCGACGTATTGAGACTGCCGCTGTCACCGCCCCTGCCAGTGACAGCAATGCCAGCAGCCACATGACCCATTGATAACCCTGAACCGTCCCGCCAGCCTGATAAAGACGCGTCGCCACCGCCAGGCCCAGTGCGCCCCCCAGGTTATGCAGCGTCCAGGAGATCCCTATCCCCTGCCCGTGCTGTGACGGAGGCAATGCGCCCAGCGCAGCGGCAACCGAAGGCCCGAGAATTGCGCCCCATCCCATCCCCATCAGAACAAACGCCGTTATCACCCAATGCACAGGCAGCATGATGCTGAAAGCGCTCTGCAACAGTGCCGATACCATCAGCAGGGTGAATCCGCTGGTCATGACCGGCCAGGGGCCAAAGCGATCGCCAAGCCTGCCCGCCAGCGGAGAAACCAGCGCCATCACCAGCGTGACCGGCAACAGCATCAGACCCAGCTGCGCGTCACTTAATGCATAAAGCTCAATCAGCCTGAACGGCATCAGCATAAATGCCACACAGTAAAAAATCGCCAGCAATACGGATACCCCACAGGCCCGGCGAAATGTATTTTTCCGCAGCACACTGAAATCGATCAGCGGCTGTACCGTTCGGCGCTCTACATGCACAAAGGCGGCCAGCAACAGGATGGAGAGACTCAGCATCATCACTGAGGTCAGGCTCAGCCAGCCCCAGCGCGCGGCATAGCTTGCCCAGAGCAGTAACGGCACCAGCCCACTCACCATCAGCAGCCAGCCCGGATAATCCAGCCGTACGTGGCGACGCACGGAATGACCCGGGATATTACCCTTGCAAAGCGCAAAGCTGAGCAGAATCAGAGGGACATTCAGCAGGAAAATTGAACGCCAGCCAAACTGACTGACCAGCAACCCTCCCGCGACCGGTCCCAGCGCCAGGCCTGCGCCGTTCGCCGCAAACAGCAGCCCCAGTGCCCTGCCCCGCTGTGATTCAGGCATCACCTCCACCAGGATCGCGGCTGTGGCGGTATACAGTACCGCACAGCCAGCCCCCTGCAGCAGACGAAAGAAATTGAGTATCGCCAGATCGGGTGACAGTCCGGCACCCAGCGACGCCAGACCAAACCCGACCATGCCGGCATACAGCACCTGTCGCTGTCCGAAATACTCTGCGAGACGTGCAGTGAGAGCCATGCAGCAACAGAGTGCCATGACAAACAAGGTCATCGCCCACTGGACGGCCTCCACGCCCGTGGCAAACTGCCGCTGCAACGCAGGCAGCGCGGTGTTAACGATAGTGAAATCAATACAACCGAGAAAACTGGCCAGGCAGATACCGGCCTGCAAGCGGAATAACGGTGACGAGTTTGTCATAGTGGAAGATGCCTCAAATCGGAATGTCATCAGCGTGACACGATTTAATGTCTTCATTTACGCGATTACTTCGTCATACTGACGAATAATTATCGCCAGTCAGGTGCACTTATGATCAACAGCGACAGACTTAACAGTATTCGTGCCTTTGTACAGGCAGCGCGGGCGGGCGGTTTCAGTCTGGCGGCTGAACAGCTTGGCCAGTCCCGTTCCACCGTCGGTAAGGCCGTCGCGCGGCTGGAATCCCGCTTGCAGGTAAAGCTGTTTCAGCGCACTACGCGTTCACTTTCCCTCACCAGCGAAGGTCAGCGTTTTTATGAGGACTGTCTGCAGATTCTGGCCAGCCTGGATGCGGCAGAGAACCGCCTGGCGCAGCACGCCCGTGAACCTGCCGGGCGACTGCGGGTCAGTGCCCCTCCCCTGTTTGGTGAGAAATGGGTGCTACCGGTGTTAATGCCGCTGACACAGCGCTGGAATGCACTGGCACTCGATATGGAGTTCACCACCCAACGCATTGACCTTGCGGCCGAAGGGGTGGATCTGGCGATCCGTATTGGCGATCCGGGCCAGCATGCCGAGCTGACGGCACGTCATCTGGGTTCACAGCCATTGCTGCTGTGTGCCTCTCCGACCCTGGTGGGACAGGTTCCGCTGATAGCCCACCTTGACGATCTCAGCGCTTATCCACACCTGACACTTCTTGAACAGGGACGTTCTCAGCCCTGGTTACTGAAAAATCAGCAAGATGAATTGCTGCACTGGCCGCCCGCCGGGCGGCTGCGTCTCAGTACCATGAGCGCCGTGTATGCCGCCAGTAAAGCAGGCCAGGGTATTGCCCAGCTACCGCACTGGCTGGTGAATGACGATATACGCGACGGGCGGCTGGTTGAGATCCTGCCGCAGAGCCGGGGCTGCAGCCTGCCGATCTATGCGGTATGGCTGAAAACGCCAGCGATGCCACAGCGACTACGGTACGCCATTGATGCCCTGCTGGCCGCCTTTCCTCATTAATGGCTACCTGGAGTAATGCCGCCCGCTGATAATACTAAGCAGAATATGTCGTTCGTCTGTATTTTGCATGGGTGGTAACGTCGAAGGATTCCATCAAGAGGAGAATCCTGTGAATCAACCCCTTCAGCGCCCTGTTGCTGTCGTGACTGGCGGCACCAGTGGTATAGGACTGGCGATAGTCAGAGAACTGGCGCTGAGTCATCTGGTGTATGCCGTTGGCCGTTCAGCCTCTGCGCTGGCCGCACTGGAACAGTATGAACACGTGGAAGCGGTCAGTCTTGATCTGCTGGATAATGATGCAGTCCAGAAATTTGTCTCTCGTCTGCCTGCGCTGGATGTCCTGATACACTCAGCCGCGATTTCCGAACGGCTCACCGTCGAACAGGCAACTCCTGCATTGTGGCAGAAGCAGTTCGCCATCAACCTTTTCGCGCCAGCAGAACTGACCCGTCTGGCATTACCTGCCCTGCGTCAGCAGCAGGGCCAGGTTATCTTCATTAATTCCGGTTCAGGCACGCTGGCACTTGCCGGACATGCCGTCTATTCCGCCAGTAAATTCGCCCTCAATGCGCTGGCTCATGCGCTCCGCACGGAAGAAAGTGAACACGGCGTGCGGGTATCAACGGTTTCTCCGGGCCCAACGGATACCCCGATGAACCGCACCAGCCGCGAACGTGCCGGTGACTTCACTGCCATCGACCCACTCGCCTACAGCACCCCAGAATCAGTGGCTGCCGCAGTGCGACTGGTGGTGAATGCTACTGAGGATACGCAGATTACCGATGTGGCGGTTCGTCCACGTCGTGACAGTGCCCACCGTTAACCGAGGAGGACAGCATGCAACCGGCTTTTTTTTTCATACTGAAACGGCATATCCGCTTCAGTTACTGGAACGAGCTGTGCGAATAATTCACTGACAGAAGCCAGCCGGACATTGCTTCCCGTTATCTGACAGGAAGCAGTGCTGGCTGGTTTTTTCATCCTCCCCTCCCCCTGCCCTTCCTCTTTTTGGCCTCCCCTTTATCAGTGAAATCGACAGAACCTGCCATGCACGTATTGTCACGCCTGTGATAACGACAGGATTCAGGGATTCAGGGATTCAGGGATTCAGGGATTCAGGGATTCAGGGATTCAGGGATTCAGGCAAGATTTTTTCCGGGCAAGTAAGAAGTTCCCAGCATCTCAGCATCTCAGCATCTCAGCATCTCAGCATCTCAGCATCTCAGCATCTCAGCATCTCAGCATCTCAGCATCTCAGCATCTCAGCATCTCAGCATACTCAACCAGGGCAGAGTGATGATGTCAACGAAAGGATTTCAGGATTTCAGGATTTCAGGATTTCAGGATTTCAGGATTTCAGGATTTCAGGATTTCAGGATTTCAGGATTTCAGGATTTCAGGATTTCAGGATTTCAGGATTATTTTGAACGGATATCAG
>Ga0308168_1002909_pt1 | contig 13626 bp, 8 predicted proteins | sample PhyCR2_FD_202133 | JGI IMG/M metagenome (GOLD analysis project Ga0308168, IMG submission 202133) | Phyllosphere microbial communities from UC Gill Tract Community Farm, Albany, California, United States - DLSLRC.R2 | ecosystem: Host-associated > Plants > Phyllosphere > Unclassified | place: USA... | reverse complement strand
ATGCAATCAGTGTTACAAAAGCATGGACTTCAAGCCAGTATAATGAAGGAGTAACTGCCTGGATAGATTTCAACAGGGATGGTAACTTCACAGATTCTGAAATCATCTTCACCAGCCCGTCCAACATGGTAACTCCTGTTTCAGGAACCTTCTCCGTACCGGCTAATGCATACACAGACAAAAAAGTGATCATGAGAGTGGTAATGGCTTACGAAGATCAGCCTGAAAACGGATGTAACGGTTTTGCTTATGGTGAAATTGAAGATTATCCTGTTCAGATTCAGCTTGCTCTGGGTACAAGCGATGTCAGCAATCCAAATAATGATATCCAGATTTATCCTAATCCGGTAGTCGATATTCTGAATGTGACCAAAGTGTCGGATAAAGCAGTCTATAAAATTTACAATACTGCCGGTCAGCTGGTAGGAAATGGAAATATTAATGACGGAAAGATCAATGTTTCTTCTCTTGTAAAAGGCGGATATGTGATCACGATAGATGAAAAAGATAAAGATCAGTTCAGGTCTAAATTCATCAAAAAATAATCCTAATTAAAACAATATAAAGTCCTCAGGTCCTCCTGAGGATTTTGTATTTTTATACATAGAATGTATTATTATTGTGAAATTTTTACAAAAAAATATTTGAATGAATATATTAATAGTGAAAAAATTATTAGATTTGTGTAATTATTAAAATATTAGCGTATGAATTAAAAAACTACTTTTTTCATTACAGATAATCTGTAAAACAGATGTTCAGAACGTGCTTGAGCATCGTCAAATAAGAAACACTATACCTTATTACTATTGTTATTATAACTAAATTTTTAAAATATGAGTGGATTTTTACTCTGTAAAATGAGCCGGCCCTTTAGGGTGCTCATAACATTGCTTTGTATGGTCTTCGGGCTGTTTTCACAGGCACAAACAGTTACCATTGGTACAGGTACAAGTACTCAAAGATATCCTTTGAGTGTGTACTATGGGTATCAAAGAGATGCATCACTTTATACTGCAGCAGAAATTAATTTGCCTGCTGGAGGAAGTGTACTGTCAGTAGCGTGGAATGCCACAACAGCTACAAGTGCTACTGCTCCGGTAAAGGTTTATTTAAAAACTGTTCCGGCTGCAACAACCACCCTTACATCACAAGACTGGCCTACAACTACTGCCGGCGCCAGTTTGGTGTATACCGGAACGATCAATAATATAACGACAGGTTGGAACACCATCACCCTGCAAACACCTTATTATTATAACGGGACAGAAAACCTGATGGTACTGGTAGAAACAGACTATGGAGGTACCGGAACCGGAAGTACTTCAGGAAGTGGTTTTACCTACTCTAGTGCTACTTCACGACACATGTATATAGAGGTGGATAACACTGCCCCTACTACGAATACAGGAACCGTGAACTCCAACAGGCCTAATGTTCAGTTTACCTTTGGCGCGGCTCCTTCATGTATACCGCCTTCAGGATTAACTTTAGGAACTGTAACACCAACGAGTGCAGCAATCAGCTGGACAGCCCCTTCTTCCGTACCGGCAGGAGGATATGATATTTATTACAGTACATCTGCTACAGCTCCAACATCTGCAACTCCTCCTTCACAAAACATTACGGGGACAAGTACAACACTTTCTCCATTGACAGCCAATACGGCTTATTATGTATGGGTGAGATCAAAATGCAGCGGAACGGATCAGAGTACATGGATCGGACCGTTGAATATATTTACAGGATATTGTACACCAACAGGAGGTTCCAGTTCAACTTCATACTATCTGAAAACTGTTAATACAACAGGAGGAATCACGAATATAAACTATACAGCTAATTCATATACCGCTTATGTTAACAGTGCCTCTCCGGTTATTACCGCATTGCCTAGTAACACGGTAACAATGAACCTGAATAGCGGAACAAGTACTTACTATTATTATGTTTGGGTTGACTGGAATAATAATATGAGCTTTAATGACCCAGGTGAAACAATTCTTGCAACTCCTAACTATGTTACAAACGGAACGGCATCAATTGTCATTCCTGCAGCACAGGCACCGGGTAATTACAGGGTAAGAACAGCAACATCGTTCATAGGAACAGTAAATTCTTGCGGATCAGCACCTTATGGTAACTATGTAGACTTTACATTAACCGTTATGGCATTACAGCCATGTACTACTGCACCTCCAAGTAATATTACGGTTTCCAACGTTACCCCAACTACGGCTCTTGTAAGCTGGCTGCCTTCTACAGGTGCTACTTATGTATTAAGATATAAAGCTGTAAGTGCAGCAACATGGACTTCAGTAAACATTACGACTCCTCTTGCGAGCAATTATACAATAAACAACCTTACAGAACAGACTCAATATGAAGTGCAGATTGCTACAATCTGTGGTGGAACCCAAGGACCATTCTCTGCAAGTACCACCTTTACAACTCCTGCAATTTCTTATTGTAATTCTGGTTCTACAAGCAGCACTATTGATGGTTATATCAGTAAAGTTGTTGTAACTCCGAATGCTGCAATCCCAATGACCAGCACTTCAGATTTCAGTAATTATACAGATTATACTACAGATCCTGCAAGACTTGTTACCCTGGTAAGAGGTTTAGGAGCCAATACTGTTACTGTCGAAAAAACCTGGCCGGGAACTCAATGGTCTTTCGGAACAGGAGTTTGGATTGATTTTAACAGAAACGGAGTTTTTGAAGCATCAGAACAGGTATTGAACTCACCAAGTAACACAACTACTCCTGTGACTGCTACTTTCACGGTACCTAACGTTGCCGGAGGAGTTTACACAGGAAACCTTACTACCCGTATGCGTGTAGCATTGAGAGAAAGTGCTACGGCTGCTCCTTGTGGAACTTTCACCTGGGGTGAAGTAGAAGACTATGCTGTGAAACTTATTGACCAGCCTGCTTGTACTACAGCGCCGCCTACAAACATTACCGTTACCAACCTTACCGCTTCTACAGCGACGGTTTATTGGATGGCTGCAGCAAATGCTACTTACACCATTAGATGGAAGTTAGCTACTGCGGCAACTTTTACCATCCCGCCTGTGACTTTGGCACCGGGAGTAAACAACTATACGATTCCTGGACTTGCTGAGCAGACTAAATATGATGTACAGGTTTCTACTACATGTGGAACTTCTACAGGACCATATTCTACAACAGTACAGTTTACAACGCCGCCACTTTCATACTGTCCGATGACAGGTACTGGAACTAACGACCACATTTCAAATGTAACCGTTACTTCTTCCAACCCTGGAGTTCCGGTGATGAGTAATACCACTGTACAGAATAACTATACAAGCTATACAACCCCTCAAACGTTAATCACTCTTGATGCAGGTTCTGCCAATAATAAGATCTCTGTAGCAAAAGGATGGACGGGTGCAACAAGTAATGATGCAGTGTCAGTCTGGATTGATTATAACAGAAATGGTGTTTTTGAAGCATCAGAACAGATTATAAGTTCTCCGGCAAACACAACAACTCCTATTACAGCAACCTTCTCAGTTCCGGCAACTGCTTACACAGGTGCACTTACTACTACAATGAGAGTTGTTCTTAAGCGTACAAGTGCTCCGGTATTGTGCCAGAATGCGGTAAACGGTGAAGTTGAGGATTACGCGGTAAGAATCAGACCTTGTAGCAATGCAACACCAAACCAGCCTACGATTACAGCTACCCATAACTCTGCTACCCTTACATTAACAGGTTCGGCAACTAACGTAACCTACCTTGTAAGATACAGAGTTCAGGCAACTCCTCCGGGAGCGTGGACGGAAGTATATGCTTCAGCACTGTTAAACAACCTTCCACTTGTATTAACAGGTTTAACTCCTGCTACTATCTATGAGGTTCAGGTGGCTACGGTTTGTGGAGATGTGGCTGGTACATTTACTGCGATCAAAACATTTGTAACAAGATGTGATCCTACACCGCCAAATGTTACAGTAAGTAATATCACGACAAACTCTGCACTGATTACTTGGGCACCGCTTTCGGCAAGCTCAACATATACACTGGAATGGAGAAAAGTAGGAGCAGCTACATGGACACAGGTTCCTAACATTGCCCCTCCTACCAATACATACTTATTAACCAACTTAGATCCGTATACTAAATATGAAGTAAGAGTAGCTAATAAATGTGTTGGAGAAACCACTCTTAACCCATATTCAAATCCGAAAGTATTTACTACGGAAAGAACATGTGAGCTACCTCCTCCGGGATTAACGATCACTCAGATCAACCCTACATGGGCTGAAGTTACATGGGAAGGCTTCCCTGGGGCTACTTACATCCTTAGATACAGAAAAGTAGGTATTCCAAGCTGGACAAATGTTCCGTTAACAACAAATACTTACACCATAACAGGATTATTGGAAGAAACGAAATATGAAATGCAGGTGGTAAATGTTTGTAATGGTACACCAGGTACCTATACACCTCCATACTATTTCACAACACCAACAGTAGTTTACTGTCAGATGGCTTCTCAAAATGCTGTTAACGAGCATATCTCTAAAGTTACGGTTGTTCCAAGCGGAAGACCTAAAATGGAGAATGAGTCAGGACCTTCCAGCTATACAAACTATACAGGAGTACCTGATACATTTATTGAAATGGTTCAGGGATCTACAGGAAACCAGATTACGATTGAGAAGAAATGGAACGGAACCAACCATGATGAAGGTATCGCGGTATGGATCGATTTCAACAGAAACGGATATTTTGATCTTGATGAAAGAGTATTCACATCACCTCCAAATACTACAAGTCCTGTTACAGGAACATTCAACGTACCTGTAGACGCTTATGTAAGCATGACGAACCACAAGTATGTAGTAATGAGAGTAGCATTGATGAGAGATGGAATTCCAGTGAACTGTACTAATTTTGCCAACGGTGAAGTAGAAGATTACTCTGTAAGAATCTCTAAACCAGGAGTGCCGAATTCTCTTAATCAGACTGATATCATGATTTACCCTAACCCGGTAAGTACAGTATTGCATGTGAAAAATATTAGCAAGAAAGCTAAATATAAGATCTACAATTCTGCAGGACAGGTTATCGGAGATGGTATTCTGCTTAACAACCAGGTTAATGTTAGCAAGTTGATCAACGGTATTTATGTAATAGATATTGATGACAATGGAGTAACAGTTCAGAAGAAATTTATTAAAGAATAACATTAAATTTCAAATACAAGGAAGCCCTCAGTGATGAGGGCTTTTTTTATGTTTGGATCTGGTTGTTTTGATGTTTGTATAGTTGTTAATTGCAGGCTGAATAATAATAATTTAAAGAAGAGGCCGTTTCACCAGGAATTAAAAATTGCGGATACTGATACAAAGGATGCATCCATTTTCTATCCACAAGATAAATTGATTCTTTCTTCACCTTGATCATTGTGTTCTTGCCTGAAGCAAATGTCTATAAGAAAGAAGCCCAAAAGAATGGATCGTAGATCTATAAATGTTTATTTTATATATTATTAGATTTCTCAATTTCTTTGATGTATACCGAAAGCGTAATTCCGGTTTTTTTCTTAAAAGCCAGAGAAAAAGACTGTTCATTATTATAGCCCAATTCTTCAGCAATAGCCAATAATTTGTATGAACGGAATTTTTTATCCTTTATCAGCCTGTTAAGGGCATAATCTATACGAAGGTCATTAAGATAAGTGGCAAAATTTTTCCCTTTCTGTGTATTGATAACTTCTGATAAATAGGTAGTGTTGGTTTTAATACTTTTGGCTAAGCTGCCCGAAGTAATCCCTTTCTTTAAAAAAAGCTCTTTGTCCTCAAAAGCTTCCAATTCCTTTAAAATAAATTGGGTTATATCTTCTGGAGTGGCTTTAGTCGATTTATCCTCTGTTATTACTTTATTCTCAGTATCAGTTTGTATAGGGATTGGAGAAGGATTTGTGATTAATTTTGCTTTCGAAGTTTCAAAACCTCTCATCTCAACAGTATTGATAAGGTCTTGAGCAATTTTCCTGTGCTGTCTTTCTCTCTTTTTAGATCTGGAATACAAGAAAGAAAGCAATACAAGGATTATAGATAGAAAAGCAATAGATACGTTCAGAATCATTTTTCTGTTTTGCAGATCATTAATGATGTTTTCCTTTTCCTGTAAAAGGTTTGGTGTATCATATTTTTTAGGGAGTTCAGTAGATAAGTACTTGAATTGGTCGTCAAGTTTTTTATCGACTGTTAAAAATCTTTCAATATAATAAAGTTGCTTCTCTTTATCATTTTTCTCTTTGTAATAATCTATGAGATAAGTATATGCTTCCCGGATTTCAGAAAAGGTGGTGAAGTTTGTTTTCTGTAGATTAGCATCTAATGTGATGAAATTTTGCACCGCTTTTCCCTTGTCTTTCAACCCGGCATAAGATTTACCGATATAGAATAGTGTGTAGTTTACAGTGTTATCATTGACGCTGGAAAAATAATGATATGCTTTTGATAACTCAGTTATGGCATCTGTATACTTTTTTTGTTTAAGATTAGCCCTCCCGGATAGATATAAGTATTGGTTAATGCTATATTTATTTTTATGTGCGAACTGAGAATTTAGCCCTTCTTGAATTAAAATGTCAGCAGAATCAAGCTTATTAATTTCAATATAGCAATTTATAAGATTTACGCGCATTTGATTGTGATCTAATTCAGAGTTTTTTACATTATAGAGATAGTGTCTGAATGTTTTTGCTGCGTCTTCATTTTTGCCCATATAGCAATTCAGGTAGGCAATATTAATATTAGTAGCATCAATCAGCACTTGATTATTTTGTATTCTGGCATATTTTAATCCTAAAATATAATTGTTCAAAGAAGCTTTAAGATTATCATACTCATAATAAAGATTCCCTTTTAATGTATATATTTTAGCAGCAGAAATAGTTGTTTGTTTGTTTTTTGAGAGGACAGCTAAACTATCTAAATATTTTAAAGCATTTGGAAAATCTTCATTAAGATGAATAAGTAAGTATCCCTCGGCTATTTCCCTATTATTTTTTTCTTTTCTTGCTTTTTGCAGATAATATTTTGCAACATTTTTGGCTTCAATCGTTTTGTCATTATCATAATAAGTATAAAATTTATTTTTTAGATCCTTATAATTAAATGTCTTTAAACTGTCAATCGATTTATCCTGTGAGTAAAGTAAATTACTAAATAATATGGTTAAAAATAAATAAGGTTTCATCATTTTATAAATACAGTGTAAAAGTATGATTTCTATAAGAATGTTTTAAAAAATAAAAAATAATTGCTCTCATTATGAGAGCAATTATTTAACGATTTATAAGTATAGACACCTTGAGTAAATTAAATGTAAATTTATTTCCGGAATCTGTATAATCATTTGTCTCGATATCTCATCGAAATGCAAAGCATTATTATTTTTACGTAAGTTTATAGTGATTTATTAGATTTTTCAATCTCTTTGATGTAGACCGAAAGTGTAATTCCTGTTTTTTTCTTAAAAGCCAGAGAAAAAGCCTGTTCATTATTATAGCCCAATTCTTCAGCAATAGCCAGTAATTTATATGAACGGAATTTTTTATCCTTTATCAGCCTGTTAAGGGCATAATCTATACGAAGGTCATTAAGATAAGTGGCAAAATTTTTCCCTTTCTGGGTATTGATAACTTCTGATAAATAGGTCGTATTGGTTTTAATACTTTTTGCTAGACTTGCAGATGTAATTCCTTTCTTTAAAAAGAGCTCTTTGTTTTCAAAAGTTTCCAATTCCTTTAAAATAAATTGGGTTATATCTTCTGGAGTAGCTTTAACGGTCTTATCCTCTGTTTCGATTTCAGCTTGTTTAATTGCAGCAGAGGAGATGATGGGGTCTGTTTCCTGAGTTTTAAAGCTTTTCATTGCAACGGAATTGATCAGATCCTGAGCAATTTTCCTGTGCTGTCTTTCTCTCTTTTTAGATCTGGAATACAAGAAAGAAAGCAATACAAGGATGACCGATAGAAAACCAATGGACACATTCAGAATCATTTTTCTGTTTTGCAGATCGTTAATGATACTTTCCTTTTCCTGTAAAAGATTAGGAGTATCATATTTTTTAGGCAATTCAGTAGACAAATACTTGAATTGTTCGTCAAGTTTTTTATCAACTTTTATAAATCTTTCAATATAATAAAGCTGCTTTTCTTTATCATTTTTCTCTTTGTAATAATCTATGAGATAGGTATATGCTTCCCGGATTTCAGGAAACGAGGTGAAGTTTTTTTTCTGTAAATTAGCATCTAATTTGATGAAATTTTCCACCGCTTTTTCTTTGTTTTTTAATCCTGCATAAGATTGACCAATATAAAATAATGCATAGTTTGCATTGTTATCATTGATGCTAAAAAAATAATTATAAGCTTTTGATAATCCACTTATAGCATCATTATATTTTTTCAATTTGAGATTAAATAACCCAGATAGATAGGAATATTGATTAATATTATATTTGTTTTTACCAATTACCGAAAATTTTTGCCCTTCATTAATTAAAATATTAGCGGAATCAGTTTTGTTAAGCTCTAAATAACATGTTATGAGGCTTATACGCATTTGGTCCTGCTGTTGCTCGTCCTTTATATGATATAGATAATGTCTGAATGTTTTGGCAGCAGCAGTATATTTTGCCATATAATAATTAAGATAAGCAATATCCATATTGGCAATATCAATTAATTCCTGGTTATTTTGTGCTTTGGCATGCTTTAATCCTAGTATATAGTTGTCAAGCGCTGCTTTTAAATTATCATTTTTATAATATAGATTTGCTTTTGTTAAATAGGTTCTGGCTGGATAGAGATCTCCTTTAATGTTTCGAGTTGTTGAATCTAAGCTGTCAATATATCTTAAAGCTATAGGAAGAGATTCATTAAATTGGAGAAGAATGTAGCCCTCTGCAATCTGAAGATGATTCTTATCATTCTTAGCTTTTTGTAAATAATATTTAGCAATTAATTTAGATTCAGTTGATTTATCATGATCATAGTAGTTATAAAACTTATTTTTCAATTCTGAATAATTGAATTTTTTCAAAGTATCAACTCTTTCATTTTGAGCAAGAATAAAATTGCTAAAAAATAATATAACAGGAATTGTAAATCTCATCACCTTGTAAATACATGTAAAAGTATAATTCTGTAAGAATATTTACAAAATAAAAAAATAAATTACTCCCATAATGAGAGTATTTTTCATATGAATATCAACAGACTTTTTGTTTCGAATCAAAGATTATTTGAAATGGTAATCTATGATTATTTATTGAGATACTACAAAACCTCCGTTTACCAAAACAATCAATAATATAAATAAAAACCTCGCTAGAGAAATTCCAGCGAGGTTTAATTTATTCAATATCGAAAATGACCTGTTCGGTCTGTTCCTTAAGATCCTCCAGGTTGGTATTGTTATAGATAATACAGTCAGCCAGTTTTATCTTATCCTTTTCAGGCATTTGCTTTTCCATGACGGCTTCTACTTCACGGTAGGTTTTTCCGTCCCTGTCCATTACTCTTTTCGCTCTGATGTTATCCTCGGCTGTCACCAGGAGTGATTTATAACACTGTCTGTTCAGTTTTAATTCAAACAAAAGGGCTGTTTCTTTAAATACTAAATATTTAGTCTGTTTTTTCAGCCATTCTTCAAAATCAATCCGTACGGCGGGATGAATGATCTCATTTAATTCCTGCAGCTGTTCCTTATTATTGAAAACCTTTTCTGCTACAAATTTGCGGTCATAAAGACCATTGGAATCATAAGCCTCATCGCCCAGTAATTCTTTGATCTTTATCTTCAAATCTTCACTCTCGTTGACAATTGCTTTAGCTCTGTCATCGGAATAATAAACCGGAAACCCGAACTCCTCAATAAACCGGGCTACCGTAGTTTTTCCTGAGCCTATTCCGCCGGTAAGTCCAATCACCTTGGGTGCTGGTTCCGGTTCTGCTTTCTGTGTTTCTGAATGTAACTCTTCCATAATCAAAAATTAATATCCAAAAACATCATTAAAACTGTGAATTTCATCCAATCTTACCCCTTTTTCAGTCATTTTAAGGCTTGCCAGCTCATTATGGGCATCGTGCTCAAAAAATAGCAGATATTCGTTATCTACACACTGTTTCAGAAACTTTGCTTTCTCCTCCATAGTAAGAAGGGGTCTTGTATCATATCCCATGACATACACCGGGTTGATATGTCCTGCAGTAGGAATAAGGTCCGCTGCAAAGACAATTGTTTTTTCCTGATATTGGATTACCGGAAGCATCTGTTTTTCCGTATGGCCGTCTACAAAGATCACATCCATTTTCAGATCAGGGGCAAAACCATAATTTCCTGTAGTAGGAAGAGGTAAAAAGTTTAATTGCCCGCTTTCCTGCATCGGAAGGATATTCTCTTTCAGAAAGCTGGCTTTTTCTCTGGCATTAGGTTCTGTAGCCCATTGCCAGTGGTTTTCATTGGTCCAGAACTGTGCGTTTTTAAAAGCAGGTCTGTATCCTGTCCTGTCATCATTCCATTCAATAGCGCCTCCGCAATGGTCAAAATGAAGGTGGGTAAGGAAAACATCGGTGATATCCTCTCTTACGAAACCAAATTTCTTTAAATTTTTGTCAAGACTGTCATCTCCCCAAAGCGAATAATGTCCGAAGAATTTATCATCTTGTTTATTACCAAGACCGCAGTCTACAAGGATCAGTTTCTTGCCGTCTTCTATAAGCAGGGAACGTGTTCCCAGTTCAATCAGGTTTTTTTCGTCTGCAGGATTGGTTTTTTCCCACAGACTCTTTGGGACGACTCCAAACATGGCTCCGCCGTCCAGTTTAAATTTTCCACATTGTATAGGATATAATTTCATATATATATTTTGATTATTATTTCTTTATTAATCTCATTTTCTCAGCAATTTTTCTTCCATTCTCGTCAGAGTGTTCAAGTTCTGAGATAATATTCTGATAATCATGATCTTTTCTGTTCTGGGAAAGTTTCTGCTTGATAAATATTTCTGTTGGAACTATTTTCAGCCCAAAAGCTCCCTTCATTTCCTTTTCTACAAATTCCCTTCCCATATCTTTTACCATAACAGGGCATTTCTGGAATTTTTCATACTTGGAAGTTAATTTCTCCAGATGGTGGTAAAGCTCATCATCATTCATAAGTTGTACCTTTCCATAAATCTGAACTGCTTCATAGTTCCATGTTGAAACATTCACATGGTCGTACCAGCTGCTTGAAATATAGGTGTGGGCTCCAAGGAAGTCACACAAAACTTCATCACCGTCTTTTAAGATTTTTGCCTGCGGATTTGCTCTTGAAATATGAGTTTCCACATACCTGTTTTCGGGATCATCTTCATTAAGCATCATCATGGAATGGGTTGCTCTTATTTTTTCATCGGAAGAAATAAGTAAAGCAAAAGCATTTTCTCTGATGATTTCTCTCATCAGATCATAATCTTCACTTCTGTATAATTTTGGAACAAACATAGATTCTTAAAATAACTCTCCCGGGTTTTTCGGACGGGATATTTTTAAATGCTGATAAGCTTTATCGGTCACTTCTCTTCCTCGTGGCGTTCTGATGATAAATCCTTCCTGAATCAGGAACGGTTCATACACTTCCTCCAGTGTTTCCGGATTCTCGGCAATTGAAGTAGCCAAAGCAGAAATTCCGACAGGTTTTCCTTTAAAATTTTCAATCATGACGCGCATAATCTTATTATCCATTTCATCCAGGCCAAACTCATCCACATTAAGGGAGTTCAAAGCATATTTTGTAATATTGATCTCAATTTCTCCGTTTCCTTTGATCTCTGCAAAATCACGCACCCTTCTTAATAAAGCATTGGCAATTCTCGGAGTTCCACGGCTTCTTCTGGCAATCTCTATGGCTGCATCCTCATAAATCTTACTTCCCAAGACCCTTGAGCTTCTCTGGATAATCATCGATAAAAGTTCAACTGAATAATATTCAAGCCTGCTCTGGATTCCAAATCTGGCCAGCATCGGCTTCGTCAGCATTCCGCTTCTTGTAGTGGCACCTACCAGGGTAAAAGGATTCAGGCCGATCTGTACACTTCTGGCATTCGGGCCGGTTTCCAGCATAATATCTATCTTATAGTCCTCCATGGCAGAGTACAGGTATTCTTCCACGACGGGAGACAGACGGTGGATCTCATCAATAAAAAGAACATCATTTTCTTCCAGATTTGTCAGTAACCCGGCTAAGCTTCCCGGTTTATCCAGAACAGGACCGGAAGTGATCTTGCAGTTTACGCCAAGTTCATTGGCGATAATGTTGGCCAAAGTGGTTTTACCCAGACCCGGCGGACCGTGCAAAAGAACATGATCGAGGGCACCACCACGCTTTTTGGCAGCGCTGACAAAAACTTCAAGGTTTTCCAAAGTTTTTCTCTGCCCCGCAAAGTCCTTAAAACTCTGGGGCCGGATCTGCTCCTCCTGCATAAGCTCTTCATGCGAGTAGTTTTCCTTATCTGGATGTAAAAAATCTGGCATTAATTCATTTCATTTACCTCAAAGATAACAAATTTAGACTAAGGTTGAAGTTTAGGCTGAGAAATTTCAGGGTTTAAAAAAAGGAAGATACTAAGGCTGAAGCAGAGACTCAGGTAAGGATGAACCGCAATTTAGATTTAAAGAATTGAGATATTTTAAGTATTTTTGAGAGGAAAAATTAATTATTAACAAGCTTTAGCTTTAATCTTAGATAAATGAAATTGATAGGCCCTTTCAAGCAGATCGTAACGTTGGCAGATCTTCCGTTAAGAGGAAAAATATCCGATGACCAGATTGATATCATATTAAATGGTGGAATTTTAATAGATAATGGCTTGATTAATAATGTTGGAGACTTTGAGATATTAAAGAATGACAATCCGGATGCTGAAACAGTAATCGTAGAAGGAGATCAGATTGCCCTTCCCGGATTTGTGGATTCCCACACCCATATCTGCTTTGGAGGAAACCGTGCGAATGATTTTGCAATGCGGAATGCGGGGAAAACATACCTTGAAATAGCAGAAAGCGGAGGCGGAATCTGGAGCTCAGTGCAGCATACGAGAAATGCCTCAGAAGAGGAACTATTAAAGACTTTACTGGAGAGGATCCAATTCCTGATTTCTTTGGGAATTACAACCATTGAAATAAAAAGTGGTTACGGCCTGGATGTGGAAAACGAGCTTAAAATGCTTAGAATAATCAAAAAAGCACAATCTCAGACACCGGCTAAGCTTGTTCCTACATGCCTTTCTGCACACCTGAAACCAAGAGATTTTGAAGGAGGCAATCAGGAATACCTGGAGTATATTCTTACCGAAATTTTACCTAAAGTAAAAGAAGAAAATCTTGCTGAACGCGTAGACATATTTATTGAAAAATCTGCATTCCAGCCGGAAGAAAGTAAAGAGTTTCTCCTTAAAACTAAAGATTTAGGTTTTGATATAACCGTTCATGCAGACCAGTTTACACCAGGCAGTTCAAGAATTGCAGTAGAAGTGGGAGCAAAATCTGCAGACCATCTGGAAGCAACTATTGATGAAGATATTGAA
>Ga0308168_1002908_pt1 | contig 13636 bp, 13 predicted proteins | sample PhyCR2_FD_202133 | JGI IMG/M metagenome (GOLD analysis project Ga0308168, IMG submission 202133) | Phyllosphere microbial communities from UC Gill Tract Community Farm, Albany, California, United States - DLSLRC.R2 | ecosystem: Host-associated > Plants > Phyllosphere > Unclassified | place: USA... | reverse complement strand
CGCTGACGCGGTCGTCGATCTTAACAATGAACTGAAAACCCGCCGCGAGAAGCTGGCTGCACTGCGCGAGCAGGGCGTGCCGTTCCCGAACGATTTTCGTCGCGATCATACCTCAGACCAACTGCACGCTGACTTCGACGCTAAAGAGAACGAAGAGCTGGAAGCGCTGAACATCGAAGTGGCCGTTGCAGGCCGCATGATGACCCGTCGTATCATGGGTAAAGCGTCTTTCATCACCCTGCAGGACGTTGGCGGCCGCATTCAGCTGTACGTCTCCCGCGACGATCTGCCGGAAGGGATCTATAACGAGCAGTTCAAGAAGTGGGACCTGGGCGATATCCTGGGTGCCAAAGGTAAGCTGTTCAAAACCAAGACCGGTGAGCTGTCCATCCACTGTACCGAGCTGCGCCTGCTGACCAAAGCCCTGCGCCCGCTGCCGGACAAGTTCCACGGCCTGCAGGATCAGGAAGCGCGCTATCGTCAGCGTTACCTGGATCTCATCTCTAACGATGAATCCCGCAAGACCTTCAAAATTCGCTCCCAGATTATGGCTGGCATCCGTCAGTTCATGGTGGGCCGCGACTTTATGGAAGTGGAAACCCCAATGATGCAGGTGATCCCGGGCGGTGCGTCTGCGCGTCCATTTATCACCCATCACAACGCCCTGGACCTGGACATGTACCTGCGTATCGCGCCGGAACTGTACCTGAAGCGTCTGGTGGTGGGCGGTTTCGATCGCGTATTCGAGATCAACCGTAACTTCCGTAACGAAGGCATCTCCGTACGTCATAACCCAGAGTTCACCATGATGGAACTCTATATGGCTTACGCGGATTACAAAGATCTGATCGAGCTGACCGAATCCCTGTTCCGTACGCTGGCGCAGGATATTCTGGGCACCACTGAAGTGCCTTACGGGGAAGAAGTCTTCGACTTCGGCAAGCCGTTCGTTAAGCTGACCATGCGCGAAGCGATCAAGAAATACCGTCCTGAAACCGAGATGGCTGACCTGGATAACTTCGACTCTGCGAAAGCCATCGCTGAAAGCATCGGTATCAAGGTTGAGAAGAGCTGGGGTCTGGGCCGTATCGTGACCGAGATCTTCGAAGAAGTGGCGGAAGCGCACCTGATTCAGCCTACCTTCATCACCGAATACCCGGCAGAGGTTTCTCCGCTGGCGCGTCGTAATGACGAGAACCCGGAGATCACTGACCGCTTTGAATTCTTCATCGGTGGCCGCGAAATCGGCAACGGCTTTAGCGAGCTGAACGATGCAGAAGATCAGGCGCAGCGCTTCCAGGATCAGGTTGATGCGAAAGCGGCGGGTGACGACGAAGCCATGTTCTTCGATGAAGACTACGTGACCGCGCTGGAACACGGCCTGCCGCCAACAGCGGGCCTGGGCATTGGTATCGACCGTATGGTGATGCTGTTTACCAACAGCCACACCATCCGTGATGTGATCCTGTTCCCGGCGATGCGTCCGGTTAAGTAAGCCACAGCTACCAGAAAGCCCCGGCGTTAATCGCGTCGGGGCTTTTTTATTGCTTCGCGTCTGCTGCGAAGCGAACCAAACCCTCTTCTGCCGCTCTCGCTTCCATCACCATCCACGGGCTAAAGGCCCAGGGGGTGGCTTCCAGCGCGCGTAACAGTGCTTCAAGCGTTACCCACTGATACTCCATCACTTCGTCGCGATTGATGTTTACGTCGTTGACAGCATGTGCCGCGAAGACCGGGCATATTTCGTTTTCAACAATCCCGGAGGGATCGGTTTCGCAGTAGCGGAATGCGGGTGCGACAGGAATAATCCCGGCGATCTCGACGCCCACTTCGTAGCGGCAGCGGCGGATTATGGCCTGTTCTGACGTTTCACCCTGTTGCGGATGTCCGCAAACGGAGTTGGTCCAGACACCGGGCCAGGCTTTTTTGCTCATGGCGCGACGGGTGACCAGACACTCACCCTTGCTGTTGAAAAGCCAGCAAGAGAAGGCCAGATGTAGCGGGGTGTGAGAGGTGTGTGCGGCGTACTTTTCCTGGGTGCCGATTATCTCTCCCAGGTCGTTGACCAAAATGACGTGTTCGTGTGTGTCCATTGTAACTCCGTGCTGAAATCGTCAGGCGATACTGACTTGTTAGTGTTCCACTAAGTTCAGCGCGGCCTGACCCGGGCGATTATATCGCAATCGGCATTAAACTGTTTGTCGCATAGGGTGCTCTTGGGCATCCGCGGTGGGGCTGCTATGATAGCGCGGCCATTCACGTTGACCGAGGAACTGTTTTGTTTGCAGGAAGCCCGACGAAAAACCCTGTTTCTGCTCTGTTTTGCCTGATCCTGGCCCTGTTGCTGGCGGGATGCGCAGGCAATCAGTCATCGGATTCTGGTGCTGTGTATACCGTTAAACGCGGCGATACGCTGTACCGCATCTCACGTGCGACTGGCACCAGCGTGAAGGATTTGGCTCGCCTGAACAATATTTCGCCGCCTTACACCATTGAAGTGGGGCAAAAGCTGAAGGTTAACGGCAGCAGCGCCACAGCTAAAAAATCCTCTTCACGGAGCAAAGGTAAAACCGCCGCAGTCACTCCTTCTTACGTCGTGCCTAAGTCCTCCTGGCCACCCGTCGGACAGCGCTGCTGGGTCTGGCCTGCCAGCGGCAAAGTGGTGATACCGTACTCCACCTCAGAAGGGGGCAACAAAGGGATAGATATCGCGGGCACCCGCGGATCGCCGGTCTACGCCTCCGATGCGGGCAAGGTGGTCTATGTCGGCAACCAGCTGCGCGGCTATGGCAACCTGATCATGATTAAGCATGGCGAGGATTACATCACCGCCTATGCACATAATGACACCCTGCTGGTGAATAACGGACAAAACGTGAAGGCCGGGCAGAAGATCGCCACCATGGGCAGCACCGGCTCCAACACCGTGGCGCTTCATTTCCAGATTCGTTATAAGGCAACCGCCATCGACCCGGTACGCTATTTACCGGCGCCGGGCGGCAAACCGAAGTGCTAAGTGGTTATTTAATCGCCGGTTAGCGCAGGGGAGTCTTGTCAGAAGGGGCGTAAGGTCTATAATGCTTTACGCACCTCAAAGCGGGCGTAGTTCAATGGTAGAACGAGAGCTTCCCAAGCTCTATACGAGGGTTCGATTCCCTTCGCCCGCTCCAGCATCATTCCCTTGTAGCAAAACCTCGATAAAAATCACTTAGCTTTCAAATATTCAACTAACAGAAGTTATCTGTAATCAGTTCTGCTAATGAACTGCAAAGGTACACTGTGCGTTGTCACGATTAGTTGCTAATAAAGTAAAAATATACCTATTCGAGTTGGCAGTTACCCTCTCACACCGTGAAGGAAAAGCCTGAGCCGAGCCTTGTCTCTTACACCAGATTGTTCACGCGCATTTAAGCTCGATGTGCGGTCTTATGGCTGTGTAAAAAGGTGAATAGTATAGCTACAGATCCGGCTCTGCCAGCGCTTCGCTTTTTTCCTTACCACTCACGGGGCTTTATGGCTTCTATTGCCTAAAATCGGGTGAAGGGGAAAAGACTGGTGGGTTCCAGCCTTTGGCTGTCATCTCACCTTTTTGAAGATAAGTAGGATCAGAGGTACGCCAACCAAGAAACCGTAAATTGCCACATCAAAAACATCATTTGTAGCTTGAGTTAGTGAGTCAATAGCTTGGTAATACTCTTTTAATGGTACAGGGTTTGAGGCAAGGATCTGATTTTCAGAGAAAACCGCGAATGCTTGTGAGGCGATAAACAGACCGAAGAAGTAACCCAGGCTGACAATGAAAATCCCTCCCCATCGGAGAATGGTTTTAGTTCTACTCGTCAACGTCATAAGATCCACCCAATACACCACCAAAAGTGCCACTGGAATACTGTGATAATGAATCGCCACTAGCGGCGGCTTCGGCTGCAATATGCTGAATTTTACCCTTTGGCGATTCTTGATAGCGAGGTAAGTTGTCCTTGTTCGGATACATCTTTTTAAACTCATCCGTCATTTCAACTACTGTCATTGATGAGAAGTCAGAGCTTTTTGACTCAAGATAACGCTGCAATGAGACAGGGATTGTAAAATCTTCTTCGGATTCGATAGGTATCTGGGTCGTGGTGGATATGTAGTTGTGCTCGAATACTTTTGAACCAGCAAATTTGATCCCTTCAACAGAGTGAGTGGTACAGTTATTTCCTGTTACGTCGTACTCATCGATTGTGTGGCCTCTTCGTTGGGTTGTTTCTTTCATCTCCGATGTTCGAATCGCTGGTTCACTGTTGTTCCAAAGGTCTTCAAAGAACTGCCTCGTTGTCGTCGGATCTGCGTCATCTATTCGAAACGCTTTTGCACCCATTCGGTACAGTTCTGCTCTATAGTAAACCCTCGCATCTTCGTCTTGCAGAAAGTTTAAAATCCCATCACCAGTTAAATTCCCTGGGCCTGTCCTGCCGTAACGACCATAAGTATACAGATAGATGTTGTTATTCTCATGCACCGAAACGAAAGCGTGCCCTGCGTCCGTGATTTCAGTCCAGATGTAAACGCCGTTCAGTAGCGGGTTATCTTCTGGTTTGCAGGTGTCAGCGAAGCTGTTTTGCTTCTTGGCTACCTGAGCTTGCTGTTCCGGCTCATGTACTGGTTCAAATACTGCTTTCGTTGCCACGGGTGCAGGGGCCGCGCTTACAGGTGCCTGGTAAGGGCCGTGCCGCATAAAAGTATGGGTGGCGATGAAAAATGACTTACACGGACAGGTAGAGCGGCTGTATAGCGTGCTGGCGGCTAGCTGCCCGTAAATATATTCTCCAGGGTATCCACCTGCCACGCTATAAGTACCAGGGTGTTTACCACAGGATACCTGGCAGCCTACTGTTGCTTGCCTGTTTAGATTCGGGCCAATCAGTTTCCCTTTCGGGTGTCCGGTCAGTACCGATCCCCCGCATGTTGTTTTATCGCCCTGTACTACCCAAAAGCCTATGGACATTTTCTGGACGCCTTATTTTTAGAGTGCTGCTTGAGTAAGAAAATCGGCTGGCATTGCGGGGCTGTTGTCTAATTGACACAGGAAGGCGTAATCTTGTGGGGTACTGATAATCACATCACCGTTATCAAGCTGACTTCCTACGAGAGCATAAGAAATGCCGTTGCCGTTTGTATTGGCTGATCCCGATCCGTTGATGATTCTGGCACGTGTTCCGTCATGATAAACAACATAATCACCAACCATTGCGCGGCTTACTTCATTCCCGTCCTCAAGCGTAAACGAGTCGTTGATACTGGTTGCTTCAATCTTCCCGCCGTTTTGGGTGAGTGCACCCGTAGTGGCAAAACGCCAAATCGCCAGTAAAGATCGGTCTTTCATTTCTTCAACGTACGATTTAAAAATCTGGCGTTGTTCGTCGTCTGCGTCTGCCAATTGTTCTGCACTGAATGGATTCTTGAATAACGCGAGCACAGAGAGGGTAAGCTCATTGGTGTACTGTTTCATAAGTCCCTTTTCTTGTTGTAGAAATAATCGCGGTGGTCATTTTACAAGCAATGACTACATACACAACAGGCAATGGACTTAAGCTAAACTTGATTTCGTAACAGGAGGCTATCCAATATAGCGGCGAGCGTTAATCTTCTCTAAATCTCAGCAAGGAATGTATTGGTAAGGAAGGCATCAGCGGATGCGAACCCTTTCTGTCTCGCGTGTTACGAAGGGGACAATAAGCAGGCACGTTAGCCAGTTGTGCACGGTTTAAAGGGCTGTCCTGATGATTAATGCACATAGCCACTTGTGACAGTCTGAACTCCGTGAGTCGAATGTCTATAAGATCCCGCGAGGCGAGAAACAACTCAACGGCGAGCCAACTTATCCAATGCTGAGATCTTTCGCTATTCTTGGGCATATCTCTTCGATTCCCTTCGCCCGCTCCAGCATCTCTTCTTACGTTCCCTTATTTCCTGCCAATCTACACCAGTAAGATCTGAATCAGTATCCGTACGAAATAGAGCGCACAGGCGATCTGTATTACCCGAAAACCCCATCTGACATAGCGCCATGCCTGGCGTTCCCGGGCATCAGCGTGTGCAATGGCGGGATCCGCAGGCTGCTTTTTGCGTTTTGCTCTAATGATATCCCACGCCCATAAGGCGAGCAGTAAAACAACTAATCCTTTTAAAAGTAGTGGGTTATCCATGGTGTTTCAGACGCTCCGGGTAGTCTGCTGATAAAAAAACAGACTACCTGAAAGACACCACCTTAACGTTGATTAATAGCATGATTTCTCAGTCAGAATTCTGCCCCGCTTAAGGCACTGGATCATTCTATTAAATAAATGTTAACTTTTTGGTTCTCACAGCCAGCATCATCCCTATTCCCGAAAGCATAATAACGACAGAGGCAATGTCATGGATAACGATCTCCTGCAAGCCGGGTACCGGGCCTATACCGGTGAGAAAATTGATGTCTACTTCAACACCGGTATCTGTCAGCACGCGGGAAACTGCGTGCGCGGCAGCGCCAAACTCTTCAACCTGAAACGTAAGCCGTGGATCATCCCTGATGAAGTGGATGTTGATACGGTCGTGCGTGTGATTGACACCTGCCCAAGCGGCGCACTTAAATACCGCCATAAATAAGCGAGAAAACATGGAAATTCAGGAAGGTCATAACAAGTTTTATGTGAATGATGCCGACGGTAACCAGGTCGCGGAGATCGTTTTTGTTCCCACCGGCGAACACCTCAGCATTATTGAGCACACCGATGTCGATCCCAGCCTGAAAGGGCAGGGCGTGGGCAAACAGCTGGTCGCGAAGGTGGTGGAAAAGATGCGTGCAGAAAACCGCAAAATCATCCCCCTGTGCCCGTTCGCGAAACACGAATTTGATAACAACCGCGAGTATGACAATATCCGCGCTTAACGTTGAACAGCACGCTGCCGCAAACCAGCGTGCTGCCTCCTGGTCAGGCGATAAACATCACCGACACGCATAACACCCCCACGATCAGCGTCAGCACGTTGCCAACGGAGCGGTAAGGTTTCAGGGCCGGAATAAGGAAGGTGGACAGGGTCGGCATGATAAACAGGATCATGGCGATAAGCGGTCCGCTGATGGCATAGATCATCGAGATAGCATTCGGATTAATGCAGCACACCGCAAAGGTGATCAGCGAAACACCCATCACCGACACGGCCCGATTGAAGGCCCGGCTTTTCTTTACGCCAACCTGATTTAACGCTGATTTCACCATCTCCGTTGCCCCCTCAATCACCCCAAAATAGGTGCCGAGAAACGACTTCGACATCGCGATGATGGCCACCACAATGCCGGAGATCCCAAGCCACGAAGGGGAAGAGGGCATCATCGAGAGGGCAGAGAGAATGGTAACCCCTTGCTCTTTAGCGGCCACGATGTAAGACGGAGGGATCGACAGCAGGCAGCTGAAGACAAAGAACAGCACGCTCAGGCAGATAATCAGGTACGCCACCTTCATGATGCGGGTACATTTGCCCATCGCGGCGTCGCCATATTTTTCGCGTCGGTCAACGGCAAAGGTCGAAATAATCGGGGTATGGCTGAAGGCGAACACCATTACCGGAATGGAGATCCACACCTGGTGCAAGGTGTGCTGATCAACGCTCATCTGACTGGTGAGCAGCGAGGGCTGCCAGCTCTGGGTGAGATACAGCGACACCAGCAGGAAGTAGGCGATCAGCGGGAAGACCAGAAAACCCATCACCCGGATGGTGACATGACGCCCCATCAGAAAGATCAGATTCAACGTCAGCACGACGCCCAGACTGACCAGCACCCGCACGGTCATGTCTACCGGGATATGCTTCGCCAGTTGCTCAGTCAGAGAGTTAGTGATCGCCACGGCATAGATCTGCACCACCACAAAAAAGGCGACAAAGTAGAGCGTGGTGATCAGATTGCCGATCTTTTTCCCGTAGTAGTGCGTCACCGCACCGGTGATCCCTTCGCTGCCTTTCGTTTTCGCTGAGAGGATAAACTGACATAACGCTTTGTGGGGCCAGTAGGTGAATGGATACGCCACAAGGGCGGTGATGAACAGGACGACAGCGCCCGCAGATCCTAACTGGATGGGCAGAAACAGGGTTCCTGCGCCCACGGCTGTGCCGTACAGGGCAAAGCTCCAGAGGGTCTCTTCTTTAGACCAGATTTTCGACATGAGAGAAACGTATCAACTATGAAACCAACAAAAAGGAGACTATTTTACCATAATTACCCGTAGGGGTCGCAGTTGGCGCTGAAGGGAGCGGGCCGGAAAGCATTTCCGGCCGGAGGGATTAAGACGTGGCAGCGTGCTGCTGCTGGCGGCGCTTCATGATGCGATCGCGCAGGGTGTCGTACGCCCAGTTATAGACCATGGTGTACGGCAGGAAGAAGATAAAGAAGCCAATCTCTAAGGTTAACGCCTGCAACAGGCTCACGCCCAGCACCAGCGAAACAATGCCGACGCCGATGAAAATAAACCCGACTTCGAAGCCAAGGGCGTGCAGGGCACGAACTTTGGCGGTGCGGGTAACGATATGCCGCGGCCACAGTCTGTCAAAACCGGCGTTATAGATGATGTTCCAGATCATCGCCGTCGTGGCGAGAAGAATGGTTAACCCGCCCATCTCGAGCACCGGACGTTGCATCAGCCAGGCGGTGGTAGGGGCAAGGATCGCCGTGGCGATCCCTTCGAATAAGACGGCGTGGAAGATGCGTTCCGGCAGTTTTCTGCGTTGAATATCGTTGTGCTGCATAACCTGATACCTCATTAACCTGCCAGGATGGGCAGAGCCAGGGCGCTATTTTTATCGCTAAAACTGATATATTAAAGTTAGATTCCATCGATAAAGTAGATACCTCATGCGCTACTCACCCGAAGCCTTAACGGCATTTGTCGAGACGGTTTCCGCAGGCTCGTTCTCCGCCGCCGCCCGCCGCCTGCGTAAAAGCCAGTCCACCATCAGTACCGCCATCGCCCATCTGGAAGATGACCTCGGCTTTGCGCTGTTCGATCGCAGCGCCCGCCAGCCGGTACTCACCCCCCAGGGCAAGCAAGTGCTGGGCTACGTCCAGTCGATCCTCGCGGCCAGCGCAAGGCTCGACGAACTGGCGGTCTCCCTCAGCGAAGAGACCGAAGCGCGCCTGACCTTTGTTCTCTCGGACACCCTGCACCCGGACGTGCTGGAGGAGATGCTGTTTCGTTTTGACGCGCGATTTCCCCATACCGAGTTCGAATGCCTGATTGGTGAGGAGGAAGATGTCATCGACCTGCTACAAAAGGGGCGGGCGCATATCGGCCTCACCGAGGCGCGGGAAAGTTATCCCACCGACATTGCCGCTATCCGCCTGCCGATGCAGACCCACATGGCGATCTATACCTCCGCCACGCATCCCCTCGCCGCGCAAAGCCGTATCGAAGCCGACGAACTGCACGGCTGGCGGGAGCTGCGCCTGAACACCTATCTGGAGCGCGAACCGGTGCTGGCGCAGGGGCCGGTGTGGTCGGCACCCAACTACCTGCTATTGCTCAGCATGGCGGTGCAGGGCTTCGGCTGGTGCGCGCTGCCCTCTGCGCTGGTGGAGGAGTTTGCGCCTGCGAAAACGCTGGTGCAGCTCAACGTGTCGGGCTGGCCGCGTTCGGTGGCGATCGATCTGGTATGGAATAAACGCTCCCCGCCAGGCACGGCGGGAAACTGGCTGCGGCACTATCTGCAGCACAAGGCGGATCCCGTGTGACGAATACGACATTTTCCTGATCGGTAGCAAAATCTAAAAGGTCTACACTGAATGGGGTAAATTAACCGACTGAGAAGAGGCATGGCCGCTAACAACCAGATAACGCCCCGGGTGTTGATGCTCTCGTCAAAAGACTGGGTGCCGAATAATCCCCATCTGCCGGTGCTGATTTATAAAGGGGCAGTAACGGATGGCGATTTTGCCAGTCAGTTTGAACAACGGTTTGCCGACAATGGCTGGCCGCCTCAGTGGCGCGATGGGATTTTTGATTATCACCATTACCACTCCACTGCGCATGAAGTCCTGGGGGTTTCCCGCGGCGCGGCGCGCCTGGTCATCGGCGGTCCTGGGGGAGAAGAGGTGGAGGTCGAAGCCGGGGACGTCCTTTTATTGCCTGCGGGAACCGGACACTGCCGCTTATCGGCGACGCTCGATTTTCAGGTAGTGGGCGCTTATCCGCCGGGCATGGAGTTCGATCTGTGTAAGCAGGCGGCGACGCCCGCAGTCCTGTCGCGTATCGTCTCGCTGCCGTTTCCTGAGCAGGATCCGGTGAATGGCAACTCGCTCCCCTTAACCCAGTACTGGAAAACCCCGCCCTTCAGCCCGTGAAGGGCGGGATAGCATTACTTGCCGGTATAAATATCAAAACTAAAGTATTTGGCAGCAAGCTTTTTGTAGGTTCCGTCGGCCAGGATCGCCGCGATCGCCCCGTTCAGCTCCTGGCGCAGCTGATCATCCTCTTTGCGCAGACCAATGGCTGCCCCGGCACCAAACAGCGCATCGTCCTGCAACGCGCCGCCAACAAAGGCGAAATCTTTCCCCTGCGGTTTGTTGAGGAAGCTGTATTCTGCCATCACCCCGGAGAGCACCGCGCCGTCAATACGCCCGGATTCGAGGTCGCGGATCACCTGGTCAGCGCCCTGATAGGCCACGACGTTGACACCCTTGCCGCGCCACTGTTCATTAGCATAGGTTTCCTGAGCGGAACCTTGCTCCACGCCGATGGTTTTCCCTTTCAGCTGATCCACGCTGGCGCTGGTAAGGCTGTTTTTACGCGCCACCAGGAAGGCCGGGCCGCTGTAAATTTTATCGCTGAAGGCAATCTGCTCTTTACGTTTCTCAGTGATGTACATCCCTGAGAGGATGGCATCAAATTTACGCGCCTTCAGGGACGGAATAATGCCGTCGAAGTTGCTTTCAACCCAGACGCATTTGGCCTGTAGCTGCTGACAAATGGCATTGCCCAAATCAATATCAAAACCGACCACCTCGCCCTGCGGGTTTTTCGACTCGAAGGGTGCAAAGGTGGGATCTACGCCAAAACGCAGCTCTTTCGTCTCGGCTGCAAAGGCAGACGACGCTGCCAGTAACGCGACCAGCGGTAAAAGGTATTTTTTCATTTCAGGTCCCTGTTTTAACGGCAGTAGTTTTCAACCAAACGGGCAAAGAAGGAGGCCCCGGTCGTGATGATCTCATCATTGAAGTCGTAGCCGGGGTTATGCACCATGCAGCCGCCTTTTTCCCCTTTCTCGCCGTTGCCGAGCAGGAAATAGCTGCCCGGACGTTGCTGAAGCATAAAGGCGAAATCTTCACTGCCGTTGGACGGCGAGACGCTGTCGAGTACCGCATCTTCACCAAAAAATTCGACGGCCAGCTGGCGGGCGAAGGCAGTCTGCTCGGCATCGTTCACCAGTACCGGGTAGGAGTCATAGATCTCCACTTCGCTGGTGGCACCGTAGCTGCGGGCGGTGAAATCGGTAAGCTCCTGAATGCGTCGGATCAGCAGGTCGCGGATCTCCGGCTTCATTGAACGCACCGTCAGTTCCATCACCGCGCTGTCCGGGATCACGTTGGAGGCAATGCCCGCCTGGAAAGTCCCTACGGTCACCACGGCGGTTTCACCCGGCGGCACGTTACGCGCCACAATGCTCTGCAGGGACATGATCAGGGCGGCCCCGGTGACAATCGGATCTACGGTGCGTTCCGGGTGTGCGCCATGCCCACCGTACCCTTGCAGGGTAATTTTCACGGTATCGGCAGAGGCCATAAAGTTGCCTTCATAGAAGCCAAACTTACCGGTCGGCAGATAAGGCATATTGTGCAGGGCAAAAATACGATCGCAGGGGAAGCGGTCAAACAGCCCGTCTTTAATCATTAAATCAGCGCCGCCAATTGCTTCTTCGGCAGGCTGAAAAATAAGGTGTACGGTGCCATTAAACTGGCAGGCATCAGAGGCAATATATTTCGCCGCAGCCAGTAAAATCGCCGTGTGGCCATCGTGACCGCAGGCGTGCATTTTACCCGGCACGGTACTGGCCCAGGGTAAATTGGTGGCTTCAAAGATGGGTAAGGCGTCCATATCGGCGCGCAGGCCAATGGATTTGCTGCCCTGGCCTTTGCTGAGCGAGCCGACAACGCCGGTTTTCCCGATCTCCCGGGTCACCTGATAACCCCAGCCTTCCAGCTGGCGGGCAACCAGGTTACTGGTATTAAACTCTTCGAGGCTTAATTCAGGGTTGGCATGTAAATGACGGCGGATGGCGATGATTTCGTCTTCTGATTCTTTTATTTCTGGAATGATACAGTCGGACATTTGTTACTCCAGTGTTAACGCGTGTTTGCATCTCCTAACTTATCGCCGCGCCGTCCCAATGCCAATGAGTTATCTAATAATTACCGTGAAAATCATAATTGGCGTGAATGCATACGGCAGCCCCGGCCCACACCCACGCGATGCTTTGTGATAAAACTCACTATTTTTAAACAATTACATCATTAGTTGATAACAATCCTCTACTATGTGCGGTGTCATTTTGCGCAGAGGTTGAGATGAAAGACGTCGTGATAGTGGGTGCGTTGCGCACAGCAATTGGCTGTTTCCAGGGAGCGCTCTCACGCCACTCGGCGGTAGATCTGGGCAGCGTGGTGGTTCGCGCGCTGGTGGAGCGCAGTGGCGTTGAGGCCCACGAGATCGACGAGGTGATCCTCGGCCAGGTGCTGACCGCCGGAGCCGGGCAAAACCCGGCCCGTCAGGCCGCGCTGAAAGGTGGCTTACCCAACACTGTCTCTGCGATTACCATCAACGACGTGTGCGGCTCCGGGCTGAAGGCGCTGCACCTGGCAACCCAGGCGATCCAGTGCGGTGAAGCGGATGTGGTGATCGCCGGCGGCCAGGAGAATATGAGCCGTGCGCCGCACGTCCTGACCGATAGCCGCACGGGTGCTCAACTGGGCAACAGCCAGCTTATCGACAGCCTGGTGCATGACGGGCTATGGGATGCGTTCAACGATTACCATATGGGCGTCACGGCTGAAAACCTGGCACGAGAATATGGTATCTCCCGTGAACGGCAGGACGCCTATGCGCTTAGCTCGCAGCAGAAGGCCCGGGCCGCCATTGACGCAGGCCGCTTCCGGGATGAGATTGTCCCGGTTAACGCGCGGAAGCAGAACGGTGAGCCACTGCTGGTCGATACCGATGAACAGCCGCGCACCGACACCAGCGCCGAAGGGCTGGCGTTACTCAATCCTGCCTTTGATATCACCGGTTCGGTCACCGCCGGGAATGCTTCTTCCATCAACGACGGCGCCGCCGCGGTGATGATGATGAGCGAGAGTAAAGCCGAAGCGCTGAACCTGCCGGTGCTGGCGCGCATCAAAGCCTTTGCCAGCGTTGGCGTGGATCCTGCTTTAATGGGTATCGCGCCGGTGCATGCCACGCGTCGCTGTCTGGAGCGGGCAGGGTGGCAGCTGGCGGATGTCGATCTGATCGAAGTGAACGAAGCCTTTGCTGCTCAGGCGCTGTCGGTGGGCAAAATGCTGGAGTGGGATGAGCGCCGGGTCAATGTCAACGGCGGGGCGATTGCGCTGGGACACCCCATCGGC